>OLGA01000032.1_pt1 | contig 111127 bp, 79 predicted proteins | sample 1604881 | NCBI WGS metagenome assembly OLGA01 (sample SAMEA3888896, study PRJEB22519) | human gut metagenome | biome: human gut; feature: human-associated habitat; material: faeces | place: Denmark | collected 2009 | reverse complement strand
TTTGGTCACTCACTACTAAGGTAGTTATTTTCTGCCTTAGTGACTACTTCCTTTTTTCTTTTTTTCGATTTTATTTAGGACAATATTGCTTATTCGGGCTAAAATACGCAAGTCGGACGGAAGAGAACCTTTATTTATGGTTGTTTGGCTGCCGCTGTCGCAAGCAAGCGTTTCGGACAGGTGTGTGTTTCTCGGTGTGTGTTTGTCTCGTTTTACGTCCTGTAGCGAGGGATGTATGCGTTTTTTTATGTAATTTTGTCTTTCGAACATCGGCTGCGGTAAATCGATGATCTCAGAGCTCCGGAGTATACGGAGACCTCGGATGGTTTGGGGCGTCCGGCGCAATCTGCCGCTTTGCCGGAAAATTTATAAGCAAAATATACCGCAATAATTCTCATCCAATAAAAATTAGGTGAGTTTATACGACATTACCCTTGTCGTTTAGAAAGTTTAACATTGCTGATTGCCTAAGATTATAGCAATCCAGCGTTATCAAAATAGCATCTGCAATCGTCTTCATTTCAACAAGGCTTTCAACTACAATTCGGACACTCTAAATGTCCCCTAAAAAACGATTGATATGAAAGACTCAGCAGAAGAGATATTCATATTCCCACGTTTGGAACGCGATGAGCAGGGCAGACTTGTCATTGCGCTATATTATAAGAAAGTCTAATTGATTTGCGCTCCGATTGCAGGTGCTTTATTTATCTAACCTTGCTGTTTAGAAAGTTTAACATTTGACAATATCATTTTGTCATTCAATCATTTATCTCGTTTTAACGCCTAATTTCCACAGATTTTAGGCGTTTTTCTTTATTGCTTAATAACTCTGCGGAGTTTATATAAGAAAGACACGACACCATCCTCTTTTTTAATCCCGAATTTCTTTCCAATATCCCTACAAAGAAAGGAGGTGTTAAAACAGATATGGAAGACAAAGTCAAATATGAGTGGGTCAAAGTGAAGACTTATCTCACGGTCATTAACGGCCAGTACGCCTTTGAAACTCTCTACAAAAAGGTGTACCACTAATTTGAATTGCTCCTAAATGGTGTCGTGTCTTTTCTTTTTTTTCGCAAAGATTTTTCTTGCCAAAGTTAATAAACCCAACCTCAAACTGGTTGGATTATGAACGATATTAACTTTGGAGCATTTAACTCGCTGTATGACTTATTTGAAGCATTTCCAACGGAGGCATCTTGCATCGCCTTCCTTGAAAGTAAACGTTGGGAGAATGGAGTGGTATCGCCTTATGACCCCACCTCAAAGATTTATCACCGTGGCGATGGTAATTATCGGTGTAAGAACACTGGCAAGAATTTCAACGTGCGTGTGGGTACTATCTTTGAAGGTACAAAGTTGCCACTCCGCAAGTGGTTTATGGCTATCTATCTAATATGCAACCACAAAAAGTCTATCTCTGCCACGCAGTTAGCAAAGGATATTACTGTGACGCTGAAAACGGCATGGTTCCTACTTCATAAAATCCGCAGAACATTCCATAGCATACACATAGAGAAATTAGACGGTGAAGTAGAGCTGGATGAAACATTCGTTGGTGGCAAGAATAAAAACCGCCACGCAAATAAGAAGGTTAAGAATAGTCAGGGCAGGAGTTTTAAGGATAAGGTTCCTGTACTCGGTATGTTACAACGTGGCGGCATCGTGATTTGCAAGGTGGTAAAGGATACTTCGGTTAAATCCCTTACACCGCCTATTCTGAAGTCAATAGCAAGGACGGCAACGCTGTTTACCGATGAATGGTGTGGCTATGACCTCGTGCGTAAACTCTATACAACGAAAATGGTTGACCATGGCAAAGGACTGTACGTTGTCGGTGACGCTTATACTAACTCCATAGAAGGCTTTTGGGGCAATTTCTGTAAGCGTGTTGTTAATGCGATATATAATTGGGTCAGTCGTAAGTATATGCAGCGATATTTTGATGAGTTTTGCTTCCGTTATAATACTCGCAGCGTTTCTAACAAGGTACGCTTTGATATGGCAATCTCTAATACGAATATCCGTGTAACTCAAAATCAGATAGTAGGAAAATGAAGCCCAAGAAAAAGAAGGATAGAGAGTATATGGCAATACTGGACCAACCCATAGAAGTATTGAAAAAGCCTATGGGTCAGCCAGTAGATTTTGATGCCGCTATGACGCAGATATTAAAGGATAGCGGCAAGCAAAAAGGTCAAAAATAGGTACGCTGAACAACAGCATACAATTGACCTTGTATAAGGTGTACGCCCAATCCACATTCATCATAATTCTTGCTGTTTGGCTTGTAATTATGATTGATAAACAGATATTTAATAGCAAAGTTATTTACCATAAATCGAATATTTAAGTTCGTATTCTGTAAATTTTGGTTATTGTTCATGTTTCAGAAATTAATGGGTTAATAATGAACAATTTGATTTACGGTCGCATATCGTGGTGGATTGCACCGCAAAATTACAAAGGATTTATGGAATACGCAAATGCCCGACATCTGTGAAGACATCGGGCATTTCTCTTTGTAGAAGGCAATTAAGCGTTATTTCTTCCTCTTAGTTTTGACGGCTTGTCTTTTGAAGATAACTTGTGCCATACAATTATCTAAAGTTTGCACGTAACAACGTTTGTCCCCTTTTGAAAAGGTCTTTTGCGGTACGGTGGCACCATTTCCCAATGTAGCTGTTCCGCTATTTATTAAGGTATATCCAGCATCTTGTAGCACCTGTTCTATACCATACCAATGTAGAAGTCCGCAGATGAAAGATACTTTCTTAATTGTCTGATTAGGATTAGCGGTTATTGCCCATAAGAGCGACGCATCACCTCTGCCATCCATTCCTACGGCATAGGTACTGGAGTTGGCAGGAGCATACTCGTCAATCTTAAATCCTTCGTTGTTGAACATTTGCTTTACTGCGGAGAAGTTATTTTTCTCCAATGCTTCCGTGCCTAATGACACCACTGATGCTACTTGACACCACGCGCTTAGGCTGCATACAACGACAGCCACAAGAATTAAAATTACTCTTTTCATAGGCGATTTTACAAGAGTTTTTGTTCCCCTCAAGCAGCCTTATATTGGAGAAATTTTCTTACTTGAGTTATATATAGAAAAGTGGGCTGCCATCCTTGCTCTCTTGTAGGTATCGCCAAACACCTGAATACACGCACGGATAGGCAGCCCACGTTATATGAGCTGTCACCGTGCCTCGTGTATTCTTTGTGAAATTGGCGATTTTACAAGAGATGAGGCACTTCTCTGTTATTTCAAACGTTGTCTTCTCAAAGACAGCGCAAAGTTACGAAAATTTTTGCTAACTTTGCGCTTATAAACAGAATAACTAATACCTATGGATGAAGATTTTATACCATTTGATGATAACGATATGATTAATGAGTTGTGTCCTAAAGGCGGTCATCATCAAATAAAGTATGACACAGATGAAAAAATGATTATCTGTAAAAATTGTGGTAAGTTCTTATATAGCAAGAAATATTATGACAAGCAACCACCTTCGGATGCTAATTCTTCGGGGGTGGGGTGATATATTCTCCTAACAAAATTTTCAATTTTAGGACAAGGTCTTTGTATTGTTTTATCAGCATTATAAAGACCTTGTCTAAACTCCTCCTCAGTTAATTGTTCTTGCTCAATAAACACTCTCCGAAAATCAGCATAAGTTTTTAAGTCAATCTTCATATCTAAACCTCATTCTATTTTTCCATTTTCAATAATGACCGAACATACATTCTAAATTCCCTCCGATTACGGAATTTCCGTTTATCAAACTTTATACCTGCTATCTCAGCATGCACATATTTCGGAGCTAATCAAGATTACCAATCCAAAACTAATTGCTGATTTAGAGCGTAATTATCACCAATTTGAATAACGCTCCCATTCAGACTCTTTTGTCCTTTTTATCATTGTATCGTGGCTATTCGGAATTGGCTTTATTGCATAGACGCATTCCGAAGGATTAAAATAAATCTTAGCAATCGTATTATCATATACATCCTTGCTTATACTTCTACTATTGGGATGCCGTTTTAGAAATTCATCTAATACGCGACCTTGCTTAATGTCAGTCGCTCCTGTTAAACCCATTATTTCATTGAGTTCGCTTATTACTTCATTTTCGGTCATTATCAATCCTCCTCTTTCATCAAGTCCCGAAAATACATTTGAAACTCTCTCCGATTGCGGAATTTCCGCTCATCAATCGTTATGCCCGCTATTTGGGCAAACTTACGAATTGTTATCAAATCCGTAAGCGGAAATTTTGAATTGCGTTCCTGCTCGGTTATGATATGACCACTTGTCTTATCGCTCTTTCTGATAATCTCTATTAGGCTACGAAGAAGTGATGCGGTAGCAGAATTTCCAGCACTCTCGCCACTCGTTTTCGTTTCGCTAATATCGTATAGTGGCGGTAACATATCCAACGAAAGGAATGCCTCTCGAAAATGCGTCTGCCCATCAATATCTCCGTTGACCGATATGTCGGTGCCTCCGTCTGCGTTCTTATCCCAACGGATTGTTATGCTTGACTCGTTCATTAGTTAAATCTTTGTTAAAATGCCGCTTTTAAGCAGAAAACTTCTGCTTGCCTGTTATAAGGTAGAAAAAGGTAATTGCTATGACCGAGCAGACCAAATCCAATAATGGACGAAGAAGTAAAACGGCTTATAAAAGCCAAAATGATTCAAGTTAAATTAGGGCAACTCTATCGCGCCACCGATGAACACGGAAATATCGTATGGCGCATAGAGCAAAAGCCCATTATCAAAGGATAAATCTGCTGCGGTCATAGCTGTTACTTATCCTATAAATACGATAACTTTGAAATTATTTGATATTATATATGTCAATTTGTCAGACCTTAAATAATGTTTTAGCATGTTAATGACATTAAACGTGACAACACTAACATTGGCACGGAAGTTGTTGTATATAAAAAATGGCGCATTACCGCTGAAGGTAGATACGCCATTGGGATGTGTCTTCTCTGCCTTATAGAGAAGCCTTAGCAGATAAAGGAGGTCATCTGCACGATTGTTAAATAATTTAGACCTGAAAGGAGGAATTTAGCCTATGGCAAAGAAAGTTACTTCTCCGAAAGTTGCTTCGCAAGCATCGAAAATACTTAAAGACGGAAGGTATAGCGATGCATCAAAGAGCGTAGCAGGAAGTGCGTTATCGCAGAGAGAAAAGAAAAAGTAAACTTTTCTCATTAGGATGTGCCCTGATTGAGTTGATACAACTCTTTCAGGGTTTTTCCTTTCAGTTCTACGGATTATAACTTTGTAAACTATTCCACGGTTTATACGGCTTTATTATGCGCCACTCTGTTCGGGGTAATGTCGTAAGGCAGAACCAGCAGATAAACTGACATTAAATTTGTCTAACAAAGCACAAAGCATATTGGCACGGAATTTGTATATGCTATATTGGTGCTTTGGGCACTCGCAGCCTAAAACCTAATCTAATGCGAGAAGGCTCTTATAGATTTCTCACCTTTTGAGAATAAGGGATAACAAACACGTTTAATTTCTCCATTTTATTACAATGTCTAAAAGGGATACATATAAGTACGAATTGACGCAAGGTAATAAAGTTGTTTATGTTGGCATTACTAACGACCCTGCAAGAAGGGAAATGGAACACCGCCAAGATAAGGACTTTGACAAAATGAGAATTGTCGGAAGTGCCTCTACTCTTGACGGTGCTTTACAATGGGAAACAAATAGGATACAAACCTATATGAAGAACCATAATGGCGACACACCTCTATATAACCAAAATACGTCAGGTAAGTAAGAGTGTATGTTCATACTCACATCGTGCGGCAACACGATAAAGAGTCTTATCAGAGCAGTTGTCATTTTTTAGGGTAGTTTCGTATAAAGTCACCAAAAATTAAAAATTATGAGAAAGTATGTAATGATGCTGTGCCTTGTCTTGGGGCTTGGAGCGTCGGCTGTCAAGGTATCCGTGGACGAGAATGTCGAATTTGTCAGTTCGATGTGCCGACTTGCCGGATTCGACGAGTATGTGAATAATGTTAATAAGCAGTATGTAACCGTGCTGGACTCGGTGATGGCGCCGTTGAAGGACCATCCGGCAGTGGCGCGGCTCAACGAATTGCGCGGCGCACAGGGACTGGGTTATGACGCGGTGGCCGCATTGGCGGCACATACGGTGATACAGAGCGGGCATTTGGTGCTGCTGCCCGGCTCGGATTTGTCCAAGCTGGACAGTCGTTGGTCGGCGGGACAGGATGTCGAGATGGCGCGACTACTGGATGATGCTTACCGTCAGAGCGGATTTCACGACTTCTATGTGTCGAATAAGCCATTCTATGATAAGGTAATAGCTAATGTTGAAGCCATGCTCTCCAATGTTGACTTGGTTTGGCTCGAAGAATTCTATGGCACGGAAATACGCGGACGACTGTCCGTAAGTCTGCTCAATATAGGCAACTATGGGGTGACGTGCCAACGTGCCGGGATGCCGGCCGAGTCGGTCATTATCATAGGCTGTTGGAAATTGGACGAGAACGGGATACCGGTATTCCATAACACTGAAAGCCTGATAGTTCATGAGTTTTCGCATCCGATGTGCAACCCGATCATAGAAGATAACATCTCGGCCTTTAACGGTAACGCTCAATTGGCGGCCGACCTGATGGAAGAGGAGCTTGCGGCTCAGGCTTATGGCGGCGCTCGTACAATGTTATGCGAGTCGATGGTGCGCTCGGTCGAAATACAATATGCCTTGGCGCACGCCGGATGCGCCGAAGACAGTGCGGATGTCGAGACAGCCATTAAAGGGCAAGTGGCCGGAGGATTTTTGGTAGTGCCGGAAATTGTGGGTGCGATGACTGAATATCGCAACAACCGCGACCGCTATCGTACACTGCCACAGGTAGCTCCGCTTATTGTGGAAGCTGTCAACGATCTTGATGTGACGCAGCGCTATTGCGAGCTGAGACGTGGCCAGATTACCATCCTCGGCTGCTCGTTGGCCGACGGAACTCGCGATGTGCCTGCTTCCGACAGGTATGCCGTCAAGGTTTTCTTTGACAAACCGGTGGTTAACAGTCCTATGGCTTGCGATTATTACGATAATAATCCCGATATATTTCCGAATATCTGCGGTGCTAAATTTGATAAAGACCGCCGCATTATGACTGTGTACCTCAAGACCGAGCCGGGCAAGGAATACGGCTTCAAACTGCTTGGATGGGCGTATATGACCGAAGCCGGATATAGGGGGCGCGGCGCTGCTCCGATACACTTTTTCACGGCAAAATAACGCATAGACATACGCACGTATAATGGCGCGGACGCGGCTTGATGGCTGCGCCCGCGCTTTGCTGTTAGGTGCGGACGTTGTATGGTAAGAAAAGCACAGAATCGGTCGAATGTAAAAATAGGTTAATTCTTGCAAAAAATTTTGATGTTATGATGAAAAGTGCTTAATTTGCACAAAATGTTAGTCGTGCGGCTGCGATGACAGCAAAAAGTGCCGTGAAACATATTTACCTCTAAAAAGAGTAGGCAATTAACTGAATCTATCCACCTAATAACAACAAAAGACATGGACGAATTAAAGAAAAAACTCCTTGCCCTTGATCCGAAGCAGAAATTTTTACTCACCGCCGGAGGCGGTATCCTTGTAGCCGTTCTATACCTAATACTTCCGCAGGTATCTGTATTAGGATTTGCCTCGGTTATGGGTATAAAATGCTTTACGGCAGACAGCTCATTGCTGCTTATAATGTCGCTTGCTATCGTAATACTTCCGATAGTATCGGCTTGTATGATAAACTCGAAGAAAGTTGTGACTCCGCTGTTTGCCTATATCACGACCGGTGTTTTTCTGCTTTTCGGCATTTTGCTTGGCACGACTTTCCTGTCGTTGGCCTTCGGCTGGTGGCTTACGCTCATCGTAGCCATCGCATGGTGCGTTGTATGTGCTTTGCTCAAAGGCGAAGAAGCTAAGATGTAATCGTAGACATACATAAAACAATAAAAGCGGATGCGGCTCGCGGGTTGTGTCCGCTTTTTTTTGAGGTCGTTGGTCGATGATGGATATGGCGTATATGCCGCGAGGCCGAAAAAATTCGTAACTTTGTGGTATGGAAGCGGAAGAGTATATAGCCCGACATATAGACGTCGAGCCGCCGCAATTGGAGGCGCTATGGCGTCGTACCAATCTGCGGCATGTCTATCCGCGCATGTGCTGCGGCCATGTGCAGGGGCGACTGTTGAAGATGCTGACGGCCATGGTTGCACCGCGCCGTATACTCGAAATCGGCGCCTTTACCGGCTACTCGACGCTGTGCCTTGCCGAAGGTATGCCTGCGGGATGTACGCTCGATACGGTCGAGGTGGACGATGAGCGCGAGGACGAGTTGCGCACGCTTTTTGCGGCCGATGCACGCGGTGTCGACATCCGTCTGCATATAGGCGATGCCATGGAGGTGGTGCCGCGCCTGCCCGGCCAATGGGATTTGGTGCTCATAGACGCCGATAAGCGGTTGTATCTCGAGATGTTGGAGATGGTGGCCGCCCGAGTGCCCATAGGTGGCATAATTCTTGCTGACAATACACTGTGGAGTGGCAAGGTGCTGGCCGATGATGCCGCGCATGCCGATGCGCAGACGCGCGCTTTGGCGCGTTTCAACGATGTGGTGGCGGCCGATACGCGCTTCCAAAAAGTCATTCTGCCCATACGCGACGGCATGACGATAATGCGGCGCGTGCGCTGAACACAGAGCCCTCACAGATTGTATATTAATAAACAAACACATCATATAATATGGAAACAACACGACAAGCCAAAATATCGCGACTTCTGCAAAAGGAGCTTAGCGAGCTGTTTCGCCTACAGACCGCCAAGACCCATGGCACGCTGGTGAGTGTCAGCGCCGTGCGTATCAGCCCCGACCTGTCGGTGGCTCGCGCCTATCTGTCCATATTCCCCTCCGAGCGGTCTGCCGAAATCATCAAGAGTATCAATGCCTCGGCCAAGACTATACGCTACGAATTGGCTCAGCGCGTGCGTTATCAGCTGCGTAAGACGCCCGAATTGACATTCTTCGTGGACGATTCGCTGGACTATGCCGAGAATATCGACCGTCTTCTCGCCACCGACGGCATAGGCAATACCGAGGCGGACGCTGCTGCCGGAGACGATGGCGCGGACACTGCCAAGACCAACGACTGACGCGCTATGGCTTCGATGCCGGTGCTGCGCATAGCTTTCCGTTATCTGCGGGCGCGTCACTCGCACAATGCGGTCAATGTCATCACCTTTGTGTCGATGGCCGGTATCGCTGTGGCCGTAGCCGCTATGGTAGTGGTGCTGTCTATATTCAACGGCTTTGGCGACCTGGCTGCCGCCAATATGGCCGTATTAGATGCGCCCCTGCGCGTATCGCCGCGTAGCGGCGGAGCCATCGCCGATGCCGATAGTCTGTGTCGCGTCATTGCGGCACGCGTGTCCGGTGTTACGGCTGTCCCAGTAGTCACCGAGCGTGCATTGCTCATCTCCGGCGAGCATCAAGTCCCGGTAGTATTTAAGGGTATTCCGCATGGATATGACACACTATCTACTATTGGCGAGTCCATCATCGACGGCGCCTTGGCTTGGAATGTCCCTGATGCCTTGGACGAAGACTTTGCCGCCGCCACCATCTCGGTAGGCGTGGCCAACTCGCTAATGGCGGCGCCGGATGCCGATCATCCCGTGCGTCTGTATGTGCCGCGCAGGGTGGGGCGCATCAATCCCGCCAATCCTATGATGGCATTCCGCGGCGCCATCCTCAGCGTTAGCGGAGTCTTCCGCACACAGCAAAACGATATCGACCGTGACCATATATTGGTGCCGCTGTCGGTGGCGCGCGACCTTATGGAATATGATGCGCAGGCCACGGCCGTGGAAGTTTTCACGGACACGGATGTCGATACGGATGCCTTGCGCGATGTCGTGGCCGATGTCGTAGGGCCGCAATATGATGTGCAGACGCGGCTGCAACAACGAGCCACCGCCTTTCGCATGATTGCCATCGAAAAATGGATAACCTTTCTGATGTTAGCTTTCATACTTGTTATCGCGCTGTTCAATATAGTCTCGACGCTGTCGCTTGTCGTACTCGAAAAGCGCCGTAATATGGAGACCCTGCGTTGCCTCGGTGCCACGCACGCCATGACGCGCCGCGTGTTCATCACCTTGGGGTGGCTGATTACGGCTGTGGGCGCCGCCATAGGTATGGTGCTGGGTGTGACTCTGACACTGGCGCAGCAGTACGGACATTTTCTCAGCCTCGGCGCCGGCGAACAGGCACAGGATATTATGTCGATTACGTGGTACCCTGTAAGGCTCGACCCGGTGGACTTGCTTGTCGTGGCCGCCATGGCCGCGCTTACGGGGCTGATAGCCGCCCAGTCGACGCGCTTCTTTGTGCGCCGCCGTCCGCCTACGGCTGTCGTCTCCGAATGACCGTTAGTGATAGCCGAACGGAGACCAAATGTTTGAAATAACAATATATAATATACGAGCTGAGACGTGCATCACTACCGCCGACGCCCAATAGATACATCGATATGCAAACTGTTTTATTCCATTCCACTATATTCGGGCCGATACATAGCCGACGTCTCGGCGTATCGCTCGGTGTTAACCTGATGCCGGACGACGGCAAGGTCTGCACTTTTGACTGCCTGTACTGCGAGGCCGGGTACAATGCACAAGGCGCCGGAACCTCCGGACTGCCTACGCGCGAGCAGGTGCGCGAAATGCTTGAAGCACAACTGCAAAAAATGCAGGCCGAATCGGCTCCTTTGGACGTCATCACCTTTAGCGGCAATGGTGAGCCGACATTGCACCCCGAATTTCCCGGAGTCATAGACGACACCCTCGAACTACGCGACCGCTACTATCCGCAGGCTAAGGTCAGTGTCCTCACTAACAGCACCCACGCCGGGCTGGACACGGTTGCCGCCGCCTTGCGCCGCGTGGACAATAATATCGTCAAGTTGGACAGCGCCGTCGATGCCACCTTCCGCGCCCTCAATCGGCCAACATCGCCCGAGACGACGCCCGAGAGCGTCATCCGATGTCTCCAACAATTCGCCGGACAGGCAATAGTGCAGACGTTGCTGACGCGCGGAACTCACGACGGCACGGCCATAGACAATACCACCGACCTCGAAATCAAGGCTCTGTGCGATGCCTACCGCCACATCCGGCCGCGTTCGATAATGCTTTATTCCATCGATCGACAGACACCCGAACATTCACTTATCAAGGTCGGACGTGACGAGTTGTCGGCCATAGCCAAACGCATAACCGCCGACACGGGAATACCCGTTTCGGTGGCATAACCCTGACGGACACAGAAATAAATCGGCGGACGCCTCACGAGCGTTCGCCGATTTGTTGTATGGGAGTAAAATGTGCTTATTCCTTTTTCTTGGGTCTTCCGCCGATTACGAAGCCTATGGTGAGGGCCGCCGTGTGGAAGCCGCGCCGCACAATCATGCAGTGTGCCGTCAGTCGTATGTGATGGAACAATTCGACGCCTGCTCGCGGCATTAACACAAAGGAACTCTCGGCCTCGACATTCCAATATTTAGAATCTCCAACTTGGTCAATAGATGCAGCACCAATGCCAATGCCGACAAATGGGTTGACACGGTATCCCTGCCTGAAGTTGTAGTCGCCGGTTACGCCGTAGGCCCAAGTGCGGTTGGTCTGTAGCCAGTACCCACCAGGCTTGTTGGGCATGTCGTAATGCCGCACAGCCGCGTCAAGTTGCAAGAATGCACCGCAATCCCAAGGCTGTTCTTCCGTATTGTAACGTAGTTCCAGACCAAATGACATAGAAGCCTGATTGTTACCGCCGTGATATCCTCCTATCGGCAGGGTAAGTCCTGCTCGGCCTTCAAATTCGAATAATTGTACCAGCCGAGGTTCTACGGCATAGGATGATGCTATGCAGAATGTGCAGGCAATAATTAAGGCTATTATCTTATTCATAGGGTTGTAGTCTGTTTTGGGTTTGTTTGGGTGCTGTTTTGTCGGAGGTTTCAATCGCTTTTGTGTAATAATGTGAAGCAAATGCGACGTTATAGACATCTGTTGACGTTGCAAAGATAGTGATAAAATTGGAAAATAACATCAAAAGTGAAGAAAAACTTGTAAAATAGCGTTCTTTCGGGTGCTTATTGCCTGTTTTAATGTACTTGGTGACGCAATTCTTTTATTGCATCGTTCTGGAACGCGCGAGGGTTTGTTTTGTTTTTTTTGTGTCTATTTCTTAGACCGTCGAATGCCGCTGATGTTTAGTCTTGGCGTATAAGTTTAGGTCTTACACAGAGAACTTTTTATTTGCGAGACACCGACCGCATTTCCAACAATAATGGCTCATAGAATGGACTGTTTCTGCTTTGAAATTAATATGGCTCTTGCTTTCATAGTGGCGCAATACATTGCATCTCTACGATAATTCGCTATTATGCCGTTGCCGAGTCTGCCGTTTTTGCTTAATCGACAGGTGGATACGGCGAAAAGCGGCCGCGCCGCAAGACGCTGTGTGGGGCGTGCTTGCGGCGCGGTATGTGTGGGGGGTGGACGCTGGCGTCAGCGTTTGGGTGCCGGGATGCGGCGCGTCACAAATATTTCGGTGGGGAAGTGGTCGGAGTATCCGTTGAGGTATACTCCGGAGGCGAAGGTGCGCAGCGGGTAGTTTTGGCGTGCTCCTTCGGTGTCTTTGAGGAAGTCGCGGTTAAGTACCTCTGCACGCAGGAAGTGCCAGCGATTTTCGGGTGTATTGAGCAGGTTGCCGGAGATGATTATTTGGTCGAAGAGGTTCCACGAACTCTTGTAGGCGAGCGTTCCGGTGCCATGGTCGAGTATGGACCAGAATGGGCTGAAGAATTGGTGGTCTTCGGTGACGTCTTTTTTGTCGCGTTTGGCACCAAGGACTTCGGCGCAGGATTTGTCCATTGGGTCGTCGTTGAGGTCGCCCATTATGATTACGCCGATTTGTGGGTCAACGCGCCACAGCGAGTCGGAGATGGCGAGGCACAAGCGTGCGGCAGCTTCGCGATTGGGCGAGGATTTTTCCTGGCCTCCGATGCGAGAAGGCCAGTGGTTGACGATGACGGCCACGCGCTGTCCCATCAGTCGTCCGACGACGCACATTTGGTCACGTGTAGCGAAGGGTACTTCGGAGAGGGTGTGGTTGGTGACGTTTTCCAGTTTGAAGTATTTTGGGTTGTATAGGAGGCTGACATCGATGCCGCGCTTGTCGGGCGAGTCGTGGTGTACGATTTGTAGGTTCCACGGTGCCAGTTGCGGGTTGCGCACGAGGTCTTCGAGGACGCCTCGGTTCTCGACTTCGCTGACGCCGATGATTGCCGGGCCGTTGGGGGTGCGCTTGGAGGTGAACGATGAGATTGCGCGGGCAAGGTTATTGACTTTGTTCCAGTACTTGCGGCTGTCCCATTGGTTCTTGCCATTGGGGGTGTACTCGAGGTCACGGCCCAGCGGGTTGTTCGGTATTGTGTCAAAGAAGTTCTCAAGGTTGTAGAACGCGATGCCGGCGGTCTGGGTAATCATGCGTTCCGCATTGTTTTCTTGGGCGTATGCCGGGGCTGTGCAGGCCAGGGCCAGCAGCGCTGCGGCAAGAGTCTTGGTGAGTTTCATTGATGTCCGGTATTACTTGAAATAAGCTAAAGGCCGACGTGCCACACCGCCGGGGTGTGGCGGTGTGGCGTGGCCGGTCTTTGGCGTGTGTTGTTACTCGGTCCAGGTCAGATTCCAAATGGACACGCGGTCCTTATTGGCATCGAGCTGGGAGTAGCAGTTGTTGATGATTTCGATGGTGAAGTTGCCGTTGTAGTTGACATCGAGGCTGAAGTCGTAGGCTTTCGCTTTTTCGATTTTGTCGAGAGTTACGACTTCGCTCTTGATGACGTTGCCGGTGGCGTCTTTGACGTTGACGGTGAATTGGCACTTACTTTCATTGAAAGCGAAGCCGTACTTGAATGTCAGCGTCTTGATGCTTCCGGTGAGCGCGGGCGATACGAGGCTGCCCGGTGCGGAGGTCTTGCCGTTGAGGGTCGGAGCCAGTGTTCCGGCAGCGCCGATAAATGTGAATATCGGGTTGGCATCGGTTTCGCCGCCGCCGAGGATGATGGCGTTGGTGGCTGTCCATCCGGTGTTATTGGTGTATGTCCCGTAAGGCTTGGACAGTGGCTGTCCGTTGTTGAACGAGTTGAAATCGCCCTTGAAGTCTCCGGAGGGAGTTGGCGTCGGTGTCGGGTCGGGAGTGCTGCCGCCTTCGGCGTTGAGTTTGACGTTGTCTACACACCATGTGGCGTAGTTGTCGGCTACGGGCGAGGTGTATTCAAATCCTATGTATATGATGCCGGAGAATGCGCTCAGATCCAGTTCGCCCGAGTTGGCCCAGTCGCTATATCCGGTTGCAGGAGCGGTGGCCAAAGTGGGGTTGAGCTGTGTGGTCTTTGCTGTGGTCGGGTCGGCTGCGGTGAGTACGAAGACTTTGAGGGCGGATTGTGTCGAGCCGTATCCGTTGACCTTAGTGTCGAAAGTCAGCACTTTCTTGGAGACCTTGGACATGTCGATGGCCGGGGATATGAGCCACTGGTCAAAGGGACCGTTGCCCTTGAAGCCGGTCATTGCGGCGTAGTTGTTGCCATTGAACGAGGGCACATACCAGGCCTTGTCGCCGGCCACTTGCTTCTGAGTCCATCCGGCGGGGATGCTGGAGGAAGCATCGAAGTTCTCGTTTATCGAGGCCACGGGGTCGGTGGGTGTCGGGGTCGGCGTCGAGCCTCCTTCGAGCTTGTAGGCGGTGGCATTCTTGATGCCCGGGACGCCGCAATACTTCATGATGTCGCCCTTGATTTGGAGGGACTTGCCGAGGTTGCCGGGATTGGCCTGGAGATTGAGTGCGCTGCGGATTTCGCCGGTGGGGAGCTGTACGCCTATGCACTTGGAGACGTCCTTGACGTCTGCCGAGGATGCCACGAGGATATTGGTGGCCATGGTGGCGGAGGCATCGAAGTGGGCGGTTTCGGCGTTGATGGCGTAGGGAGCGGCGCTGACGTCAGCCCATCCTACGATGTAGCCGGTGACCCATACACCGCTCTTGACAGCTTCCTGCGAGGACTGGGGATTGAAGGCTATGACTTCGGCGGGGTTGTAGGGGTTGTTTTCCGAGCCGTCGCCGGATGTTGTGGGAGGTGTGGGAGGTGTAACACCGCCTTCGAGGTCGAATTCGGTGACGGTCTTGATACCGGGCTGTCCGAAGTATTTTTCGAGTGAGCCTTTGACTGCCACAACCTTACCGAGGTTGCCCGGGTTGGCATTGATGTTGAGGGCTGTGCGTATCTCGCCGATGGGAAGCTGTACGGGTACGCACTTGGAGTAGTCTGTTTCGTCGGCCTTGGCGGCTATGAAGATATTGGAAGTGGCGGCGGCGGTGCCGGTGGCGTTGGTCATTTCGGCGGCGGTCTTGCCGGCGCTGGAGCCTACGATATAGCCTTTGACCCAAGCGTTGCCGGAAACTCCGGCGATTACTTGTGCGCAGTTGTAGGGTGATTCTTTGACGCCTGTGCCTTCGGGAATGCCTTCACCGCCGGGGTTGAGGCCTTCGATGGAGAATTCGTTGGTGGTGCCGTTGTTGCCGGTGATGCCGAAGGTGCCCATGGCTTTGGCGAGGGTGCCGCGGAGGGCTATCTGCTTACCATAGTTTCCGGGGTTGTCAACGAGGTTGCCGAGGGTCTGGAGTTTGGAGCCGTCAGGCAGTTCGATGACCAGTGCGTGTGCAATGTCCTTTGTGTCGGCTGTCTGTCCGATAACGAGGGTGTTGCTCAGCAGAGGATCGGCCTTCCATTCGATGTCGTCGTTGGACTTGACTTCGGTGACTTCGGGGCCTACGGCGCCGACGATGTATCCCGAAACCCATCCGGACTTCTCTGTGCCGGCTTTTTCGATTTCGATGGCTTTGTCAACGCTCCATGGCTTGCTTTGCGATCCTTCGGGAACGGTGGGGTTGCCGAAGTTCATGCAGCCTTCGTAGTCGTTGAGTATGAGCTGCCAACCGCTTGTACCGTAGTACGAGAGTATGGCAACGACATCGCCGTGGCCTTCGGGAAGAGTCTTATTCCAGAAATTGGAGTATCCGGAGGTGCGAACGTTGATGCTTGAGCCTTCGGCATCGACGAGGCTTTGGTTGACATTGGATTTGTGCTCGGAGAATGTGGCTTTGCCGCCGTTGGCGAAGGATACGTTGTTGAAACGTACCAGTTGGCTTTGCCATTTGATGAGGCCGGCGGGGTCGGTGGGCAGCTCGGAGAAGGAGTTGACCACGAGGGTGTCCAGCTTGGAGGTGTCGGGGAAGCCGTTGAGCTGGGCATGTGCCGTGAAGTACTCGGGCGACATGAAGGATGCTTCCCAAGCGCCGCCGTTTTCGTACCATTCGGGTTGGCCGAGTTGTATGAGGCCGTTGTATTTACCGATGTACATGCCGGTGACATCGAGTACTATTTCTTGTCCGCGGCGGTATTTGAGGTAGAGGTTGTAGGAGTTGATGGATAGCGATAGTGCTGCGGTGCCGTCTTGGATGACGAGAGATTTGAAGACGTTGCCGGCTTCGTCGGAGGAGACGACGCGTCCGGAGATGACGTAGTGACTGCCGTCGTCGCGTGTGCCGATGGTGTCTATGTAGTTGGTGGCGTCATTCCAATACTTGGTTTTGAGCTCGAGTATGGATGTGTTGGGCTGGTCTTTGGCCACGGGGGCATCGATGATGGGATCGTCGATGTCGTCTTGGCAAGCCGTGGTGGCTCCCGCAACTGCGAGTGTCACGGCTACCCACGCCAGATATGATTTCAGTGGTTTCATATGTTTTGTATGGTGTATTGGCTTGTGTTATTGAATATGCGGGTGTGTCGTGACGCTTGTCATTTGGCAGCGTTGAGTTTGACGTTGTCTACGCACCAGGTGGCGTAGTTGGCATCTTTGGAGGCTTGGTAGCGGAAAGCGATGTATACTTTGCCTTTGTATTTGGCCAGATCGACGTTGCCGCTCTTTACCCATTCGCTGTATTTTGTCTTGCCGTCGGCTCCTGCTGCCGGAGCTGTGGCGAAGGTGGCTTTGAGCTCGGTGGCTGTAGCGAGGTTGGCCGGGTCGGTGACGATGTAGACTTTGAGCGTGGTTGTTGTGGCTCCGTAGCCGTTGACTTGGGTGTCAAAGGTGAGGGTCTTGTCGGAGACTTTGTCCATGTCGATGGCGGGCGAGAGCAGCCACTGGTCGAAGGGCGCGGTGCCGTTGTATCCGGACATGGTGATGTAGTTGTTCTCGTTAAAGTTGCGTACATACCAAGCCTTGTTGCCGGCAGCTTGTTTCTGGAACCATCCGGCGGGGATATCGGTGGAGGCGTCGAAGTTTTCGTCGAGGGATGTCACGACGTCGCCTGAGGGCTGGTCGTCGCCGCCCATGGGGTATTCTTTGCCGTCGATGACTGCTGCGGAGACTTCTTTGAGGCCGGGAACGCCGAAGTATGCCACGAGGTTGCCTTTAAGCAGCACTTCTTTCTTGTAGTTGGCAGGGTTGTCCTGAAGGTTGACGGCCTTGCGGATTTCGCCGCTGGGTAGTTGCACGGGAATGATCTTGGCGGTGGTTGCCGCGTCTGCTGCATCGGCGAGCATGACGTTTGATGACACTGTGACGCCGTCGGCGTTGAATTTGGCTCCGTCGGCGAGTGTCTTGCCGTCAATCCATCCTACGATGTAGCCTTTGACCCATACGCCGGTGCCGGTGGCTCCGGCCTGTACGTTAGCGACGGTGTAGGGTTTTTCCTTGGTGCCGGCATCGCCCGGGGTGGGCGTGGGTGTGGGGGTGTCGCCTCCGGTGCCGGGAGCCTTGCTGAGTTCGTAACCGATGAGGCCGCGCATGGTGTCTGCGACGTTCTCGTCCTCGCTGACGCCTATGAGACGTATTTGCCACGAGCGGTTGAAGAAGCTCAGGATGCCGACGATGGTGCCTTTACCTTCGGGACAGTAGTAGTCGTAGAAGTCGCTGTATCCGCTGGTGTAGACAATCATATCGCCTGTGCCGTCGGAGATGGTGCGCGAGGTGTTTTTGTCCTTGTCGGCGAGAGTTGCTTTGCCGGCATCCTTGAATGTTACATCTTTGATGGATACGAGGCGGCATTGCTTGGCCAGGAATTCTTCTTGATTGGAAATAAGGTCGTTGAGCGCGGCAATGGTGTATTCGCCGGCTACGATTTTTTCGGGTTCGGCCAGGCCGTTGACTTCAATCTGCTTTGTAGCAAGGTCGGAGGCTATGCGCCCGGGATAGTTGTTGTTGGGGGTCGAGCCTATTTGCATGAGCTTGCCGTAGGCGCCGACATAGAGTCCGGTGACATCGATGACAATTTCCTGCCCGTATTGGTAGGATTTGTACAGGTCGTAGCTGTCGATGTTGACCTGAATGGCTCCGGTTTCGTCCTCGATGACAAGCTGTTTGAAGAAGTTGCCTGCCTGGTCGGAGGAGATGACGCGGCCTTTGATGATGTAGTCTGTGCCGTCGTCGCGTTTTTCGACGAGTGTGGCATAGTTGCTTTCGCCGGTGTAGAACTTGGTTTTAAGTTCGGCAATGGTGGTGTTGGCGTGGCGCTTGGCCGTGGGTACCACCATGGGCGGGCGCTCGAAGTCGTCATCGCAGGACGACAGCGACACGGAGCCGGCGAGTGCCAGCAGGGCTGTATAGATGTATATTAGTGATTTTTTCATTGTCTTGATTTTATGTTTTGGGACGTGATACTGTGGTGTTTACGCGAAAAAATATTCATATCAGAAGCGTACTCCGACATTGAAGAATACTTTGACGCCTTGGGCGTATTGGTATTTGTTGGGGTACTTGTCGCGTATGTAGTTTTTGGTATCGAGACGTCCCTGCTGGTATGCGTTGGTGACGATGTCGCGGTTGTTGAGAACGTTGTTGACGTTGAGGTTGAGATTGAGCGAAACTTTGCGGTTGATGTATATGAGCTTGCCTACGGAGACGTTGAGGCTGAAGGCGTTTTTCAGCTTGTCTTGTGTGGATAGTTCTTCGATTTTGGCTTGAAGTTTCTCGGGGGTACAGTTCTCAATGTTTTTCCACAATTCGGGCAGGGCTTCGTGGTATGCCGGGGAGAGCGATACGTAAGCATCGCCCATCCATGTGCCGTTGACGTTGAAGAACCAGTTGCCGGGGGCGGCCCAATCGAGGCCGAGGTTGCAGACAGTCTGGGGTGTCGAGCCTACATAGAAGTTCTTGAGGTATACGGTCTGGGTGGTGTCGGCGTATAGGCCGTTTTCGAATGAGCGTGTGCCCTGAGGATTGTTTTTGTACTGGTACTTGGCGTAAGTGCCGGCGAAGGTTGCGGTGAGGCTGGGCGTAATCTTGAAGGACATGCCCAGTTCTATGCCTTTGGAGACCTTGCGGACGCCGGTGAGGGCGTATATGGCGTAAGTGGAGTAGCGGTCATCGTAGAAGCCTGTGCGCTCGGTGACGTTGTCGAGGTTGACGTAGTAGGCGGTCAGGGCGCCACGGAAGCGGCGGTAAGCCCATCCGTAGGAGATGTCGGCGGAGAAGTCGCGTTCGCTGCGCAGGTCGCTTACGAGAGTATTCTTGACGCGCGGTGCAATGAAAGCTTGGTCGGCCAGAGGTGCACGTGTGCCGTAGCTGATGTGTGCGGTGAAGAAGTTGCGTCCGTCAAGCTTGTAGGTTGCACCGGCTTTGACGCCTGCATTGTCAAATTGGCTTGTTGAGCTATTGCCCAGGGAGTTGAGCGGTGCACGGCCGTTGCGCATATGGCCGTCGCGGAAGAATTGGGTGAAGCTCATGCGTGCGCCGTAGTTGACATCCCAGTGTGTGCTGGTGTAGGTGTTCTGCAACCAGCCTTCGGCTTTGATATAGTGGAAGTCGTAGTCGTAACCGAAGCGGTCGCCCTTGGAGACGCGGCGGTTGGGGTTGTCGAGGTCGTTTTGGAGGTTGAGCGGGGCGATGGTGATATCGCGGTCGCTGAATGGGTCGATGTCAAGCCAGTATTCGCCGCCGAGGAGGTCGCGTATTGTTTTGTAGTAGGAGGCTTTGGTGTAGTTGAACGACAGACCGGCTTGCAGCTGGAAGTGGTCGTTGAGTCGATGGTTGACGAAGGTGTTGAACATGGCGTTGAACTGCTTGTTTACGCGGTTTTCCATGATATAGGACGAGCCTTTGTGGTCGGCTTCGTCTTTGCCTTCGTTTTGGATGTTGTTGAGCTTATTGATGGTGTAGAGGTTCTCCCAGTTGATTTGACGGAAGCTCGGATCGTTTTTCCACAGGTAGGTGTAGTAGTCGGCTTCCTCTTGGTTGTCATAGTAGGACGGGAGGTAGCGGTAGTAGGTGGGATTGGGGTCGTTGGCTTTGTAGTACTGCAAAGCTGATTGCGAGTAGTACGTCCAGCGGACGGCGGCGGTGGTGTTGAGGGTTGTGCGTCCGTCTTTGTAGAGCCAGGTGAGCATGGCCGTTGGGTCATATGACTCAATGATGCGGGCGCTGCGCTTTTCGCCGTTTTGCCAGCCCCAGTTGGGGTTGTAGAGGTTGTCATCTACCAGATCGTAGACTTCCTGATAAGTGGCGGAAGCGGTGGCACGCTGTGTCGGACCTCCGAATGCTGTAAGGGTCAGGCTGTTGTGCTTGTCCAGGACTTTTTCCAGAGACAGGAACAGGCCGCCGCTGTTGTAGAATGTTCCATCGATGACACCTTCTTTGGAGTAGCGACCTATGCCGCTGATTGTGAAGGCCCAGCCGTTCTTGCTCAGACCGGTGGAGTAGGTGGCCATAGCGCGGAACATATAGTTTGAGTTGGTAAATGCCAGCGAGCCGTTGAAGCCGGGGGCGTATGTATCGGTGATGGTGTTGTAGTTGACACTGCCACCCAGGCCGCCCATACCATAGTTGGCCACGGCTGTGCCTACGGCGCTGGTCTTGTTGCGGAAGGCGCGCGAGGTCAGGCCCAGCAGCGATGAGAAGTTGAAGCGGCCGCGTATGGGGTCGTTCATCTCGATGCCGTTGAGGTATACGGTTTGATACTCGGAGCGCATGCCGCGGTAGTTGAAGTACATGGGACCGAAGTTATAGCTGGCCGTATTGTAGAATATATCATCATTGGCTCCGGTAAGTGCCACGATGTTTTGGCGGCCGCTGTCGTCATCGTCGCCGGCGTCCATGGCGGACTCGTCGGCGTAGATGTCGTTGAGGCCACCATACATTTCGGCGTCATAATTGATGGGGTTGAGGCGGATGGTACCCACTTCGGTAGTGGCGGAAGCCACGGTGATGTCGGCGCCGTAGGTTTCGTAGCCGTCATAAGCCACGAGCATGCGGTCGCTGGTGCCGGCAGTGACGCGCAGCACGAAGTTGCCGTTGGCATCTGTGGTGGCATTGCCTTGCTTGCTTAGGCTGACGGTCGCACCGGATATGGGCGCTCCCGTGGAGGCATTGACCACTGTACCAACGATTTTGGAACTTTGTGCCAACCCCGGCAATACTGCGGCCAGGAGCACAATCAGGAACAGTTTAAGTCTCATAAGGTGTTATTAGGTTTTTAATAAATTTATGTTGTCAGATGATGAAATGTAGTTAGCGGCCGTGGAACACGTTCCGAGCCTATGCCTTTTCAGGTCTTTGGCAGCATTGTCCGCCCTTTTGCATTGTCTTCTTTTTTGCAAGTATAGCAAGTATAGGAGGTGTACAAGGCGTGGGTGCTGATTGTCCTTTCCCGCGAGCATGACTGAGTGGAACATCTCTATGTCGCACACCTGTATGCCCATTTTCGCCATAAGAGGGAAAACAAGCATTGCACGAAACCCTGTCGGGCATCGCACTTCTCAGCGGAATTGGACGTCAAAATTACACATTAATTCGCAAATGGCAGCATAATATGTTGTAAAACATATATAGCGACCCCCCGGCTCCTCTCATTTTTAACATTTGGCCCTTGTTTTCGGTGCCCTTCGAGTATCCGGTACGCCTCTGATGATTTTGCCTCATATTCTATATCGCCAGCTTATCCGGCAGACACTAAACGTGCCTCCGGTCTTATTCTCTGGTTGCACTTAATTTGTCTTGGAATTCTTTCTCTAAAGATGATTTGTTTCTGATTGTAGAATGCTACGGCTATTAGCTGCTACTTCGCCGGCTGTTTGCGGTTATTTTCCGATGCAAAAGCGGGAGAAGATGGTGTTGAGGACCTCTTGGGAGGATATGCGGCCGGTGACGGCGGCGAGTGCTTCGATGCAGTCGCGCAGGGCGAAAGCGGCTATGTCGAGGGTGGCGTCTGTGGTGAGCGCTTCGTCGACGCGTCGGGCGGCGGCGAGTGCTTCGGCCAGGGCTTGGCGCTGCCGGATATTGGAAATCATAATGTCGGGGGCGCTGTCGGCGACTTCTTTGGCATAGTGTTCCAGTTCTTCGTATATGGGGCTGATGCCGTTGTCGGTGACGGTATTGACGGCCACGATGTCAATGCCGTCGGGTAGGGGGTCGAGTAGTGCTTTTACACAGTCTTCAGCCTCGCAGATATCGTCTTTGCTGACTACCAGAACGGTATAAGCCGAGGGGTTGGCCCGGCGCCGCAGCCGGGTGAGGCTGACGGCGTGGCGTCGTGCGTCTTCATTGCTGTCGGCGGGGCATAGCACGAGGGCGATGTCTGCTTTGCGCAGGGCTTCGGTGGCGCGGTCGATGCCGATGGCTTCTATGGTATCGGCTTGAGCGCGGTCGCGTATGCCGGCTGTGTCTTGCAGTCGGAAGGTGTAGGCGCCTACGGTGATGGAGTCTTCGATGATGTCTCGGGTGGTGCCGTGGATGTCGCTGACGATGGCGCGCTGGTCGCCTACGAGGGCGTTGAGTAGTGATGATTTGCCCGCGTTGGTGGCTCCGGCAATGGCTACTGTGAAGCCTTCGCGTATGGCGTTGCCGGCGTTGTAGCTGTCGTGTAGTTGTTGTATATGGTTGATTATCTGTGTGATTGTGTCTTTAAGGTGTTTGCGTGAGGCAAATTCGACGTCTTCTTCCGAGAAGTCGAGTTCGAGCTCGAGTAGGGCGTCCAGGTCTACAAGTTTGGCACGCAATTGGTCGAGACGTTGCGATATTCCGCCGCGCATTTGCTTGACGGCGAGGTCGTGTGCGGCTTTGGAGCGCGAGGCGATGAGGTCGGCGACGGCTTCGGCTTGTGCCAGGTCGAGGTTGCCGGCGGCGAATGCTCGGCGCGTGTATTCGCCCGGTTCGGCAAGTCGTGCGCCGGAGGCGATAAGTGTCTCGATAAGACGGCGTTGGACGTATGCCGATCCGTGTACCGAGATTTCGACGGTGTCTTCGCCAGTGTACGAGCGCGGTGCACGCATGACCGTGGCCAGCGCCTGATCCAGTGTGGATCCGTCGGTGTCGATGATGTCGCCCAGGTGTGCTGTGTGTGAGGCGACTTGTGCGAGGCGTCGGCCGCGCCAAATGCTGTCAACGATGGTTATGGCTTGCGGTCCGCTGACGCGGGCCACGGCGATGCCGCCCACTCCGGGGGCGGTGGATATGGCGCATATTGTGTCTGTGTTCATTGGCGTGTCGGGGGCGTCATGGTGCGCAGCGGCGTTCAGCGGCGTCGTTGCCATTGGTTGAAATTGTTTTGTTCTTCCACTTGAGCCTCGATGTCATCGGGTAGTGCGGCAAAGAAGTCCATGCCGGTGATGCGTTCGACTTCGTCTATAGATGTGGCTGCAGTCTGCATTCCGCCCGGTTGTACGAGGTTGGACATGACGAAGGCGATGCCTCGCGGAGGGTCGGCATAAGGGGCGAGTATGACCTTGAAAAAGCGCTTGGGTACAGCGACTTCGGTCGTGCCTATGGTTTCGGTAATCTTGTCCGTGAGTATGGGGCCGCAGATGACTATGAGTGCGCTGTCGCGTGCCGCCCATCGGCGAGTGGCTTCTTCGAGCTTGCGCCATGGCCCGGTGTTGAGGTGCTGTGACTGAGGGCAGATGTTGGTGAGCAGGAAGCATGCGTCCATGGCTTGGGACGACCATTTCATATCGGCGGCCGGAGCCATGTGTCCGCGATCGTATCCGCTGCGGCGGTAGTCTTCGGGTGTCGCGCATCCGGCAACGGACTCGTCGGCGCGGAAGTTGTTGGTGCGTTTGTATGGACCGTCAACATGGTTGCGCGTAAGTTCCCATGCTACGTAATTGGGTATGTGTTTGTCTGAGTTGAAGTTGACGGTAAATCCGGGGTATCTGACGGTCGTTTCGGTTTGTGATGGCGGTATGGCGACGTCCAGCAGTGCGTTTTTGTCAACGATTCCGATAGTGTCTGCCTTGGCGGTATTGTCCGTTCGGCAGGACTGCCACCATGTGATGGTAGCGCCCACGAATACGAGTGCGTACAGCAGCCATTGTATTCCCGAAATTTGGCGGCGGTTTTTTTTGCCGCGCTTTCGGCGTCGTGTCATATTTGTATTGTCTGATAATATGGGTATTCGATGTCCCAAAGGTACAGGGCGTGCGCGGGCATCGATGTGCCGGCGGCGCTGCGGTCCATGGCGGCTATGACTTCGGCCACGTGTTCGGGGGCGTGCTTGTGGCGTCCGACGTCTACAAGGGTGCCGGTGACGGCGCGCACCATGTTGCGCAGAAAGCGGTCGGCGCGTATTTCCAGAAACCAGGCGGTCGGACCTTGCCGAACCATGCGACATACTGTGACATCGCAAATGTTGGTCTTGGTGTCTGTGTGTAGTTTTGAGAATGATGTGAAGTCTTTTCGCCCGATTACCAGGGCAGCGCCTTGGTTCATGGCCTCAAAGTCCAAGTCGGCGGGCGCATGCCACGACAGATTGCGTATAAAAGGGTTCTCGGCCGTGTGCATCATGTATCGGTAGGTGCGAGCGGTGGCATCGAAGCGTGCGTGTGCATCGGCGTGTACTGCGGTGATGGCGTGTATGGCTATGGACGGGCGGCATATTCCGCTCAGCGATCCGTGCAGGCGGCGCATGGCTGCCGTGTCTCGTGCAAAGTCGTCGGGGATGTCCGCATGTGCCACCATGGTGCGTGCGTGCACGCCCGTGTCGGTGCGTCCGGCACCGGTCACTTTTACGTGCGTGTGCAGTACCATCTCTAAGGCCTGCTCGAGTGTCTCTTGGACGCTGGGGCGGTCGGGCTGGATTTGCCATCCGTTGAATGGCTTTCCATCGTATGACAATTGCAGAAATACTCGCACGGGTGTATTCTCTTGGTGTTTGAACGTTGGATGTCGGTGAAATTTTTGCTGTTCTTGCAGCAGCCTTGCCCGGCCTTTAATAGGCGTGATTCAGTCTTTTTCGAGGTATGTGTATCCGTATAGCCCCGAGCGGTAGGTGGAGATGAAATTGCGGCCTTCCTCGGCGGTGATGGCGCCGCTTTTGACGGATGCAGATACCCAGGACTCGACGTTGCGCACCAGTTTTTTGGCCGAGAATTGCACGTAATCGAGGACTTCGGCCACGGTTTCGCCATCGATTATGCGGTCGATATCGTAGTGGTCGGGATAGACGTTGATGTGTACGGCGTTGGTGTCGCCGAAGAGGTTGTGCATATCGCCCAGGATTTCCTGATAAGCGCCCACGAGGAATACGCCGAGGTAGTATTTTTCGCCCTGCTTGATGGCGTGTACCGGTAGGGCACACGACGGGTCGTGCAGGGTAATGAAATTGGCTATTTTGCCATCGCTGTCGCAGGTGATGTCTTGTATTGTGCAGGTTTTGCCGGGTTTTTGGTCAAGGTGCTGGATGGGCATGATGGGGAACACCTGGTCGATGGCCCACGAGTCGGGCAGCGACTGGAATAGCGAGAAATTACAGAAGTACTTATCGGGTAGCATCTTGGCGATGCCTCGCAGTTCCTCCGGCGGGTGTTTCATACTTGCAGCCATCTCGCCCACTTCGCGTGCGATGCTCCAGAATAGTTTTTCGACTTGGGCGCGTGTTTTCAGGTCCAGCACGCCAAGTGAGAAGCGGTCGAGGGCCTCCTCGCGTATTTGCAGTGCGTCGTGCCATGATTCGTACAGTGATGGGCCGTTGAGCTTGTCCCAGATGTCGTATAGCTCTTTGGCCAGTTCGTGCGCGTCTTCGGGCAGGGTTTCGTCATCGTCCCATACGGGGAGGTTGGTGGTTTCGAGCACTTCGAATATCAGTATCGAGTGGTGCGCCGTGAGTGAGCGTCCGCTCTCGGTGATGATGTTGGGCTGCTTGAGATGGTTCTTTTCGCACACGTCCACCAAGGCACTCACCGAGTCATTGGCGTACTCTTGTATGGAATAGTTCATCGAGCTTTCGCTGGAGGCCGAGCGGGTGCCGTCGTAATCGACGCCCAGTCCGCCTCCTATGTCCACGAAGTCTATGTCGAATCCGGCTTGCGACAGCTGGACATAGAACTGTGTGGCTTCGCGCAAGGCGTTTTTGATGCGTCGTATTTTGGTGATTTGGCTGCCTATATGGAAGTGTATCAGCTTGAGGCAGTCTTTCATGTCGCGTTCTTCGAGTATGCCCAGGGCTTCGAGTAGTTCGGATGAATTGAGCCCGAATTTGCTTTGGTCGCCGCCACTCTCGGCCCATTTGCCCGAGCCGGCGCTGGAGAGTTTGATGCGTATGCCGATATTGGGGCGTACACCGAGGCGTTCGGACATTTCGGCGATAAGTCGCAGCTCGTTCAGTTTTTCCACCACCAGGTATATGCGGCGTCCCATTTTTTGGGCCAGCAGTGCCAATTCGATATAGCTCTCGTCCTTGTATCCATTGCAGATTACCAGGGCGTTGGCATTGGTGTTGGTGGCCAGTACCGCGTGCAGCTCGGGCTTGGAACCGGCTTCGAGACCGATGTTGAATTTGGTGCCATAGCACACAATTTCTTCCACGACTTGGCGCATCTGATTTACCTTAATGGGGTAGATCATATAGTTTTGCGCCGTGTATCCGTAGCGAGAGGCAGCTTCGCGGAAGCAGTTCGAAATCTTTTCGATGCGGTTGTCCAGGATATCCGGGAAGCGCAGTAGTATGGGCGATGCCAAGTCGCGTTCCTGTAGACGGTCCATAAGTTCTTTAAGATCTACCGGAAAGTCTCCCGGGCGCGGCGTTACGGTTACGTTGCCTTTGTCGTTGATGTCGAAATAATTGCGACCCCAGCCGCGTATGTTGTACAGTTCGGCGCTGTCATCGATGCGCCATTTACGCATGGGCATATTCGTAGTCTCGTGTTAGGGTGGATGGTGTGTAATGAAGATAACGCGAAAGCCCAAGGCGTGACCGTCGGTACCGCGGAACACCTCGCGCTTATCAGTGCAAATTTACATAAAAAAAACGAGATGCAAGCCGGTTCGTAGCATAGCATAATATATAAATGTGTAAAAACGCGTTGTTTCGGTGTATTACACTCTTTCCCTCGTTTGTTCTTGTGAATGGTCGGAAATAAGTGTATTTTTGCGAAATAATGGTCAAAATAATCTCTCATGAAGGAAATACGAAGGAGTCAGTATGTTACGGAGCTGCAGGAGCTTGAATCCATCTTGAAGGAATCGGGCATAGATGCCAAGATAGTCGAATACAACGGAGACCTGTTCAACTCGACGGGAAGCGCGGTTATGTTTTCGTTGTACGTAGAGGACGATGATGCAGAGAGAGCTGCGGCCATAGCGACAAAGTGTAATCCGGACAATTCGAAAGGGGTGACATATTGTCGCGAATGTGGAAGTGAGAATATCACCAAGGAAGTGGTGCGCAAAAGACTGCCTGTATACTTTTTGGCCATAGGGTTGGTCGTGTGCGCTACGGGTTTTTTCCTCCCGGGACGTGTTCTGCCGTGGTTCTGCTGGATTGCGGGCGCGGTGCTTGTTGCCAATACTTTTGTTCCATTCAAGAGGACGCTGTACTATTGCAATGATTGCAAGAAGTATTTTAAGGACATATGAACGGATGACACATATTGTCTGCAGTGCCGGCGATTTGCCGACAGCGCTTTGCCGTTCGAGCGAAAAAAACCGTTGAGAAAAATTTTTTGAAAAAAATATTTGGTCGGTTCGCCGAAAGATTGTACCTTTGCATCCGCAAAGAGGGCAAAGAGATGCCTGTTTGATGCATGACTCCGTAGCTCAGTTGGTAGAGCAGCTGACTCTTAATCAGCGGGTCGAGGGTTCGAGCCCCTCCGGGGTCACATTGATTGAAAGGGATTACAGCACAACGCTTTATGCGTTGGATGTAATCCTTTTTTTATACCCCGTGGGGGCATAAAAATTCGTAACTCGTCCGATAATCTCGTGAAAATTCGGATGATACATTCGGATGTTTTTGGGCGTATTCGGAAACAAAAACTTGTGCACTCTGCACGGACATGAGTCTGCAGACGGAGAGTAGAATATGTTGCCTGGAGCTAAAGGTTTGGTACACAGATCCAAATTCTTGGCTCCCGGCAATTTTTTTTAAGATGGTTTCGGAGATAACGATTTCATAGCAGAAGTCAAAGCTATTATAAGTCTTAATCCTTGTTTTAGTGGAGGATGGTCACGGAGATCGCCCCATCCAAATCTATAGTAATTATAGAGGGGGGTCTTAATCCTTGTTTTAGTGGAGGATGGTCTCGGAGAAACTGAAGCATTAGGCAAATATTGTATTAACAGCCGTCTTAATCCTTGTTTTAGTGGAGGATGGTCTCGGAGCTAAAACAAACTTGGAAAAATGAGATAAATAAGTGGTGGTCTTAATCCTTGTTTTAGTGGAGGATGGTCTCGGAGCCACTAATAAAATGTGGGAAAAGATCTTATTGTATGGGGGTCTTAATCCTTGTTTTAGTGGAGGATGGTCTCGGAGAGGTACAATTGGTAACCTAAAAGTTATTATGTACAGTCTTAATCCTTGTTTTAGTGGAGGATGGTCTCGGAGGCCAGTAGATGTGGCCATCGCAGCAAAAACTGAGGCCCAGTCTTAATCCTTGTTTTAGTGGAGGATGGTCTCGGAGTGTTGCTGAGAATGCTGATGGCGTTCAAACACAAATAGTCTTAATCCTTGTTTTAGTGGAGGATGGTCTCGGAGATAATGTAACAATTTATACCGGAACATATTGGCCAGTCTTAATCCTTGTTTTAGTGGAGGATGGTCTCGGAGGGAGATTCTGTGCCCTCCATTAATTGGTTGTAGCCCGTCTTAATCCTTGTTTTAGTGGAGGATGGTCTCGGAGTGTTTCAAAGAATGTCACTGAGTCTGGCACACCAGTTGTCTTAATCCTTGTTTTAGTGGAGGATGGTCTCGGAGGGGCACTAATGTATAACCACTAAATATAACAAAATATGGTCTTAATCCTTGTTTTAGTGGAGGATGGTCTCGGAGACTGAAAACCTCAGTCAAGAGGAACTCAACGCCTTGTCTTAATCCTTGTTTTAGTGGAGGATGGTCTCGGAGAGGTTCGAATCCTAATGTATCTACAAATAAGTTATTTGTCTTAATCCTTGTTTTAGTGGAGGATGGTCTCGGAGAGACAAATATGTCTTCTTAAGCGAAAATGTGGACAAGGTCTTAATCCTTGTTTTAGTGGAGGATGGTCTCGGAGTAGGCCAGAAGTCTACGCTTGTGCGGAAGCATGTTTGTCTTAATCCTTGTTTTAGTGGAGGATGGTCTCGGAGAGCAACTTTTGGAAGTGTCTGTCAGTGAGACTGTTATAACGATATTTTTAATTTCGTTAACGTTTGGAGACCAAAAATATGTACCTTTTCGGGTGTTATCACAGATGCAAATTTACGAATTTTCGATGAGTGCGAACATGTTTTTCGAGAATATTTCGGAGTTTTTTTGTGTAGATGCCTGATCAAAAAAGTAGGCACTTAAAGGTTTTTAGTGGTTATTATTATTGAAAGTAGACTCCGTGATTTCATCGATTGCCGGATAATGGCATCACGGTGGTGGGAGGCAAATTCATGCGATTAGGTTTCCGGAATTTTATCGTGTGATATAACAACAGCCCTCGTCGATGGTTGGCGAGGGCTGTTGTTGTGTTCGGAAACCTATGTGGTTATTTGTTGTTGTCTTCGATTTTTTCGACTAGAGGATCTACGCCCCACTGTTGCTGTGAGAGGCGGCGGTAGTTGTTGTAGCGCCATTGGGCGTTGGCCTTGGCGGCAGCGAAAAGTTCGGCGGCTTCGTTGGGGTAGGCTTTGACTACGGAAGCGTAGCGAACCTCGCCTTTGAGGAAGTCTTCGAAATTGTCCCATTGGGGTTCTTTGCTGTCGAGGCTGAAGGGGTTCTGACCTTGCTCTTCGAGTGCGGGGTTGTAGCGCCATAGGTGCCAGTATCCACATTCGACGGCACGCTGTTCCTCGTTCTGGCTGTGTCCCATGCCGGCTTTGATGCCGTGGTTGATACAGGGCGAGTAGGCGATTACCAGCGAAGGTCCGTCGTATGCTTCGGCTTCGCGCAGTGCCTTGAGGGTCTGTGCTTGGTCTGCGCCCATAGCTATCTGTGCGCAGTATACGTAGCCGTATGTCGAGGCGATAAGTCCGAGGTCTTTCTTGCGTATGCGTTTGCCGGAGGCGGCAAATTTGGCAATGGCACCTAAGGGTGTAGCCTTGGAGGCCTGACCACCGGTGTTGGAGTATACCTCGGTGTCGAGTACGAGGACGTTGACATTCTTGCCTGAAGCGAGTACGTGGTCCAGGCCGCCGAAGCCTATGTCGTAGGCGGCGCCGTCACCGGCGATAATCCATTGCGAACGAGCGGCGATGAAGCCTTTGAGTTCGACAATTTCGCGGCAGGTGTCGCATCCGCAGGCTTGGCACAAGGGCACAATCTTGTCAGCGACTTCGCGTGTGGAAGCGGCGTTGTGGGGTGCATCGAGCCATTGCTGAGCAAGTGCCTTGATTTGATCGGAGCACTTGGCGCATTCCAGAGCTTTGTGCATCAGGTCGGCTACGCGCTGACGGATTTTTTCGGTGGCGATGTTCATGCCGAGGCCGAATTCGGCGAAGTCTTCGAAGAGAGAGTTGGCCCATGCGGGACCGTGTCCGGCGGCGTTGACGGTGTATGGCGTCGAGGGTACCGAGCCCGAGTATATGGATGAGCAGCCGGTGGCGTTGGCTACCATTTCGTGGTCGCCGAAGAGCTGGCTTATGAGTTTTACGTATGGCGTTTCGCCGCAGCCCGAGCATGCGCCAGAGAACTCAAAGAGCGGTTGTGCGAATTGGCTGTTCTTGACGGTGGCTTTGATGTCTACCAGGTCGGCTTTGCAGCTGACCTTTTCGGCACAGTAGTCCCATTCGGGCTGAATGTCGAGCTGGCTTTCCAGTGGTTTCATTTCCAGAGCCTTGACGCCTTTCTTGCCGGGGCATACGTCTACGCAGTTGCCACAGCCGAGGCAGTCGAGGACATCGACGGCTTGGATGAAGCGTGTGCCGGCCATGGTCTTGCCGATGGTGGCAAGTGTGCGTTCTTCGCCGAAGGGTGCGGCTTGCATTTCGTCGGCATCGAGCACGAAGGGACGTATGGCGGCGTGGGGGCATACAAAGGCGCATTTGTTGCATTGGATACAATTTTCGGGATTCCATTCGGGGACGAAGGCAGCCACGCCGCGTTTTTCGTAGCGGGCGGTGGAGTTTTGCCATGTTCCGTCGGGTATGGCTTCGAAGTCGCTCACTTTGAGCAGGTCGCCGTCTTGTGCGTTGATGGGCCGTACGATGTCGTGCACAAAAGCGGGAGCGTTGTCTGCGACTATTTCGTCATCGGGGAGCTGTGCCCATGCGGGGTCTACGGCCAGAGTGTGGTATTCATTGCCGCGGTCTACGGCTGCATAGTTTTTGTCGACGACATCTTGTCCTTTCTTGCTGTAGGATTTGACGATGAATTTCTTCATCTGTTCGACTGCCAGGTCTATGGGTATCACTTCGGTGATGCGGAAGAAGGCGCTTTGCAGGATGGTGTTGGTTCGGTTGCCGAGGCCTATTTCCTGCGCGATGCGTGTTGCGTCGATGTAATATACGGTGATATTGTGCTGTGCAAAGTAGCGCTTGACCTTATTGGGCAGGTGTTTGGCCAGCTGCTCTCCTTCCCAGATGGTGTTGAGCAGGAATGTGCCGCCGTCGCGCAGTCCGCGTGTAACGTCGTACATGTGCAGGTATGCCTGGACGTGGCATGCTACGAAGTTGGGCGTGTTCACCAGGTATGTCGAGCGTATGGGCTTGTCGCCGAAGCGCAGGTGCGAGCAGGTGAAGCCGCCGGACTTCTTGGAGTCGTAGGCGAAGTATGCTTGGCAGTATTTGTCGGTGTTGTCGCCGATGATTTTTACGGAGTTCTTGTTTGCACCTACGGTACCATCGGCGCCCAGTCCGTAGAACTTGGCTTCGAAAGTCGAGGGGTCGCCCAGTGCCATTTCCTTGACGGGAGGCAGCGACGTGAAGGTTACGTCATCGACTATGCCCATAGTGAAGTGGTCCTTGGGCTGGGGCAGTGCGAGGTTTTCGTATAATCCGACGATTTGTGCGGGTGTGGTGTCTTTGGAGGCCAGTCCGAAGCGTCCGCCGATGATCATGGGGGCGTTTTCGCGGCCGTAGAAGGCTTCCTTGACGTCCAGGAGCAGAGGCTCGCCGTTGGCTCCGGGTTCCTTGGTGCGGTCGAGTACGGCTATGCGCTTGGCTGTGGCGGGTACGGCTGCCAGCAGGTGCTTGACTGAGAATGGACGGAACAGGTGTACGCTTACGAGGCCGACTTTCTCGCCTTTGGCGGTGAGGTAGTCTATGGCTTCTTTGGCGGCCTGTGTGACGCTGCCCATTGCAATGATTACGCGGTCGGCATCCTTGGCCCCGTAGTAGCTGAACAGGTGGTATTCGCGACCGGTGATTTTGGCGATTTCGGCCATGTATCCTTCGACGATGTCGGGCACGGCGTTATAGTGTCGGTTGCAGGCTTCGCGGTGCTGGAAGAACACGTCGCCGTTTTCGGCCATACCGCGTGATACGGGTGCTTCGGGTGTGAGGGCACGTGCGCGGAAGTCGGCGAGTGCCTTGCGGTCCAACAGCGGTTCGAGGTCTTCCTGTTGCATTTCTTCCACTTTCTGGATTTCGTGCGAGGTGCGGAAGCCGTCAAAGAAGTTGACGAAAGGTACGCTGCTCTTGATGGCGGCCAGATGTGCCACACCGGCCAAGTCCATAACTTCCTGTACCGAACCTTCGGCAAGCATAGCAAATCCGGTCTGGCGTACGGACATCACGTCCTGATGATCGCCGAATATGCTCAATGCGTGGCTGGCCAAAGTACGTGCCGACACGTGGAACACTGTCGGGAGCAGCTCGCCTGCAATCTTGTACATGTTGGGAATCATCAGCAGCAGTCCTTGCGAGGCTGTGTATGTCGTTGTCAGCGCTCCGGCTTGCAGCGACCCGTGCACGGCGCCGGCGGCGCCGCCTTCGCTTTGCATTTCCTGTACCAGCACCGTCTCGCCAAAGATATTGCGGCGGCCGGCTGCGGACCATTCGTCCACATATTCGGCCATTGTCGAAGACGGGGTGATCGGGTAGATGGCAGCGACTTCCGAGAACATGTAGCTCACGTGGGCAGCGGCTTGATTGCCGTCGCATGTTACGAATTTCTTTTCTCTACTCATTGTTGGTGGTTTATGTTGTTGTATTTCAGTTTTTTCGAAACTGTACCTTGTGGATAATCCAGCGCAAAGGTACGATTTTTTTCGCAATTTCGATGCGCCGTTAAAATACTTTAATACTGAGTCGTAGCGCACGCATATACGCGACCCTTAACCGCTGTGCCTCTAACGGCTTACGATGGCCTTATTTGCGCTGTCTTCCGCCGTTGTTTTTGGCGGTCGATGCGGATGTTTCCGAAGGTCGTCAGATGTGTTTGCGCCTGAAAAGTGCGACAAATCGTACTTTTCAGGCGCAGGGTGGGGCGTATGGTTGGCGTGGAGGATATTACATTGGCGGGCGTCTTCCGGGATGTCCCGGAGGCGGGCCGCCCGGGCCGCGACGTCTGTCATCGGCGTTGCGGTCTTTGGGTTGGTTGCCTTTGCCGAAGGTGTTGAATTTGTAGCTGAAGGTGATCATGAAGTATCGCGTGAGCGAGTTGTAGCGGCTGTCGTCGATGTAGTTGGCTGTGACGGTGCGGCTGACGTTGTTTTTCTGGCGTAGCAAGTCGTAGGCCTTGAAGGTGATGGTGGCGTTGCGGCCGCGCAGGAATTGGTAGGCTATGGAGGCGTTCCACATCCATTCGTTGCGGTCGTATCCGGCCGAGTATCCGTTGGTTGCGTCGTAGTTGAGGTCGGTGGAGAGCACCAGCCCGAAAGGTGTGTAATATGTGCCGTAGAAGCTGAAGCCGTAGCCGTGTACATCGCGGTTGCTGCCTGACTGGACGGTATTGCGAGATGTCTGAAAGTTGTAGCGAGGGCGTATCTCGAGTTCGATGTTGTCGGGGCGCCATGCCAGCGAGGGCGAGAGCATCACGTCAAAGGCTATGGAGGTGTTGCGCAGGCCGTTGTTGAATCCGACGTTGTGGTTCAGGCGCGTGCCTATATGGGTATTGAACACGAATGCGCGGTTGCGCAGCGGTTGCGAGAACATACCCATTGCCATTGCGAACCATACGCCGTTGACGTTGTCGTAGGTGGTGGTTTGTCCGCCGGTGGTGGCGTCGTAGATGGTCTTTGAGACTATGGAGTTTTGCGTGATGTTGGCAAAAGCCATGGCCATGATTGAACGTTGGGCCTCGGAATTGAAGTTTTGGTAGCGCATGCGTATGTTGTGCGTGAATGTGGGGCTCAGCGAGGGGTTGCCGACGACGATGCGCAGGGGGTCGGACTTGTCGGCCACGGGTTGGAGTTGCGACATCGAGGGTTGGGATGAGCGTCCGCGATAGTCGAGGTTGAAGGTGCGCTGCTTGGACAGTTTCCAGCGGTAGCGCAGGTAGGGGGCGATGTTGAGGGTGTGTCGCGTGGGTATGTCGCGAGCGTTGTCTATGAGGTCGTGCGAACTGGACATTTGGGGTACCAGTGACAGGCCGGCATCGATGGTCCAGACCTTGGAGACGTGCTTGAAGCCGGCGCGTATGTCTTGGCTCATATAGTTGTTGCGGAAGCTGTTGCTCAGGTCGCTGTTCCATACCAAATCATCGCCGATGACGGGGTCTTGGTCGTATCCGCCGGGCCACGATACCGGGCGGTCGTAGGTGAGGCGGTCGGCGTTGTTCCAGCGGTATCGCAGGCGGTAAGCGAAGGTCAGGAAGTTGCCGTTTTTGACATTGCCCAGTGGCTCGGTCCAGCTTAGGCGTGCCGATAAGGTTTTGCTCCATGTGTGGTTGGATGCGTATTGGTCGTACACATCGGTTTTGTCGTCAAGCAGGAAAAAGCGGTTCCAGGAGTATGAGTCTTCGTGTTCGCGTACGTTGGAGGTATTGGCATTGAGGTGTACGCTGAACGAGCGTCCCGGGCGCGAGGCAAATTTGTGGTTGTATATCATTGAGAGGCCGAATTCCCAGCTGTTGCCATCGCTGGTGATGTTGTTGCGGCTTTGGGTGACGCGTGTGAGGTCGGCATCGCCGGCGCGTGTCAGCGATGAATCGACGCTAAGGCCGTCGCCGGAATTGTACATCATGCGGGGTCGTATTTCCAGGGTGTTGAGGCTGTCGGGGTTCCATTGTATGCGGAAGTCGGAGCGGAAGTTGTGTCCTCGGTCGTGCGCGTACTTGCCCGAATTGACGTACGATGTGGAGTCTTCGAAGAGATACTGGCGGTCGGTGGTGCTGTATGTGCGGGCGTCGGTGTTGCTGTACATTACGTTGCCGCCTACGCGGAATATTTCCTTGTTGCCTACGTTGAAGTTGAGGCCCAGGGCGCGAGATGTGGTGATGCCGTTGTCGCCTCCGAAGTGGCGGAAGCGGCCGCTGGCTCCGTCCGTAAATCCGGGTTCGTTGATGTTGTTGATGCCGCCTAAGAGCGTGATTTGGTTGTCGTTCCAAAAGCGGTTGACGTTGAACGAGCCCATGTATCGGCTGTCTGTGCCGACACCGGCTTCGGCATTGCCGAACCATCCGTTTTTCATGCCTTTTTTGACGGTGAGGTTGATGACGGTTTCTTCTTCGCCGTCATCGACGCCGGTTATACGAGCCAGATCGCTTTTTCGGTCTACGACCTGAAGTTTGTCCACCATGCTCACGGGTAGGTTTTTGGAGGCCACCTTGGGGTCATCGCTGAAGAATTCCTTGCCGTCCACGAGTATCTTGGTGACTTCCTTGCCGTTGGAGGTGATTTTACCATCGGATGACACTTCGACGCCTGGCAGACGCTTGAGCAGGTCCTCGACTACGGCGTTGGGCTGCACCTTATAGGTGTCGGCATTGAACTCGATGGTGTCTTCCATCACCTTGATGGGAGTGCGTATGCCGGAGATGGTGACGGCGTCCAATGTGTAAGCTTCGTCGGAGAGGCGCATAGTGTCCACGCGCAGTGTTCGTCCGGCCATGGTGACATTGACTGTCTGTCGGTTGTGGCCTACGTACGAGGCCTCGAGTACATAGCGCCCGTCGGCGATGTCGCGCAGCACATAGCGTCCGTTGCCGTCGGCGGCAGCGGCCTTGATCACTGTCGAGTCTTTGCTGCGCAGCAGTCGCAGCGAGGCGCCCACCAGCGCATCGCCGTCGGTGTCGGTCACGACTCCCGAGATGTTGTAGGCCAAGGCATACAATAAGCCGGCCAGTAGGAATATGGACGTCATTACAGGACGTCCTGAGCGGCGTGTTTTCATTTTTTGCTTTTTGTCGTTTTCTGACCAATAGACCGCTGTTGCGACCTAATGTTTAGTTGGAGGCTTGTTCTTTTAGCAGTTTTTAGGATTATAAAATTTATTTTTGCTGAAAGCGGTCGAATGCTTACCTTTGCGATATGATAGTCTTCTGTTTTTCAGCAACGGGCAATTCTCTTTCTGTGGCGCGGCATATCGCTCGAACTCAGGCTGATAGCCGCATCATAGGCATAAGAGAGGCGCTCGAGACGCCGTCTGCCGTATTGGAGGATGATGCCATAGGTGTTGTCACGCCTACGCACACGGGGCGTATGCCGGCACCGGTCGAGCGATTTTTTGAGACTGCGGATATTCGCACCGACTATCTCTTTGTGGTATATACTTGTGGGGTGACACCGGGCCTCGGGGTGAACATTGCCTGCCGTCAAGCACGCCGTCGCGGCCTGCAGGTTGCATATGCCAATAGTATCAAGATGGTGGACAACAACTTTATGCTCTACAATGTACGCCGACAAATCGAGACAGCCGATGCCAAGGATATACCCGGCCACACGGCTGCCATCGCTGCCGATATTGCCGCTCGACGTCATTATATTGCGCTGCCATCGGTCGCAGATCGTCTTATGGGAATATGTATGAAAGCGATGCCATCCTTCAAGGGCTTTTATCGTCAGTATCGGTGCGACACGGGGCGCTGCAACGGTTGTGGCATCTGCGCCCGTATATGTCCGGTGGGCGCCATCACTCGCGACGGGGACGGGCATCCGGAATGGAATCGCGGATGCATACGCTGCACCGCGTGCTATCATAATTGTCCTCAAAGCGCTATCACACACGCACATATCAGGGGCGGATATTGTCAGTTCCGCAACCCGGATGTGACCTTGCGCGACCTTATTGATAAGGATTGACGTCCCCGTTCCACCTAAAAAAACGAAACTGCCGCCGGGCATTGCTGCAGGCCGTTATGCGACCTTCGGCCGATGTCCGGTGTTTTTATTATATGATTGACTCGGCGGCCGCGTGCCTTAAAATTCCGAGAACGCCAGCGGCAGCAGCGAGGCCACCGATGGCAGACGGTATACGCAGTTGCGTCCGGCCAGCCATACCGGTACGGGATGTTTGGCCAAGACCTCATATTCTAATAAAGCCTGACGGCAGACGCCGCAGGGCGACACCGGGTCGGCGACAAAATCACCGTCTTCGGCGCGTGCTGCAATTGCTATTGCCTCGAAGCGTGCTTCCGGGTAATTGGCGTGTGCATAGAAGCAGGCTGAGCGCTCGGCACATGTGCCGGCACTGAAGGCGGCATTTTCCTGATTGGCACCCGTGATGGTCTCGCCGTTGTCCAGCAGGATGGCGGCGCCGACACAGAAGTGGCTGTAAGGTGCATACGAATGATAGGTGGATTGGCGGGCCTTTTCCACGAGGGCGCGGACGGCATCGTCAGGCAATTCATCGTAGCCGTAGCAGACTACGGGGACAGTGATACTGATGTCTTTCATTGTGTCTGTCGAGAAGAGACGGTGGTTGTGATAGGTTTTTGACCCCGGCCGAGACAATGATTGCGGCGTACGGGATGCGGCCTTGCCGAGGCCGTCTGCACGCCGCCACGCCTTGCCGAGGCGAAACGAGCTGCAAATGTACACATTTTTCGTTAAAGCCCGGCATTTGTACGCCTAAAAATTGTACACTTTCACATAACCGGCGTGCGCGGCGGTGTTCCGACCGTACATCTCATTTCGCTTTAATCCGAGTCCACTCTTCTCTGACAATTGCCATAAACCTCGGCATCCCGATAAACACGAGCGATACCAATGCGTAAGCAGACGATAAGATTCCAAAGTCTGGCAAGACAAAAACGGCAATCAATCCGCGATGAAGACCTACGACTATATGCGGAAACAGACCTTAGCTACGGAGAAACCGAACTCAGTTAATATCCAAAATCGAGTCACCCAATTTCAGGAACGGACATTTTCCGCGCGTTCAATGTAAATTTTTGGATGCTAGGGCTTTTGCTTATGAGAATAAATTCGTAAATTTGCAGTGTCAATCGAAAGAGAGACAAATGGCGACAGAGGTCGCTCTCAACATATTGTAATAGCGTTTGCTATTTGTTCCGTACATGATGAGACCTAGGAAATTTCATTAATTACGAACGAGAACAAGTCGCGAACGCCCATGCTATACATGGGCGTGACTTGCCGTTCGTAACAGTTATTCCTAGGACTGCATCATGGGCATCACGACCCATGTTTTGCATCCTAGGATTTCTTTTTACGAACTGTGGCAATCGCTTAGTAATAACTAATTGAATTGTCACATAAACTTTGAGCAGATATAGTTTTTCAGGACATGAGTCCTTCCATTGTAAGTCCCTATGGCTTAAAAAGGGATATGACTTCCTCCTTTCTGGAGGCAAATTCACGGATGCCGACTCCGTGGTGAAACTTGGTGTCGGTAAGAATATGGTTGCATCTATCCGGTTTTGGCTCAGAGCCTTTGGGCTCAGCAATATGGATGATGTGACAAAGATTGCCGATTATCTCTTCAATAGCGACACTGGACGGGACCCATATTCAGAAGATTTAAATACGCTCTGGCTTCTCCATTTCCTTTTGATTAATTATAGAGTAGCAAGCCTATATAATCTTGTTTTTGTTGACTATCAAAGAGAACGCAAGGAATTCACGCGTAGTGAGCTGCAAACTTATATACGCCGGAAGTGCTCTGTGCCTGAACAAAAGAACGTATATAACGAAAATACTGTAAAGAAAGACATTGGTGTTTTATTGAAGAATTACGTCTCTCCAAAAGACTTAAAGAACATTGAAGACTTTTCTGCTTTGCTTATCGGTCTTAATCTGATCATTTCAAAGCCTCAAGACACCTACTATTTCCGAGAAGTCACTGTTAAAGAAATTGCGCCTGAAGTAATTCTTTTCGCTCTACTTTCTTTAGGTGATAGCGAAAAGACTATTTCGCTTGATGGATTGCAGCGCATTTCATTGATTTTCTGCCTGCCGATGATTTCATTGATTGAAATTATACGTTCTCTTGAACAATTATATCCTGGAGCAATATTCTTTTCGGATAATAGTGGTATTAAAAATGTCCAGTTCCGCATAGAGCTGGACAAGTTTGATGTTCTCGATAATTATTACAATTCCTTATGAGCTACATACCTTCAGTAAATATAGAACTTAACGATGCATCTGACTTTCGGTATATTGTTACCGAGAACGCTCGAATGGTAGCAGGGAATATCGTAAATAGCTTTAATTCCGGGCATCATTCATTCTCTATAATTGGCACTTATGGTACAGGCAAATCCAGCTTTATTCTCGCTTTTGAGGAAGATTTAAAGCTTGGAAATAATGGGATAGTCAAACGTGGCGTTTTCGGCCATGTTTCAGGCTATGAGTTTATGAATATCGTGGGAGATTACGTGTCGTTGCGCTCTCTTATATCGTCAAAGCTCAATTGCCATAAAGAAAATGCACTGGATGGCCTTTCATCTTACTATCAGGGATTGCGTAAACAAAATAAGTTCCTTGTTATTGCGGTTGATGAGTTTGGTAAGATTCTTGAATTTGCAGCCAACAACAATCCAGAAGAGGAACTGTATTTCCTGCAGAAGCTTTCAGAATTTGTAAATGTACCGAGTCGTAATATTATTTTTCTTACGACACTACATCAGAATTTCGGCAGTTATGCCGCCAAATTATCTGAGACTCAGAGAAACGAATGGCAAAAGGTAAAAGGCCGTTTTCAAGAGATAGTTTTTGCGGAACCAGTAGAACAACTGCTCTACTTAACCGCAAAACAGCTTGATTCACAATACAGTCTTTCCGACTTAGAAAGGATTGGGTTTAACCGGCTTTACGACCTTGGAGAACACAGCAAGATACTTAGCAAAAGTTTTCATTTGAAAACTGCGGAGTCTCTATATCCGTTGGATCCTATTTCAGCGGTTTGTCTTACCCTCGCAGTTCAGCGATATGGTCAGAATGAGAGGTCCCTTTTCTCATTCCTTACCGCTAAAGGTATGGGTTCCATATCCGAATTTATTCCTACACCCACTATTACTTACAACTTGGCAAGAGTCTATGACTATCTAATCTACCATTTCTATTCTGCTATCAAGGAGATGAATGCTGACACTACAGGATGGCGCTCAATCTCAGTGGCGATAGAACGGGTGGAGGGCTCTGAACTTCCAGAGGAAGTTATAAATAACTGTTTGAAAATTGTAAAGACAGTTGGCCTACTCAACATATTTTTCAATGGAGTAATAGTTGATTCTGAGTTTCTTGATATTTATGGCAAGAATGCACTCGACATTCATAATGTAAAAGATGTTGTCAACACCCTTGAAACCTTGAAAGTATTGCGATTTGCCAAATATAAATCGCAATTCATACTCTATGAAGGTACAAACCTCAACCTTGAGAGTGAACTCTACAAGGCAGCCTCTATTGTCCCAACACCTCAACTTTCGGTTGATGAAATTGCACCATATATAAAACAAAAAGCCACTGTCGCGTCAGCGTCCTATTATAAGACAGGGACACCACGCTATTTTGAATACAGGGTTTTCAACGAGCCTACTCTCGTTGAGCCAACCGGAGACATAGACGGATATATCAACCTTATATTTCCCCTTTCGGATATTGAGGATGCAGTAAAAGAAACATCCGCATCTAAGGCTGTGGGCGCTACCATATATGGCTACTTCAGAAGCACAGACCATATTATTAAGTACTTATACGAGATTAAGAAATTAAACTACGTTTTGGAGAACGTTGCTATAGATGATAAAATCGCGTCAACAGAGCTTAACAATCAGAAAGCTTATGAGTCATTATTGCTCAATGAAGCAATCAATACAAGCCTTACTGATGGTTCTATTATATGGTATTTCAAGGGTAAATCAGTAGCAATTCATTCGGTACGGGATTTCAATAAGTTTCTTTCTCGCGTTTGTGATTTCGTATATCGAGAGACGCCCATTATCCGGAATGAGCTCTTTAATCGTCAGAAACTTAGTTCTGCGATTTCATTGGCGCGTGTCAATTTGCTTGATGCTATGCTTGCAAATTCTGACAAGGAAGCGTTTGGCATAGAGGGTTTCCCTCCTGAAAAGACTATCTACTATACTCTGTTTAAGGATTCGGGTATACATCGTTTGGATAAGAATGGGCAATGGATATTAGGAGCGCCTACCTCTGAGGAACTCTGTTCTTTGTGGAAAGCCTCGGTTGATTTTGTCAATTCTACTGTTGACAAACCACGTAAGCTGTCGGATTTAGCAAAAATCTTGCGCACCGCTCCCTATAAGTTAAAGCAGGGCGTAATTGACTTTTGGATTCCCATCTTCCTTTATATCAATCAACAGGATTTTGCACTTTATAACGGGACCACATTTGTTCTCAACATAAACAAGGAAGTATTTGAACTAATACAAAAACGCATCAACGATTTTACTATTAAAGCCTTTCAGGTATCGGGAGTAAAACTGGAGTTTTTCAAACGTTACCGTCAGTTCTTAAGAAAGGACGATGCAATCGCTGTTTCAGCTAATTCTTTGCTTGAAACCGTAAAGCCATTCTTCCATTTCTACAAAGGTCTGAACTCATACGCAAAGCGTACCAATAAGTTTGATAGTGCATACACTGCAAGGTTCCGTGATGTTCTTTCCGATGCAACCGATCCGGCCAAGACCTTCTTTGAAGACCTCCCGGCGGCTCTTGGCTACAAGGATCTAAACAGCGAAGAATTTACTGCCCAATACCTTGACCTCATCCGTAATGCCGTTCGTGAACTCAACTCCTGCTATGATAACTTCATTGACCGCATAGAGGAAAAAATAGTTGAACATCTGGGAGTACCGACAGATTACGAATCATATAAGGTTATTCTTGCATCTCGCTATAAGTCTATCGATCCGCGTATTCTAACACCGAGAACACGTTCATTTCTTAACCGTGTTTTGGCTCCGTCAGAAACCAAACGAGAGTTTATAGAGAAACTCGCCATAGTTATTACTGACAGACGCCTTGATGAGACTAAAGATTCCGAAGAGGCTCTGCTTATTCATCAGATACTTCATATTCTTAGCGAACTGGAGCGTTACTCTGCTATATCAGAGGCTCAGGATCGACACGATGATGCAGAGGCGTTCAACTTTGAACTCGCTTCAAATGATGGATCTTTTTCAAAATCTCAGACATATAGACTCCCAAAGAGTAAAGCTGAAAAGGCCGATGAAATCGTCAATAAGATTTCATCCTTATTGACTGATGATGAAGAGCTAAATGTATGCGTACTTCTTAAACTCCTAAACCAAAAAGTAAAATGAGCGAAGTAAGACATGTACTCGGTATTTCGGGTGGTAAGGACAGTGCAGCCCTTGCAATTTACATGAAAGGGAAATATCCTGGCCTTCATGTGGAATACTACAATACTGATACAGGTTGCGAACTTGCGGAAACCGACCTTCTAATCAATCGTCTGGAATCGTATTTAGGCGGCATTAAGAGGCTGCGAGCTGCTGAGGGGAGTCCAGAACCGACTCCATTTGAACACTTTCTCAAGGCGAGTGGTATGTTTTTACCTTCCCCTCAACAGAGGTGGTGTACACAAAAAATGAAGCTGCAAGAGATGGAACGATTCGTAGGCGATAAGCCAACAATCTCTTATGTCGGAATTAGAGGCGATGAAGACCGTGAGGGTTACGTGTCCACAAAACCGAATATCCAAGCCATTTTCCCATTCCGCAAGAATATTTGGAGTATAGACGTTACCCACACCATAGTTCACAAGAATAATATTGACCGTTTCACAGAGATATATATGAGTGTTGCTCCTGAAGATATGAAATCAGAGCTGTTGAAAATTCTGGAGCATCCTCTTTCAAGAGACTTCTATTATGGGAAAAAAGCTAATGCTCTTATGGACTTAGACGTGAAACTTTTCAACAAAGCTGTTTTCGAGTTTTTAAAGGGAACTGATTATCCTGTAGGAAAGCTTGAGGAATTTCCTTTGGTGGATAACGATGATATTCTTGTTCGCGATGATATTTTCCGAATCTTAGAGGACAGTGGAGTTGGTGTGCCTGCATATTACAAGCCCATTGAGTTTGAAGTCGATGGTAAAAAAGGAACTTACAATCGTAGCCGTTCAGGATGTTATTTCTGCTTCTTTCAACAGAAACTTGAATGGATATGGCTGTATGAACAACATCCTGACTTATTTGCCAAAGCAATGGAATTTGAGAAAGATGGTTACACATGGAACCAGAACGAAAGCCTTGCCGAACTTATTCGCCCTGAAAGAGTACGTCAAATCAAACTTGATGCAATTAAGAAGCAAGAAGCTAAAAGGCAAAAAGGCTCCGAAAAACTTGTTGATCTATTCGGCGACCCAGATGAAGATAATGACGCATTTTGTGCGAACTGCTTTATTTAGAATAATATGCTGAAGACTGACATTACATGGTCGGACGATTTCCGTTACCGCACAAAATCTGAGTGGGAGCCGGCCGGTTTCTTCTCAGAGGCATTGTGTAATGCCACGACATTTGATTTGATGTTGGGTTTCTTCTCTTCTGCTGCCATAAATGTCCTTGCTTATGGGTTCGCTGCCTTCATTTACAATGGAGGAAAGATGCGAATGATAATCAATGACATCCTTAGTTCTGATGATGTTAGCGCCATCTCAATGGCTCAAGAACCTACTGAACTTCCATACTTCAATCTTAATAATCTTGAAGAATTAAGCTTAACACTCAATAAGAGAGACAAACACTTCTTTGACTGTTTAGCTTGGCTAATCCGAAACGAGCGGATAGAGATTAAGATTGTGCGTATGGTCAATGGCAGTGGAATAGCGCATACAAAATGTGGCACATTCAGTGATGGTATCAATAAAATCGCCTTTAATGGTTCTGTCAATTTTTCACTTTCAGCCCTTATTCACAATAAAGAAGAACTCTCTGTTAATTGTGACTGGAATGGACCGGCAGACCTTGGACGCATTAGAAGCATCCAAAGAGATTTTGACCGCGCATTCAATGGCTTGGATTCAGACATTGAATTTGTTCAGGCCGTTGACCTCAAAGGTTATACCCTTAATCGAGACAAATCAAAGAGTCTTGATGAGCTTCTCAATGATGAATTAGACCTTATCGAGGACACAAAGTCTCGTGAAATTCCTGAAACCGTAAAAGTAATACTTGAAAAAGCCAAGAAGAAGGTTTCTGCCGCTATAGAGAAATTGTCCGGCATACAAAAAGAGAAAGAGGCCGAGCCTCATTTCCCTTATCCAACAGGACCTCGAGAGTATCAGCAAGAAGCTTTCGAAAAGTGGAAGAAGAGTCAGAAGGGATTATTTGCTATGGCCACCGGTACAGGCAAAACCCTGACCTCCCTTAATTGTCTATTGGAGATATATAAACGCAAAGGATATTATAAGGCGATTATCCTTGTCCCTACACTGACTCTCGTTGATCAGTGGGAACAAGAATGTAAAAAGTTTAATTTCGAACACATAGTAAAGGTTTGCTCCAAAAACAAGAACTGGAAAGATGAGCTTGATGCAATTAAACTCCAAGAAGAGTTCAATTACTCAAATAAAGAACCGAACTACATCCTCATAGCTACATACGCCTCTTTTGCTCGCGATAATGTTTTCAAAGACTTAATATCTTTATCCTCTACTGCAAGTAAGAAACTTCTTCTTATTGCGGATGAGGCACATAATATGGGGTCACCTCGCATTCTTAACCGACTTGAAGGTGTAAAATTTGTACGTCGAATTGGTCTTTCTGCAACTCCCGAAAGACAATTTGATGACACCGGCAATGCAAAGATTCGAAAGTTCTTCGGGTGTGAAGATATAGACGGATATACCTTTGAGTTTTCTATGCAGGAGGCTATCGATAAGGGATATCTTTGCCGTTACTATTATTACCCTCATCTCGTAAGGCTAACAGATGAAGAAATGTCTGAGTACATGAAGATATCCCTTCAATTGGCTAAGCTGTTTAACTATGACAGTGAATCCTTCCCAGGTTCAGATGATATTCTTATGCGTTTGCTTTTGAAACGTAAACGCATCGTACACAAGGCTCATAATAAAGAAACTGTATTTGAGAATATTTTGAAGAAATGGTATGCAGAAAAAGGCTCTCTCAAATATACATTGGTATACGTGCCTGAAGGTAGTAGACCCGATAACAGTGACGCGGATATATTTGATTCAACAGAAATTATTCCGGAAGATGATTATTCGGATTCTTTGATTGACACATATTCAAGTATCGTCCAGTCGATTAGTCCAATAACTACAGTTAAGAAATTCACAGCCACTACCGCTGACCGCAATAAAATCCTTGAGGACTTCGCCAAAGGATCCCTCGAAGTGCTAACTTCGATGAAATGTTTGGATGAGGGCGTTGACGTGCCTCGAAGCGAACTCGCAATTTTTTGTGCAAGTACGGGTAATCCACGACAGTTTATCCAACGCCGTGGCCGTATCTTACGTACCCACAAGGACAAACACCGTGCCGTGATACATGACTTAGTTGTGGTCCCGGAAGTATCCTCCGTTTCAGAGAACTTTAAGATGGAACGTAGTCTGTTGGCATCCGAGTTAAAACGGGTTCGTGATTTCGCATTACTATCTGAAAACGCGGACTTCGCTTATGAAGAATTGTGCGAGGTTCTTAATTATTATGATTTATCACTCTTTTAATTATGGCTTATATTTCAAACAACGATAAGATGCTACAAGCAGTGCTTATGAATGAGCATCTAATGAAAGTCGGGAACTACTCCGCGGCTGAAATCAGCACTATCTACGCAGCTCTTGATTCAGATAACCCTGTCATCAATACAGTTGCGCAGATTATCAAACGTAGCGGTGAAGGAGCTACCGAACGTGAACTCTGGAAAGAAATTAATGACTATCTCAAACGCAACATATGATAATAAAAGAAATCCGTATAAAAAACTTCCGAAGCTATTACGGGGACAACAACCGTTTTGAATTCTCGGACGGTCTTACCGTTATCATAGGTGATAATGGTGATGGCAAAACAACATTTTTTGAGGCCCTCCAATGGCTTCTCAACACAACGATTGAGAAAGGTAACATAGAGCATGTCTCAGAAATGAGAAAATCAAAGATGGAGGTAGGTGAAGTAGACGAAGTTTCTGTCTTTATGGAGTTTGAACACAACGGGCTCAAATCTGTAGAGAAGTCCTTCACTTTTGAAAGACTCGAAAATGGAGCGTTCCGTATTGGCCAGTTACAGTATAGAGGCTACGAAACCAATGGTTTCGAGCGTGAAGCTGTAAATGGTAAATCGCTCATAGAACGCTGTTACGATGCTTTCATACAGCGATTCAGCATGTTTAAGGGCGAATCTGAACTAAATATTTTCGATAATCCAGCTCTGCTCAAAGACCTTGTTGACAAATTTTCTGATATACGAAAGTTTGATCAACTTGTGGAGTTCACTCAGAGCTTCGAAGCAAAAGCCGAAAAAGCATACTTGGGAGAAATGCGCTCCGACAAAAAGGTTGCTGAAAAGTCTCGCGAATTAGAAAGCAAAATTACACGTCTAAGTGGTGAGATTTCAATTACTCGTAGCGATATAGCCGACAAGCGTCAATCAGTGGAAACCTTTGGCAAACGTCTGTCTGAATTGGAAGACAATCAGGAAGCTTCTCAGCGTTTCAAGGATCTCCAGTCTCGCTTAAAGACCCAGGAGGAAAAACGTAATAAAATGATGGCGATTATTAGCGCTGTTAATTATAGCCATGCTCTCCTGGATAGATATTGGATTTTGGCTCCCTATTCACCAATCTTAAAAGCCTTTCAGGAAAAAATCTCCTTGCTCAGTAAAGAGAAGCGCAGACAAGACAGGGAATTCGAACGCACCAAGGCCAAGGAAATCGGCAAACTTGAAGCCTATAAGGAACTCCAAGGAGCTCTCGTGAATGGCGCAACTGAATTGCCTTGGTATCTCCCCAATCAGGAAACCATGGAGGACATGATAAATGATCATATTTGCAAGGTCTGTGGCCGGAAAGCGCCCGAGGGCTCGGACGCATTTGCATTCATGGTGCATAAACTTGAAGAGTACAAGCGTCACACCGAGGCAAAGATTGCTCGTGATGCATCAAAGAAAGAAATTGAAGACTCTACACTCTTCCCTCATGAGTTCATCGAACAACTCCACAATCTCAGTCAAAGCCTCAGTGGCACACGTGAGGCTGAGGTCGCTCGCTACGCTCAAGATATTGCCGACCGTCAAGAACTTGTGGCAGCCCGTAAAGCAGATCTTGCCAAACTTGAGGACAAGATAAATGATCTCAAAGATGAAAAGACTCGTCTTCTTATTAATGTAGGTAATATCTCAGAGGCTGCGCTTGAAAAGGAGTTTAATGATATTAAGGGCCTCTTCGACCAAAAGGAGAGAGCAACCGAACGCCTTGCTGTACTTGAAACTCAGTTGAGTTATCAGGTTAAGCAAATGGCTGAACTAAAAAAGGAACTCAACGAGTTAGACCCTGAAAGCTCACAGGTAAAGGTTACTAAAGAGGTTCATAGGGTTCTTGAGGAAATTGCCAAAGCTTTCGTTCAAGCCCAAAAAGATAATCTTAATCGTTTCCTCCAAGAGCTTGAAGCCAAAGCTAACGAGTACATGGTTGCACTGAGTGCAGCAGACTTTCATGGTGAAGTTAGACTGATACACACTGCTAATAACTCCACTGAGATAAAACTCTTCAGTTCCAACGGAACTGAGATTAAGAAACCCTCCGGTTCTCAAAAGACCGTTATGTATATCTCCGTCCTGTTTGCTATCTCTGACTTTACCCAAGAAAAGCGTGATGAAGATTATCCACTCATCTTCGACGCTGCTACTTCTTCCTTCGGGGATTCCAAGGAAGAAGATTTTTACAACGTAATTGACAAGATAAATAAGCAGTGCATCATAGTAACCAAGGACTTTATTGAGAAAGGTCGTCTCAATGAAGAAGCCATAGACGGTCTAACTTGTGCTGTCTATAGAATTAAGAAAGCCCCGAAATTCGACCCAACCAACATGGCCACAATCAGAACAATAATCGAAAAAATACGCTAAACATGGACTCTCTATATGAACTTTGGGCTAAACGCAGCCCGCAATGGGAAACTCGTTACCAAGATTCCGTAATCAGCGTTTTCGCCGATTACGGTAAAGGTACCAACAGCATAACTGAAATCAAAGGTAAAACTTTTGGTGCCGGTTACGAAGTTTTTATTCTCGCTTTCTTCATTGGCTTGTATGCAGATCAATGCAAGCCTCTTGTAGACGATGCCTCGAAACGAAAGGATTTCGGTTGGGCAATATCCAACTGGGGTACTCAGGAAAGTCGACTCGGTCGTACTTCATACCCACTTCTACGCGAATATATGTTTGCAGCTCTTATTGCCAAAACAGATGTAGACTTGCTCGCTCTTGATAAGGGAGAAATTAAGCAGTCTAAAATCGTAGACCAACTCATAGACAAGATGGAGCAATACGCCAACTTTGGTTTTGACTACATCAAGGAGAAATTGGAAGATGATCCTAATCACTTCTTCAAAGATACTGCATTTCTGCGTGTGTTCCTCTCTTTCCTCCCGGAAGCACCCCAGAAACATGTAGAAGATGATGATGAACTCGAAGAACTTTAATTACAATATCATACAAAATGAATGTGTAGAGTCAAGTGGCAAGTGCAAAATTAATGAATCATTTTGTAGAACTCAATTTTTGGAGAGGAAAAGCCTAATTTTTTCTTAGGTCTATCGTTTATCAGATACTGAACCTTGTTCAACTCTTGCTGTGATATCTTTCTGAAATCAGTGCCCTTAGGGAAAAACTCACGGAAGATTTTATTGGCGTTTTAGCTTGAATCGCATTCAAAGTGGTCGTTACGCAGTTGTTGTTCACTACATTGTATTCGTCTATTACAATCCCTTTACCGATATTTTTTACGTCACGTTTGTTTGACGGATCAGCGGATTTTTCGTGTAGAATATCGTCAAAATAAGCGTTTATCTCAGCGTCCTTATCTTGCTCGAAAGTAAATGCATTCAGACCAAATCGTTTGTCTTCATCGTTGATGAATCTTTGTGCATCATTGCCTTTTAATCTTATAAGGATACCTTCGCCGGCCGTAGAACCAACCGAAGGGATATTTTTCCAGGTATTGCCATATCTGCCATATGTGTACACCGTTAACACCTGTTGACATAAAAACGTGTCCCCAACTATTCGTTTCAATGTACACAATGGGACGTTCGCCGGTGGGGTCGGTGAAGCGGAGGGGGTTGGCGGTCGATGATTCTTGTCTGCAGGTAGTGGGCGGATGTTGGTCGGGGTCAGTCGGTGGGGGAGATCATGGCGAGGAAGGCGTTTTCGTCGATGATGGGGATGCCGAGGGTGCGTGCCTTTTCGAGCTTGGCGGGACCCATATTCTCGCCGGCGAGGACGTAATCGGTTTTGCGCGAGATTGAGCCGACATTTTTGCCGCCGTGCTGCTCGATCATCTGCTTGTACTCGTCGCGGCTGTGTAGGGCGAAGACACCGCTGATGACTATCGACTTGCCGGCCAGGGCGTTGCTGACGGGCGCGGTGTCTGTGGCAATGGCCATCTGCACGCCGGTTTGGCGCAGGCGTTCGACCATTTCGCGATTGGTGTCCTGCGCGAAATATTCGATGATGCTTCGGGCTATGATTTCGCCCACGTCTTCGATGGCTTGCAGTTCGGGCAGGGTCATGGACATTAGGCGGTCGATGCTTCCGGCGGTACGGGCTACTTTCTTGGCTGTGGTTTCGCCCACATTGGGTATGGACAGGGCAAATAGTACGCGTTCGAAAGGCACGGTGGTGCTGGCGCCAATGCCGTCGATGACGCGCTCGGCACTGCGTCGGCCAAATCCTTCGAGGTGCTCGAGGTCGCTCACTTGCAGAGCATATAGGTCGGCGGGCGTCTTTACCTTGCCTATATTGTACAACAGCTCGGCGGTCTCGGCGCCTATGCCATCGATGTTCATGGCGTGGCGGCCTACAAAGTGCTCGATGCGTCCGACGATTTGCGGCGGGCAGGCCCATTTGTTGGGGCATACCCATGCGGCTTCGCCTTCGATGCGCACCAGTGGGGTACCGCACTTGGGGCAATGGGTGACGAAGACCACGGGGGCGCTGTCGGCGGGACGCTGTGATATGTCCACGCCGGTAATTTTAGGTATGATTTCGCCGCCTTTTTCGACATATACCATGTCTCCGTTGTGTATATCGAGGCTGCGCATTACATCGGCGTTGTGCAGCGAGGCGCGCTTGACGATGGTGCCGGACAGCAGCACCGGGTCGAGGTTGGCCACCGGGGTGATGGTACCCATGCGCCCGACTTCGAAGGATACGAAGTTCATACGAGTGAGGGCGCGTTCGGCTTGGAATTTATAGGCTATGGCCCAGCGCGGCGACTTGGCTGTAAACCCGAGGTTGAGCTGCTGTCGCAACGAATTGACTTTGAATACCAAGCCGTCCGTAGCTACGGGCAACTGCTTGCGTGCGGTGTCCCAGTAGGTTATGTATCGGTCAATCTCGTCTATATTGTGCAGCAATGTCATAGCATCGCTTACCTTGAAGCCCCATTGACGCACGCGCTGCATATTGTCGTAGTGGTTGTCGCAGGGCAGGTCTTCGCCCAGCAGGTAATAGAAATATGCATCGAGGCCGCGACGAGCCACTTCCGCGGGGTTGAGCAACTTCAGTGTTCCGGCGGCAGCATTGCGCGGGTTTGCGAAGAGCGGATCTCCGGCGTCTTCGCGCTCGGCGTTGAGGCGGTCGAAGGCCGTCCACGGCAGGACAATTTCACCGCGCAATTCGAACATCTCGGGCCAGTCCGAGCCTTGGAGTGTCAGCGGAATGCTGCGTATGGTCTTGACGTTTTCGGTGACGATATCTCCGCGCACGCCATCGCCTCGAGTGACTGCACGCACCAGACGTCCGTGTTCGTATATCAACGATATGCCCGTGCCGTCAAACTTCATTTCGCCTACGATGGCGACATTGGATTCGGCGGCGAGGTCGCGTCGTATGCGCGTGCCCCAAGTGTCGACTTCCTCGACCGAATAGGTGTTGGCCAGAGACAGCATAGGGTAGATATGTGCGACTTGTGCAAATCCGCGAGTAAGGTCGCTGCCGACGCGGTGCGTGGGCGATAACGGGTCATCATACTGCGGATATTGTCGCTCGAGATTCTCGAGGCGGTGCATCATTTCGTCGAATTCGCGATCCGAAATTGTTGGGGCGTTGAGTACGTAGTAGTTGTGGTTGTGCTCGTTGAGTTCGAGGCGCAGGCGCTCGATTTCTGCGCGTATGCCGGCTGTATTGTCCATCGTGGTATATTGTGTGCTGTTGATGTGCAAATTTAGCGATTTTTTCTGTAAAATCGAGTGCACCCGGGATGTGTCGAAACAAAAGTCTTTGAAGTATACGACCAAGGCAAATAAAGTGCTAAATTTGCAGTTTCAAAAGCGAGAACATCATATATCAAATAATTTGTTCAATGAAAGCGTTAATTAAAGTCGGAGTTGTACTCAATCTCCTTATCGGCCTCGGCCACCTGCTGTGTATGGCTGCGTTGGATAAGATTTTCGCTATTTACGGCATCAGTGACGTTATGGATCGGATAGCGCAATACGGGACATATTTGCCTTATGTCATTACGATTATTATTGCCGTGGCTTTTTTTGTGGTTGCTCTTTACGGAATGTCAGCGCTCAAGGCCATCCCTCGTCTGCCGTTGCAGACCACAGCTATGTCGACTATAGTTATAGCCTTTTCGGGCCGTGTAATTTGGGGACTTACGATGCTTGTACCGCATTTTACGTGGTTCGAATTATCATCGACAATAGTTGCGCTGTTGCTTGCCGTATGCTACCTGCCGTATCTGTGTAGTAGTAAGATACGCGATTGAAATACAGCGTGTTGGTGTGTAAATATTTGACTTTGCAACTTTGGTCTCTGTCCATCGTTGTCTGTGTAAGTAGTGCGGATTGTGCGTTGGCACGATGCGGATTAGGAAAATAATGACTAACTTTGCGGTAAAACATCTGCACTGATATGAACGAAGACGATATAAAGGCACTGGCCTCGGATTGCGACGGCCTTGCCAATTACGAATACCTGGCCAACAACATCGGGCGCTGTGATGATGACATTCCGGCCATCATTGACAATATGCAGCGAGTGGATCTTACCGGCCAATATATGGCCAGCGCGGCGCGATTTCTGCACGCTATAGATGCCGAGCATTACGCCGAAGCGGTACGTCGCCTTGTGGCGCTGACCATAGATCGCGACCGCGAGCGCCGCTATTTGGGCGATCTGATGACGAGCATTTACGGCGAAGACTATGCCGAGAGGACGCCACAGCTTATAGCTACGGACAATAACTTCCGCCGTATGTACAAGCGTCTGTTTCCCGATAGCCCTATGTAATGCGCCGGTACATACTTTAGACAACACATATAATTATACACCAATGATTAAGCAAATATTGGGTGTCATGGCCATAGCAACGGCACTGACGGCATGCGCCGGCAAGAGTGCCGACAACGCTAACGCCGCGGCCACAGACTCCGTCAAAGCACAGACAACAATGACAAAACCTGACACAACAGTACTCATTAAGACCTCCGAGGGCGATATCACCGTCCGCGTCTATGGCGATACGCCCAAACACCAAGCCAACTTCCTAAAGTTGGTGCGCGAAGGCTATTACAACAATACATTGTTCCACCGCGTCATCAACGAATTTATGGTCCAGGCCGGTGACCCCGACAGCCGCGAAGCCAAGCCCGGGCAGCAGCTCGGCGCCGGCGGCCCCGACTACACCATCGAGGCCGAAATAGCATATCCCAAACACTTCCATAAGCGCGGTGCACTGGCCGCTGCCCGTCAGGGCGACCAAGTCAACCCCGAGAAACGCTCCTCCGGGTCGCAATTCTATATCGTCACCGGCAAGAAAGTCTCGGAAGCCGAACTCACGGCTATGGCTCGTCAAGGCGCCATGCAGGAAGAATTTAACCGTCTGGCCCAGGCCCATATGCAGCAGATACGTGCCATGCAGCAGTCCGGTGATCAGCAAGGTCTGATGGCGCTGCAGAACGAACTTGTGGAACAAGTCAATGCCAAATTTGCCAATGACAGCACTGCCGGCCTACCCAAGGAAATCATAGACACATACGCAAAAATCGGCGGCACTCCGTTTCTGGACCGCAATTACACCGTCTTCGGCGAAGTGGTCAGCGGTATGGACGTTGTTGAAAAAATCGAAAAAGCCGAGACCGATGCCGGCGATCGTCCCGTTAAGGACATCCGCATAATATCGATGTCCATCATCGACAAGAAATGACGCCGGGCTGCGACCGAAACATCGGCGCGCCTGACACGCGACAAGACACCGCCGCAGACTTTGCAATAAGCGAAGATGCGGCGGTGCATACCCTTGCCAACGGGCTGCGCGTAGTACACAGCTGCGACGAGGCCACCGCTATGGTGTGCCTCGATGTGCTTTATGGCGTCGGCGGACGCGACGAAGATCCGGGGCAGACCGGAATTGCGCACTTGTTTGAGCATCTGATGTTTGGTCCGTCAGTGCATATTCCCGACTATGACGGCACGCTCACTGCTGCCGGTGGGCGTTCCAATGCATGGACCTCCAACGACTTCACCAATTTTTACGCTATGGCGCCGGCGCATAATGCCGAGACGCTGTTTTACCTCGAAAGCGACCGTATGCTCTCGCCGGCCTTCGACAGTGAAAGCTTGCGCGTGCAACGCAGTGTCGTCACCGAGGAATTCAAGCAGCAATGTCTCAACCGCCCTTACGGCGTCACCGGACATGCGCTGTCGAAGATGATGTATCCGGCGACACACACCTATTCGTGGCCTGTAATCGGCAAAGATCCGTCGCATATCGCTGCCATCAGCGGAGAGGATACACGTCGGTGGTTTGGAAGTCACTACACCCCGGGTAATGCCGTGGTTGCTGTCACCGGAAACATCGGGAGCGAAGAGGCTTTTGCCTTGGCCGACAAATGGTTCGGAGACATTCCGCGACGCGATGCGGTGGCGACACCGCCCATGGCGGTGCCTGCATTGGCGACTGCGCCTTGGGTGCGGTGCGATGATGCCTCGGTACCGGCTACGGCCATTACTATAGCTTGGCTTACAGACCCATATGGCACTGTAGACTACACTGCTGCGGATGCCATCACCGATGCCTTGGCTGCCGGCGCCGCCTCGCGTCTATATCGCCGTCTTATCATTTACGGTGATGGTACCTTCAGTGGCGTCGATGCCAGTATTACCGGAAGCGAAGGCCCCGGGCTGTTGACTGTTTCGGCTCGACTGTCCGCCCCCGGATATGCCGATGATGACACTTGTCGTCGTGCCATCGAGATGCTTCTTCGCGAATGCAACCTGTTGTGCGGCTCGGATGCTGTGGGCGATGCAGAGTTGGAACGTCTCCAAAATCGTCAACGTGCCGCCTTCCGCTTGGACAGCCTCGATTATGTGGGTCGTGCCGCAGCCCTCGCCTTGGCCGTATACCACCGCGAAGCCCCGGACGCGCAATTGCGACGTTACTGCGCATTGACCACCGCCGATATGCGCCGCGTTGCCCGGCAATTTTTCTGCGACAGTATGCACGGCACGCTCATAGTAGGGCCGCCCAAGCCGTAGCATACTATATTCCCCTCCCTCATCTAAATCATATTTAATGAAAGAATTCGTCATATCACAAGAAACCAACGAACGCGCCGTGCTCGTTGCACTCGCCACGCGCGAGCAACCCGAGGAAAAGGCTCGCGAATACCTCGACGAATTGGCTTTCCTGGCCGACACTGCCGGAGCCGTAACCGTCAAGACTTTTATCCAGAAATGCGAGTATCCTAATCCGCGCACCTTCGTAGGTAAGGGCAAGCTGGACGAAATCAAGCAATTTGTCGAGGCCAACGACATAGGTCTTGTAGTCTTTGATGACGACCTGTCCACCAAGCAAGTGTCCAATATTGAACGCGAGTTGCAGGTCAAGATATTGGACCGTACATCGCTGATACTTGACATCTTTGCCCGGCGTGCCCAAACGGCGCATGCCAAGACGCAAGTCGAACTGGCCCAATATCAATATATGCTTCCGCGCTTGACGCGTTTGTGGACGCACCTCGAGCGCCAGCGCGGCGGTATCGGTATGCGCGGCCCGGGTGAGACACAGATCGAAACCGACCGCCGCATCATCTTGGATAAAATTGCCCGCCTTAAGCAAGAACTTGCCTCTATTGACCGACAAAAAGCGTTGCAGCGCAAAAATCGCGGCAAGTTGACGCGCGTTGCCCTGGTGGGTTATACCAATGTGGGTAAGTCCACGATTATGAATCTGTTGAGCAAGAGTGATGTCTTTGCTGAGAATAAGCTATTTGCGACACTCGACACCACTGTGCGCAAAATCGCCATCGACAACCTGCCTATACTCCTCACCGATACCGTAGGATTTATACGCAAACTGCCCACGCACCTTGTAGAATCCTTCAAATCAACGCTTGACGAAGTGCGCGAAGCCGATGTCTTGGTACATGTCGTGGACATTTCGCACCCTAATTTCGAGGAACAAATACAGGTGGTCGAACAGACCTTGCGCGAAGTTATAGGCAAGGATGCCGACACGCCGGTGATATTAGTGTTCAACAAGATAGATGCCTTCACCTATCAACCAAAAGACGAAGACGACCTCACCGAACGCACCACGCGCAATATGTCGCTGGAACAGTTGCGCACGTCTTGGATGGCTCGTATGGGCGATGACTGCGTCTTCATCTCGGCCAAGAAAAACCTTAATATAGCCGAGCTGAAGTCCCGCATTTACGATAAGGCCGTTGAGGTGCATCGCCGTCGCTTCCCCTACAACGATTTCCTCTATCAGAAATATGATGACTTAGCGGAGAATCAGATGCCTGATGGTGAGTGATTTTTTTGCGTAAGTCGCAGTGATACAATTTAATGCAACCATAAAATGACAATAGCAATCATAGGAGCAGGCGCCATGGGCGGTGCTGTAGCTCGCGGCCTTCTCGCCGCCGGCGTCTCGCCCGAAAGCCTGCGCGTATCCAATCCCACGGCAGCCAAGTTGCGTCCCTTTGCGGATGCAGGGTGCGCTACGTTTTCTGACAATCGTGCCGCGGTAAGCGGTGCTGATATTGTAGTCGTGGCTGTCAAACCATGGATATTGCCCGATGTGCTGCGTCAGATAGCCACATCCACCGATACAACGCATACCATGCTTGCGGTCATAGCCGCTTCCGTTACTTGTGCCGAAATAGACGCGTGGATAGATAGTAAATACGCCGATGGAGCTTTGGTGATGCCCAATACGGCCATGAATGTGCGTCGGTCGATGACCTTCGCCGTGCCCCTGCCCAAAAGCAAGGAAATTCCGGCCCAAATCACCGAAATATTTGAAAAACTCGGAACGGTTAAGGCTATAGACGAGGCACATCTGCCGGCTGCCATGGCCTTGGCATCTTGCGGCATAGCTTATGCGCTGCGCTACATACGCGCTGCCGTTGAAGGTGGCGTCCAAATGGGAATACGCGCGGCCGAGGCTCAGGACATCGTGGCCGCCACCATCGCCGGTGCCGCCGCGTTGCTGACCGAGCAATCGGGCGCACATGCCGAGGCCGAAATAGACAAAGTGACTACTCCCGGCGGAGTGACTATACGCGGACTTAACGCCATGGAAGCTGCCGGATTTACTCATGCCGTAATCTCGGGACTGCTTGCCTCGACACCCAAATAACCGCCGGATATGCACACCAACAATATGCGCCGCATAGTTATCAAGATAGGCAGTAATGTGCTTACCCGTGCCGACGGCCGCCCCGATATCGCGCACATGGCGCAGATAGTCGGCCAAGTAGCCGAAATACGTGAGCACGGCGAGCAGGTTGTTCTGGTGTCCAGTGGTGCCGTGGCCTGCGGACGCTCCATGGTTACTCCGGGAAGCAGTCTCGATGCTGTGGGCTGTCGTCAGGTGTTTAGCGCCGTGGGGCAAATCAAACTACTGAACATCTATAGCGATATGTTTGCCGAATATGGCATTACCGTTGGACAGGTGCTGACACAGAAAGACAACTTTGCCAACCGCCGAGCCTACCTCAACCAGCGCTCCTGCATAGACGCCCTGCTCGAGAGCGGAGTCTTGCCCATACTCAACGAGAATGACACAACCTCGCTCACCGAGCTGATGTTTACCGACAATGATGAGTTAGCCGGTTTGGTGGCCTCCATGACTGATGCCTCGCTACTCATCATATTATCCAACGTTGACGGAATATTCACCGGTGACCCGGCAGAGCCTTCTTCGGCGCTGATACGGCGTGTGATGCCCGGTGATGACCTGTCCGGCGTTATTGTGACGCGCAAGAGTGGCTTCGGCCGCGGTGGTATGGGGACCAAGTACGGTGTAGCCCGGCGTCTTGCCGCCGAAGGCGTTGATGTGGTCATTGCCAATGGTGAACGACCGGATATACTGCGTGCTGTGGTTTTGGGTGATATGGATGCACCGGACACCCCCTGCACGCATTTTGTGGCTGCCGATGCCGACATCAGCCCCGTGCGCCGGTGGCTGGCACGCAGTACTGCCTTTGCCAAGGGGGCCATACACGTCAATGCCAAGGCTGCAGAGATACTGCTCAGCGACCGCGCCGTCAGTCTGCTGCCCGTGGGCGCCACGGCCATAGACGGGTCTTTCGATGAGGGCGACATCGTCGCTGTCATCAATCCGGACGGCCGCCGCATAGCCGTAGGGCGCGCCGCCTGCGATGCCGACACCGCACGCGCTGCCCTCGGACATCACGGCGAGCGTCCGCTCATACATTATGATTACCTTTTTATCGAGTAAAAATGCAATACACAGATATAGACACACTATTGCAACGCGCGCATGCTGCCGCACCGGCCTTGGTTGCTATGGACGAATGTAGCCGCACGCAGGTGCTCAACGACGTGGCTGATGCCATCGAGTCTCACGCCGGTGTCATCCTTGAAGCTAACTGTCGCGACCTTGCAGCCATGGATCCCGTCTCACCGCTATATGATCGTCTGCGCCTTGATCGCGCACGCCTTCGGGATATAGCTTCCGATATGCGCCACGTGTCCTCGCTGCCTTCACCTCTGGGAATAGTCACGGACGCCAACACCCTTCCCAACGGCCTATACATTCGCCGTGTCAGCGTGCCATTCGGCGTCATTGCGGTCATCTATGAGGCTCGCCCCAACGTCACTTTTGATGTATTCGGCTTGTGCTTTAAGAGCGGCAACGCATGTGTACTCAAGGGTGGAAAGGATGCCGCAAATACCAATGTCGCTGCCGTGTCCGTCATTCACGATGTGCTGCGCTGTCACGGTATAGACACTGCCGTTGTGGCCATGCCCGAGCCGACACATGAGGCTACTCGCCGACTTCTTGAAGCTCGCGGCCTCGTAGACTTGTGTATTCCGCGTGGCGGTCGCCGACTTATCGACACAGTGCGCCAAAACGCCAAGGTTCCCGTCATCGAAACCGGCGCCGGTGTGGTGCACGTATACATAGATGCCGCTGCCGATACCGCGGTGGCCTCCGCCATAGTCGTCAATGCCAAAACCCGCCGAGTCAGCGTCTGCAATGCGCTCGATACCACCATAGTGCACGCATCGCGCTTGGGTGACATTGCGCAGATATGTGCGCCTTTGGCCGACAAATCCGTGACCATATATGCCGATACTCCGGCCTATGGGGCACTGCTCGAAGGAGGATACCCTGTTTCGCTGCTTGCTCACGCCGACGACGATGACAGCGCCTCCGTATGGGATACCGAATGGATGGACTACAAAATGGGGCTACGGACAGTTGACAGCCTCGAACGAGCACTTGCTCATATCGCAGCCCACGGCAGCGGACATTCCGAGGCCATAGTCACGGAGGATGCCGAAGCGGCCGAGATATTTCGTCGCAACGTGGATGCCGCCTGCGTATATGTCAATGCTCCCACATCCTTCACCGACGGAGCACAATTCGGTCTCGGTGCCGAAATCGGCATATCAACCCAAAAATTGGGACCTCGCGGTCCTATGGGCCTGCGCGAGATTACTACCTACAGATGGTATATCGATGGCCACGGCCAGACGCGACCCTAAAAAACAAAGGGTTGAGGCTCGAAAAAAACGCGAAACGAGGCGCTTTTGTCGTTTTTTCGCATTTGTCTTTTTAATTTCGGCGAAAAGTTTTGCGGAGAAAAAAATAAATTGCTAACTTTGCAGTCGCAAAGGAGGGCGGCCGTCTCCAAGATATGACGGCTAAGCGTGCATATGAGGCTGAAACCTTCCACCACGGAGAGGTGGGTGAGTGGCTGAAACCACCAGTTTGCTAAACTGACGTAGGAGTTATCCTACCACGAGTTCGAATCTCGTCCTCTCCGCCATTTTTTAAACCCTGCAAGAGATACTCTCCTGTGGGGTTTTTTTGAGCATAATCGCCTCCGGGTTGTGAAAGCTCCGATATTACAAGCGTTACGATTCGGTCATCAGGAAAGGCCGGTTGCCCGGCACGCCGATACATCAGCCATAATATCTGTTGGATACAACTACAGAGTCCTAAATAATTAGAAATATGCTACTTCAGACACACGACATAGTCACCATAGTCACAGCAGTTGCCATAATGTTACTGGTGGTCGTGTTGTCCTTATTGCACATCGAAAGCGGTAGTCGGTGGTATCAGTTGCATCGTGCACGCAGGTATCTGGCTCTGGCTTCGGCTGTTATCGCCATCACCGGAATACTCGGCATTATCCTCGGCCGTCAAAATGTAGGTTGGGAGCTTGTATCGTCATCCACGTTCTTTGTGGGGATGATTCAAGCTACGATATTCACGTACATTTGTATATGGATGGTGCATCCCGAATTTCGGGGCCGTATGCACATCATTGTTATGTTGCTGGTTTGTGCCATCGTAGGCGGCGTTGCCGTAGCCCTGTCTGTGTTTTCGCCGGAGGATTATGTTGCTTGGCGATGGGTTTGGTCTGGAGCCTTTGCCGGCCAGATGGTCGAATACTGTATGCTCTTTGCACGCGAGTATCGCGCCGGCAAGCAACATATCGACAATGAGTACGAAGACGATATTAGTTATCGGGTGCGCTGGATACGAAGGTGCTTCCTCGGAGCCTTGGCCGTAGGCATTGGCGCTCTTGTGTTTGCGTCCGTGCCCATGTCGTTGAAGTATTTTGATTGCTTTATGGTGGCATATACAATATATTACATATACATTGGTATTTGTGTAATCAATTACCGCACTCGCGGAGCATTCATCGTCCGTGTTGCGGATGTCTCCGGGTCGGGAGAAGTGTGGGATGTGCCCATGGCCGCAGCAAACGCCTTGACCATAGTCGAAGATGGTTCGTCAGCTGTCGGCACACATGTCGGCGAATCTGCGCCGACGAGCCTGCCCGAGGTACATACACTTATAGAAAAACGTTTGGCTCAATGGACCAAGGCCGGATTGTACCTTTGTTCGGATATTCCTATGGATGATATCGCCGGCTATATGGGAGTGACGCGTCGTCAGTTGAGCGCATACTTTGCCGAGGAGCTTCATATGCAGTTCCGCACATGGCGTAACACCAAACGCATAGATTATGCCCGCGCTCGCATCGAGTCCGATTCGGAAGTCTCTATATCTTCATTGCCCAACGTCACCGGATTTGCCAATGCCAGCAACTTCTACGCCGAATTCAAGAAGCAAACCGGCATGACACCTTCGGAATATCGCGCCAAGTTCCACGCTGTGTCGACACGCTGACACATCTCGAATGGCTTGTTTGTCCGGAATGAAAGTTCATTTGGCTTATAACCAATCATTTACAGCTTATTTTCCGGTATAATGGCATCGTATACCCACCATAGGGGTAGTAAAAAAAAGAAAAGAGCTCGACGCAGTGCCGGGCTCTTTTTCTGTTATATAATATTGCGTTGCAACTGTAACGGATGTTGCCTATCAGTTGTTTATGAGGAGTAAAAATAGGAGGGCGCATTCTGTTGCAAATGCGCCCTCGCAGTTCTTTTACTTTAAGGATAAACTATTGTATTACTTTAAGCGTCACGACCTTGCCGTCGATGCTTGCGGTTGCTATCATCATGCCCTTGCCTGTGATAGGTACGTATTCTGTGCATACGGGCATGGAGAGGAGAACACGACCTGTCAGGTCGCATATTGTGAGATCCGTTGCCTGTCCTGTGAAATGAAGCATTCCATCGTGGTATGACATGCCGCCTTGTGTATAGACGATGTCAACTGCACTATTAGTGTCTAATTCGAGGCTGAAGGCGTTGATGGTTACCTTACCCAGCGTCTTCGGAACGATACTGAACACGCTGTTTGCGGGGTCTATGGAGTAGACCGACTCTTCCTCGTCACCATCGCCTGCTGAATAAGATGTTGCGTTCTCGGCCTTGATAGTGAAGGAATACTCCTGTGTAGTGCCGGCTGGAGTGGTGTTAGAGAGGATGCTGTGCATTGCCATGGTGTTGGCTGCCTTTGCTGTGCAGAGACCCCAATCTATGTCTCTGTCATCGGCTGTAGCTGTCACTTTGACTTTGTATATGCGGCCGGCTACGAGCTTGAAGTAGGGAGAAGTGAGGTACGTTACATCGGGGGTGCTGTAGTACTTGCTCCAGGAATAGAGCGAGGTCCCCTCGTCTTGTTTCCAGGTGTTGTATGTCGATGCCATTGACACTACCTGCCAGTCAGGGAAGTCGGTGGTCGCGTAGGGTATTTCAGTGAAGTCGCCGTTGTATGCATAGTCGAATGGAGCATCGCCCTCGGCCTCGCCGTTGGTGTTGCATACCAATACGGATAACTTGTGCACACCCGGTGTAAGGTCATTCACAACGTATGTTTCTTTGCTGCCGGGAGTGTGGAGAGCAGATACTTCCTCTGTATGGATGGCCGTTCCGTCACAGTATATGGTGTAGCCGAGTTGCTCGTGGCTGTCAAGATCTTTGCCTGCGATGTCGAGTGTCGGATTTTCCCATTCCAAGGAAACAGACTTATTCTCGAGTACAGATGCTCTTAGCCCTGTGATATGCTGCGGCAGAATTGCCTGCGTAGCAAGTTCGAGGGACTGAACCTTTATGTCTGAGTATGCAGAGCTTGAAGTTTTGCCGATGTGGTGCACGACGAGCACGTATTCGCCTTCAGTGTCAACGGATATCACGACTTCGCGTGTCCGGTATCCGTGGCCCTGCACGTTGCTTTCCTCATCAAGCTTGACGAATGATGATGCGAGATTGTGACGATCAGTAGCATAACCAATCTCATAGTTGTTGTAACGGGCGTTGATGCTAACTTTCATGCGGTAGTAGCCCGGGGAGAGCTGCAGGTAGGGCGATGCGAGGTATTCATCGGCTTCCTTTCCGGTTGGCATTTTTGACATAAATGACTTGCTCCAGCTTGCCGAATCGAACACCCAAGTGTTGCCATCGGCATTACCATCGAGTATGGTGAACTTGCCTGTCTCGTTGTCATCGGTTTTTGATGCGTCAAATGCGTAGGGTATAGCTGCGGTTGGGTGTCCCACATATCCGGCACTGACTGTGATGGGTTCCTTGTCTATGCAGCCGTTGGCATTATATGCCACTACATAGTATGAGTATACGCCGGCAGCTGCGAGTCGATCGGTGATGCCCAGCGGTGTGCCGGCTTCGCAATTGCTGATTTCGCGGAACAACTCGCCGTTGCGGAACAACCTGATAGTCAGCGGTTCTGTCAGTGCTTTGCCGTTTTGATCTACGGAGGGGTTGGTCCATGTGAGGTTCACCTTAAGTTCATCGCCTTGCGGTACGGCTGTCAGGTCGGTTACAAGTGCCGGCACAAGGAGGTTCTTCATTACCTTGACGTAGTTGATGCGATAGCCCATATATGTGCCGCTTTCAGCTTTTGCGTGGAATGCGATATGGTATTCGCCGGGTGTGGTGACAGTGAAGGGTACTTCGCACTCCTTGTCGTATTCGCTGAGGTTGTCATACGAAGCCAGCTCAGTGTAGCCACTCATATCGGTATCGGAAGTACCGAGGGCAAAGCCGAGGTCGCCGTAGATGGTGCAGGTGACCTTAAGTATGTAATCGCCGGCGGAATCGAAGTTGATGGCCGGAGACACAAGCCAGTTGTCCTCCTTGCTGCCGTAGGCGGAATCGAACTCTGCGAATTTTGAATATGAGTTGTATTTCCAAGGAGCAGTTGTGGATGCCTCGGGTCCGGAAACAGATTTCCAGTCAGCGGCGAAAGTGGTGGAACTGCTGAAATCGTCCACATACGGGAGGGTCTTAGCTGTGACAGGTGATGGGCCCGGGTCAGGTTGGTCGCCGCCACCGTCGGTTATGGAAAACCCTGTGACGTAGAAGTCATATGAATTGGCATCACTGAAACAGTGTATGCCGAAGGAGTAGTCGCCGGTAGTGGTAACTGTAACAGTTGTCTGTTGCAGCTCGAAGTCCGATGAGTGCTGATATGCCTCATTGCGTATCAACTGCGTGCCGGCGGTCATGGCTGCAGAGGTGCGCTCGGTAGCCATGCGTACTTCGAATTTCTCAGAATCGGTGCCGCGCGTCTTTGTCCACAGCTTGACGGTGTATTCCGTGCCGGCGGTAAGGGTTATCATAGGCGACATCACCCAGCAGTTTGCTGCGTGGTCGCTGTCGTATGCGTGGTATACGCCGCCTTGTGTTCCCGGGGTGGAGAAGTCTGATGTCTGGTAGTCCCATGAGAAGCCTTTGGATCCTCTGAGGCCGTTGTTTACAGCGGTCCATTCGGGGTCAATGGCGCTGTTTACGCCGATGTCACTACTGTACGGTACCGTCTTGCTTAGTCCCGTCATCGGCAGGGCGAGGAGGACGGCAAGCAATGTTGCATAAAGTTTTTTCATACTGTTTTGAGTTATATTGTTATCAGTTGTATTATAAAGTAGCAGCCCGGTTTCGGACGTTGCCGAGATACCGGGCTGCGTCATATTAGTTACAGATGGGTTATTTTACGATTACCTTTGCGGAGCGTACTGCCTTGTCTGAGTTGAGGCGGACAATGTAGCATCCGGGTCGGAGCTCAATCATACGGTCGCCCTCTATGGTCACGTCGCCGGCAGCAATGATGCCGTTGGTGGTGTATACAGTGGCTACTGCGGAGTCTGCGCAAATGTGGATGCCGCCGCGCACTGCGGTGATTGTCATGTCATCGGTTGCTACATCGTCAACACCGCCGCCCTTGGCGAAGTTGACTTGAAGCTTGGTGTATATGCCGGGCATCTCAAATTTGTTGCTTTTAACAGCCTCCTCGTCGTTGAGCGAGTATGTGTTGAATGAGTAGCCGTCGTCAGGGGTTGCGATGATAGTTAACGGGAGGTATTTAGTTACCTTTGAGCCGTTGGCGTATTCGTTGCCCTCTGCGTCAACCACCTTGATGGTGCCGTGGATTGGGCTTATGATGTCAAGGTATGCCCATTCGCATCCGCCATTGGTGCCTTTGTGGCTCGGAGTCCATCCGCGGTCAATAGCGATGCTTGAGTCTGCACGAGTGCCTTCATTCAGCTTTTTGTCGCCTCCTTGAATGATAGCAAGATTGTAGCTCATCCCGGGCTGGTTGCCCTCGTCATCGCCATTGTCGATGCGTTGTGGCAGCGTATAGTAGAACTCGTTGAGTTCGGGCGCGGTCATGCCGTTGCCGTTTATGTAGATGAACTGCAGCTTGGTGTTCTTGCTCAGATCAAGAGCGTGGATGTCGTTGCCGGAAACATTGAGGTCTGTAAGTTCCGTGTTCCGGGAGAGGTCAAGACCGGTAAGGAGGTTACTGCCAATGGCCAGTCCCATAAGGGCGGTGTTGTTTGACAAGTCAATGCTCGGGATTTGGTTGGTTGACAGGTTTAAATCAACGAGTTCGGTGTTCTTGGACAGGTCAATTGACGCAATTTTGTTGTTCTGTGCGTAAAACCATTTGAGGTATTTGTTGCCGGTCACGTCAAGAGAGGAGATGTTGTTGCCCTTCACATCGAGATACTGAAGGTATGGCATGTTTGAGACGTTGATGACATCGAGCAAGGCTATGCCTTCCTCCTCATCACCGAACGAATCCGAATATGCCTCAAGCATGATAATGTTCGGATTGTTAGAGAGGTCAATAGTCTTGAGGCCGGTGTAGCTGAGGTTGAGAACTTCGAGAGCGGTGTTATGCGACAGGTCGATAGACTTGATGGGATTCCAGTATCCGTTGAAGTATTTCAGGTCGGGGGCGTTGGAGAGGTCCATTGCCTGAATTTGGTTGTCCCAAAGGCCCATTGCTGTGCCGTACTCGCCGAAGCCGGACACATCCACGCCTGAGAGGTCGCCGTATACGGTAACACGTGTGCCCGCGGCAGAGCCGTCGATGCGCGTGCCTTTGAGTCGGTCGCTGCCGGAGATGTATGCGTTTTGGTTGGTATACTCGGTGCGAGTTCCCGTGCCCCAGTCTATCCATACGGAGCTGCCTGCTTTCACGGTGTTTACCAGGAGAGACATTTGCTGTCCTTGCTTGACGTCAAACGACACCGAAGCCATTTCGGATATGAAGTTTACCTTGATGGTTGAGGGTTCGGACACGATAAACCACGGGCTGAATATTTCCTTGCCGTTTACGGTTACACTCTTGAAGCGTTTGCCTTTTTCGGGGTATGAATAAACGTACATTGGCACGCCCTTGAGCGCGGTATCATGGACGCTTTTCACTGTCTGGAAGTACAGCGGCTGCCACTGGCAGAGTATGAATTTGCCGCCGTCGGTTTGCATCACATCGAGGTCATAATCCAGACCCATGCCGAAGTGCGAGTAGAGGTTGTCGAGTTTACCGGTCTTGTTTTCGCCGGTATCAGTAGCGCCGTCGAGGGTGACTTCCACCGGGGAGTTTGTCGCGGTGCCGTCGCCCTGAACGTCACATATCCATTGGAAATCCGAGCTTGTCGGGTAGCTTGTGTCGGCATGCTCGCCGTTTGAGCCTGCGATGAGCAGGTTCGGATCTGTTCTGTAGCTTGATTTTGCTACCGGGACGGTATGCAGGGTGTAGGTCATTGACTCGGGGGTAAAGTTAGGACAGTTGCGCAAGTCAATGCGGTCAACGCGGTTTGCTTGCAGACCGTTGAAGTCAACAAACTCAAGCAACGTGTTTGATGCGTAGAAGGATTTGAGAAAATAGGCCTCCATAAGGTCAACGCGCGAAATCTGCGTATTGCTGATGTTGAGAGATGTGATGCTCGGAAGTTTGGGAACATCAAGCGTAGTTATGGGGTTGCCAGATATGTTGAGTGTGCTTATGGCGGTGTTGTTGCCAAGGTCGAGGCTGTGGATTTTGTTGTCAGCGACATTGAGAGTGCGCAGAGCCGGTGCTTGTGAGATGTCGATTAGCTCGAAGTTGCATCCGTTTATGAAGAGTTCTTCGAGCTTGGTGCATTTGGTTACGTCCAGCGCGTCTACGCTCTTGTTATTGCTCAATGCGAGCGATGTCAGTTCGGGGTAGTCTCCGAGAACGAAGGGGTTGTCAGTGCCTGTGGTCATCAGGCGGTTGTTGCTGAGAATGAGCGTGTGCAGTGAGGGCAGCGACACAGGATAAAAGTTGTTCAAGCTGCAGTTGCTCAGGTTTATGCTCGTCAGCGTGTTCTGTGAGCTTTCGGGCAAGCAGATGAATATCGAGGCAAGATCCGGGCAATCGTTGAGTGTCAGGTATTTCAGCACTTTTTGATACTGAACGTCGAGACACTGCAGCCCCGTGTTGTTGTTGAGCGTAAGCCATTCCAGTGTCTTGCCGCAATTCTCGAGCGTGAGTGTGGGGTTGTTCGACGGCGAATTCTGGATGTTGTTGTGTGACAAGTTAAGGCTTGTCAGAGGAGTCTGCGAGAGCAACTCAAAGGAAGTGATGGAGTTTTTGCTCAAGTCGAGTTTTGTGAGTTTTGACATTCCGTCGATGGCGGCGGATGTCAGTTGCGCATTTTGGAGCTGAAATTCGGTTATCTGTCCGGACACGGTGATGGTGGTGCCCTCGATAGTTCCACTAATCCAGCGCTGCCATGCAGCTTGGTCCGGGTCGATTGTGAATTTCTGCTGCACGCCATTGCCGAAGTCAATGGTCAGCGGTTGCGTGGCAGACACGACGTTGGCGAGAATTCGAACCTCGGATCCCTTGGGGGCGGCCGTCGTGAATGTCATCGTGCCTTGTGCGATTGCGCCTGTAGTAGCCAATATGGCTGACACAATGGTAAGTAGAAGTTGTTTCATAGAACGTTTTAAATAATGTTATATTGTCATTTTGCTATTACAACTGTAATGTAGGTTGCTGATTGTAGCGCAAAGTTAGTTATTAATATTCATATGTTGACAATTACTTGTTAAAAAAATATTGTCTAAGCGATTTCGGCCGCTGTGCCAAAGAGAACTTGACGATTTTATCACATTAATGGTGGGTCTGTATCAAGAATGTGGACGTGGTAGGTGTGCAGTACATTGCGCCGCACAGTATAGGGATATTATGACGATTATCAAATTAATGGGTTATGTTGTTGCGGGTACAATGCCCGTTGACACCTTCAGAGTGCATGCCTTTCCTTGTATGGTGTCCCGCCTTCGATTTTCCGGATTGCAAAAGTCGATTTTAGGCCTATATGCCAAAAAAAGTCCGATGAACTCGGACTTTTTTTGCTTTGGCTTGGTTGTGACGAGCTTTGCCGTGCCATGGCGAGGCCGTGGGTACGGCTTATCAGTTTGTTTTGTCAGTTGTTTGCGGCGGCCAGAGGTGCGGGCACAACGTATACGCGTGCGGCCAGTTCCTGATCGAGGGTATAAAGCGCCATACCATCGTTGCCTATCAGGCGCAAGCGGTCGATGAGTTGGCGTGCGTTGTCTTCTTCTTCGACTTGCTCGGAAACAAACCAGTCAAGTTTGCCGCGTGTGGCATAGTCGTGTTCGGCTTCGGCCAGTGCGTACAGATTGTTGATGAGCGAGGTGACTTTCTGTTCATGCTCCAAAGTGTGCTCGAAAGCAGCCAATGGTGTGTCCCAGCTATCCGGAACGGCTTCGATAGGCTGGAGACGTACGCGTCCGCCTCGCGAGTTGAGGTAATTGATGAATATTTCGGCGTGAGCTTGTTCTTCTTTGGTCTGAACGCGGAACCAGTTGGCGATGCCGGACAGTCCGGCGTGCTCAAAGTTCATGGCCATGGCCAGATACAGATATGCCGACCACAATTCCTTGTTGATTTGGAAGTTGATGGCATCTTCAACGTTGCTGTTAATCATAGCTGTATGTGTGAAAAGTGAATAATATGCGTGTTCTGCTAAGTATGTCAAATATACGGGCAAAAAGGATGCCAATGGCCGTTTTTTTGCTGTGTCAGTGCTTGTCGAGCAGCGATTGCAGGTAGGGCGTGGGGCGTATCGCTATCGCTCGCCGGATGTATGGCGTGGCAGCATCGCGTTTGCCGCAAGTGACGAGATATGCTGCCAAATCTACCAGGGTGTCATAGTTATCAGGGGCAAGGTCAAGGATGTGTCGCCATATTTCGGCGGCTTCGTCACCGTCGCCGCAGAGCAAAGTTCCCCGCGCCTTGACGCGTAGATATGTCACGTTTTCCGGGAAGCCTTGCAGCATCTTGTCGGCGTAAGCCATCATCTGTGGTCCGTTGTTGCGATAGTCATAGTATTCGAGGAGGCTGCGATCCACCATACGTGTCATCCATGGGAAGTTGTCGCGTGCGCGTACCAGCAGGTCTTGGTATATGCCCGGGTGGCCCAGTGCGAAGGCGCGCGTGCGTATGCGCGAAAATAGTGTGTCGGCATTCACCAAATTGTCCATGGCGTTGTGTGTCAACGATATGGCGGCGGTTGTGTCGCCTGCCAAAGTATTGCAGACCATGGCATCGGCGTATATGTTTGTGTCGTCGGGTGTCCGGTCTAATATCAGCCAGTATATTGCGCTGGCGTTGAGCCATTCGCCTTGTGCAACATATCGTGCGGCCTTGGTACGCAGTGCATCTGTTTCGCCGGCCAAGGCGATGACACATGCGCATAAGGCGCATGTCGCGGAGAGGAGTGCTTTGCGGATATTCATTGTCGTGTGTGGCTATTGCCGTTCGAGTTCTTCGGGATGCTTGAGGTAGTATTGCTCGAGCATGTGGTGTAGGTTGAAGTAATGGTCGCTTTCCTTGGGGTCTTTTTTGCCTACCTTGATCGTGACCTTTTCGTAGTAAGGTTCAACGAATTCCGAGCCGGTGACAGTGACTTGCGATCCGGAGAGGTTGAAGAAGTCGTATTCGTGTGCCTGATAGGTTACTACCCATGCGTTCTCGGGGTCGTTGCCTGTGCCCGAGGATGCTATGGTCAGTAGCAGATTGTTGAGTTTGGAGGCCCAGATGTTGGCTATGTTGACTTTCCCGAGGCTTTTGTAAGCGTATACCATGTAGTTGAGTTGTCTCAGGTCCAGAGGGTTGTCGCCGAGGACTTTTTCGGCAACGCTTATTATGCGCTTGCACTCGCCTTTTGATAGATGGTCGCGCTTTAGGTATACGGGTCCCAATTGCTTGACTTCGTTCTCGAAAGGCGATGGACGATACGGATCGTAGTCTTCCTGGAATATGGCGCCGTAGTAGAAGTATCGGTATTGTTCGGCGGTCATCGATGTGTCGTTTTCGAAGAACTTGTCCATAAGCCGAGGAAAATAGAATTGCGAAGTCGGGTCTGTGGAGGCTTCTTTGATTTTGGCCATGTCCGGGTGTGAGTGTGTCAGACGCGGCCTTTGGGCGTAGGACCCGAAGCCGGCAATCAGCGTGGCCGTAAATATAGTGAGAAGTGTCAGTATTCGATTCATATCAGAGAGGTCGTAGGGTGGTGAGTGTCAGCAGGCGGGCCAAAGCCATGCCGACAATAGTCATGGTGACGATGGCGGCGGCGCCGGTACGCAACAGCGTAATCCAAAACGGGCGTGTCGGGAACGTGCAGCGCTGTCGGGCATGTGCATTGATGCGCGAGAAAGCCAGCATCCCGAATACAGCGCCGCCGGCGGCGCCCAGAATAAGCCCGGCCATGGTGTTGACTATCAGTCCGACGATGGCGCCGGTGAGTGTCCCGGTGACCACGAAGGGCCGAGCGCTGTCGCAGTCCTCGCTGTCGCGCCGGTCCGAGTATGCAAGTATGGTGGCTATCAGGGCTACAAGGCCCCACAGCACCATATCGCCGATGCTCCATACGGCTGATAGGCCGATGCGACACGTCCACATGCCGATGTAGGCGCACAATGCCGCCGGCTTGCGGCGGAAGTACGCCAAGATTACGGCGACACTGAGCAGCAGTCCTGTCAGCACTACCATTATCGGATCCATAGTTAATTGTGCGTTGTCCATTGCATGTGGCAATACCGCTGTATGCGGTGTCGCTATTGGCAAAGGTAGCAAAATTTCGGCGCAATGCCGCCGTGCACACTGTGTGTGCGCGTACTTTTATGAAAGTTTTGCACAACTGTTATCATATCTGAAAGGTTGTGCACGCCGGGGTGTCAGTGCGCGTCCAGCCAGTTGGAGGCGATGCCGGTGGATACGTCTAACGGCACGGGCGACTGCGGCCACGCTTGCGACATCTTTTCGGTGACTAAGGCGCGCAGGGCTTCTTCCTCGCCGGGTACAACGTTGAATACCAATTCGTCATGCACTTGCAAAATCATGGTAGAGTGCATTCCGCGAGCTTTCATTTCGCGATGTATGGCCACCATTGCAATTTTGATGATGTCGGCGGCCGATCCTTGCAGAGGGGCATTGACGGCGTTTCGTTCGGCAAAATTTCGCACGGTGGCGCTCCGCGAATTGATGTCCGGAAGGTATCGTCGCCGGCCGAATATAGTCTCGACATATCCGCGTTCGCGCGCTTGCTCGATCGAGCGTTTGATGAAGGCGTCCACACCCGGATAGGTGCGCAGGTATCCGTCTATCAGTTCCTTGGCCTCGCCGCGCGGTATGCCAAGGCGTTCGCTCAGGCCGAAGGCGCTAATGCCGTATATTATGCCGAAATTGGCGGTCTTTGCCTTGCGGCGCTGGTCGTCGGTGACGGAGCCTTCGTCCTCGTGGAAGATTTTGGCGGCTGTGGCGCGGTGGATGTCCTTGCCTTCGCGGAAGGCTTCGAGCATCACGCTGTCGCCGCTGAGCGCTGCCATAAGCCGCAATTCGATTTGCGAATAATCGCAGGACATGATTCTATCGCCCTCGGAAGAACCTGTGAATGCGGCACGTATGCGGCGTCCCTCGGCGGTGCGAATGGGGATGTTTTGCAGGTTGGGGTTGTTGGACGAAAGGCGTCCTGTGGCCGTGGCGGTCTGGTTGAATGTGGTATGCACCATTCCATCTATGGGTGATACCATCTTAGGCAGCGCCTCAACGTATGTCGATTGCAATTTCTTGAGCGCACGTATGCGCAGTATTGCGTCCACTATCGGCCACTGTGCGCGATATTTTTCCAGAATTTCTTCGGTGGTGGAATAAGCTCCGGTCTTGGTGCGCTTGGCTTTGGGGTCGATTTGCATTTTGCCGAAGAGCATTTCGCCCACTTGTGCCGGCGAAGCGGTGTTGAAGCGCGTGCCGGCCATTTGCCAGACTTCTTCTTCGAGGGCGGATATGCGCGATGTCATCTCAACGGCTATGCCTTGCAGCAATGTGGTGTCTATGCGCACGCCTGCGTATTCCATGTCTGCGAGGACGCGTACCATCGGCAGCTCGATATCGGAGAGTAGATGTTGATGGCTGTTGGTGGCAATGGCTTGTTGTAGAGGACTGTACAGTCGCAGTATGGCATCGGTCCTTGAAGCCATGCGCGCTGCTGTCTGTGCATCATCGCCCTTGATGCCGCGGCGTAATGTCTGCACCGGCACGCCCCAGTCGGGTATGTGTACTTGAAGCATTTCGGCTGCGATGTCGGCCAGCATCTGCGAACCCTCGGGGCGTAGCAGGTAGTGCGCTATTGCAATGTCGTAGTAATTGTCCTGCATATCTATGCCGTGGCGGCGCAGTATTGTGATGTCGCGCTTAATCATTGCTCCGAGCACGACACGTCCGTCTTGTGCTATGATGTGCGACACAGCTGCGGCCACTGACCGGTTGATGGTGTCGCGGACAGGGATGTACAATGTCGATTCGGCACATTCGTTGCCGACCGAAAGAGTTATGCCCAGCAGTTGTGCCGACATTGCGCTCTCGCCTTCGACGTTGAGCGCCAGCGCAATGAGCGGGTAATTTGCGGCGCCGTGTTCGGCGTTCCACGCCTCGATGACTGTGGTGTCATCGGAGATGGATATGCCGGCAGCGTCTATGGCCGGAGTATCTAAGACGGCGTCCGATGGAGCGTTGTCTGCAAAATCGAAGAGCGAGCCCATGCCGTCTTCTTGTCGTGCCGGGGCGGTTGTTGGGGTCGCTTTTTCGGGCGTTCTGTCGTCTTTGAGGCGCGTAAGGAATGTTTTGAATTCAAGGTCCGAATAAAGGCGATGTAGCTCGGCATAATCCGGATTGGTGCGGCGTAAGCCCTCAGGGGTAACGTCCATGGGAACATCGGTCTTGATGGTCACCAGATAGCGGCTAAAGCGTATCTGTTCGGCGTTGTCTGCAATTTTGCGGCCTAAGGCACCCTTGATTTCAGCGGCGTGTTCCAGCATGTTGTCTATATTGCCCCATTGGGCGATGAGCTTGACTGCGGTCTTCTCGCCCACGCCCGGACACCCCGGCACGTTGTCCGATGCGTCGCCTTCCAGGGCCAGCAGGTCTATGACCTGGCTTGGCGAGGATATGCCGTAGCGTGCGCAAATTTCTTGCGGACCGCGTATTTCGAGGTCTTGTCCGCGCGTGGCCGGTCGCAGCATCAATGTACTGTCGTTTACCAATTGTCCGTAATCCTTGTCTAAGGTCATCATATATGTCGTGAAACCCTGCTTGGAGGCGGCTGTGGCCAATGTGCCGATGACGTCATCAGCCTCGTAGCGCTCCACTTCGACTACCTTGATGCCCCATGCACGAATGATGTCTTTGATTACCGGGATGCTCAGCGTGATGTCTTCGGGCTGTTTGTCTCGTCCGGCCTTGTATTCCGGATATTCCTCGTGGCGGAATGTCTTGCCGCCCGGGGGGTCAAAGCATACGGCCATATACGGCGGATTGTGCTTGGTGAGGATTTCGCCCAGAGTGTTGCAGAAGCCGTATATTGCCGAGGTGTTGCGCCCGTCCGAAGTCGTGCGCGGACTGTTGATGAGGGCGTAATATGCGCGGTATATCAGCGCGTAAGCGTCTAACAGAAAGAGTTTTTTGTCGTCCATAGTCGTGAAGTGTCGAAGTGTAGGCGCATGCCTTTGGCGTGCGCTCGTGTGCCTTCCGTCATAATCGACACCGGACGCCCGTCCCTACAAAGGTAGCTTTTTGCCGCGAGAATGGCAACAATTTAATAAGGATTTCTAAGTCGTGTAGAGTCAAGCGGTAAGCTTGATCCGATTTGATTTATTAATTTTGAAGAAATGTTGGCCAAAAATTTGCATATCGGAAAACAGTTGTGTAAATTTGCCGTGAATAAATCCTCTCTCCCACCAATGCCCCTTAGAAATCACTTGGACATCCGGGGACAGAGAGAGAAAGAATACCAACCTTAAAAAAACACCTGATTATGAACAAAACCACCCGACGAATGAAAGCGCTGCTGACGGCAGTGGCTTTTGGCGCTTGCTGTGCGTATGCGCAGACCGCCACACCTGCTGGTTTTATCCTGCCGGATGCTGACCCGGACGCCGCACCTTACGACTTCCACATGTCCAAGACAGATGACGGCATATCCGTCTCTCTCGCTCTCAACCGCATCGACCGCACCGTCACCGACATCAATAACACAAGCCATACGCCACTTACAGCTATTGGCCCGGGTACAAACCAACGCACACTGTATCTTAATAATGCACCGAACGGCATCTGTGTTATTTCGATGATGGTTGACGGCGAAGTAGTGGATACATACAAATTACTAAAGCAATAAGGTATGAAACGAATAATAATAGCTCTGTTGCTTATGCTTTTAGGTGTGGGAGCGCAAGCCCTTGCGTTTAAGACAGGCCGCACCTATAATGGCAAAGACACATACAATGTAGATGGCATTGAGTATATAGTGATGACAGAAGCCGACAAAGAAGCAGGCAAAGTCGAGTATACCGGCGCTTACGTTGTGCCTTCAGCGGACAAAGCGCTAAAATACAGCGGGAAGATCATAATTCCGCAAAAAGTTGCTATAGGAGAAACGGAATACCCTGTAGTGAACTTTATCAAGCTGTCAGAATATTCCGAAAACGAGGATTCGTCCTTGGAAATTGTCCTGCCTAATAGCCTTATAGTCATTAGCGGAGTATCAACACAGTTTAACGGGCGGATCAAAAGCATAGACATCCCGGCAAGTATCATCGGGCTTTACGGATTGAGTTATAAGCCAGACACACTATGCATTCCTAAAACGATACAGATTTTTGACCCTGTTAACAGTGTGAATGCATCGTATATCATTTTTGAGGACGGACTTGCAACATGCGCATACTATGGAGTGTCCTGTGACAACGACAGTATCATCATCCCCGGCAGCATGGTGATGCAGGGGTGCGCGCTATCCGCCTTAAACCTTGAATACATGAAGATTGCCAAATCATCAGACGCCACAAAATCGCCCATCCTGTGTGATTTGTTCTGCCGCAACTCATACCGCATTAAGACCATTGTGTGCGAATATGCCACCCCACCCGAGGCTCGTGAAAACGCATTCGTTCTCGAGAAATCAAATCTTGATCCACTGTATCCGGATGTCGACCCGGAAGACCCATATCCATACGGATACTATCCTACTATGTACGACCGTGCAACGCTGTACGTACCTCAGGAGGCAATCGAGGCATACAAGGCGGACCCGGTATGGGGAAAGTTCAAGAAGATTCTGCCCATCAAGGACGGCGTGAGTGACGTGGCGGCGGACGATGCGCAAGTCGTTGCCACCGAATATCACGACCTGTACGGCAGACGTCTCGAAGCGCCGGCCGAGCGCAGCATCACCATTCGCACGGACGTCTACAGCGACGGCACCCGCCGCTGCACCAAGGTATTGCACTGACAATTCTGAGTATATTGATATAGAAGGCAAAGGCCGTTGGAATACCCCACGTCCTCTGCCTTGTGCAATATAGTGTGTGATACCGGCGTCGGGGAGGGCCGGGCTCTTCGAAATGTATTAGGTTGAATGGAGGTTAAAGGCCGAGGGCGTTGCGGATGTCGGCGATGTTGGCTGTGGGGTCATCGTCTGTTTCGGCAAGCAGTCGGTCGCGTGGAATGACGGCGATGGCGGTCGGATTGTGGCGTATGCCCATGGAAATGTACATGCCGTGGTCAAGTAGTTGACGCGCCAATTCGGGCCGTCCTCTGAATCCGTGGATTATCCATAGCGGAGTACGTCCGCCGTTGCGCCGCATTACTTCCCTTTGGACGTCGTAAAGGTTATCGTATGCGCCTACAATGTGTACTATCAACGGCTTGGCCAAATCGTCGGCCATGAATGCTTGGCGCCTGAATACCGGTAGTTGCACGTCTATATTCGGGCCGTGTCGCAGGTCGAGGCCGGCTTCGCCTATGGCGTATGCATTGGGTTTGGAGAGTACATCTTCGAGCCATGTCCATGTGATGTCGGTGGCCTTGTCTGCCTCCCACGGGTGTATTCCGGCACTAAAAAGTGTCGGCGGTATAGGTGGTACGGCTTCCAATGCGATGTTCACTACTGCCGAGCCGTCATTGATGTCATGACGATGGGTGTGGATGTCGGCCGGTATCGGTGTAGGTAGCGGCGGCGGAGTCAGTATTGTTTTCATCGTTGGATTGTGTCGTATGGTATGGGAAGATGTTCGGGCGTGCCTGTTATGGCACGGGATCGTATCCGCTTCCGCCCCAAGGATGGCAGCGCAGTATGCGGCGTATGGCCAGCCAAAGTCCGCGTATGGGCCCGTGTTTTTTGATAGCTTCGAGCGCGTAACGGCTGCAAGTGGGCGTAAAACGGCATGACGGCGGCGTGAGCGGCGAGATGCAGGCGCGGTAAAAGTATATGGGGGCGCATAGCAGTGCGACAAATATGGCTCGGATGCCACGCGTGACGGCACGTGTCCCGACCGCTAAGATGCGTATCGGTGATTTCACTTGTCGCCGTCCTCGGCGGCGGCTTCGGGCGATACCGGCAGTGGCGGCAGGGCGGCAAGTATGCGTTTTACCGCGCCCAGTACCCGCGTGTATGGCAGAACTCTGTCGGCTATGTAGATTATGGCCAATTGGATGTGGCGCTCGTCGGTGCGGTTGTCGGGACGCGGCATGGACAGACGCATGGCTTCGCGGATGCGCCGACGCATCTGTACGCGGTCGACGCCGTGGCGCAGACGCCGCTTGGGTATATTGATCATGAATGCGATGTCGGCCTTGGTGTCATGACATTGACGCCATACGGCCCGCAACGGGTAAGCCAAGGTTTTACCGATGTCGTCCGAGCTGTCTTTGGCGGAGAATAATGCATCGAGCGTGGTGGTGCCACGCAGTCGCTGATGTCGTCGCAGTGTCAGTGCCGGCATGGTCGCTTGGTTGTTAGTGCGTATAGGGTGAAAATTGTTGTGCCGGGTGATGGTTGCGGCACGGCACGCATCTGCGGCTTATTCGGCGGCGTTTTCGTCGCTTATCGAGTCAAGGTATCGGTTGATGGCCGAGGCCATGGAGGGCGATTCCTTGGTGGGAGCTTCGATGTCCAGACGAAGTCCGGCGTCTTTGACGGCTGCTGCGGTGGCTGTGCCGAAGGCGGCGATGACAACATCGTCTTGCTTGAAGTCGGGGAAGTTCTTGAGCAGTGAGTTGATGCCTTGCGGGCTGAAGAATACCAGCATGTCGTAATCGAATTTGGCGTCATTGGGAAACTCGTTGGGCACAGTGCGATACATCACTGCACGGGCGTAGTTTATCTTGGCATTGTCCAGCATCTTGGAGTCTTCGCCGTTGCTGACATCGGATACGGCGAGGATATAGTGCTCGTTTTTGTGCTTGGCTATAAATGGCATCAAGTCGGCGAGTTTGCCGGTCTTGGCGGAGAAGATCTTGCGTTTGCGGAACACAATGTACTTTTGCAGATACAGTGCTATGGACTCGGTGGTGCAGAAGTATTTCATGGTGTCAGGCATGACGAGGCGCATTTCTTCGCATAGGCGGAAGAAGTGATCCACGGCAGTCTTCGCAGTGAAAATTATGGCTGTAAATTCAGGGATACTGACTTTTTGCTGGCGAAATTCGCGTGCAGAAAGGCCTTCGACTTTGATAAATGGATGAAAAACCATTTCTACGCCGAATTTTTCGGCGAGGCTATAGTATGGCGACTTCTCGGATGCCGGCTTCGGCTGGGAGATGAGTATCTTTTTAATTTTCACTTGCCTAAATAATTGTATTGTTGTTGTTTATGCGCCTACGCTGACGATTTTCAGAGCACAAGAATATAGGAAAATCACAGGTGCGATTTCGAGAGTGCAAAGGTACAAAATAAAGTAAAAAGGCGAGGAAATATTAATGTAAAAAATGCTAAAACCTTTGATAAAAAATGCGATACGCGCCAGAACGCATAGGGCTGCGGCGATGACGAGCGCCACTCCGGCAGCCGGTGGATCGAATACAGCGAGGGTCACCGGTATGGTTAGGGCCAAGGCTAATGGAACTTGCGTGGCGTTGTATGCGCGTAACCATGCTTTGCGCTTGTGCGTATCGCCGAAGGCGTATCCCACAATATTGTATCCGGCGAGCATAAAGAGGAAGTAGGCGCCTACAGCTAAGGTCAGCAGCAGTACCGGCACGGTGCCGAGGTCGGACACGGTGGCTATGGAGGGTTCGAGAGCCTTGGTAAGCAGAATCGTGCAGCAGATTACGAGCAGGGTGTATATTCCGGCAAGGCTCCATCGGTCGGCGGCATCGCGTTCGTCGTAACGTCGGGTGGCACGCACCCCGGGGCGCAGGTCGTGGCCTATGGAGGAGAGCAGGCGTGTACCGCGGCGCAGGCTGATTATGGCAATGACAATGCCTATGCCGAGCAACGCAGGCATATCGGAATTGGCGCCGGGAGGCAGTGGCCGTGGTTCCAGGCCTTTGGTCCATGCGGGGGGCTGTGGTGGGACTGCGGTGTGTGTATGTGACTGTTTCTGTGTCGATTGTGAGACGTGGCAGATTGCCAGACTGTCGGCCGTGAAAGGTGCGTGCATGTCTTGCATGAACACGCTGTCGGTCGGGTCCGGTCCCATGGTTGCGGCTGCTGTGTTTTGCACGTCAGACACTACATGTTTGGTCGCCGGAGGGACGGCAGCGGGTGCAGCGATGTGATGTGCATCGCTGTATCCGGGGTGCTGTATTGTGCCTATCGTGTCCGGCATGTGTCTGTCGCTGTGTTTGGGGTAAATGTCTGTACGCCGGTTCTTTTTAGAATGGTACTGCGCCCAGGGCTATGTCCGCCGCTTCTTCGGCTGTGGTGGCTACGCGGTACAGCTTATTGTCACTGTAGGTGTTGAGAAAGCCTTGGCGTTCGGCGCATGCCAGCATTGCCAGCAGGTCATCGTAATATCCGTCTATGTTTAATATTATGACGGGGCCGCTGTAAAGTCCCAATTTACGCCATGTGATGATTTCGAGCAGTTCCTCGAAAGTTCCCACTCCACCGGGCAAAGCTATGGCGGCATCGCTGAGTCCGGCCATAGTAGCCTTGCGTGTGTGCATGTCTTCGGTGACAATGGTGCGGCTTAGGCCGGGATGCTGCCATCCGCGTTCTTCCATGAAGCGAGGGATGACGCCTATGGTTCGGCCTCCGGCGGCGAGTGCGGCGTCGTTGACGGCGCCCATGAGGCCTCGGCGGCCTCCGCCGTTGATGACGGCTGTGCCGCGTTGTGCCAAGGTTGTGCCAAGGCGTTGCGCGGCCACGAAATAGGCCTGCGGAATATCCTCGGACGATGCCGCGTAAACGGTCACTGCCGGGTGTGGGATGCTGTCATACCGGGCGGCAATCATCAGTATTGTTCGTTTTCGTTGGGGAAGTCGCCGGACTTGACGTCTTTGATGTAATGTCCTATGGCCTCGTTGATAATGCCGGCGAGGTCGGCGTAGCGGCGCAGGAATTTGGGCGAAAAGTCCTGATTTATGCCCAGCATGTCGTGTATTACCAGTACTTGGCCGTCTACACCTCCGCCTGCTCCTATGCCTATGACGGGGATGGTGAGTTTGGAGGCCACTTCGGTGGCCAGCGTGGCGGGTATTTTTTCGAGTACGATGGCAAAGCATCCTATTTCCTGAAGCATAAGTGCATCAGCTATCAGCTTCTCGGCTTCGGCCTTCTCCTTGGCGCGTACGGCGTAGGTGCCAAACTTGTTGATGGACTGAGGTGTGAGGCCCAGGTGTCCCATCACGGGTATTCCGGCGCTGAGTATGCGTTCGATGCTTTCGCGCACTTCGGCACCGCCTTCGATTTTCACGGCCTCGGCATGGCTTTCCTTCATGATGCGTATTGCGTTGGCCAGGGCTTCTTTGCTGTTGCCTTGGTAGCTGCCGAAGGGCATATCGCACACTACGAGGGCACGTTTGGTGCCTTTGATGACGCTCTTGGCATGGTATATCATCTGGTCCAGCGTGATGGGAAGTGTGGTCATGTTGCCGGCCATAACGTTAGAGGCCGAATCGCCCACGAGTATGACGTCGATACCGGCGCCGTCCACCAGTATGGCAGTGGAGTAATCGTACGCTGTGAGCATACTTATTTTTTCGCCGCGAGCCTTCATTTCGGTAAGGCGTGCGGTGGTTACTTTTCGTTTGTTGTCTACTGTGTTGGTTGACATGATGTTGTGATGAGTGTAAATGTCTTTTGGGAGCGGCTTTGGGCTGTTATGTAGGCATGGCCGTGCACATATACCGTGGTCCGTTCCCGATAAAATTGTCCGCAAAGTTACAAAACTTCGCGGACATAGCCGCATCTGAGTGCGCCGATGGTGTCACATATTGCTGTTTTTCAGACTTGGACGAGTATGGTATCGACCACCCACAGCCAAAGCGGACAGGCCGGGATGAAAGCGAGGGCACTAAGAGCCAATGACGATGCCCCATATGCGACATATACACCGTAGCGCTCGGCTATCATTGTTCCCATAAAAGCCGATGGAAGAACTCCTGCAAGCACTATCATCTTGAGTGTCGTGGTTTCCAGTCCGCAAGCCATACCTATACCCAGCAGTACGGCCGGCAGTGCTATATTGAGCACCAGGCGATTGAGAACGCCGGCGGCTGTAGCATCGAAGGTTCCGCGTCTGCCTCCGATATATCCGGCCATCATCGCAACCACTATCGGTATTATGGTATATAATATTGCGTGTTCCATTTTTTTTGAATCCCGGTAGGCTGTGGCTGTTTGGGACGTGCAAACTAAGCCAAATTATTTGACATAGCCAAGTCCTGAGCCTCAAAACGCCCAATCCATATTGTCGAGGAAGCGCCGAAGCCTAAGTAGTTCTCGGAAATACCCCGAAGCCCTCCGATGATCTCCGAAATTCTACGAGACATTGTAGTCTTCCGATACATACACTTGTCCTCCGGGATATTCTGCAACCCTTGTCCTCCTTCTGAGAATTTGGCTTGAAAATTTCCCGACATTTGGTGGAAACGGCACACTTCGCGTTAAAACATTTGGTGTAAATCGTACATTTTACCCGAAAATATTTGGTAGAGAAATAGCGAAGTGATTGATGGGTAGGGTATTGAGGTGCGGTCGTGAAAAAGTGGTACAGACAGGTCTTTTTTGAACGATTTATTTGTCTTCCGATGAGCCTTGTTTGCTTGCTTTGCATCGAGGCAGGATGTACGCCAATGCCTCGTTTTGGACCGTAGAACCGAGGCAGCGGTTGGCACCGAGGTACAGCGCGGCTCCGAATACGACCTGTGTCGGCAGCGCCAGCCAGGAAGAAAAGGCGAGGGCGTTGCCAATGGCCAGCATTCCTGCCCCGATGACTACGGCCATGGCGGCGTAGGGGGCTATGTCGGCCAGGTAACGCCGTATGGGCACGGCGGTGGCGCGGCTGACGGCGAATAGTGATGCCGCCCAAGCAACAATGGCCGCAGCAAGCTGGCCCCACAAAAGGATTTCGACGCCAAGAACGATGTTGTCGGAGGTACTCAGTGCCATGTACGGGAAGGTGATGGCTATGGCCACCAAGGCCACGGTATCACGCAGCACTTCCAGGTAGAATATGGTGCGTGCACGCCCCAGAGCCAATAGATAATTTGAGTACAGCCCCGTGAGTACGGTGAATATTCCGCGTGCAAGAAGCAGTTGGAATAGAATGATGGATGCATCCCATTTGGCACCAAAAAGGATGTGGAATATCGGGGTGGCGCATACGGCCAGTCCGACCATCACCGGAAAAAGGATGTATGCGGTGACGCGATCCATCTTGGAGGCCAAACGCGCAAAGCGCTCGGCTTGGTCTTGTACACCTGACAGCACCGGGACAAATGTCGAGGTGAGTACCTGGCTCAGAGATGCGGTCATCATTTTGCTCCATTTGTCCGCCTGGCTGTAATAGCCAAGTGACACCAGTCCCACGCGGTTGCCTATAAGGAAGGCGTATATATTTTGGAATATGGTGTTGAGCAACGAGGTCAACATCATGCCGGCGCCTACGCCCGCAAACGACCATAGGGCTTTCCACGAAAGGCGGTACAGAGGCCGCCATTTGCTCATAATCCACAGCATCAGCGTCTTGACGGCTGCTACGGTGATGGTCTGCCAAACTATGGCCCAAGCGCCGTACCCGGCGAAAGCCAGCCATATTCCGATGATGGCTCCGGCGCATAGTCCGATGGCATTGGCTATGGCTACCGGCCGTACATTCAATTGCTTGGTGTATAGGTTGGTTTGGACTATGGCGGCGGCGTTGAGCGGCAGCGAAAGGAACATCACGCGTGCTAAGGCAGTCAATTGGTCTCCGCCGTGAAACCATCCGGAGATTGCCGGTGCTGCCACAAACAATAAGGCATACAGCGTAATGGAGGCTATGATATTGAACCATAGCACCGAAGAGTAGTCCAGTCGGGAGGGGGCCTTGCGCTGGATTAAGGCCGAGGATAGGCCGCTGTCTATCAGCAACGAGGCAAAGGCTTGGAAGACGAGAACTGCGCCCACGAGGCCGAAATCGTGCTGCGAGAGCAAACGAGCCAGCACTACGCCGGTGACGGCGTATAGTATCTGCGATCCGAAGCGGTCGATGACGTTCCATTTCATGGAGCGTGCCGTGCGCCGCTTCAGGTTGTCTTGCTGCGCGTCTGTGCTTATGGACGTGTCGTCAGGCATCCGTCTCGCGTATTAGGCCGTATTGTCAGCTCATTGCACCGGGATGACTTTGATGCCGAGTGTGCGGTTCTTGGTCGTGGGTGAGCCTTTTAGATATATCTTGCCGGAGCCGAGACCCATAACGGTGAGTTCGTTGGTTACCCAGCAGTCTACCGATCCGGTGCCGTATATCGAACATCGTCCCGTGGTGGCTTTGATGGTTCCGGCTTCGATAGTTCCGGTCCCGGTGTTGTTTAGCTTGATGGTTTGGGCTTCGCCGGCCAATACCAGATGCCCGTGTCCGGTGGCTATTTTTCCCTCAACGGTGGTAGCATGAAGCCCGCGTGCAATGAGCGTGCCGTTGCCTACTATGCGTGCCTTGAATGTGGCGGCCGGCGATGGTGTGTCGACGTATACGGTTGAGTCACCGGAATTTTCTACTTTGCTTAGAAAGGCCGAGAATACGGTGACTGTGGGCAGGCGTTGGCGCTGTGCATCGGTGATTTCGTCCGAGAGCTCGATTTTCAGCTTGTTTTTATTGTTTGAAAACAAAACCATGGATGATATGTCCGGGTCGCAGCTGAAGCGCACGTATCCGGCCGAGTCGGTGTTACAGCGGTACGTGACATTGATGCCGTTGACCACCTGTAGTTCTTCAAAGGGCTTGACGTTGAGTTCGTAATCTGCTGCGGTAGCAGGTGTGGCCATGGCCAAAGTGATGGCAGCCGCCACCGTGACGGCGGCTTTGCGCATAGAGGTGTATAATGTGATGTCCATATATGTTTAGGTCTGTATTGTTGTGTCAGTTATCTTTGGCCGTATCGCCGTCCATGTCTGTAAGCATTGCTTCCACATCGTCCAGTATTGAGGTCAGTAGTTCCGGCGTGTCGGCACGCAGCATGGCTACGCGCGTGGGGCGGAACGAGGGAATGCCCTTGAACAAGGGGCTCACAGCCAAATGACGTCGTATGTGCAGTATGCCGCGATAGTCATCGATGCGCTCGATGCTTTCGCGTATCTGCCGCCGCAGTATGGCAAATTTGTCGTGGAGTGTAAGGCCATCGCCGACCTCGGGATCGCCGCTCAGCAGCGCGTTCTTGATTTGACGAAACACCCATGGCGCGCCTATGGATGCGCGGCCTACCATAACGGCGTCCACGCCGCTGTCGGCAAAGGCACGTAAGGCTTCGGCTCCGCAGGTGATGTCTCCGTTGCCTATGACGGGGATGTGCAGGCACGGATTGGCCTTGACGCGTGCAATCATTTCCCAATCGGCCGTGCCGGTGTACATCTGCGAACGTGTACGTCCGTGCACGGTGATGGCGGCTATGCCGCAATCTTGCAGGGCCTCGGCCAGGTCTACAATGATGCGGTTGTCGTGATCCCATCCGGTGCGGGTTTTTACGGTCACCGGCAGGTGTACGGCGTCCACTACTGCACGGGTGATTTCAATCATTTTTTGAGGCTCGCGCAACATTCCCGCCCCGGCACCCTTGCCGGCTACTTTCTTGACCGGACATCCGAAATTGATGTCCAGTATGTCCGGGCCGGCGGCTTCGGCGATTCGAGCGGCTTCGACCATCGCATCCACATCGCGTCCGTAAATCTGTATAGCCGTGGGCCGCTCGGCATCGTTGATGTGCAATTTGCGTGTCGTGGCTGCGATGTTGCGTATCAGGGCGTCTGCAGATACAAATTCGGTGTAGGTCATATCTGCCCCCATCTCCTTGCATATCAAGCGGAAGGACGTATCAGTCACGTCTTCCATCGGAGCTAATACGACCGGACGGTCGCCGAGGTCTATGTTGCCTATTTTCATTGTATATGCGGTGTTTGGATGCTACGGTGGATGTCGTTGACGACTTTTTGCCTGTGCCGAAACAATCCTTGCGGCTGTCGTAAAAGCAAAGTTAGCACTAATTTTTGTAACGGCGTTGAGCGTATGGCGCTATTAGGGTTCTATTAGGACTATTTCACCATTATTAGCGCTTTTCGGGCCAATATATGGCGTGGATTGCCCGGGCGTCAGCTGAGGCGTCCGAGTAGCGCGATGTCGATGTATTGCCGGGACATCGAGTGTGCCAGATCGGCATTGGTGACGTGGCCCATGCAGGTGTATACGGCGCGTTGTATTCCGTTTCTGAGGCTGGCGATGCTGTTGACGCCGCGCGTGTCTACAAGGTCGGGCAGCAGGGATATCAGGGCATTGCTTAGGGCCATGGCCGTGGTGCGTGGCACTACGGCGCTGAGATTGCGGAAACATATGGTGTCATGTGGGCGCGTGTGCGGCCTTTCGGTGTCGGCCAGGTCTACGGTGTCCATTGTCGCCAAGGGACACATGTCGTAATCGGTGATGTCATAGACCAGGACGCCGCGCTTGGCTGCAGACATGGAAGCAGCCGAAATGATATACGGCATAGCCGTGGGTGTCAGGATAATAACGTCTGCCATGGCAATTGCGTTTTGTAGCACGTGCGGCTGCATTGCACTGCATATCAGGCGTCCGCCGGCGGCATCCATAGCGGCACGCAGCCCATAGGTGTCGTCATCGAAGATGCGCACTGTTGCGCCCAGTCCTAAGGCGGTCGAGGCGGCGGCGCGTGCGGCGATACCACTGCCTATGATAACAGCTTCGCATGGCACGATTCCGGCAATTCCGCCGATGAGTATGCCCTTGCCGACGGTGGTGTCGGCGTCCACTTCGGCAAGACGAGTCGCGGCCATGGTGACGGCTGCACGTCCCGCAATTTCGCCGAGGATGTCACTGAACGGGTGCCGCGCTTCCGAATCTCGAATTTGGCGCATGGATATGGCACAGATACGGCGCTCAAGCAGTGCTTTGAGAGCAGCGGCATTATCCACTTGCGGTTCCAAGGTCAGCAGAGTTGCGCCTCGGCGCAGGTGCGCGGCATCTTCGGCCGAAGGTGCCTCGACGGACACCACGATGTCGCAGTCGAGTGTTTCGGTGCGGTCGGTCAGACGTGCCCCGGCGGCGGCGTAGCGATTGTCCGGATAGTTGACAAAGACGCCGGCGCCTTGCTGTATACGCACCTCGATGCCGTATTCGCTGATGATGGCGGCGGCTTCGGGTGTCAACGGCAGACGTCGGTCGCGCACGGGTGCCGGGATGCCGAGAGTAAGGTGGCGTTGGCGTGATGCTGTCGCTTGCGCTTGTTCTTGCGGTGTGAGTTGTGTCATGGCTGTCAGGGCGTTAGGAGTAGATTATGGTGTCTATGAATAGTCGTACGGAAGCGGCTACTTGTTCGGCGTCTTCGAGGTGCGAGCTGTCGAAACGTGCGTGGGCGCGTCCGTAGCTGTCGCTGCGTTGCGCCAGGGTCTGATGCACGTAGCGGCGCAATTGTTCCGAATCTAAATTGCGTACCAGCGGGCGGCTGTCGCCGTATATTGTCAAACGGCGCACCAGACAATCCTCATCGGCGTCAAGCCATACGACAGTGCCGCCTTGGAGCATCACGTCCATATTGTCTGCATAGCAGGGTGTGCCGCCGCCGCAGGCGATTATGACCGAGGGCGCGGCCTGAGAGATCGTGTCCGTTGTGCCTGGCTTGGATGCAACTGATGTGCCGGCTTTGAGGCGTGTCCCATCATCTGTCGAAGCCTGTACGATGGAGCGGAGTGTCTCGGTCTCGAGGGCGCGGAATGTTGCTTCGCCTTGTCGGGTAAAAATTTCGTTGACGCTGTCGGCGCCGGCGCGGCGGCAAATTTCATCGTCAAGGTCGGAAAAAGGTATGCCCATGGACGTGGCCAGAGCCTGTCCCAGAGTGGTCTTGCCGCAGCCCATAAATCCCACCAAAAACAGAGGACGTCCGCTGCGACAGGTCATTGCTTATTCTGTTTGGCCAGCAGGTCGCGTATCTCGGTGAGCAGTTGTTCCTGTGTCGGTCCGGCGGGTGCGGCGGGCGTCTCCTGTGCAGCTTCCTTTTGGCGGCGCAGGCGGTTGATGACCTTGATGGCCAAGAATATGCAGAAGGCTACGATGAGGAAGTCGACGATGGTTTGTACGAAGGCGCCCCAGGTGATGGCCACTTCCGGAATGACTTCTTCGCCTTGGGTGACGGCGTCTTTGATGACAAATTTGTAGTCGCTGAAATTGACTCCGCCGGTGAGTACGCCGATGACGGGCATAATGATGTCGTTGACCAGAGAGGTGACAATTTTGCCGAAGGCTGCGCCGATGATTACACCGACGGCCATGTCTACTACATTGCCTTTGATGGCAAATTCCTTGAATTCAGAAAAGAATTTCATAACGATGTATATTTATTCCGCCGATGTGTCGTCGCCGGCAGGTATGCTGAAAAATGAGAAATTGACTGCTCCGTAGGTTCGATGGTCGCAGAAGTGCGGCAATTCGGAAAAGTCGTACTTGTCCGAGTGTTCGATAATGAACAGACTTCCCGGACGCAACAGTCGACCGGCGAGGACTTTGGCCGGGATGTCTCCGAAGCCGGGGAGATTGTAGGGAGGATCGGCAAATACGATGTCGTAGGCAGTGGTCGCAGTGTCGATGAAGCGTATCGCATCGCCGCGTATGATGGTTATATCGTCTTGGCATCCGAGCTGTCGGGCAACGTCGTTGATGAAACGTGTCTGCGGCGCGGCCTTTTCCACGGCAGTGGCGTGTGCGGCGCCGCGGCTTAGCATCTCGAAGGTGATGGCGCCTGTGCCGGCAAAGAGGTCCAGCGTAGTGGCGCCTTCGATGTCTGTGATGCCGCGCAGGATGTTGAAGAGGTTTTCGCGTGCCATGTCAGTGGTGGGGCGGGCAACGATGCCGCCGGGCACGCTGAAGCGTCGTCGCCCGTATTTTCCGGAGATTATTCGCATAGTGTCAGGCTTAGTAGTTCGAAGGGCACTTGTGCGGCCTCGGCACCCAGATGTAGTGCTGTGGTGGGGAATATAACGGGCATGACAAAATTTACATAAGGCTTGAGCCGCGCCATCAGGCGGTCGCGTAAGGCAGCTTCGCCGCTGCACATCATGCGGTCGTTGTCGGCATCGAATCCCAGGTCCTTGGCGGCGGCCAGGGCGTAATATACAGCGTCATCATCGCCGCCGGCGGTGGCAAAGGTGTTGGCCATGGATAGCCCCTTGCCGTCAAATGCTATGATGTCTACGGCATCGGCACGTCTGTGTATGTGCATTTTTCCGGCATTTCCCAGCAGTCGTCCGCAGGCCTCGAAGTAGCGTGTCAGCGGCACCATGCGGTGCATGATGCGTGCTTGAACGAAGGTGCGGCGCAGAAAGCCTTCGAGTGCCGGTTCTATGAACATTGCCGCGAAGGCCTCGCCTCCGTCGTCCCCGTGGAATGGCGGCACTTCGGCGCAGGTGCATACGATGTTGAGCCGTTCGGAGGGGTACAGGCTGTCGGCGATGTCGCGCATGGCGGCGGCGTCTTCGGCTACGGAGCGCGGCACTATGGTGTAGCGCTCCGTGTCGATGTACACGTCTATGGCATCGTAGTCGTCCGTAAGTTCGGGGTGCGTGTATATGGCGTCTTCGACAGATTTGACGTAAGATGCTGCCGTAGTCATGGGTGCGGTGATGCGTTGCAGCGACTCATCGACTGCCGGGTCAAAGTTTATGGCGTCGATAGAGTCCCGGTTTAGCAAAATATTGAGGCGTTGCACGGTATGTCGTTTTTGGGGAGGGGTGGGATATTGAAATCAAGCGGTGTGTGTTGAATGTCTTCACACGAGGCTGTTGAAGGATGCCGGCAGCGGAATGCTGAAATTCATATCTTTGTGCGTCATCGGATGTACAAAGCGCAGCGTGCGGGCATGCAGTGCCAGACGGTGTATGGGCGAGGTCTTGGCGCCGTAGCGACGGTCGCCGGCAATGGGCGTGCCCATGTCGTGCATGTGTACGCGTATCTGATTTTTGCGTCCGGTGTCAAGGCTGACGTCCACCAGCGAGTATCCGTTGCGGCTTTTAAGGACTTTGTATCGTGTCACGGCTTCCAGACCCTTGGGGTCATCGGTGCTGTACATTAGATGCTGCGCGTTTTCCAGCAGCCGGCTGCGGCGGACGCCTTCGGCCGGTTCGGGGCAGCCTTCAACGATGGCGGCGTAGCGGCGGTCCAGTACCATGTTGTTCCAATTATGTTGCATCGCCTCTTTGGCCTTGATGTTTTTGGCAAAGAGCATCAAACCGGAAGTGTGCTGGTCCAGGCGGTGGACTATAAAGAGTTTATTGGCGGGGTTGAGCCTTTTGAGGTAGTCGCGCAGTATCGAGTATGCCGTACCTTCCTTTTTGTTATCCGTTCCGACACTGAGCAGGCCGTAGCCCTTGTTTACTACGATTATATCATCGTCCTCGTAGACTATGCGCAGGCGCGGATTGGACAGCGTCTGCCACGGGCGCGAGAAGTTGATGCTTATCGTCTGTCCCGGGGCTACGGGGATGTCAAACTGGTTGGTGACAGTGCCTTCCAGTCGTATTTGGTCGTACTTGAGCAGTGCCTTAACGGCGGTGCGGGACAGTTGCGGCAGGTTGGAACGCAGGAATTCGAGCAGCGGTATCGGTTGGTCCGAGGTGTTGGCCAGTTCCGAGATGTTGTCTTGCCGCATGTGCCCGCGTCCGGTGTGTGTGCCGGGTTTATATGCCTGTGGTTTGTTGTGGCTCATTTCGTTGTCTTTTTACGGGTGGTGGCGCGACGGGTGGTGCGCTTAGGCGCGGCCGCAGGTGTATTGACCACTTCCAGTGCTTGCTCGAGGGTCATTTCGGCAGCTGTTTCGGGTGTCGTTCCGCGTGGCAGTTTGTAGTTTGAGCCTTTGTATGCGATGTACGGGCCGAAGCGTCCGCGCAGAATTTGCAGCTCGGGTTCTTGGTCGAAGGTGCGCAGCACGCGGTTGGCATCCTCGGTGCGCTTGGCTTCTATCAATTCAATGGCGCGGCTAAGTGTGACGGCGGCCGGGGCTTCGTCCTTGGGTATGGATACGTACTTGTTGTCGTGGCGCACATACGGACCGAAGCGTCCGATGCCTACGCTGACGTCTTTGTCCTCGAAGGTGCCCAGTGTGCGTGGAAAGTCGAATAGGTGGAGAGCCTCGTCCAGAGTTATGGTTTCGAGACTTTGTCCTTTGAGCAGCGAGGCAAAGCGTGGTTTGTTGTCGCTGTCGTTGCTTCCTATTTGAACCAGAGGTCCGAATCGGCCGATTTTGACGCTCACCGGTTCGCCGGATGCGGGGTCGGTACCTAATAATCGTTCGCCCACCTTGTGTTCCAGACGCATGTCCATGACTTCCTCGACTTTGGGGTGAAACTTGTTGTAGAATGTCTCCATCTGGCTGTTCCATTGCATCTTACCGTCAGCTATGGCGTCGAATTTCTGCTCAATTCCGGCGGTGAAGTTGTAGTCAAGGATGTTGGGAAAATACATGGTGAGGAAGCTGTTGACAACCACACCTATGTCGGTGGGCATCAGTTTGCCCTTGTCCGCGCCGTAGGTCTCGGTGTGAGTGGCTTCGGTGATGTTGCCGTCGGCATCCATGGTCAGGGTCTTGATGTCTCGCTGTGCTCCGGAGCTCTCGCCTTTGGTGACGTAGTCGCGTGCCTGAATGGTGGAGATGGTGGGCGCATATGTCGAGGGACGACCTATGCCGAGTTCTTCCATTTTCTTGACCAGAGAGGCTTCGGTATAGCGAGGCGGCTGCTGGGTATATCGTTCTGTGGCTGTGAGGCTTTCGTTGGTGACGTAGTCGCCCGCAGCCATTGCCGGGAGTATGTCCGTGTCTTCTGTATTGTCGGCGATGTCATCGTGGCTTTCGATGTATACTCTGAGAAATCCGTCGAATTTGACAACCTCGCCCGAGGCGGTAAATCGCTCGGCACTGCCGGCGGGAGTGATGTCTACTACGGTTTTCTCGATTTGGGCGTCAGCCATTTGGGATGCTACCGTGCGCTTCCATATCAGATCGTAGAGGCGGCGTTCCTGCGCGGTGCCTTCGATGGTGTGCCGGTCTATATATGTGGGGCGTATAGCCTCATGGGCCTCCTGGGCGCCCTTGCTGCTGGTGTGGTAATGGCGCTGCTTGAGGTATTCTTTGCCGTGGGATGTGGTGATTTCTTGCGCGATGGCCGCCAGTGCCACTTGTGAGAGGTTGAGCGAGTCGGTACGCATGTATGTGATAAGTCCGTTTTCGTAGAGCTTCTGCGCCACCATCATTGTTTGTGCAACGGTCATGCCGAGTTTGCGCGAGGCTTCCTGTTGCAGTGTGGAGGTGGTGAAGGGTGCTGCCGGGGACTTTTTCAGTGGATGGACGTTGACGCCGGTAATCGAATAGGTGGTATGTGCGCAGCCTTGAAGGAGGTCGCGTGCCTCGGCCTCGTTGCTTAAGCGTCGGGCGAGTTCGGCACGGAAGCTCGCGCCGTCGCCGGTGGCAAAGATGCCGGTGAGGCGGAAGTATCTGTCGGGCTTGAAGGCCTTGATTTCCTGTTCGCGCTCAACGATGAGTCGCACGGCAACGCTTTGCACGCGACCGGCCGACAACCCGGGCTTGATTTTGCGCCACAGTACGGGCGACAGCTCAAAGCCGACGATGCGGTCAAGCACGCGGCGTGCCTGCTGTGCATCTACGAGGTTCGTATCTATGGTGCGCGGCTGCTTGATGGCGTCGAGAATGGCGCCTTTGGTGATTTCGTGGAACACTATGCGTCGTGTGGTCTTGGGATCGAGACCCAGAACTTCGCTCAGATGCCATGCTATGGCCTCTCCTTCGCGGTCTTCATCAGATGCCAACCACACGGTTTGTGCCTCCTTGGCGGCGCGGCGCAGCTCGCTTACGAGATTCTTCTTGTCATCCGGAATTTCGTAGATGGGCTCAAAACCATTGTCGACATCGATGCTGAAACTATGTTTTTTCAGGTCGCGGATATGCCCGTAGCTGGACATGACCTTATAGTCGTTGCCTAAGAACTTTTCGATGGTTTTTGCTTTGGCGGGAGACTCGACTATGACGAGATTTTTCAACATGTCGTATTGGTATAAATAGGTGTTTGTTCGTGAATATGTCCAAAGGCCGGAGCGGATGCCCGTCCCGGCTTTTCGGTCGGCAAAGATAGTCATTTTTTGCCAACAGCCCCAAAAATCTATATATAATGTGTAGGTTGTGGGTTCAAAGAGCGTTTTGGCCGTGGCCGCATCGAGGTGTGTAACGGCTATATTTCAGGAATTCCGATGCGGCGCAGGTAGGCGTATACGCCATCGTAGTATCCCGGCAGGCGTGTCGAGTCGGGCGGTACGCCGTGGTCTCCTTCGGGAACTACAATGATCATGCCTTGACGTGCGCGTGTAAGCAGGACGCGGTAGGCGTTGATTTGGTATGCTTGATTCGATTCTTTATTTATTCTTTGCCACGCCGCACCTCCTCTGAGTTGGTGATGCTGCCATCGCATGGCATTTGTGTCGAGCCGCAGGTCGGCATCCCATACTACGCAGGACCAGTCGATTTCCAGCCCTTGGACTTCGAATTCGGTGAGGGTGTCTTCCAGAGCATTGGAGGATCGGATGTCATCGTCATTGTCCAGAAACCAGTGGACGAAGTCCGGCTTGTATCGGACGTTGACACTTATGGCTTTCAATCTTTCGCCTTTGCTGCATGCCAGAATGCCGTAGCGTTCGCTGCCGCGTGCTTTTTGCTTGAGCCATTTCTTGGCTGTGTCGAGCGAACGTGTAACTGCTATCGGGTAATTGCACAGCTCTGTCAGTGTGTCGTGCGCCTGCTGCGGGTGTAACTCGAGCAGTTGATGGACAAATAGACTGACTTTCTCGGCGCGGAAGGAGCGCATACTTACCGAAAGGTGTAGCGATGTTTCGACGTGTATTTGGTCTTTGTTCAGGGTCAGGGTTTCAAGTGCCCGCCCTTCGGCGTATTCTTTTTCGTGCAGGCGGTCGCTTAAGTATACATGCCAGTGTGAAAACTTGCGGTTGATGGCGTTTATCCATTCTGACAGGCCGGCTTCGCCCTTATTGATTTCCTGTCCGCCGCCTACCAGACAAACCACCAGCCCCCAATCGGTCTGTCGGTCCATGCACGAAATCAGGTATTCGGGCTCGCTGTACGGGAAGCCGTGCAGCTTCTTTTTCTTGCCCATAAATCGAGCCAGTTCGTCCTTGGTCCATGCACGCTGAGCTTCATCGAATATGGCAATGTGTTCTGTGGGAATGTATGCCTTGTCTGTATGGGTTCTGAAATAGCCTTCTTTGGGAACAATCTCGCCGTCGCGTATTTCGGTACCTTCGAGGTAGAGGTCTCGGTAGTGGTGTATCATTTGTATGAAGGTCTTGACGCGGCTTCGGGCTTCGGCTTTTGTGCATGGTTTTGTGTCGCTTCGTCCGGATTTGTAGTCCTCCTTGCTTCGGCGCACCAAGTCGCGTGCCAATGCTTCTTGAAGTACTTCTACGAGAGGGAAGTTTCCTGAAAGGTAAACGGCTTTCTCGCCTTTCTCGAATTCGTTGATGGCGGTTTGCAGGCCAATCAGGGTCTTGCCGGCGCCGGGTACGCCGGTTACGAAGCATACGGCTTTGCGTGCATGGTTGCGACATTCGTCGATGATATGCGTCAGTCCCTGCATGGTTGACTCTATGTCTCCGTCGTGGCGAGTGATGTCCTCCACTGTATGCTCGCGATATAGCGATACGGCTGCCTCGATAATTGTCGGGGTGGGTTCGTATCCGCTGACGGCCCAGTTGTAGTCATTGTCTCCGGCATATGGCTTTTCGAGGGAAGATAGAACAAGCGACAACGCCACGGCCAGTTGTCGGCTGTTGGCTTGCATGGGGTTGTATACTTTGTCTTCGTATTGCTGTAATTCGATATGGCAGTTATGATCCGCTTCGGCGGGTGCCACCAAAATAGGAATAATTGAGCGATCGCGACTGCCTTCCTGAAAGTTTTTCAGGTCGATTGCGTAGTCCCATGCCTGCATGAGTCCTTCGTGTGCAAATTTTTGTGTCAAGGTTTTGAATTCGAGGACAAAGACGATTCCATCGATGAGTGCGATGACATCGGCACGGCGTCCCATACGCGGAATATTGTATTCAAAGAACACGCTGCCGCGGTCGCGGTAGGGCGCCAATACGTCTTTGAGTACCTCGATTTCGCATACCCATGAGTCGGTTGTCTCTTCGTTGAGGTCGTAGGCGGAAGCTTGGGCCATTTTGCCGATAATCTCGTCGGTGCATCGGTCAAGGAAATCGTGGATGGTGTCGCTGTAATAAAACCTTATGGCGGGCATGGCTGAAGTCGTTGGAGTAATTGTTCTTTGAATGTTTGAGGTGTTGATTATTGTGCGTCAGCGGCGGAGGTGTCGGCGTGCGGTGCGGCTGTCGGCAGGCAGGATCGAGCCGTCGGCGGTAAGCGCTCGGACGACTTCGGCTATGGCGTGGCGCATTTGGGGGCTTTGGCCGTCATATAATTCGGCATCGGTGGCGCCTTCGGGGCGCGAGCATCCGCGCAGTACGCGGTCACGAGCGCGGTCTCGGAGTGATGTGGCGGATGATGCGATGGCACGAGCGCGGCATACATCGCAGGTGCCGCAGTCGGACTCGGGCGTCTCGCCAAAGTATTCGAGCATCTGCCGCACGCGACAGCGGCTGTCGTCAAAGACAAAGGCGCGCATGGCGGCGATGCGTGCGGCCATGACGTCGCGGCGCGCTTCGTAGACGTCGCGGCCTATAATCACGTGCTTGGGCAGGTCGCGCGAGGTGGGGTAGTAAATGTAGGGTATAAGGCTGCGCGGCACGTAGTTGAGAATATCTCGGCGCGACAGTTCGAGCAATGCACGGTAGGTGGCTTCGGCGTCCAGTCCGGTGTCGTGCGCCAGTACTCCTTCGTCGAAATACACGTAGTCGGCGAAACTGCCGGTGTAATTGCGCAGGAATGCGGTGAGCGTTCGCTCGGCGTTGTCGCTCATATCCATGCCGTATAGCGAGTCGCGCGTCATGGTCATCATGGCGCGTGCCTTGGCAAAGTCCGGGTCGTGGTACTCGATGGCTCCGGCCAGCGTCAGTATCGACAGCGCCGAGCGCGTGACGCCGGGCTGCAGCGAGTAGGTGGCGCAAAACTTGTCGAAGTCAAAGGGATATACGCGGTCATAACCTCCGCCGACGGGAATGTCGAGGAAGTTGCCGGCCAATTCGTAGACGCGTAAGATGTATTCGCGCGGTGGGAAGGCCTCGCTCAGGCGTCGTGTCAGCGTGCCTTTGTCCGTGTCTTTGGCTATGATAACTGCAAATGATGGCAACCCGTCGCGTCCGGCGCGCCCGGCCTCCTGATAGTATTCTTCGAGTGACGATGGCAGGTCGTAGTGTATGACGGTGCGTACATCGGCTTTGTCTATGCCCATTCCGAAGGCGTTGGTGGCCACGATGACGCGTATTTTGGATGACTTCCAAAGTTCTTGCCGCCGTGCCTTTTCGTCAGCGTCCATGCCTGCATGGTAGGCGGCGGCGCTGATGCCTCGTTCGCACAGCATTTGGGCTATTTGGCCGGTGCGTCGTCGGCTGCGTACATATACGATGGCCGTGCCGGAGGTGTGATCGAGCACGTCAAAAAGTTTGGCATCTTTGTCCTCGACATGTCGCACTACAAAGCTGATGTTTGGACGTGCAAAGCTCAGGGTGTATTCGGCCGCGTCCGAGCCGAAGTTGAGCCGTGCCATGATGTCTCTCCGCACCTGTGGCGTGGCCGAGGCTGTAAGTGCCAATATCGGCACGTCCGGGACGAGGGTGCGCAGTTCGGCAATTTTGAGATATGACGGGCGGAAGTCATAGCCCCATTGGGATATGCAATGTGCTTCGTCCACCACTATCAGGCGTATATCAAAAGCTTGCAGGTGCTGACGGAAGGTCTCTGTGCCAAGGCGCTCGGGCGACACATACAGCAGGCGCAGTATGCCCAGACGGGCGCGGTCGTAAACGAGGCGTGCTTCGCGCGGAGTCTGTCCCGAATACAGTGCCCCGGCGCGTATGTCGCGATCTTTGAGGGCGTCCACTTGGTCCTTCATCAGCGAAATCAGGGGCGTCACCACCACGGTAAGACCTTCCAAAATCATTGCCGGCACCTGGAATGTCAGAGATTTTCCTCCACCGGTGGGCATCAGCCCCAGGGTGTCGTGCCCCTGCATCACCGAGGTGATGATGTCGAGCTGGCACGGACGGAAGCTGTCGTAGCCCCAGTATCGGTGCAGGATTTCGTGTGCCCGGGCTGAAATCTCGGCGGCTGTCTGCATGTTGCCGGTGTTTTGTTTGACGTGTGTCTGTTTCACAGACATAGTGGCGGCTCGTGACGTAGCTTAGGGTCGCCCCGATGGGTGATGTTATTCCTGCGGCAGGCGTATTTGCTTGACTTGCAGCTGTATGGAAGATGTGGCGTTGCGGTGCTTGTTTTCTTCGATGGTGTAGCAGATGTCGAAGGGCTTGCCTTGATGGATGTGATCGAAGTATCGCGCCATGTTGAATGCGATGCCGTTGAAGACCTTGCCCGAGGTGTCGTCCACGATCTCGAGTTTGATGTGCTCGTTGTTGCGGCCTACTATGCGGCTGGTGCCGAAGTCTTTGACGTTGCGTGTGCAGAATACGGGTTTTTGGTTGCCCGGACCGAAAGGTGCGAACATGCGTAGCATCGAGACAAATTCGGGGGTGATGCGCGTAAATGGCAGTATCGCATCGATATCCAGTTGTGGCGTCAACTGCGATGGCAGGATGTTGGCGGCTACGTATTCTTCGAAGCGGTGTGTGAATTCGGGGATATTTTCTTCGCGCATAGAAAGTCCGACGGCGTAGGTGTGGCCGCCGAAGTTTTCGAGCAGGTCTCGCGATGCTTCCACGGCCTTGTATACGTCAAAGCCTTGTACACTGCGGCTGCTGCCGGTGGCAATGCCGTCCGTGGTGCCGCGCGTCAGTACCACCGAGGGTTTGTAATACAGCTCGGTGAGGCGCGAGGCTACGATGCCGATTATACCTTTGTGCCACTCCGGGTTGTAAATGACTATGGACTTGTGGTCGGCTACATCATCGCCGCGTGCGCTGAGTATGGCGTTGGCTTCGTCGGTGATGCGTTTGTCCAGCTCTTTGCGGTCTTTGTTGTATTGGTCGATGGCTGCGGCGCGCTCGTTGGCGTCTTTGGTATCGCGCGATACAAGCAGGTCCACGGCTTCGCGGCCGGACTGCATACGCCCCGAGGCATTGATGCGCGGGCCGATTTTGAAGATTACATCGCTGATAGTGATTTCTTTGCCGGGGAGGCCGCAGATGCGGATGATGCCGCGCAAGCCTACGTTGGGGTTGCTGTTGAGACGTTTGAGGCCATGATATGCCATGACGCGGTTTTCGTCTACCATGGGCACGATGTCGGCGGCTATGGACACGGCCACCAGGTCAAGCATCCCTTCGAGTTCGCCCGTGCCGATGCCGTTGCTTATCGAGAATGCCTGCATCAGCTTGTATCCCACGCCGCAGCCCGACAGGTGGCTGCAAGGGTATGTCGAGCCTTCGAGCTTTGGGTTGAGTATGGCTACAGCGTCCGGCAGCATCTCATCGGGGACATGGTGGTCGCAGATGATGAAATCGATGCCGAGGGTCTTGGCGTAAGCGATTTCGGCGTTGGCCTTGATGCCGCAGTCAAGGATGATGATGAGCTTGACGCCGGCGGCGGCAGCTTCGTCTATGGCGTGTGTGCTGATGCCGTAGCCTTCGTCGTAACGTGTCGGAATGTCGTAGTCGATTTCCGAGTAAAAATTTTGCAGGTATCGGTATACCAACGCCACGGCGGTGGTGCCGTCGACATCGTAATCGCCGTATACCAAGATACGTTCTTTTGCCCCCATGGCCCGGTTGAGGCGGTCCACAGCTTTGTCCATGTCAGGCATTAGGAACGGGTCATGCAGGTCTCTAAGTGAGGGGTGGAAGAATTTCTCGGCCTCGTCTATAGACTGTATGCCCCGCTGCACCAAGAGCTCGCTTATGGGCGAGACCTTGGCGTACCGGCGTGCCAGCTCGGACTCCAATTTTTGTTTTTCTGCGGACAGGGGTAGATAGTTCCATCTACTTGTCATTTATGTTGTTTTTTATTTTTTATCATGTCTGCGGACACGCCGTGGCGTGTCTTTGTCGCGCTGTCGGCCGGTGTGCCCGGGTGTGCCCTCTGAAGGGCGTGCGCGTGTATATGGTGGCGTGTCGGCGTGGTGTGTGCCTTGCGCCCGGGCCGCCGTGTCGGCGGTATGTATATATGTCTTTGCCGCGGCATGTCTGTGGACACATCAATAGGTCCCGAGTCGTGGCAAGTCGAGTATTGTGCCAGAGTGTGGTCATGGTGTTGATTGTCAGCGTTTTTGCTCGCTGCTCCGGCGGCCGCACAGAGGAGATTGTGCCTCATCATGTACTATTGCGGCTATTTTAACGCAAAGATAGCCAAAATTTCGGTTTTTGCCGGTATGGAGCTTGTTTTTTTGGAGAAAAAATTTTCGTGATACCTGAAAGCAGTCCGTCCGAGACGCATTTCGGCGCCTCGGACGGATATTGAGTGGAAAATATGTATCTCGAAACTGTGGTGTCTTACTTGATGCAGACCTTGGTGGCGGTGTCGCCTATTACGCGGATGTATATGCCGGCGGTGGGGTTGGCTACGGGCATACCTTGCAGGTTGAAGTAGCGAGCTTGTCCGTTGACATCGGCTGATATGTCGTCCACGCCGGTGGTGCTCATTCCGGAGATGCGGAGGACTCCGTCGGTATGGCTGCCGGGGGTGTACTCGACGGTGAGCATTGCATAATCGATGCGTGCCACGTGTCCGATGTTGGTGTTGGGGTGGGTGCTGAAGACGTAGTGGCTTTCCTGCGCCGGGTCATATATCAGTGTGTATGAGTCGCGTCCGCTATTCTTGCCCACGTAGGCATAGACGTCTTTGCCGTTGCCGTCCTTGACGCCGGTTGAGGGTTCGCCTTTGATGGCGGAGATTGCGGCATTGATGCTGTGGCCTACGTATCCGGTGGAGGTCTCCGGGTCGATGCATTCATCAGCTTTGGCGCCGAAGTATGTACCGCGGTGGTTGGCCTTGCCGTCGCGGATATAGAATGTGCCTTGGAGATTGTATATGGGTAGCGTGTAGCGGCCGTCACCCTCGTAGGTGAAGGGCATGGCGACTTCGGCGCCGCCGATTTCATTGGTTTTCATGACCAGGTACAGGTCTTCGTAGGGCTTGCCGGCGGTGTACTCGCCTTCGCTGAAGAAGTCGATGGCACGGCGCTGTTCATCTGCTATATTGTTGTATCCGCCGAAGCGATTTGCGGCGTTGTTATATACAAATTCGCGGTCGGTGCCGTTGAAGGTTACGTATGCGTTGCCTCCTGTTAGATCTATCGTTGCCGGGATTGCCGAGCTCTTGTCGGTGGTGAAAGCAAGACCGTTTTCGTAGTCTTTTTTACTCTTGTTGTACTTGGGCATGATGTATCCCTTATCATTATTGTATAATTTGAGATACCATCCGTCGGTGGCGTTGCCTTCGAGGATGACGTGCTGGGCGTTGCTTATGTCGCCGGTGATTACACCGTTGGTATTGTTGCATGTAACATCGGCGGACGAGAGACCGCCGTTGGAAGATACTTCGGGGGTCATCAAGCTGAGTGTTGTCGAGGCGTTGCCGTTGGGGGCGTATGCCACGATTACGTTGAGGCCGTCGGAGAGTTGTGAGGCATCTTGGACGCGTATCCAGCCCGTAGCGGTGGAGATTTCGCTGGAGAAGACGTATGTGGCGGCGTTGATGACGGCGCCGGCGTCATTGACGGCGTAGGCGTTGATGGTCACTACGTTGCCGTCTGCGGGCTTGGCTACGTCTATGCCTTGTGCGTCATCGTATGCGATGTGGTTGTCACCTTGTGCGGTGTATCCGCCTATGGTGTAGTACAGTGTCGGAGTGGGGTAGGCAGCGGCATCGGCGGCCAACTTAACGTTGAACGTTGCGTTTTCGGGGTAAGTACCTTCCGTTTGGCTAAAGCTGATGGATGTGGGCGCTACGTGGTCTTTGTCGTTGAAGACGATGGATACCGGTTCGGCTGCCACCTGTCCGCCGGAGTTAACGGCTATGGCGTTGATTGTGACTGTTTGCGGAACTGTGCGTGCCAAGGTGAAGCCTTTGGCCGGGTCGTAGATTTCGGTCTTGTCCGCTCCCGGAATCGGGGTGCTGCCGTCGCGTGTGTAATATATGGTGGGGGCGGGGAAGGCTGCGCCATCGGCGACAATCTTGACCGATACCGTCTGGCCGATGACGGCCTCGGTCTTATTGGGATTGATGGTCAGCGAGGTGGGAGCCACGACCTTGGTTAGGGCGAAGGTCATGGACGAAATTGTGGGATTGTTGAGTCCTGTTCCGGGGGTCAAGTCTATGGTTGTCGCTCCTTTGGGGAATTCGCAGTAGGACTTGGCTGCGAGATCCTCGCCGTTGATGGCTATCGCCGGGGTGTCGTATGTTTTTGTCGTGGCGTAGGATACGCGGACAATGACATAGCCTTCCGGCGCTTGGACGCTGATGGGAACGCCGCTGATCTTGGTGATGGTGAGGTTGGTGGCTTTGCCGCCGGAGGCATCGACGTTATTGGAGGGATATCCGGTGTTTTGGAGTTTGCCCACGGAAGATTCAAAGGTGTAGGTTGTGCCGTCTACAAGCTCTGAAATCCAGTCAGCTTTGGTGTTGGATGTGTAGGTTATGGGTTCCTGCTTGCGGAAGATGACTGTGGCGTAGGTGTAGGGCGAGGTTATTGTCAGTGTAAACGATGTCTCGCAGGCGTTATACTTCCCGGTCTTGTCGGATGATGCTGTTATGGTGGTTGTGCCTACGGCCAGGGGAGTGATAATGCCGTTCTCAACCTTGGCAATTTTGTTGTCGGCCGAGCTCCAGTATATAGTGCCGTCGCCGGTGGATGTGGCTTTGAACTCGGCGGCTCCGTCTTCGAGTACCAAAGATGCGCCGTCAGCGCCGATGGTATTGTCTTTGGCGTCTTTGACGGTGATAGATGCATCGTTACGCGTAAATGCGACGGTGGCACTGCCGGAGGCTTGGCCTTCTGAATTTTGTGCCAGGCCGTTGATTGTGACGACTTTGCTTTCCTCGTTATTGGCGAGTGCATCGCAGGTCACATCGAATGCTTTGGCATACTTGGCGCTTTCGGTAGTGGGGACGGTACCATCGATAGTGTAGTAGATGTCCGGCGCGGGAGTGCCGTTGGCGGCGATGGTCACGCTGACGTTCTCGCCGACCTTGGCTTCAGCCTTGGCCGGGGTGACGGTGACGGCGCTCGGTGCTTCCGGCACGACAGGCGCATCAGGCACCAGCACGAAAGTCATAGTATTTATGTCAGTACGTTTTGACCCTTGTGGCGCAATAGCTATGCTGCTTGCCGTGGGGTCGAAAGTCGAGGCCGTGTTTGCGCTGACATTTGTGCCGTTTATCTTGATTGCGGCATCAGCCATCGCACTTTGAATTGTATATCCGGAGGGGGCGCTTATAGATATAACGTTGCTTTTATAGAGACGTAACTCAGAGTCGCCATATTTATTTGTCGGAGCATTGCCTGAGCCGGTGAATTCGGTCTCAAAAGAAAGTGTGGCACCATTGATGGGCTCGGATACCCATTCTATAGTTTTACCTTTAGAGTAGGTAAATGTGGTTTGGTTCTTGAAGATGACTGTTGCGGTGATGTTGCCGCTGGGGACGGGGGTGTCGGCCTTGACGGTGTAGGCGGCGGTAGCGGCTTCGCTGCGTCCTCCGTCATTGATACCTACGACTTCAAAATCGATAGCTTCGGTGATTGTGGTGGTATAGGTGTCGCCCGTAACGGTTTGTGAGGTCCAGTCGGTAGCGTCTGCGGTCTTAGACTTGATTTCGAGCGATGTGGCACCCGACGAGGTGATAGTGACCGATGTGTCTTTGGCGACTTCGCCGGGAGTGATGCTGAATGTCGGAGTGGCCGGTGCTTCGACAAGTGTTTCGATGACGGTATATGAGGACTCAGTCGCTTCGCTGTCGCCTTTGTCGTTGTGGCCTACAACGTTATAGATGATATTTTCGTTGATGGTGACGTTGTGTGTACTACCTGCGATGGTTTCGGTAGTCCAGTCGGTGGCGTCTGCTGTTTTGGATTTGATGGTGAGCGATGTTGCACCTTTTGACGAGATGGTGACCGATGTGCCTTTGGCGACTTCTCCGGGAGTGACGCTGAATGTCGGCTTTTCGGGCTTCGTTTCCGGTGCTACGCTTTCTCCGTAGGTGATTACCATCTTGGAGATATTAGAACTCCCGCCAGGCATTGAAGAAAGGTCTATGCGAAAATATGACTTATTCTTTGATGCCGGAATTAATGTGAGAACATCATTTGCAAATGTCGCTGTTGTTTCATTAGTTCCATTGGCTGTTAATACAGCATCACCTGTTGTAATGATGAAATTTGCGGCTTTTGTGTCATTAAGACTCGTTGCGGTTATCTCGACTTTTGAAATATTGGGTAGTGGGGTGCTATTGTAAACGCAGAAAGATTTGTCCGCTTTTGATATGCCGATGCTTTTGTTTTGATTCAAACCTTTAGCCATCAAGGTAACCTCACTATTGGTTATCTCAAAGAAGTTTCCATCTAATTTGGATGGCGCATTTTTCAAATCGGCACTGGTGAAGTTTATTTCTATTGTTTTTGCCGGGACAGCAACGGCTGTCGTTAGGGCAAGGATAAGGAGAAGAAGTAGAGATTTTCTCATGACTGAATGACTATACTTAGAAATGTAATTGATTGTGGTTATTCGTGCTATTATGGACAAAAGTATTGCGCGGATTGCAACTCCGGCGCTTTTTCGGCGGCAAAATTACAAAAAACAATGAATAACAGATAATAAATGCTATATAAAAAACGTGTATTACCCGAATTGGCGGAAAAATTGGCGAAAAAATGCTAACTTTGTCGTAGAAAACAGAGCCGAACTGCTTTTCTCGGAATTTATAAGGACTCTAAAGACCTTAGAGACCTTAGAGACCCTAAGAGCCCTAAAATCCGTAGGTTCTCGGACATTCCGGATTATTTAGACTTACGGACAAACACATACACACAGATATACAAGACAATGCAACCGCTGACCGAAGTGATGGAGTGCCGACATAGTTTGGATGTGCAGGTACGCTTCAATGATTATGACATGTTTTGCCATCTCAACAATGGTGCCTATATGCAATTCCTTGATCTTGGCAAGACAGACTATTTCGGCAGCCTTTTGGGTGGAGTGCTTACTCCTGAGCGCTTGAGTATTGTTGTGGCCGGTATTACCTGCAATTTTGTGGAGCCTTCGTTGCCGGGTCAGCGAGTACGTGTGCTTACGCGTGCCTTGCATCTCGGCACGGCTTCGCTGTTGTTGGCCCAGCAGGTCATCGATCCGGATACGCGACGCCTGAAGTGTTCGGCTATAGTGGCAATGGTGGGATATGACGTGGAGGGCAAGACGAGCAAGCCTATCTCCGACGACTTGCGCCGTGCCGTCATCGAGAGCGATGCTCCCGATACGAGCAAGTGACAGACGACAGCCCGAAAGGGAATCGGCCTATAAAATATACTTAGAGCAATAATAACGCAAGCGGCATCCGCGATAGGTGTATGCCGCTTGCGTTATTGTTGTGTTTTAGCTTGTTAAGACCAGTAGATGAGGTTGGAAGTATCTCCGGTGGTGACTTTGAGTGTTACTTGTGCGCCTTCGATGACAGGGACGTTGTGTTGCACGTGTCCGATTGGGACATTGAAGGCCACGGGGAAGCTATAGGGTGCCACCATATCGGCGATCATGTCGTTCATGTCCTGATAGGATGCGTCGGGATGGTATTCGGTGAATTGTCCCACCATAAGGCCTCGCAGCGACGGCAGTATTCCCGATATGCGCAGCTGGTACATGATACGTTCTATCTTATAGATCGGTTCGGAAACATCTTCGATGAAGAGTATGCTGTCGCGGCGCAACAGGTCGAACCGAGTGTCCAGCAGGTCGGCAAGGACGGCGAGGTTGCCTCCGTAAAGTGTGCCACTGGCTATGCCCGGGCGGTCGTGGCGCGGGTCGGTGGCGAAAGCTATCGGGTCGCGACGCCCTTGCAGCAGGTCGAAGAGTCGTGCGTTGTCCTTGTCGTTCGCCCCACGGCGTATTGCATCGGTCATCGATCCGTGGATGGAGGCTATGCCGTGGCGCACCATCAAGGCGTGTAGGGCCGAAATGTCGCTGAATCCTACCACCCATTTTGGGTCTGTGGCGAGGTCCAGTTTATCGAGGCTGTCGAGCAGGTGTACTACGCCGTATCCGCCGCGGCTGCAGATAACGGCACGCACTTCCGGGTCGGTGAGTGCGGTGGCCAAGTCGTCATAACGCTCGCTGTCCTTGCCCGAGTAATTGCCGTATTGGCCGAGAGTATGGGGCATAATTCGCACTTTCCAGCCGTAGTCGCGTAGTACGTCGGCTGCGCCGTTGACTTTATCTTTGCTGATGGGTCCGGCCGGGCTGCATATTGCTATTGTGTCGCCGTGTCGCAGCGGCTGAGGCATCTTTACCTTTCTACTTGTACTTAAGTCTGCCATAGATGTCTGTTTTACAATATAAATAAGTGAATGTGTGTAAGTATGATGTCATTTATTGGGGCTGTACGTCAATCAAGCTTAAGCTCGAGTGTGTCTATGAGTTCGCGCAATCTCGGGCGCTTGTCTATGATGTGAGCCAGCACTTCGCGCTGGTTCCAGGACATGGGCGAGTCGGCGGCGTCCTTGACCATGAAGTCTAAGGTGATGTTGTCGTTGGCCAATGTATCATGTAGGTGTCTCAACAGCAAGGATAAGACATTTTTCATCTGGTCTTCTTGCAGGTTGTTTTCGACCTTCATGGTGTAGTGTGTCGAAGAGGCATCCTTGCGTGTCGGAGGACATGCACGCATGGTGTTGATGATGATATGTTGCGTTGGATTGGCGTCTATAAAGGCATTCCAAGCTTTGCCGAAAGCCTCGTCGGAGAATGTTTCGTTGCGTAAGGTTGCTGTAGTAGTTGTGTCGGGGCGTTTCTCCTCGGCAGGGTGTTCTATGCCGTGCCTGAGGCTCACTCCGGGGGTGTGCAGGTTGGTGCGCAGCCCGTGTATCACGGCGCCGGTAAATGCCGGGACGTGCGGTGCTGCTCCTGTCGAATGGGCTGCTGCCTGTGCTGCATTCGCAACCGTTCCGGCCATGGCCGTGGAGGCCGTGGCCCGGGGCGCTGCCGGTGTTGCCGGTGCGGCGGTGTGCATTGCGGCTATTTGGTTTAGCGGCCCCCCGAAGTCGCCGTCGAGTTCGAGGGGCTCAGTAGTTGGCATAGTCTGATGAGCGATAGCTCAATCAGGAACTGCTTGTTTGAGGCCGTGCGGTAGTTGAGATCCGCGTAATTGCATATTGCCATGGCTCGGTAGAAAAATTCCGGGGGTAGGCCTGCGGCGCGTTTGGCCATGGCTTGTCGTACGTCGTCCGTGGCTTCGATGAGCGGCAATGTCACCGGATTGGCGGCGCACATCAAGTCGCGCATATAGGCCCCGAGGCCGTTGATGAAGAATAGCGAGTCGAAGCCGTGGGATCGAATCTCGTTGTACACCAGCAGTGCAGCAGACACGTCTTGTTTGACGAAGGCGTCTATGAGGCGTTCGAAATAGCTGTTGTCTAAGACGTTGAGGTTGGCGATGGCGGATGCGTAGGTGATGTTTCCGCGAGACGATGCCGCCACTTGGTCGAAGATAGACAAGGCATCGCGCATGGCGCCATCGGCGTGGTGGGCGATGACACCCAGTGCTGCCGGCTCGGCGGTTATGCCTTCGCTTTGTGCCACATATTGCAGATGTGCCACCATATCGGATATTGTGATGCGGTTGAAGTCGTAGATTTGGCAGCGCGACAATATCGTGGGAATGATTTTGTGTTTTTCGGTGGTGGCGAGGATGAATATGGCATGTGCCGGCGGCTCCTCGAGCGTCTTGAGAAAGGCGTTGAATGCGGCGGTGGAAAGCATGTGCACCTCATCGATTATGAACACGCGGTATCGACCCATTGTCGGTGGTATAAGCACTTGGTCGATAAGGGCTTTCATGTCGTCGATGCCGTTGTGCGAGGCGGCGTCCAGTTCGATGATGTTGAGTGAGCGGCCCTCGTTGAAGCTACGGCACGAGTCGCACTCGTTGCAGGCTTCGCCATCGGGTGTGCGGTGGGTGCAGTTGATGGTTTTGGCAAATATGCGGGCGCACGAGGTCTTGCCTACGCCTCGGCTGCCGCAAAACAGATAGGCGTGGGCAAGTCGGTCGCTGACGATGGCGTTTTTCAGCGTCATTGTCAGCGCCTTTTGCCCGACGACGCTGTCAAACGTTGAGGGGCGGTACTTGCGTGCGGATACTACGTAGTGTTCCATGTAGGTGGGGGTATGGGAACTATGGGAATAATGGGAGGGATGAGATTTTGGAAGCTATAATGGCTATAATAGCCGTTATGGGTTCTGATGGAGTTTACAGTTCAAGGTCTTCGCCGATGATTTCGTGCCAGGGAAGGCCTTGCTTGTTGAGCTGCTCCATGAAAGGATCGGGGTCGAATTCTTCGACGTTGAACACGCCGGCGCGACGCCATTTGCCCGTGAGGAACATCATGGCGCCAATCATGGCCGGGACGCCTGTGGTATAGCTGACAGCCTGCATTCCGGTTTCGAGATACGAGTCGTGGTGGCTGCAGTTGTTGTATATGTAATATGTGAGGGGTTTGCCGTCTTTGCCTATGCCGCTGATGCGACACCCTATGCTTGTCTCGCCGGTGTAGTTTTCGCCCAGATCCTGCGGATTGGGCAATACGGCTTTGAGGAATTGCAATGGTATGATCTCTTGTCCGTTGTACATAACGGGGTCGATGCGAGCCATGCCTATGTCCTGTATTACGCGCAGGTGTGTCAAGTACTCCTGTCCGAAGGTCATCCAGAAGCGTGCGCGACGTATTGTGGGGAAATTGAGTACGAGGCTTTCCAACTCCTCATGATACATGAGGTAGCTGTCGCGTGCGCCTATATTGGGGTATGTCAGCGACTTGTGTATTTCCAGCGGGCCGGTGGTAATCCATTTGCCGTCTTGCCAGTAGCGTCCGTTTTGAGTGATCTCACGGATGTTGATTTCAGGATTGAAATTGGTGGCAAAAGCTTTGCCGTGGTTGCCGGCGTTGCAGTCAACGATGTCCAGGGTTTCCATGGCCTTGAAATGGTGTTTGGCGGCATAGGCTGTGAATATCCCGCTGACACCCGGGTCAAAGCCGCAGCCGAGTATGGCGGTGAGGCCTGCATCGGCAAAGCGTTGGCGGTAAGCCCATTGCCACGAGTATTCGAAGTGGGCTTCATCGCGTGGTTCGTAGTTGGCCGTGTCCAGGTAGTTGACACCGCATTGCAGGCAGGCCTCCATGATGGTGAGGTCCTGATAGGGCAGGGCGACATTGATTACGAGTTCGGGCTTATGGCGATGCAGCAGTTCGCACAATTGAGCTACGTCATCGGCATCGACGCTGTCGGCGGTGATGCTCTTGTGATTGTACTTTTCGGAGAGCAACTTGGCCAGGGCTTGGCACTTGGAGAGAGTGCGCGTGGCGATGACGATATCTGTGAATACTTCGGGGTTTTGGGCGCATTTGTGGGCGACAACAGTACCTACGCCGCCGGCGCCGATGATTATGACTTTTGACATTATGCTATGTTTTTGTTTTTGTCGGAATTGAGTGGTTTGACATTGTTTTTGGCGGACTTCTTTTCCATTGCGATGCATACGAAGGTGAATATGCCCAGTAGTATAAGCAGCGCAGTCTGCGCTCCCATCACGAGGTTGGCAAAAGCTGTTGCCGGGCCTTTGGCCAGGCCATAAATACCTAAGGCAAAGATTATGGACCACTGCCAGGGGCCTATGCCGCCGTTGGAAGGCACGCCCATGCTAAGGCTGGAGAATACGAAGGCGACAAGTACGGCCAGGGCGGTGTGCTGCGACACGATGTCGGCCGTGAAATCGAAGGCGTTGAAAGCCACGTATAGCTGTGAGAAGTAGCAGCCCCAGATGCATACGGTGAGTATCAGCCAGCGTACCTTGCCGGGCATGGTGAATATTGCAGCAAAGCCGTTCCATAGTCCGCGCACAAAGTCTTGGAAGCGGCGCAAGGCTTTGTTCTCGGTTTTGCATGCCAGCATCCACCAAAATATGGCGACAAATGCCACCATAGCCACCCATAGCCAGGGCGAGGCCAGCATTCGTCCAATGCCTTCAAGGCCGTGAGTGGTCGAGAAGTACTGCGAGAGCGCCCCGGCGGCCAGGGCAAAGGTTACTATTGTGAGTAGTAGTACGGTGACGGTGTCGGCCAAACGGTCAGCCACCATGCTGCCGAAAACCTTGGAGAACGGGGCGTCCTGACGCCGTGCGATATACCCCGAGCGCCATATTTCGCCCAAGCGCGGCAGCACAAGGTTGACGGCGTATGTGCCGAAGATGCTCAACACCAGGGCAAACAGAGGCGGATTGACGCCGATGGCACGCAGTTGTATGCGCCAGCGCATGGCACGGAAGATGTGGCTGAATATGCTTATAAGCAGTGCCAATGCAATCCATTGGAAGTGACATTGCTCGCGAATGATTTGCACCATCTCGTCCCAGTCCATCCCGTCAAACAGCAGCTTGCATAACAGTATGCTCACAATCAGTGGTATACCGTATCGCAGGATGATGCCGAGCACGCGCTTGGCTTTGCTCGGCGGAGTTCCGGCCTGTGTCTGAATGTCGGCCTTGGTATCGGTTTGAGACATTTCGGATTCTGTCGCCATTATTCCACGGGTATTACTTTGAGTCGGTCGCCTTGTTCGTTGACTATGGAGCGGTAGTAGCGTTCGTCATATCCGCCGTAGGCGGGTTTGTCGGGAAGTCCGTAGGGGGTGCGGCTGAAGGTGCCGTCTTCGTTCTGCTTCTTGATGTTGCCGTCCAGGTATTTGACAAATAGCGTGTCGCCCAATGCGCGGTAGTCCTTGGTGCATTTTTCGGCCCAATAATTGGTGATTTCGGCAAGGTACTTGGCCGCATCGTCATGGGATAGTGTGCGGCACATCTCCTCGGCCTTGCCGGCGCTGATGGTCATTTGGACTTCAAGGCTTTCCTGAACCTTGCGGATGTCGCCAATCATTTGGCTGTAGCGGTTGTAGGCTTGGTTGGCTACGTAATTGGTGACCCAGAACATCGAGTCCCAGGAGAGCGTGAGCAGGTCGCCGTTGCCGTGCGCAAGCTGGTAGGGCGGCATTTTAAGGCTGTTGAACACGGGGATGTATACGCAGGTGTTGGCGTCATCGACGCCGAACCACAGAATGCCGCGCATGGCATCGGGGCGTGCGTTGTTGATGTCCGCCACAAATGAAAATCCGGTCTGCTGCGTGGCAATGGCCCGCTCGTGCGTGTATTCAACGCCGTCCACTTTGTAGGTCAACGGACGCCAGCGGTAAGGAACGTTAAACGGACCGGCACCTATGTCCTTGGTCATGTCCATTGGTGTGCCTTCAAAGTGGTCGCGCATTATATCCTTGAGGTCTTGTGCTGTCAGTAGGCGTTCGGGGCGCACCCATAATGGCATGGGTTCGCCCTGTCCGCGCAGTATCCAGGGCAGGTAGGCGTCCATGCTGCCTTGAGCCGCAAAGCGGTTGAAATAGCTCCAAACGCGTCCATCGCAGCCGCGTATGGACAGCATGTCATATACCGAGTAGGCACGCGAGAAATCAAAGTCTTCGTCCTTGCCTTTGTAGTATCCGCATTTGCGAGCAAAGGAAATTACGTCCGGGCTGTACAATGTTTCCGGGTCGTCAAGCGGGAAGGTGTGTATACGTGCATTGTTGGCGTGTCCGCTGATGTATCCGTCGGGTACACGTCGAGCCACCCATACGATGCCTTTGTCGTGCTTGCCCTTGCCTATGAGTTCCAAAATCCATACTTCGTCGGCATCGGCGATACTGAAGCTTTCGCCGCCGGAGGCATAGCCGTATTTATTTGCAAGCGATGTCATTGTGTCGATGGCCTCGCGTGCGGTGCGTGCGCGCTCCAGAGTGATATATATCAGCGAGCCGTAGTCTATAAGACCTGTGCCGGCCAACTCGGCTCGTCCGCCCCATGTGGTCTCGGAGATTGTCAGGCCGAACTCGTTCATATTGCCTATCGTCGAATATGTGTGTGGCGCTTCATCGATTTCGCCTAGTGGCTTTTGGGTGTCCCATTCGATGATGGCCCGCTTGGTGCCGGGGGCGTGGTCGCCCCCCATGTGCGAATACAATTCGCCGTATAGTTCGTGGCTGTCGGCGGCGTATGTAATCATAACGCTGCGAGAGGCCGTAGCGCCCGGGGTCGCGATAAGACTTGTGCAGGCCTCGGCGTAGTCGGAGGCAAATGCCATAGCAAAAGCAGCTGCTATGGTGGTTATGGTCCTGGTATTCAAAGTAGTGTATTTAGATGGTTGTGCATTGGTCTCTCGGAGAGGCGCATGGTGCGCTTTCCTCCGAAAGTGCAAATATACGATTTTTTTGTGAGAGTTTCCTCGGATGGACAGGGCAACCGCATCAAATTATGGCCGAGGCAAGGATTTCACGAAGGTAATCTTGTGAAATCGCTGCACGGAATAGACGTT
>OLGA01000030.1_pt1 | contig 113083 bp, 72 predicted proteins | sample 1604881 | NCBI WGS metagenome assembly OLGA01 (sample SAMEA3888896, study PRJEB22519) | human gut metagenome | biome: human gut; feature: human-associated habitat; material: faeces | place: Denmark | collected 2009 | reverse complement strand
CGATGGATGGAAGTTAACAGACAAATGCTTTATTTTCAGCAATTTATACATATGTTCGCTAACTTCTGTTAACTTCTATTTTGACACACCCTCGTGAATGGCATTGCTAACAATGAATTAATAACTGTATCGCAAACTATAGTAGGACGAGGGCCTCCGTGCCCCGTCCTCCCTGAGAAAACGAACACAGATAGTACAGATATAATTGTTATGACCAACTTAACCAACCCTCCCACCGACCGCCACGATACGGTGCTGCCCTTGCCGCCACAGGTGACGGCTAACGCTCTTGCGGTTGATGCTGCCTGTTCGGGCAACCCTGGACCCATGGAATATCAGGCTATCGACCTGGCTACGGGGGCTCAGGTGTTTCATTTTGGCCCTATGCACGGCACCAACAATATAGGCGAGTTTCTGGCCATTGTACACGCCCTGGCGCTGCTCGACAAGATGGGGGTGAAAGGAAAAACTATCTACAGCGACTCGCATAACGCTATCTTGTGGGTGAAGAAACGACAGTGTAAGACAAAACTGGAACGCACACCGCAAACGGCTCCGCTCTACAACATCATTGCACGTGCCGAGGCATGGCTGCGCAGCCACCCTGTGCTCGATAACGTGGTGGTGAAGTGGGAAACGCGTCTGTGGGGCGAAGTGCCAGCCGACTTCGGAAGAAAATAACTCCGCAAAGCGCGAATAAATAATAAAATGTATAAATAATGGCATTTACTCGTAATAAAGGTGAGATGACTGGCGATGAGGCCTTTGCACGCCTGAGCACCCTGTGCGCCAAGGGCGAACACAGCACGGGCGAGATGCGACAACGCATGATGCGCTGGGGCCTTGACGCCGACACGCAACAACAGGTGGTTGACGCCCTCGTCGACGCACGCTTTGTTGACGACACGCGCTACGCCCGAATGTTTGTTGACGACAAGTTGCGCTTCGACCACTGGGGGCCACGCAAGATAGCACAAGCTCTTGCACTGAAAGGCGTTGACAGACACACCATTGATGAGGCGCTGGCCACCGTATCGGCCCAAGCCTTTGAAGACACGCTGCTGCCACTGCTCAAGGCCAAGGCACGCACCATAAAAGGGGCGTCGGCCTATGAGTGTAGGTGCAAGCTGATGCGCTTTGCCCTACAACGAGGCTTCATGCCCGACATGGTGGCGCGCCACGCCGAGCGCTTCTTCAATGAGGCTGACGCTATTTAGAAGTGCTGGGTGCTGGAGGACGGGGCACGGAGGCCACCGTCTTACTTGGAGGGTGCATCCGTTTCGATGAAAATTTGTAACCTATAAATGCCAAAAATCCATGACAAAAGGCGCTTTTCAAAAACTTTAACCAAAAATATTTTTTCATTCTGCATTTTTGTTTGAAAAACGGTTTGTCGTTCAATAACTTTTTTCTAACTTTGCGGACGATTAGAGATAACTGGTATAAAGATTGCAAAAAGTCATGGCACTCAGCGGGTGCCATGATTAGGATACACAAGATAAAACATTATTAATTAGATATTTCATTCACTTCTAAAAATATTTAGTAAAAATGGCAAAGTTAGATTTGACAAAGTACGGTATTACTGGTTCTACAGTAATCGCACACAATCCGTCTTATGAGAAATTGTTCGAAGAGGAGACCAAGGCTGGTCTCGAGGGCTTCGAGGTAGGTAAAGAAACCGAGCTCGGCGCTGTGGACGTAATGACTGGTATCTATACCGGCCGTTCACCTAAGGACAAGTACATCGTAATGGATGAAAACTCTAAGGACACTGTATGGTGGACTTCAGAGGAATATAAGAACGATAACCACCCCATGTCTGAGGATGTATGGGCTACGGTTAAGGATATCGCCAAGAAAGAACTTTGCAACAAGAACCTCTATGTAGTAGACGGTTTCTGCGGTGCCAACAAGGACACTCGTATGGCTGTTCGCTTCATCGTTGAGGTTGCATGGCAGGCTCACTTCGTAACAAACATGTTCATCCGTCCTACAGCTGAAGAGCTGGAGGCTTTCGAGCCCGACTTCGTTGTTTACAACGCTTCTAAGGCAAAGGTAGAAAACTACCAGGAGCTGGGTCTGCACTCAGAGACCTGCGTTGCTTTCAACGTAACTTCTAAGGAGCAGGTTATCATCAACACATGGTACGGTGGTGAGATGAAGAAGGGTATGTTCTCTATGATGAACTACTTCCTCCCCTTGAAGGGCATGGCTTCTATGCACTGCTCTGCTAACTGCGACAAGAACGGCGAGAACACCGCTATCTTCTTCGGTCTGTCAGGTACAGGTAAGACCACTCTGTCTACCGATCCTAAGCGTCTCCTCATCGGTGACGACGAGCACGGATGGGACGACAACGGCGTCTTCAACTTCGAGGGTGGCTGCTACGCTAAGGTTATCAACCTCGACAAGGAGTCAGAGCCCGATATCTACAACGCTATCCGTCGCGACGCTCTCCTCGAGAACGTAACTGTTGATGCTAACGGCAAGATCGATTTCGCTGATAAGAGCGTTACCGAGAACACTCGTGTTTCTTATCCTATCTACCACATCAACAACATCAAGGAGGGTTCTTCTGCACCCGCTGCTAAGCAGGTTATCTTCCTGTCAGCCGACGCTTTCGGCGTGCTGCCTCCCGTTTCTATCCTGACTCCCGAGCAGACACAGTACTACTTCCTCTCAGGCTTCACCGCTAAGCTCGCTGGTACAGAGCGTGGCATCACAGAGCCCACTCCTACCTTCTCAGCTTGCTTCGGCCAGGCATTCCTCGAGTTGCATCCTACCAAGTATGCACAGGAGCTGGTTAAGAAGATGAAGAAGAACAACGCTAAGGCTTACCTCGTAAACACTGGCTGGAACGGCACTGGCAAGCGTATCTCTATCCGCGACACCCGTGGTATCATCGACGCCATCCTGAGCGGTGACATCGACAAGGCTCCTACAAAGCAGATCCCGATGTTCGACTTCAAGGTGCCCACAGAGCTTCCCGGCGTTGCTACTGAAATTCTTGATCCCCGCGACACCTACGCTGAGGCTTCTCAGTGGGAGGAGAAGGCTAAGGACCTCGCTGCTCGCTTCATCAAGAACTTCGCTAAGTACACCAACAACGAGGCTGGTAAGGCCCTCGTTGCTGCTGGTCCTCAGCTCTAATAGCTTGATAGCTTGACGGCATCGCCCTCGTGTGATGTCACAAGATAAACCCTTTGAAGGGCTGCTCACCCATGTGTGAACAGCCCTTTTTTGTTTTGTGGTGACGAAAGGCGTCAAGCGTTTGCAGCGCGCTTTTTAAGAGCTATTCTCCTTGTCTGCTCGTATCTCGTCTACTTGTCAACTTTATTGTTAAAAATCAAAAAAATGGGGGGGGTGAAAAAAAGTTGGTTCATCCCCCCTTTTTTACAAACATTATTATTAACTTTGTGCCAATGCCTTGTTAAATGGCTGTGCACCCTACATACCCACAACACATACACAACAATACAAAGATAAACTATGACAAAAAAAGGCAAAAATGGTTATATGTTAAGTGTAGGGTAGCCTTGCAAGCAAGAGAATAAAAAAAGAAGAAGGTTTCATTTCATGGCACGTTTTCTCGCCATGGCAAAGCTCAAGCAAGCTTGGCTCTGCTCATCTGACTCAACGAAAACGTTCTAAATAAAGCAACCATCTTTAATTATAGTACTGAACGATAAAGCGCTATCACTTATGAAGTTAATGAGAAATTTCTTTAACTGGTATTTTGGACGTAATGCTCTGCCTTACTGGAGCATCGTAATTTTTGATACATTAACCTGCTTCTTTGGCGGGCTGTTTATCATGTGGCTTCGACATCCGCTCACCGAGTTGTTGAGCGAATGGCCTCTTTTATTACACTCGTTTATAGCATTTGCTCTTTTCAATGTTATAGGCTTCCGCCTCTTTCACACCTATAGCGGCATCCTGCGCTACTCGCAGTTTGTCGACCTGCTACGTGTGTGCTACGCCAATATGTTTAGCTTAGCACTGGCCGCCATCGCCAACGTCGTGGTGCGTAGTAGCGCCCCCGACAGCTTCTTGGCAACCCAGTTCTACCCCTTCAACTTCCGCATGCTGCTGATTATGTATATTGGCACGGCCCTGATCATGTGTTTGACACGTATCTGCATAAAGCTGGTGTATGAGAGCGCGCTGATAGGCAAAACTGCCCAGCACACCCTGGTGTATGGCACACATGCTGGCGCCATTGCCATCACCAACAACTGTCGTAACACAAAGCCTGTGCGATATATTATTGATGGCTATATAGGCGACAGCAAACCCCACTATAATGAGCGCCTTATGGGCAAGCAAATCTACTCAACACAGGAAGATCTGGCTGCCGTCATTCGCGAACGCAATATTAAGTGCCTGATGGTGAGCCCATTGAAGCACGACCTGTTTGTGAAAAACCGCCAGCTGCAAGACCTCTTTATCAACGCTGGCGTAAAGATTTTTATATCGCTGGATATTGAAGAGTGGTCGCGTCACCCCAACGAGAAGAAAAACATACAGATGCGCGAGGTGAAGATTGAAGACCTGCTGCCACGCGACGAGATACAGGTTGATATGGAGAAGGTGGGTGCACTGCTCTCGGGCAAGAAGGTGCTGATCACGGGTTCGGCAGGTTCTATCGGCTCAGAGATGGTGCGACAGATAGCCCACTATAAGCCCGCCGAGATGATGCTCATCGACCAGGCCGAGACGCCCCAGCACGACATACGCCTGATGATGAAGAACCAGTATCCCGACATCAAGGCCGAGACCGTGGTGACCAGCATCTGCAAGCAAGACCGTATGGAGAACATCTTCTCTACCTTCCGCCCCGACTATGTGTTCCACGCCGCTGCCTACAAGCATGTGCCCATGATGGAGGACAACCCCAGCGAGAGCATACAGAACAACGTGTGGGGAACAAAGGTTATTGCCGACCTCAGCGTAAAGTATGGCGTAAAGAAGTTTGTGATGATCTCTACCGATAAGGCCGTGAACCCCACCAACGTGATGGGCTGCTCGAAACGTATCTGCGAGATATATGTGCAGAGCCTCGACAAGGCCATCAAAGACGGCAAGAAGCAAGGCGTAACACAGTTTGTTACCACCCGCTTTGGCAACGTGTTAGGATCGAATGGTAGCGTCATTCCCCTCTTCCGCAAGCAGTTGGCCGCTGGAGGTCCGCTCACCGTTACCCATCCCAAAATTATTCGCTTCTTCATGCTCATACCCGAGGCCTGTAAGCTGGTGCTCGAAGCTGGCACACACGGCAAGGGTGGCGAGATTTTTGTCTTTGACATGGGCGAGCCCGTGCGCATTGCCGACCTGGCACGCCGCATGATACAGCTCAGTGGTGCCACCAATGTAGAGATAAAATATACGGGCTTGCGTGAGGGCGAGAAGCTGTATGAAGAGGTGCTGAACGAGAACGAAAACACGAAGCCCTCGTTCCACAAGAAGATACGCATTGCCATGGTGCGCAACTATGAATATGAAGACGCCGAGCGCGATATTGAAGACTTGTGCCAGATAGCCGCCCAATATGACGATATGGCCACGGTGAAGAAAATGAAAGATATTGTGCCCGAATATGTGTCGAAACACTCGCGCTACGAGGTGCTCGACAAGAAGGAGGCGTAGTAAAAAAAACAACGCCATAACAACAAAGAAATGTTTCTATTGTCTTTTTGTTGTTATGGCGTTGTTGTTTTTAAAAGGGTATATGGTTATATTTTGATAATTATTTATCGAAGATAGATATTGCTCAAAGCAAAAAAATGTTTATCTTTGCATTTATCTAAATGCAAACCTTATTCACATGCTTCGCTATAAACATATTATAACAGTTTTATTATTACTTGGCTTTACGTTACAAGCTAACGCTCTTAGTAAAAATATAAACGAATGGATTGCCAAACTTGACCGCAGTTTGGAGCTATCACCCGTGTATAAAGCTGAACATGAAGCACAGATAAAAGACCTTAAAAAGCTGGTGACAGGTCGTGAAACCTTAGGCACCCGCTTCGAGGTGTACCACCGCATCTATCAGGCTTACGAATATTATAATGCCGACTCGGCCTACGTCTATGCCCAGAAAAGCTATGAGGTGGCCCAACAAATGAACAACAGCCAATTCATGGCTTTGGCCAAGTGTAACCTTGCCTTTATCTTCTCTATGGTGGGCGACAACGTTCAAGCTTTCCAGGAGGTTGCCAATTTAGACAGCAACTATATGCCGCAATGGCTGAAGATAGAGTATTTTAAAACGATGCAAAGGCTATGGTCAGAACGTAGCTACACCTTTTTTAAATGTAAATCGCGTAAAAATAAATATTCGCAAATGTCGAGTCAGTATACCGACTCGTTGGTGGCTAACGTAAAGCCTAATACCTCCGACTGGTATCGGTATAATGCATCTCAAATAGAGAAAACGGGCGACGATGACCGCGTGATAGCCTTTGTCAACAAAGCCTTGGCTTTTGAAAAAGACAAGCATATAAGGGCTGGCTATTATTATACGCAAGCCTGGGCCTACAATAGAAAGGGCAACGAGGAGATGTCGATTATATGCTTCATCAAGTCGGCCATCATGGATAACGAGTCGGCCACCATGGAGATAACATCGCTCTACAACGTATCGCAGGCCATACAGCATTACGACGATGCTAAGGCCAGCCAGTATGTGCGTAAGGCGCTTGAATTTATCAACGCTTACAATGCGCCACGCCGACTGATCACGCTCTCTAAAATTCTGCCTTCGGTAGAAGATACGCACCTGAACATGGTGAAACGTCAGCGTAACATTTACTTCGTCTTATTAACTTGCCTCGCCCTCATTATTGTGGCCTTGGCGGCCGTGTATCTCTATTCGCGTAAGATAAACCGCAAGCTAAAGGAGGCACAACGGCTGAACGCTCAGCACCTGGAGAGTTTGAACGAGGCCAATGAGCGCCTGAGGGAGGCCAACATGGTAAAGTACAAATATATTGGCCGTACGCTGTACGATGCCTCTGAACATATCGACACGCTGGAACATATCTTTAATAAGGTGAACAAGGCTGTGCTGATGCGCAACTATAGCGAAATAGGCAAAATTACCAGCTTTGAGATGCTTGATGTTGAACGCAAGACCATGTTCCGCAATTTCGACAACACCTTCCTCGCCCTCTTCCCCAACTTTGTTGAGCAGTATAACACGCTGTTCGACGAGGCCAATCGTCGCTATCCGCACGAGCAAGGAACGCTCACCAGCGAGATGCGTATCTTCGCCCTCATACGTATGGGCATTAAAGAGAGCGAACGCATAGCCCGCTATCTGGGCTATTCGGTTCACACTGTCAACACTTACAAAACAAGGGCAAAAAACCGCTCTTGCGTGAGCAATGACGACTTTGAGACCCTCATAATGAACTTTTCATAGGCTATAGAGGGCTTCTGTATCACCTTTTTTAGTTAATACATTATTATACATGGCCTTTTGGTAAGGCGTTCATTTATAGGTGGTTATAAAAATATAAGGCTAATACAAGTAATACATTTAGCGAAATGTGTAAAATGTTGTATGATATTTCATAATTTTGCAACATCGAAAACCGCATTGACAGTTCCCGATAAGGAGCTACTTTTTATTAAAACATTTAGATGGCATGTATCTCGATGGTGAAACGCCTCAAGAAAAGTGTCGATAACTAAAAACAACTACGTATGGTGAACACAAAAAAAATAAAGGTTGGCATCATTGGTTTCGGTAGAATGGGAAACAAATATCTCACCCAGCTACTGAAAAACGGACGCTATGACGTTACCTATATATGCGATGTGTGCGAAGAGGCTCGCCAATATGCGGCTAAACAAGTGCCACAGGCTACCATTGTAGCCGACGAAGATATCGTCTTTAACGACCCCAATGTTCAGGTGGTGGCGCTCTGCACACTGGCTAACCTACGCAAAGAACAAATTGAAAAGGCTGTAAAACAAGGCAAACATATTATATCAGAGAAACCCATCGCCGACACCGTAGAGCGCGAATGGCAGGTGGTTGACACCACCGAGAAAGCTCATGTGCTGTCTACCGTGAACCTGTATCTGCGCAACTCGTGGTATCACGAGGCTATGCGACGTTTTATCGACGAGGGCGAACTGGGCGAACTGGCCATCATTCGTGTGTGCCACATGACACCAGGACTGGCGCCAGGCGAAGGTCACGAATATGAGGGTCCCTGCTTTCACGACTGCGGTATGCACTATGTTGACATTGCACGCTGGTATGCCCGCAGCGAATATGCTACATGGCACGCTCAGGGCATGCGTATGTGGAGCTATAAGGAGCCGTGGTGGCTGCAATGTCATGGCACGTTTGAAAATGGTATCGTGTTCGACATCACACAGGGCTTTGTATATGGGCAGCTGTCGAAAGACCAAACCCACAACTCGTATGTGGAGCTTATTGGCACCAAAGGCATTGTGCGCATGACACACGACTTTAAAACGGCAGTGGTAGAACTGCATGGCGTGACCCGCACCTTACGCATTGAGCGACCCTTCGGCGGCAAAAACATCGATGTGCTGGTTGACCGCTTTGCTGACAGTATTGAAAACGGACACCTCGACCCACGACTGCCCTCTATGCGTGACTCGGCCATCGCATCTGAATATGCCAGCCACTTCCTTGAGAACGCAAAAACACACGCCCTACCCGCCATTGGCAACCTGCGCACACTGGAACAGATACGTGAGCGCCGCAAGCACATGAAAAACGGCTATGGGCTGCTGACGCAGAGATAAGAATCTAAGGGAAAAGTGAAAAGGGAAAAGTAAAAAATCCTATAGCTTTGCTGCTCTCGTTTATTTTTACCCTACAGCCCCCTTTGGTCTACTCCAGTCTACTCCAGTCCCCACAGCTTAGGAAGGCTTAGAAAGGCTTATCACAACAACAATAAAGAAAACAAACACCTATTATTAACAATAACAAAACCACTATTATTATGGCAAACATTTCGAGACGTACTTTTTTAAAGTCGGGAGCCGCTGCCGTAGCAGGCTTCACCATTGCCCCCAGCTCTATCTTGGGCAAGAGTTTTGGACACATCTCTCCATCCGACAAGATGAACATTGCAGCTATCGGTATTGGAGGCATTGGACATGCCAATATCAATAACGTAAAGGCTACAGAAAATCTTGTTGCGCTGTGTGACGTTAACTGGGATTATGCGAAAGGAGTGTTTGACGAGTTCCCAAAAGCTGCCCGCTTCTGGGATTATCGTAAAATGTTTGACGACGCCAAACTGATGAAGAGCATCGATGGCGTTATTATCGCCACAGCCGACCACACACACGCAATTATAACAGCCGAGGCCATGCTGCACGGCAAACACGTTTACTGTCAGAAACCTCTTACACACTCTGTTTACGAATCACGTTTACTTACCAAGCTCGCTGCCAGCACTGGCGTTGTTACTCAGATGGGTAACCAGGGTGCTTCTGGCGACGGCACACAGACCGTATGCGACTGGATTTGGAACGGTGAGATTGGTGAGGTAACACGCGTTGACTGCGCTACCGACCGCCCCATCTGGCCACAAGGCTTGAACAGCCCCGAAAAGGTAGACCCCATCCCCGCAAACCTGAACTGGGACCTCTTCACTGGCCCCGCTAAGCTGAACCCCTACAGCAACGTTTACCAGCCCTGGAACTGGCGCGGATGGTGGGATTATGGTACAGGCGCTCTGGGTGATATGGCTTGCCACATCATGCACCAGCCGTTTAAGGCACTGAACCTGCTCTATCCTACAAAGGTTGAGGGTTCTTCTACCCTGCTGCTGAACGCTTGCGCTCCGCAGGCTCAGCACGTGAAGATGACCTTCCCTGCTCGCGAAAATATGCCTAAGGTGGCTATGCCTGAGGTTGAAATTCACTGGTACGATGGTGGCTTGATGCCCGACCGTCCTGCTGGATTCCCCCAAGGCAAGCAACTCATGCAGAGCGGTGGTGGTCTTACCATCTTCCACGGTACAAAAGATACCCTTATCTGCGGTTGCTACGGCAACGATCCCTGGTTGCTGTCTGGTCGCAAGCCTAACGCTCCTCAGGTGGCTCGCCGCGTGAAATGTAGCCACGAGATGGACTGGGTACGCGCTTGTAAAGAGAACCCGAAGAACCGCACAAAGTGTAACTCTGACTTCTCAGAGGCTGGCCCCTTCAACGAAATGGTTGTAATGGGTGTATTGGCCGTACGTCTGCAGGCGCTGAACAAGGTGCTGGAATGGGATGGCGAAAACATGCGCTTCACCAATATTGGCGAGCACGAAACCATCAAGACTTGCATCAAAGACGGCTTCACCATTCACAATGGTCACCCCTCATTCAACAAGACTTGGACAGAGCCTGTTAACGCTATTCAGCTGTCGCAGGAGCTTATCAAGCACACCTACCGCGAGGGATGGAAGCTGCCTGATATGCCGAAATAAAGAAAATTTGGTTCTATTTATTATTATATTTGTGGTTTTAGAAAATCTATTGGGGGCCATAGAGCCGTGAGGCTCTATTGGTTCTAACTTTGATAGAAGGGCTAAGGTGATAGCTTATATAGAAGCCTTAGAAGGCTTAGCTTATGATATAGAAGCTCTATCTTATTTAGCTTGTATAGCTTATCTATAAAGAGATAGGTTTTCTAAAACTGCTTTCAACCTATTAAAAACAAAACATTAAAGCTTAAACAATATGAAAAAGATATTTTTTACAATGGCTTTGCTGGCTTGCACAGCAGGCATCATGACCGTTAGCGCTCAGAAGAAGGTGGCATTGAAAGTTTCTACCGTGGCACAAGGCGCTGAATCAAAGACCGTTAATGTAACAAAAGATAAGAAAGGATACATCACCCTGTTTGATGGCAAAAACCTTGACGGATGGCGTGGCTACGGCAAAGACCATGTGCCCGCCCGCTGGACTGTAGAAGACGGCTGCCTGAAGTTTAACGCTGGACAGGGCGAAGGTGGCGACATCATCTTCGCACACAAGTTTAAAAACTTTATCCTTGAAATGGAGTGGAAGGTATCGAAAGGTGCCAACTCGGGCATCTTCTACCTGGCACAAGAGGTGAAGAACGACAAGGGCGGTATGGAACCCATCTTTATCTCGGCACCCGAATGTCAGGTGCTGGACAACGAAAACCACCCCGACGCTAAGTTGGGCGTTGATGGCAACCGCAAGGCTTCTTCTCTGTACGACATGATTCCTGCTAAGCCCCAGAACGCTAAGCCTTATGGTGAGTGGAACCAGGTGGCTATCGTTGTAAACAACGGCACCGTTACTCACTTTATGAACGGCGCTAAGGTGGTTACCTACAAGCTCTGGACTCCCGAGTGGACCCAGATGCTGCAGAACAGTAAGTTTAGCGAGGCAAAATGGCCTGTAGCCTTCCAGCTGCTGAACAACTGTGGTGGCGAGAACCACGAGGGCTTCATCGGCATGCAAGATCATGGCGACACCGTTTGGTTCAAGAACATCAAGGTAAAAGAGTTGAAATAAAGTAGAGAGGATTGTTTAAAAGAGAACCCCGTAACCCAAAACATTGTCAATGACCAAAGAACAACATCAACTACGTTGTTTCCTTTTTAAGAACATTGAAACGTTGTTCTTGTTGTTCTTTGGTTCTACAGTGTTGTAGGGTCTTGGGGTTTGACATATCCAAACTTTAAAGAATTCAGAATTATGAAAAAGCTTTTATTCTTAGTTGCTGCTTCTGCTCTGATGTTGACAGGCTGCAACAACGCTAATAAAGAATGTAAGTGCAACTGCAAGTGTGCTGGCTGCCAATGCCAAAAAGATACTGCACAGGCTGCTGCCGACCTTGATATGAAGGTGGCCGACAAAGAGAATGTAGACCTGGCACAGTTCCCCAAGGATAAGGATGGCTACATTGTACTGTTCGACGGCAAGACGCTGAACGGATGGCGTGGCTACGGCATGGATAAGGCTCCGAAGAGCTGGACCGTGAAGGATGGCGCTATCACCCTGACAGGCTCAGGCACAGGCGAGGCTCACGCTGCCGATGGTGGCGACCTCATCTTCGCTCATAAGTTCCAAAACTTCACCCTCGAACTGGAATATCGTGTAACCAAGGGTGCCAACTCGGGCATCTTCTACCTCGCACAAGAGGTGATGGGTAAGGTTGATGGCAAGTATGAGTATCTGCCCATCTGGCAGTCGGCTTCTGAGTATCAGGTGCTCGACAACGCCAACCACCCCGACGCACAGTTGGGCCAAGATGGCAACCGCCAGTCGGCATCACTCTATGATATGATTCCTGCTAAGCCTCAGAACGCTAAGCCCTATGGCGAGTGGAACACCGCCAAGATTATGTGCTTCAAGGGCACCGTTATTCACGCACAGAACGGCAAGAACGTGGTAGAGTATCACCTCTGGACTCCGAAATGGACTGAGATGCTGCAGGCCAGCAAGTTTAAAGAGGGCGGCGACTTCCCCTACGCCTTCCAGCTGCTGAACAACATGGGTGGCGACAAGCATGAGGGTTACATCGGTCTGCAAGACCATGGCGACAGCGTGCAGTATCGCAATATCCGCATCAAGATTATGGATTAATCAGCATCCGATATGAAAAAATCACTTATCTATACCCTACTGGCAGTGGCTCTGCTGCTGCCAGCAGTGGCACAGGCTGTGTCGCCCCAGCGCAACATCAGAAAACAGCCTGTGAAGATGAAGAAGGAGCTGTGCTTGCAGCTTTACTCGGTGCGCAGCCTGTTGAATGGTGTTAATGCCGATGGCAAAGCTTCTGCCGACTGGACTGCCCTGCTTAAGCGTCTGCACAACATGGGTTATACCAGCGTAGAGGCTGCCAACTATGATAATGGCAAGGGCACCTTCTATAACCGCAAGCCGAAGGACTTTAAGGCCGACGTTGAGGGCGCTGGCATGAAGATGCTGTCGTCGCACGTATCGCACAACCTGAGCGATGCAGAGCTGGCTTCGGGCGACTACTCTGAAGCATTGAAATGGTGGAAGAAAACCATTGCCGACCACAAGGCCGCTGGCATACCTTTCATCGTTGACCCCTGGATAGGCAAGCAGAAGTCGTTGCACGACCTCGACGTTTACTGCCGCTATCTGAACGCTGTAGGCGAGATGTGCCGCAAAGAGGGCATCAGTTTTGGCTATCACAACCACGACTACGAGTTTGCTAAGGTTGAAGGCCAGATGATGTACGACTATATGCTCACACATACCAATCCAGAGAACGTGTTCTTCCAAATGGATATGTACTGGACGGTGCGCGGCGGATGTAGCCCTGTCGAGTATTTTAAACGCTACCCAGGCCGCTTCCATATGTTTCATTGCAAAGACCACCGCGAGATTGGTCAGAGCGGCATGGTGGGCTGGGATGCCATCTTCCGCAATGCCAAGACAGCGGGTTTGCAATATATCGTAGCCGAGATTGAGCAATGTACAATGCCCGTTGAAGAGAGCGTGGCCGTGAGCGCCCGTTATCTTTTACAACAGCCTTTTGTAAAGGCCAGCTACGTGGCAAAGTAACTGAAAAGTGACAGCTGGCTCACACTACCCTGCATTACTTTTGATTTTTTATAACTATAGCACTCTGCAGGTGCTTATGTACCTGCAGAGACTCTTTCTCTTTCGTACCTTTTTTATTGCTACCAAGATGTTTTTAGCACGAAAATGATGTGCTGGTAATGAGGTACGAATGATTTATGACCTACTAATTGACCCAAATGTAAAGACTTAAAATGCAACCCTAAATCCCGAGAGCGAAAAAAGAAAGTAAAATAATTTAATTAAAAAAACGCCCCAAAATATAGTGAAACCCTAAACATATAATAAAAGTTCAATTTTATTATAATACACCAAAACTCAAATTTTTATACCCGTTTTATGAATGACAAACTAAAAACCTACGCAACGACGACGATGCTATTTTCGTCGCTGTTGATCGGTAGCTCAGGCGCAGCCTTTGCAGCTCCCGGAAGTGTGGAAGGAGTGGTTAGCCTGGCACAAGACAACCGAGTAAAAGGAACTGTAGTGGACGATAAGGGCGAGCCTCTAATCGGTGCTGTAATACGCATCGTTGGCGCCGATGTGTCTTTCGCTGCCGTTACTGACATGGATGGAAAATTTTCTATCAAAGTTCCTCACAAAAACGCTACACTGGAAATTAAGAGTGTTGGTTACAAAACCTTGCGTGTGCCTGCCAATGGCAACCTGAACGTAACACTGAAGGAGGATATCTCCGACCTCAATGAGGTAGTTGTGATCGGTTACGGTACGCTCGACAAGAAAGAGGTTACCAGCGCCATCACCTCTATCAAGGGCAAAGACCTGATGGTGGGTGTAGGTGGTGCCGACATTTCAGGTGCGTTGCAAGGCAAGATTAGTGGCTTGGTAATGAGCAACACTGCTTCGGCCAATGCTGGAACTACTTTCCAGTTGCGTGGTATGACCTCAGTGAATGCTGGCCGCTCGCCGCTGATTGTGATCGACGGTTTCCCTGGTGGCGACATTCGTTCACTGTCGCAGGATGACATTGCTTCTATCGACGTGCTGAAGGATGCTTCGGCAGGTGCTATCTACGGTACACGTGCTGCTTCGGGTGTGATCTTGATTACTACCAAGAGCGGAACCAACACTCAGGGTAAGCTCGAACTCACCTACTCTAACGAGTTCTCTCACAAGCAGTCGTATAACGCTCCCGAGATGCTGTCGGGTCGCGAGTATGCTGAGCACAACATCGGTACCGACTATGGCGACGACGTTGACTGGTGGGATGAGATGATTAACCACAAAAACTTCTCTACGAAGCATCACCTTTCGTTGCAGTATGGCACCGACAAGGCACAGGTTTATACCTCGCTCTACTATGAGAAGCAAGACGGTATTGCTATTGTTGATAGCCGTAAAGACTATGGTGGACGTGTGAACGCCAACTTCAAGCTGTTTGACGGATGGTTAGAGTTTAAGCCGATGGTTGACTATCGTCAGACCTCGCGTAACAACCACTGGCCCAACTTCCAGCAGGCGCTGTTCAACAACCCCACCCGTTCGCCCTACGACTCTAACTCAGAGACGGGTTACAACATCTGGCAGAACGAGACCCTCGACTATAACGTTGTGGCCGATGCTAAGCTCTATACCTACGAGGGCGTTGACAAGTGGTTCAAGCCCATAATGGTGCTGAAACTGAATATTAAGCCCATTCCTGGTTTGAACTTCCAGCAGTCGTTAGGTTATGAGAACCGCCAGTGGGAGAACCACACTTATAACCCCAGCTACAGCCGCACGTCGATTGAAGATAACCACACTGGTTCGGCTTACCTGGGCTTCACTAAGTCGGAGCGTATCACCTCTGAGGGTTACTTCTCTTATGCTAACGAGTTTAAAAAGCACTCTGTCAGCGCTACAGCAGGTTATTCTTACTTCGAATATAACAGCGATAACTTCAACATGAGCAACTACAACTTCTCAGTTGATGGTGTGAAGTTCTGGGATATTGGTCAGGGCACAGGTCTTGCCGATGGTAAGGCTTCGATGGCTTCAGGCAAGGATCCTTCTGAGAAACTGTTCTCTCTGTTCGCTCGTGCCAACTATGCTTTCGACGACACCTATCTGTTGTCGGCCTCTATCCGTCACGAGGGCTCTTCTAAGTTTGCCTCTAAGAACCGTTGGGCTAATTTCTGGTCAGCATCTGCAGGATGGCGTATCTCTAACGAGAAGTTTATGAAGAACATCTCATGGGTAGAAGACTTGAAGCTGCGTGTAGGTTATGGTGTTACTGGTAACAACAACTTCTCGTCTTCATACATGGCTAACATGTTAGGCTCTGACGCCTTCTGGTATCTGCCTAACGGCAACTGGAAGAAGTCGTATGGTAAGACACAGAACGTGAACCCCAACCTGGGTTGGGAGGAGAAGAAGGAATGGAACTTCGGTATCGACTACTCGCTGTTTGGTGGACGTCTCTATGGTAAGTTCGACTACTTTATCCGTAACATCGACAACCTGCTTTATAGCGTGAACGTGCCGCAGCCTCCTTATACACAGGGCACACAGTGGCAGAACATTGGTAAGATGCAGATTAAGGGTTGGGAGTTTGAAGTGGGTGGCACACCCGTTAAGACCAAGGACTTTACCTGGAACTCGAACCTGAACCTGAGCCATAATAGCGGCAAGATTAAGACCCTGTGGGGTAACAACACTTACTTTAATGGCAACGGCTTCCCCGCTCCTGGTACTCCTGGTGATGCTGCTCGTATCGAGGAAGGCTCTACCATTGGTTCATTCTTCATCTGGAAGTTTGCTGGCTTCGACGACGATGGCAACTTCTTACTCTACGACAAGGACAACAACGTCATTCCTGCAACCCAGAAAACTGAGCTCGACAAACGTTACATAGGCAACTATACTCCGAAGCTCATCGCTGCATGGAACAATACCTTTACCTACAAGAACTGGGATTTGGGCATCAACATGCGCTCATGGATCGACTTCGACGTGATGAATACTGCTAACATGTACTTTGGTATTCAGGGCCGTGGCAACAACAACGTGCTGAAGGCTGCTTATACCAAGTTTAACCACATCAAGGGTGAGAAGCAGATTTGCGACTACTATCTTGAGGATGGTACCTTCTTGAAGATTGACGCTATCACACTGGGTTATACGTTCAATATGAAGAAGCTTACCAATAACATGATTAACAAGATACGTCTCTGGGCTACCTGTGGTAACGTATGCACCATCACTGGCTACAGCGGTATGAATCCTGAAGTGAACATCACTGGCTGGGATCAGGGTACAGAGAAATTCTGGAGCGACTATTATCCTACAGTTCGTACATGGACCTTCGGTATGCAGTTTAATTTCTAACCTATTATATTTGACAATATGAAAACGAATAATATATTGAAATCGATACTGGGAGGTGTAGTGGCCGCTACTGCGCTCACTTCTTGTAACATCGATCCCGATTTTTATTCTCAGGTAACCCCTGAGACCTTCTATACAAGTCAAGAGGCTGTGTACCAGCGCTACGCACGCCCCTTTACACACTGGCGCTGGTTTGCTGGTCACGATGATAATATGTGGCTGTTGCAAGAATTGGGTACTGACGAGTTTATCCAGCCTACACGCGGTAGCGACTGGTACGATGGTGCTAAATATCAGAAGATACACCACCATGAGTATGCCGAGGATATGGGCTTCATTGATGAAGGTTGGAAACTGTCACAGATGGGTACCGCTCTCGCATGGGACGCTCTTGAGGATTTGAGCACTGTCGACTTCAACAAGTTGGGCTTCCCTGAAGGCACTCGTGATGCTATGCTCTCTCAGCTGCAAGGCTTGGTAAGCTACTTCTACCTCAAAGGTCTTGATATGTTTGGTGGTATGCCTCTCTACACCACTACACAGAGCGATATTAAGCCTCGTTCTACCGATGTGCGCACCTTCGAGTTTATCGACTCGCTGCTCACTGAGGCGCTGCCTAACGTGCCTGTAAAGACCGAGCTTGGCGCTAAGGAAACAGGTGCTATCAACGCTGCTGCCATTGCTACCATGAAGGCTCAGCTCTACTTCAATGCGCCTTCATATATCCGCCAGGAGAAGTGGCAAGAGTGTGCTGACATTTGCAAAGACATCATCGAAGGCAAGTATGGCAAGTATGACATCGATCCCGATTGGACCAATGTGTTTGGCTTTAACAACGACACCAGCCCTGAGATTATCTGGAGTGTGCCCAGTGAGCACGCTAAGCTTGAATCAGATGGTATGCACTGGTCGCGCATGGTGCCCTACAACTTCCGTAACTACCTTGGTGGCTTGGAAGACTCAGGTTCAAACAATGGTATAGCTTTGATGCCAGGTCTCGACCCCACAGGCCATCCTTACACTACCAAGCTTGGACGTATCTACTCTAAGTTCAACGACCAGGATATTCGCAAACAAAACTATGTATATCTTGGCGATGGTAAGTATAAAGGCATGTTCGTAGTAGGTCTGCAACAAAACCCCTTGAACCCCGAGTGGGTGTGCATGGGCTCACGCGAATATAAAGGACAGATTATCAACGAGGTTGACCAGGTGGCTTACTTCTCACGCATAAACAACCCGAGATATAAGGATGCTAATGGTAACTTCCAGTATACAAGCGTAAACGATCTGGAGTCGAACATCGGTACTGCAGAGGAGAACTCTGGTATTCGTTTGTATAAGGTTAGTCCGCGTCCTAATCAGACCGATAAGAAGCTCATGTTCAACCCTGACATTCCTATCATTCGTCTGGCCGAGGTTTACTATATGTGGGCAGAGTGCAAGATGCGCCTGGGCGACAAACAGGGCGCTGCTGATCTCATCAACCACGTGCGTAAACGCTACTTTGAGGGTGGCAACGACCCCGACCCCGTTACTGTAGCCAACCTCGACAAGTATCGTATGCTTGACGAGTGGATGATGGAGTTTGTAGGTGAGGGCCGTCGTCGTACCGACCTCGTGCGCTGGGATGCTTACGTAACTGAAGACTGGTGGGATCATAAGGCTACCAATAACAAGGACCTGAACCGCTTCCCCATCCACTACTCAGTGCTTGAGGCTAACCAGAAGCTGGTGCAGAACCCCGGCTATGGTCGCAACTCATATTAAGGATAAGTAATAAGATTGTTTTAGGATAATGCGCTTCGCGTAAAACCTTAAATACGCGAAGCGCCTATGAATAAGGTTAGCATAATAAAAAGAGGGTAACAGCTTGTTTCGCTGTTACCCTCTTTTTATTTAAGTTGACGAGTTGACAAGTAGACGAGCTGCTTGCTTTGTTGTTGAATTTTCTAATCAAACATTGATAAGCGTTGTTTATAGCACGTCCTCTTCTCTGTCGTTTAGTTCAGCAAACAGCTCGTCAACTTGTAAACTTGTTAACTCGTCAACTTATTGTCAACTTATTGTCAACTCATAGACTCAAACGCCATCCGTTCAGCCTCGGCAATAATGTCTTCGCGCGATTTGTCGCGGTGGGTGATGTGGCTGAGGTCAAACTCGTCGGCTTCATCATCATCATCGTCGGCTTCTTCTATCTCAGGAAGGCTGGAGAGGCTTTCTTTTGCGTTCTGAGCGTCTTTCTCGGCCTTTGTGGTATAGTTGTCTGCATACATGGGCGAATGGCGCTGTGCGCGATTTTTACGGCCTTTTTGCTCGCTACCCTTTTCATGGGTTGCTGTTTCGGTCTCTACCGCTTCTGTCTCTGCCGTTTCGGTTACGGCCATTTCGGTTACGGCCTCTTCCTGTATCGCCTCGTCGTTTACCACGTTGTTGTTAGTGGTGGTAGGCGCGTTGGCAGCCTCAAGTTGTAGTGCCTTGTCGGTAAAGAAATCGTCGGGCTGCTCGGTAGAGGGCACTGTTTCAACGGGCATCTCCTCCATCTTGGTGCGGTTTGTCTTAGCGGCAAACACGGCATCAAGGAAGCCGGGCTCCTTCTTCAGCTTCTCAAGGGTGCGCTTCGAGGCCAGCTGCTGACTTTCTTTCTTGCTGTAGCCAGTGGCCTCGCATCCCTCCTGCTCTTCTATCACCACGCGATAGCCAAACACGGGGCTGCCGTTCTTATCTTTATGCTGGTCGGTGAGCACAAACTCAAGCTGCACGCGGTTCTTCTGTGTCCACTCTATCAGCTTGCTCTTGAAGTTCACCTCCTTATACGCCACCTTATCAATGTTAATCATTTGCGCCAGTATGCGCTTCTTTATGAACCGCATGCAGGCGTCGTAGCCACGGTCGAGGTAGATGGCGCCCACCAGTGCCTCGAAGGCGTTGCCGCCCATGTACGAGTTGTGTGAGGCGGCACGTCCGTTTGACAGGATGAGCTTTGTGATGCCCATCTCCTGTGCCAATCGGTTCAGGGTGTCGCGCTGCACCAGCTTCGAGCGGGTGTTGGTGAGAAAGCCCTCGCGTTTGCCGGGGAAATGACGGTACACGATGTCGCCCACAGCGGCATCGAGGATGGCGTCGCCCAAAAATTCGAGGCGCTCGTTGTTGATAGGCTTACCCTTGGCGTTGCGCTTAAACATGCTCTTGTGCATAAGTGCCAACTTATACAGCGAGATGTCGTGGGGATAAATGCCAATGATTTCGTATAAAGACATATAAAGCTCCTTTTCCTTGCGGAAGGGGAGCTTTATACGATCAATGATATTATTCAGCATATTTCTTGAATGCTACACATGCGTTGTGACCTCCAAAGCCGAAGGTGTTGCTGATGGCGGCACGCACCTCGCGCTTCTGTGCCTTGTTGAAGGTGAAGTTGAGGTTGTAGTCGATCTCCTCGTCGTTGTCGCCCTCTTCGTGGTTGATGGTGGGAGGAATGATGTCGTTCTTTACTGAGAGCACGGCAACCATAGCCTCTACAGCGCCAGCAGCACCCAGCAAGTGACCTGTCATCGACTTGGTAGAGCTGATGTTCAGTTTGAAAGCAGCATCGCCAAACACGTCTTTGATGGCCTTGGCCTCAGAGATGTCGCCCACGTGTGTGCTGGTGCCGTGAACGTTGATGTAGTCGATATCTTCGGGCTTCAAACCAGCATCTTCAAGGGCGCGCTGCATCACGAGCTTAGCACCCAGACCCTCGGGGTGTGAGGCGGTAATGTGGTAAGCGTCGGCGCTCATGCCCTCGCCCACCATCTCGGCGTAAATCTTGGCGCCACGAGCCTTGGCGTGCTCCAGCTCCTCAAGGATGAGGCAGCCAGCACCCTCGCCCATGATGAAGCCGTCGCGGCTGGCGCTAAACGGACGTGAGGCGTGCTCGGGATCGTCGTTACGGGTTGACAGTGCGTGCATAGCGTTGAAGCCGCCTACGCCACAAGCGCAGATGGCAGCCTCGGCACCGCCGCCCAATATCATGTCGGCCTTGCCCAGACGCACCAGGTTGAAGGCATCGGCCAGCGCGTTGCTTGATGATGCGCAAGCTGATGTGGTGGTATAGTTAGGGCCGTTGAAGCCGTAAAGGATAGAAATCTGTCCTGATGCGATGTCGGCAATCATCTTCGGAATGAAGAAGGGGTTGAACTTAGGACCAGCCTCTTGGTGCTGACTATAATAAGACACCTCGTCTTCAAAGGTCTTGATGCCACCGATGCCTACACCGTAAACCACGCCTACACGCTGCTTGTCGATGGCGTCGAGGTCAACCTGACTGTCTTCGATAGCCTGTTTTGCAGCGATGATGGCGAGCTGTGTGTAGCGGTCCATCTTGCGAGCTTCCTTGCGGTCAATATAGTCGTTTACATTGAGGCCTTTAACCTCGCAAGCAAACTGTGTCTTGAAATTGGTGGTGTCAAAATGGGTGATGGGGGCAGCACCGCTCTTACCTGCCAGCAGATTTGCCCAGGTTTCTTCAGCAGTATTGCCTACAGGTGTAACGGCGCCAATGCCCGTTACTACTACTCTTTTTAATTCCATGTCGTTGTTTTAATGTCTGGTGCTTGATATGAAAAGGTATGTTTTTTCGGTGCACTTATTTTAAAAGCGCAAAAGGTTGATGGTTTCTGGGTGAAGAAATGTTCAGGTGCCAGAAACTATCAACCGTTAAAACGTGCAAGCGCGGTTAGCGCCTCAGTCATCTTTTTGTTATTCTTCTTTAGCAATGCCGTGCCTCTTTACGATACGGGGCGTATGTAGGCCCCTTCGGCATTGAGGAAGGGGGTTATACTGAGGGGTGTGCCTTATTTGCTGTTCTCCTGGATGTAAGTGATAGCGTCACCAACAGTGGCGATCTTCTCAGCCTTATCGTCGGGGATAGAGATACCAAACACCTTCTCAAACTCCATGATGAGCTCTACAGTGTCGAGTGAATCAGCACCGAGATCGTTTGTGAAGCTTGCTTCGGGCTTTACATCAGCCTCGTCAACACCCAGTTTGTCTACGATAATGTCCTTTACCTTTGCTTCAATTTCTGACATAATTTTAATCTTTAATGTGTTTATAAATAATATTCTAATTTCAAAATCGGCTACAAAGTAAGTCATTTTTATCCGTTCTTGCAAATTTTTTCATTAAAAAAGCATAAAGCACTGCACAAACATAGTGGTTTTGTGCATGTTTTTGCCCTTTTTCTTTACTTATATCAATGCAAGTGGTTGAAAATATGACTTTTAAGCCTTCGTGTGGGGAGGGCTTTTAACGCTTTTATAAGCCTGTGGTGATAAGCCCCACTAAGCTTTTCTAAGCGGTGAAGGGGCTTTTGGTCGGTGAAGCCTCTCTAGGCCTTTCTAAGCCGAGGGGAGTGGAGGGTGAAACGGCAAAGCTTTAGCCTGCTTACGAGAGCCGCAAAGCTATAGGATTTTTCACTTTTCACTTTTCCCTTTTCACTTTCTTAGCTTTTCCCTCTCAATATCTTTTTGATATCGTTCAGTTTGTTGAGGGCTTCAACGGGCGTTAGGTTGTTAATGTCTAAGCCTAATATCTCGTCGCGTATCTGTGAGAGCACAGGGTCGTCGAGCTGGAAGAAGCTGAGCTGTAGGTTGTCGGCCTTGGGCAGATGGGTGGTTTTCTTGGCTTTGATGGTGTGGCCCTCAGCGTTGCTTTCGCCTTGTGCGTTGCTTTCAGCATGGCTTTCGCCATCTGTTTCGTTAATGCCCACTTGTGCGTTGTCGGCTTCGAGCTGTTTCAGCACTTCGTTTGCGCGTTTCACGATGCTTTTGGGCATGCCTGCTATCTCGGCCACATGAATACCGAACGAGTGCTCAGAGCCGCCTGGCATCAGTTTTCTCAAGAAGATAACCTTGCCATCAACCTCGCGCACGCTTACATTATAATTCTTTATACGTGCAAACTGGCGTTCCATCTCGTTCAGTTCGTGATAGTGGGTGGCAAAGAGGGTGCGTGCCTGTGCGCCGCGGTGCTGGTGCAGATATTCGACAATGGCCCATGCTATAGAGATGCCATCGTAGGTAGAGGTGCCGCGTCCCAGCTCGTCGAAGAGCACGAGCGAGCGTGGTGTTACGTTGTTCAAGATGTCAGATGCCTCGGTCATCTCAACCATGAAGGTCGACTCGCCCAGCGCAATGTTGTCTGAGGCGCCCACACGGGTAAACACCTTGTCTACGGTGCCTATGTGTGCCTTGTTGGCTGGCACGAAGCAGCCCGTTTGTGCCATGAGGGTGATGAGGGCCGTTTGCCTGAGCAATGCCGACTTTCCCGCCATGTTAGGACCAGTGATAATGATTATTTGTTGCTTCTCGGTGTCGAGACGAATGTCGTTGGGCACATAGCTTTCGCCCACGGGCAGCTGTGTTTCGATAACGGGGTGTCGGCCCTGTACAATGTCGAGGGTGTCGTCGTCAGCCACCTCGGGGCGCACATAGTGGTGCTCGGTGGCCGTCTTAGCAAAGGCCATGAGGCAGTCGAGTCGGGCTGTGATGTTGGCGTCGATCTGTATCTGCGGAATATACTCTTGCATGGCCGCAATGAGCTCGTTGAAGAGGCGTGTTTCGAGAATCAGGATTTTCTCGTCGGCACCCATAATCTTCTCTTCATATTCTTTCAGCTCTTGCGTGATGTATCGCTCGGCGTTGGCCAGCGTTTGCTTGCGCACCCACTCGGCAGGCACCTTGTCTTTATACGTGTTGCGCACCTCAAGATAATAGCCAAACACGTTGTTGTAGCCCACCTTTAGCGAGGTTATGCCCGTGCGTTCGGTCTCGCGCTGCTGTATCTCAAGCAGATAGTCGCGGCCGTGGCGCGAGATGCGTCGCAGCTCGTCCAGCTCGTCGTTATAGCCATCGGCAATCACGCCGCCCTTGTTTACCAACTGTGGGGCGTCGGGGCGTATCTCTTGTTCAATGCGTTGTCGTAAGATAGAGCAGGGGTTTATCTGTTCGCCCATGCGTTGCAGCCCCTCGTCGGTGGCGTTTTCCAGCGCCGTCTTCACGGGCACCAAGGCCGAGAGGGCCAACTTTAGTTGTACCACCTCGCGTGGCGACACACGTCCTACGGCCACCTTTGAGATGATGCGTTCCAGGTCGCCAATGCGGTGCAGCTGGTCGTCGATGCCGTCGGCAAAGGCCGTGTTGTCGAGGGCATACTGCACAATGTTGAGGCGTGCGTTGATGGCGTTTACATCTTTCAGCGGAAACACCATCCAGCGTCTGAGCATACGTCCGCCCATTGGCGTCACGGTTTTGTCGATAACGCCCAGCAGCGAGAGGCCGTCGGGCTGCATAGGCTGCACCAGTTCGAGCGAGCGAATGGTGAAGTTATCGAGTCGAACGTAGCGCTCTTCCTCGATGCGTCGTAGCGAGGTGATGTGCCCGATGTGCGTGTGCTGCGTCATCTCAAGATATTGCATCACGGCACCTGCGGCAATGATGCCGTTGGCCAGGTGTTCAACACCGAAACCCTTTAGCGAGGTGGTGCCGAAGTGGCGCAGCAGCTTTTGCCGAGCGGCGGTGTCGGTAAACACCCAGTCGTCGAGCTCGAAGATGCACCACCGTGTGCCAAACTGCTCGTCGAAGAGCGCTTTGCAGGCACGGTCGTACAGCACCTCTTTAGGTTGGAAGTTGGCCATCAACTTAGCCACATAGTCGGCATTGCCTTCGCCCGTAAGAAATTCGCCTGTAGAGATGTCGAGGAAGGCCACGCCCACGCTCTGCCTACCGAAGTGTACGGCCGCCAGAAAGTTGTTCTCTTTATAGTTGAGCACGTTGTCGGCCATGGCCACGCCCGGCGTCACCAGTTCGGTAATGCCACGTTTCACCAACTTCTTTGTGAGCTTAGGGTCTTCCAGCTGGTCGCAGATGGCCACACGGCGTCCAGCGCGTATGAGGCGGGGTAGGTAGGTATCGAGCGCGTGGTGTGGGAACCCAGCCATCTCGGTGTCGCCCTTTGAGCTGCCATTGTTGCGGCGTGTGAGGGTGATGCCCAGTATGCGCGATGCCGTCACCGCGTCGTCGCAATAGGTTTCGTAAAAGTCGCCACAGCGAAACAGCAGTAGCGCGTCAGGATGCTTTGCCTTCAGCGACAAAAACTGCTTCATCATGGGTGTGGGTTCATTCTGCTTGCTTGCCATTTTTTATAGATATTTCATTAATATATCCCACACTGCAATGATGTGGCAGATAGATCCAGCCAAGACAAAGAAGTGGAACACGGTGTGCATATAGCGGCGCCCGTTGAGGCTGTAAAAGAGGGCACCTGTGATGTAGCACACGCCCTCGCCAATAATCCATGCTACGGCGGTGGTGCTCACACACGCTATCAGAGGTTTAAAGGCCACGAGCACGCTGAGGCCCATCGCCACGAAGCAGATGGTCTCGACCTTGCTGTGCCCCTTGAGCGAGATAAAACTTTTGATGGTGCCCGCTATGGCTGCCGCCCATATAAAGATGAACAGCGCCCATCCCCAGTAGCCGTAGTCGCGCATGGCGATGAGCGTGATGGGCGAGTAGCTGCCCGCTATGTGCCAGTAGATGGCGGCGTGATCCCATTTGCGCAGCCGCTCTTTCCATGGCGACCATGCGCTCAAGGCGTGATATACGGTGCTGGCTACGTATGAGCACAACATGCCAAACAGGTACAGTATAATGCCTGCCGTGGCCCATCCGTTACGTGCCCATCCGCACCACACCAGGAAGGCAGTGCCCACGGTGAGCCCTAAGATGATGCCAGCGCCGTGCGACCATGAGTTCCACAGCTCTTCTTTATGATTGAAAAATATCTTCATTTTTTGATTTTTAGGTGATAGGCCTGTATAAGCCGTGGGGTGATAGGGCTTTGGGGTGATAGGCCTGTATAAGCCTTACTAAGCCTTTCTAAGCCGAGGGGAGTGGAGGGCGAAGGCTTACGAGAGCGGTAAAGCCATAGGATTTTTCACTTTTCCCTTTTCCCTTTTCCCTTTTCCTTTTAGTTAACCACTGCTATCTTGCATACGGTGCCTTTCTTGCCATCGGCGGTGGCCGTTTGCACCATGTATACGCCGCTGGCCACCCTACGTCCTTTTTTGTCGGTGGCATCCCATGTAAAGGTGCCGCCGTTGCTGCGTCCTTCGGCCACCAGCGCGCCGTTGGCCGTTACAATCTTTACGTCGGCGTTCAGCGTGAGGCCTGTTACCGTAACAAGGCCGTTATAGTCGGGGCGTACGGGGTTGGGGTAGGCATATACATTGTCTTTTGTCATGGTCTCGGCGGGCTCAGAGGCATCGCTCATATACGAGCATAGGCCCACGGCGGTGCCTATATATACACGTCCTGTTCGTCCATCAACGGCCACGCTCTCAATTTCGTTTGAGGGTAGGGGCGAGTTGTCGGTGGTGAAGTGGGCTATCTGCTGCATGTTGTCGGCGCTGATAAGGTATATGCCGTTATCGTCAGTGCCCATCCATTTGCGGCCCGCCCCGTCGATGGCCATACATTTTATGCCCACGTTAGCCAGCAGATAGTCGGCCAGGTTTGTGCCATCGTTGCGTGGCACCTTTACCTGGTTAAACACCGTTCCGCCGCTTTCGAGCGTTGCCACCTCAAGCATAAGCGGACCAGCGTTTGTGCCTATCCACATATTGTGGTCAATATCTTCTACTACGCAGCGCACACCCGTTACCTGTACTGCCGCGCCATCTTCGTTGATGAACGATGTGTAAACATTCATCACATCGTTTTCAGTGTCGTAGGCTATGAGGGCAGGCTTGCGATAGTCGTCGTTGACAAACCACAGCAGGTTGCGCGAGTCGAACATCATGCTCGTCATCATATCCATTGAGCGCTGCTTGCCGTTGACCGTCACCATCAGGTTGCTGTTAGGGTGCTGTGTCCAGGTGCCATCTTTGGTTAATGATAGCAGCGATGTTGAGCCACTGATGCTGTTTGTAGCCCACAGCGTGCCTTGGTTGTCGATGGCGCATGAGAACACACAGGTATAGTTGGGCCAGCTGGCGGGGTCTTTCACCGTCTCGGCATGTTGTAGGGGCGAATTGTCGAGGTTCCAGCGGCGCCACAGCTGCCCATCTTTAAACTGGAAGATGCCAGGTATGCCCGACACGGTGATGTGTGAGGCATCGGTGGGGTCGAAGCAGAGGTCGGTGATGCCGCGATAGTTATAACTTAATGTCTCAGCGAAGGTGTCGTCGAAGAACGTCCAGTTGTCGCCATCCCATACCTGTACGGCGCCTGGCTGCTCGCCTGTGCCTCGGCCTGGCACGCTGTATAGTGTAGCGTTGCGCAGCTTGATGCGTGCAAAGTGGTTGCTGCGCGGACTGTTAGGCAAGATGTTTGGGGTGACGATAGAGTAGGGGGCGTTACTCTGTTCGCTCTCAAAAGCTATCTGCTGTGCTACGCCCTTGCTGCTGCCCACCCACCATGTGTTGGTGGTGGCGTTGTATAGCCAGGCATAGGTGTTGTCGATATGCTGACTGGTGCAGTGCCCATCGGCGGTATAGATAAGCACGTCGGGGCTGTAGGCATAAAACAGTAGGCGGTCGGCGGTTTTCTGCACCTTCTTCATGTGTGGAGACCACACCACAGCGCTGCTGCCATTGGCCTCGTTAATGGTGCACAGGTAGGTGTCAGAGGCGGCATACAGCTGGCTTTTCAAGCGCGCCACCATCATCCACGGTGTGGTGTTGAGCTGTGTCCAGGCGCTGGGCTGCATGAGGTTTGAGGTGATATTGCCTCGGTACAGCCCCTTTACGGTGGCGGCAAAGAGGGTGTTGCCCTCAACGAGCACGTCGTTTACCTGTGTGCCCATGTTGTAGGTGTCGTCAATCTCGCCGCGTGCCATGTTCAGTTTTATAATGCCAAACATGGTGGTGAGATAGGCGTGGCGCCCCACCATGACGATGTTTGTTACCGTCTTGTCTTCGGTCATGGCCTTGTTGTAATAGTCAGGCACGTTGACCACCGACCCATCGGTGTGCAGAATGTCGATATTGCCATTGCTGTATAGCACCAGCAGCGCACGCACGGTGGCGTTATAGTTGATGTCGGCAATGCTGGCATCGCTCAGCGGACTGCCCTTGCTATAGGTTGTGCTTTCGCCAGTGTTTACATCATAGCTCATCACATTGCCTGATGCCAACACCCAAACACGTCCGCCACCTTCAACAATACGCGTAACGTCATAGTAGGCCAGAAATGCTTGCCACGAGCCTTGTTGCTGGGCTTGTATGGGCACGAGTGTGGCTACCATGAACAGACAGAGAAGGTACGCCCTTTTTATCGTGAGCACACGAAAGGCGTGAGCGATGGTTGAAAGTGTGGATGTGTGTGGTGTAAGCATATCAGATGTTTTGTGACAAAAGAAACTGTGCCAACTGCTGTACGGCGCGTGCGCGGTGTGAGATGGTGTTCTTCACCGCGTCGCCCAGCACAGCAAACGACTGGTTGTAGCCCTCAGGCACAAATAGCGGGTCGTAGCCGAAGCCCCCCGTGCCTGTGCGTTCGGTGGCGATGGTGCCGTCAACGCGCCCCTCGAAGAGGTGCACATTGCTGGCATCGGGGTGTGCTGCGTCGGGCAGCAGCAGGGCGATGACGGTGCGGAAGCATGCTTTACGGTTAGTTTGTCCCTCGAGTTCCTGCAGCAGTTTGCGCATATTGGCTTCCGAGTCGTGCCCCACACCCTCGGCATAGCGTGCGCTATGCACGCCGGGGGCGCCATCCAGTGCGTCGACCTCCAGCCCGGTGTCGTCGGCAAAGACGGGCAGATGATAGCGTGTCATCACATATTGCGCCTTTTGCAAGGCGTTGCCCTCCAGCGTGTCGGCCGTTTCTGGTATGTCGGCGTGGCAGTTGATATCGTTCAACGACAATACCTCAAGCTTGTTGCCCAGAATTTGGCGTATCTCCTGTAGCTTGTGGGCATTGTTCGTGGCAAATACTATTTTCATTGTTGTCTTTAATGTTTTTCTTGTTTTGCAGGTGTGTTTGCAGCTCTTGTGTGTGCTTGTCGGTAACCTTCACCTTGATGTGGTCGAAGCCCTCGCCAAAGACGCCTATGACAGCACTCTGGCTAACGAAGGCGTTGGGGTCGATAATCTTGATGAGGCGGAAGATGGCGGGGCTCTCGTTCTTGCGCGCCAAGATGCACAGCACCTTCATGTCTTGGCCAGTGTACCAGCCATGACCGTCAAGAATGGTTACGCCGTGGTCGAGCTTGGTGCCTATGGCGTAAGCTATCTCTTCGTGCTTGCGCGAGAAGATCATAAACTGCACCGACTCGCGACGAGCGTTCATCACATAGTCGAGCACAAAGTTTTCAATCATCATGGCGCAGAGACCTGTTACCATGATACGCAAGCCCATCTCATAGTTATATTTCTCACAGAACACGGGAAATGACGACCCGATGATGAGAATGTCGACAATGATGAGCACGGTGCCCAACGACAGGTTGTGATACTTGTTAACCACGGCGGCCACAATGTCGGTGCCGCCCGTCGAGCCGTTATGTAGGAACACTACGGCCAAGGCCGAGCCTGTAAAGCAGCAGCCTATCACCATCGACATAAACACGTTGTTCTCGCCCAGCAGGCGTAGCATGTGCCCGTCGGTTCCTGTCATCAGGTTTTGCGCTATCCATAAGAACACCGATAGGGCCAGGATGGCATACACCGTCTTCACCATAAACTTGAAGCCCAGTATCTTCAGGGCCACCACCAGCAGTGCCAGGTTGATGATGAAGTAGGTGTAAGAAATGGGTATGTGCGATGCGTAATAAACAATGGCAGCGATACCCGTTACGCCTCCCGTCACAATCTGGTAGGGTAGCAAGAAGACGGTCCAGCCGAAGGTGTACATCAGCAGACCGAGGGTGATGAAGAGATAGTCTTTCACCTCATTGGCAATAGCTTTGTTTTTGAACATAAAACTTACTTCACTACAATATTCACAATCTTCTTAGGTACCACGATCACCTTCACCACGGTCTTGCCATCAAGATATTTCTGGCTCTGCTCGTCGGCCAGCACGGCAGCCTGTATCTCGTCGTTCTTAGCGTCGGCAGCAAACTTCTTCTGGAAGCGTGCCTTGCCGTTGAATGACACGGTGAGCTGTACCTCGTTTTCAACAAGATAGTCGGGGTTGAAGGCGGGCCACTGTGCGTCGCATACCGAGCCTTCTCCGCCCGTGAGGTGCCACAGCTCTTCGGCAATGTGTGGTGCGAAGGGTGCTATGAGCACGGTGAGCTGGTTCAGCAGTGTGCGGTTGTGGCACTTCTGCTGTGACAGTTCTGACACGGCAATCATGAAGGCCGAGATAGAGGTGTTGTATGAGAACTTCTCAATGTCTTCGGTTACCTTCTTGATGAGCTTGTGTACGCTCTTCAGCATCTCGGGTGTGGGTGTGTTGTCGTCGAGCTCGGCCTGGTATAGGTTCCAGAACTTCTTCAAGAAGCGGTGGCAGCCGTCAATGCCGTTGGTGTCCCACGGTTTGCTCTGCTCAACGGGGCCGAGGAACATCTCGTACAGACGCAGAGTGTCGGCACCATAGCGCTCAACAATCATGTCGGGGTTTACAACGTTGAACATCGACTTCGACATCTTTTCAACAGCCCATCCGCAGATGTATTTGCCGTCTTCCAGCACAAACTCGGCGTTCTGATATTCGGGGCGCCACTGGCGGAAGGCATCAATATCGAGCACGTCGGCGTTAACGATGTTTACGTCAACGTGTATGGGGGTGACGTCGTATTGGTCTTTCAGACCTGCCGATACAAAGACGGGAGCCTTTGAGTGGTCGTCGTTGTTAATGCGATATACAAAGTTGCTGCGGCCCTGTATCATGCCCTGGTTAACGAGTTTCTGGAAGGGCTCTTCTTTGCACGACACGCCCAGATCGAAGAGGAACTTGTTCCAGAAACGTGAGTAGATGAGGTGGCCTGTGGCGTGCTCGCAGCCGCCTACATACAGGTCAACGTTTTGCCAGTAGTGGTCGGCCTCGGGCGATACCAGTGCCTCGGTGTTGGTGGGGTCCATGTAGCGCAGATAGTAGGCCGATGAGCCTGCAAAGCCTGGCATGGTGTTGAGCTCAAGGGGGAAGATGGTTTTGTTGTCAACCAGTGCCTTGTCTACCACCTTGTTCTGTGTGGTGTCCCATGCCCACATCTTGGCGCGGCCCAATGGTGGCTCGCCGGTCTCGGTGGGCTTGTAGGTTTCAATCTCGGGCAGCTCGAGGGGCAGACACGCTTCGGGCACCATTTGTGGCATGCCGTCTTTATAGTAAACGGGGAAGGGCTCGCCCCAGTAGCGCTGGCGCGAGAAGATGGCATCGCGCAAACGGTAGTTTACCTTCACGCGGCCCAAGCCTTTCTCGGTAACAAACTGCTTGGTCTTGGCAATGGCCTCTTTCACGCTGAGGCCGTTCAAGGTGAAGCCGTCAAGGCTCTCCTTGCCAGCGGCGGGCGAGTTGGTTACGATGCCTTCTTTGGCGTCGAAGCTCTGCTCGCTCACATCGGCACCCTCAATCAGGGGGATGATGGGCAGGTTGAAGTGGCGGGCGAAAGCATAGTCGCGCGAGTCGTGAGCGGGCACGGCCATGATGGCGCCTGTGCCGTAGCCGGCCAGCACATATTCAGAAATCCAGATAGGAATATCTTCGCCTGTGAAGGGGTTTACGGCATATGAGCCTGTGAACACACCCGTTACGGCGTGGTTGGCCATGCGGTCGAGCTCGGTGCGCTTCTTTACGTAAGCCAAATATTCGTCTACGGCAGCCTTCTGTTCGGGGGTGGTGAGCTGCTCTACCAGCTCGCTCTCAGGAGCCAGCACCATGAAGGTAACGCCGAAGATGGTGTCGGCGCGTGTGGTGAAGATGGTGAAATGCTTTTCGCTGTTTTTTACTGCGAACTCCATCTCGGTGCCTTCAGAACGTCCTATCCAGTTGCGTTGTGTTTCTTTTATCGAGTCGCTCCAGTCGATGGTGTCGAGACCGTCGAGAAGGCGCTGCGAGTAGGCCGAGGTGCGCAAGCACCACTGGCGCATCTTTTTCTGCACTACGGGGTATCCGCCGCGCTCGCTCACGCCGTTTACCACCTCGTCGTTGGCTAGCACGGTGCCCAGACCTGCGCACCAGTTTACCATGGTTTCGCCCAGATAGGCTATGCGGTAGTTCATCAGCGTTTGCTGCTTCTCAACGTCGGTCATGGCGTTCCACTCGTCGGCAGTGAAGGTCAGGGGCTCGCTCTGTGCCACGTCAAGGCCCTCGGTACCCTTCTGCTCGAAGTGTTCAACGAGCTTGCTGATGGGCTGTGCCTTGTGGCAGGTGTTGCAGAAGAAGTGGTTAAACATCTTCTGGAAGGCCCACTGTGTCCAGTGATAGTATTTGGGGTCGCAGGTGCGCACCTCGCGGCTCCAGTCGAACGAGAAACCTATCTTGTCGAGCTGTTCGCGATAGCGGTTAATGTTGGCTACGGTGGTAACCTCGGGGTGCTGTCCTGTTTGTATAGCATACTGCTCGGCGGGCAGGCCGTAGGCGTCGTATCCCATGGGGTTCAGCACGTTATATCCGTTGAGGCGCTTAAAGCGTGCGTATATGTCGCTGGCAATGTATCCTAAGGGGTGTCCTACGTGCAAGCCGGCTCCCGAGGGGTAGGGGAACATGTTCAACACATAAAATTTCTTTTTGTCTGCTTGTTCGGTCACGCGGTAGGTGTTATCTTTCACCCACTGGCTCTGCCATTTCTTCTCAATGTCTCTGAAATTATATTCCATATCTTGTGTTTTTTATTTGCACATAGTAACGCTTTTTTCTTGCGTACAATAACGCATGATGCAAAGTTACATATTTTTTTTCTAAGGTAAAAAGGTTTTTCTATAATATACTTAAGTTTCGCATGTCTTTGACATGCTGTCCCTTTTCCCCACCACCGCAATGGTTTTCATCCTAACGTACCCCTCTGACAGGTATATAAACCCGTGGCGAGCGTTGTGCGTGCCCCACGAGTTTTTGGCAATAAACCACAGTTGGCCATCGCTGCCCTGAGCGGTGCCCACGAGACAGAGGCAGTGGTCGTCGGTGGTGAGGCGGCGCTCGATGAGCTGCTGTCGCACCTGCTGGCATCTTTCGGGCTCAGGGGTGGGGCAGTAGGCCAAACCTGCGGACCAGTTGAAGCCCGGCTCGCTGATGTCGCCCTCCCAGCATACGGGGTGCCCACTGTGCAGCTGCTGCTTGATATATTGCACCAGCGTGTCGATGGGCAGGTTATAGAACGTGTCGTTCAGCTGGTTGTCGTCCATCTCCAGCGGCACGTCGGTGTAGAAGGGGTGGTGCGTAACGCTGGTGTAGGCGCGCCACTCGTTGCGTAGGCACACGCTTTGGGCAAAGTCGAGGGGCGAATATTCGGCCCCTAACATATAGATGTGCTTGGGCAGATAGCCCACCGTTTGGTTACACAGACGGTCAACGGCCGCGTGCAGCTCGGCGAGCGATGTGGTGGCGTCGGCAGCCATCATAGCACGTCGGGCCAGCGCTTTATAGTTGATGTTTTCGGTGGTCCAGTAGCTGTCGTAGGGCATGGCGCCCTCTTCGCGCAACAGGTGCAAGGCCATAGGCGCCATGCCACGCATTGAGATGGGACGGTGGCGCGTAGAAAGGCGGTAGGCCACGGCCTGGCGCTGCAGCCACTGGCGTGCCATATAGTGAGGCGAGAGGTTCACCGAGTCGGCCTGCACAAGGTGCTCGGTCTCGATGGTGGCCAGCATGGCATAGGCCCAGCATAGCTCGCTGTGTCCCTGGTCTTTAACAGGGGTGGTGGGCAGACGGTGCTCGTGTGTAAACCTGATGCCGCTGCCCGCTGTCGTCGTCTGGCGTGGCTGGTTGTGGCAGGCCGTGATAAGGCACAGGTAGCACAGCGCTATGCCCATGTGGCGTAGAAAGGTGTTTGTGTGCATGTTGTTTTTGTTTTTTTTGACCTTTATTATGCTTGTTGTGATGATTGAAACCAAAAAAATAGTAACTTTGTAAGGCATAACCCATTGACAGCCTTACCGCCTGTTGCGCGGATGATGCTCGAGGATAGCCTTACGCAGACTCTCGTCGCCCAGATGCGTATATACCTGTGTGGTGCCCACATGCTCGTGGCCCAGCATCATTTGTATGGCACGCAGGTCGGCGCCACCCTTCAGCAGTTCGGTGGCAAAGGTGTGTCGGAAGGTGTGTGGCGAGATGGTCTTCTCTATGCCCGCTGCCTCGGCTTGCCGCTTCACCATAATCAGTATCATGGTGCGTGTGAGGTGAGCGCCACGGCGGTTCAGAAACACATAGTCGGCTTCGCCTGGCTTGATGGCCATCAGGTTGCGGTGCAAAAACCACAGGCGCAGCTCGTGTATGGCGCTGTCAGAGATGGGCACGAAGCGCTCTTTGTTGCCCTTGCCGTTCACACGAATAAAGTGCTGGTCGAGAAACAGGTTGCTCATCTTCAGCGTCACCAGTTCGCTCACACGCAAGCCACACGAAAACAGCACCTCGATGATGGCGCGGTTGCGTTGTCCCTCGTTTGTTGAGAGGTCGATGCTCTGCTCTATGCGGTCTACCTCGTCAACCGACAGCACCTCGGGCAGATGTTGCCCTATCACGGGCCATTCAAGCAGTTCGGTGGGGTCGGTGTCGATGAAGCCCTCCATCAGCAAGAAACGAAAAAACGAGCGCACACCGCTCAGCACCCGTCCTTGCGACGAGGGCGCTATGCCCCATTCGTGAAGATGGGCGGCAAACTGCTGTAGGTGTTCAAGCGTTACCGTTTCGGGGGAAAGCCCTTCGCGCTGCATAAAGCGCTCAAGGTGTGTCAGATCGTTGCGATAGGCCTCCATCGTGTTGGGCGAGTAGTTTCGCTCAAGGCGCAGATAGCGCACATAGCGACGCACTAACGGCGCAATGCTATTGTTTGTTGTCATGGTGCAAAGATAACTAATTAAGTGAAAAGGGAAAAGTGAAAAGGAGGAGAAAAAGTGAAAAACGAAAAGTGAAAAGTGAAAAATCCTATAGCTTTGCGGTTCTCACGCCCCTCAGTCCCCTCGGCTTAGAAAGGCTTAGAGAGGCTTAATAAGGCTTATCACTCTCTGCCCTATAAAGGCTTATAATAAAAACAAAGAATTATGAACATTCAAATCATCAATGGCCCCAACCTCAACCTGTTAGGTAAGCGTGAGCCAGGCATCTATGGCCAGTCGGCCTTCGAACCCTTTCTCGAGGCGTTGCGCAAACAGTACCCCGACGTTACCATCGAGTATTATCAGAGCAATGTTGAGGGCTTCTTGATCGACCACATACAAAAGGTGGGCTTCACCACCGACGGCATCATCCTAAATGCTGGCGCCTACACGCACACCTCGGTGGCACTGCACGACTGCATACGCTCTGTGCCATGCCCCGTCATCGAGGTACACATCAGCAATGTGCATCAGCGCGAGGAGTTCCGCCACAAAAGCATGATATCGGCAGCCTGTAAAGGCGTGATAGCAGGCTTCGGGCTCGATAGCTACCGCCTGGCGCTGGAAGCAATCTTGAAGATGTAGGGGTGGGGCTTATGGGTCTTATAGGTCATATAGGTCTTATAGGTCATATAGGTCTTATAGGGCTTATAGGTCTTATAGCTCTCTTATTTGCTTTGGTTAAAACACTTTCTCAAAAAAATGACATCTTTAGAACAATATCTTTTATCGCACAGCGACCCTGAGCCCGAATATCTCTATCGCCTGTATCGTGCTACACACATACACACCATTCACGGGCGCATGGCCAGCGGACACCTGCAAGGCCGTCTGCTAACCATGCTCACACAGCTGCAACGTCCGCATAACGTGCTGGAGGTGGGCACCTTTAGCGGATACAGCGCCCTCTGCATTGCCGAGGGCTTGCCCGACGATGGCACGCTATACACCTTCGAGATTAACGACGAGATGGAAGACTTCACCCGACCCTGGATAGAGCAGTCGGACTATGCCGATAAGATACGCTTCATCATTGGCGATGCTAACGAACTGGCACCCACGTTGGGTGTAAAATTTGATATGGCGTTTCTTGATGGCGACAAGCGTACGTATCTCGACACCTTCAACCGCTTACTGCCTCTCATGAACCCTGGCGCCCTCATCTTGGCCGACAACACGCTGTGGGATGGCCATGTGGTTGACCACGCCTATGACAACGACCGTCAGACATCGGGCATAGAACAGTTTAACGACTTTATTGCCAACGACCCTCGCGTAACACGTGTGATGCTGCCTCTGCGCGATGGCCTTACCATGATTAGGGTGAAGTGAAAATATATCGCTATCGCTCAAGAACAATATTTAGCTAAACGGAGGCCCTCGTCCTACTATGGTTAGCAAAGTTTCGTAGTATTTTGGGATGGCAAATTAAAGTAGGACGGTGGCCTCCGTGCCCCGTCCTCCAGCAAGAAGCAGGGGTATTCACTCCCCTCTCCAACGGGGAGAGGTAAGCCGCGAATAGCGGCGCGGGGGAGGGGCTTTAAATTACAGTCTGAAAGCCTTGGTTTTAGCCTCTGAAACCAAGGCTTTCACAGCCTAAAACCCATGCTTTTAGGGCCTGAAACCAAGGGTTTTACAAACCAAGGGTATCAATAAGAAAAAGTGTAAGCAAAAGTTTCTGTTTTGCTTACACTTTATTATTTTTTTATTATTTTGGGGCTGCCATAGTGAACTTAGAAAAACTGAGGGTTTAAACCCAGATGGGTCATCAGGCCGTTTCATGTGTTATTTTATCCCGAATTGGGGTAATATTTTCTGAACCACCCTCGGCTTGTTTTTAGGCCCTCTCTATAGCAACGAAAAACGTTATTTCTTCTTCAATCGCGCAAACTCTTTCTTTGCCTTCTCTAATTGTTTCATGAAGGCGGGCGAGGTGTGCAACTTGGCAACGGCCACCGAGGCGTATAGGTAGCCAGCGTTAACATCGCTCTGCCAGTGGGCACCCACAATCACTCGACTTTCGCCATACATATAGCCGCGTGCTATGAGGGTGTCGGCACGGTAGGGGTTGATCTCGGTGAGCAGCAGCGCTGCCGACCATCCGAAGAGGGTGTGGCCTGAGGGAAACGACCCGTTCTTTGATAGTGCGGCATCGTCTTTGGGCATGCCCGACGGCTCATGAAACACCATGAACGGACGACGACGCATAAAGGTGCTCTTCGGTGTCCAGCACAACTCGTCGCAGGTGAAGAGGGCATCGTTTAGCAGTCGGTAAATTTCGGGTGTGTGCTCGGGCGAAATCTCCAGTCCGAAGGGCTCTGAAAACTCTTTGCACAGCCAACTCATGCCATACTCGGCATCGCGCTTGGCCAGTTCGCCACGCGGTGTTTCGCGCACCGACTTGCCCCACAGATAGCGGGCCATATCATACTGGAATGCGGCTGAAAGGCTGTCGGGTGGTGCCAGTGGCGTGTTTAGCATATTGGGCATCTCTTCAGGGGTGAAGTAGGGTTGTGGTTTCTCGCTCTGTGCCAAGGCGGTAGCGCTAACGGTGGCGCCCATCACCAAGGCCATAATAATACGTTTCATTGTCATAGCAGTATCTCTTTTTATTTTGTTTTTATGTTTCTTGTAACATACTTTCTTGTCTATGCCACCACCCGTTCCCATTCCTCCCGCTTCGTGATGAGGGGGAGAAAGTGAGGGGTAAGGATGGGGTGTAAGAGGGGTAAGTTCTTAATGCGCCTCGAGCCAATTGTCGCCCCATCCCGAGTCGGCCACCAGTGGCACACTCAGGTTTACGATATGTTCCATCTCGTTCAGCACAATCTCTTCAACCAGCAGTTCTTCGCCTGGCACCACCGAGAAGTTGAGCTCGTCGTGCACCTGCAGTATCATTTTCGACTGTAATTGCTTCACGTGAAACGCTTTATAAATGCGTGCCATGGCCATCTTGATAATGTCGGCAGCGGTGCCCTGAATGGGGGCGTTGATGGCGTTACGCTCAGCAAAGGCGCGCACGGTGCCGTTGTGCGAATTGATGTCGGGCAGATAGCGTCGGCGCCCAAACAGCGTCTCGGCATAGCCTTTTTCGCGTGCCTCGGCCTTGGCCCGCTCCATATATTCGTACACCTTTGGAAACGACTCGAAATAGCCATCAATCAGCGCTTTAGCCTCGGCTCGACTGATGTCGAGACGCTCGGCCAAGCCGAAGGTGGTGATGCCGTAGATGATGCCGAAGTTGGCACGCTTGGCACGTGTGCGCTGGTCGCGTGTCACCTCTTCGATAGGCACCTTATATATTTTTGCTGCCGTGGCAGCATGAATGTCGTGGCCCGAGCGGAAGGCGCTGATGAGGTGCTCGTCTTGGCTGAGGTGTGCCATGACGCGTAGCTCAATTTGCGAGTAGTCGGCCGAGAAGAAGCGGCAATTTTCGTCGGGCACGAAGCAGCGGCGTATCTCTTTGCCATCGTCGCCTCGCACCGGAATGTTTTGCAGGTTGGGGTTTGACGACGACAATCGGCCTGTGGCTGTGACGGCCTGGTTGAAGGTGGTGTGCAGATGGCTGTGGGCATCGGTGAGCAGCGGCAGAGCGTCGACATAGGTGCCCAGCAACTTCTTTAACCCTCTGTGTTGCAATATCTTTTGCACGATGGGGTGCTGGTGTGCCAACTGCTGCAACACTTCTTCAGAGGTGACATACTGGCCTGTCTTGGTTTTCTTGGGCTTTTCAACCAACTGCATCTTGCCAAACAATATTTCGCCCACCTGTTTGGGCGACGCTATGTTGAACGACTCGCCCGCCAGCGTGTATATCTCTTGTTCAATGTCGTTGAGGCGAGCGTTGAAGGTGGTCGACACGTCGGCCAGCGCTTCGGTGTCGAGGCGCACGCCATACAGCTCCATCTGTGCCAGCACGGGCACCAGGGGCATGTCGATGTTGGTAAACACGTCTTTGGCCTGGGTGCCGTCGAGCTCGGTGGCCAGGTGCTGTGCCAGGAGCAACGACACATGGGCCAGGGTGCCTGGGGCGGTGCCTTCGGTGCTGAGGTGCAGCAGGGTGTCGGACAGGTAGGGTAGGTCGTGCTTCAGTTCGGGCTGCAACACATAGTGGGCGAGCATGACATCGAAGAGCTGACCCTTGAGGGTGAGCCCTTCGGCCGACAGCTGTTTGAGGTGTTGCTTGAGGTCGTGCCCGGCTTTTTCTATTTTTTCGTCTTCAAGCACCTGGCGTAGCACCGCGCACATGGCTTGGCGCTCGGCAGGGTCGGCGGGAAGGACGAAGCGCACGGTTTCGGTCTCTGAAGCCGACAAAGTGATGGCCGAGAGGCTTACAGGTACCGACGATTGTCCTTCGACTTCTATTCCGAGAATTTGTTTTGACAAGAAAAAGTCAACTTTTTCTTTCGCAACAGTCGCGCTATCAGCGGTTTGTATATTTACACATAGCGTTTTTACCTCGTTTTTAAATAAGTTTTCGGCATCGTCTGCCTCGTCGTTCGTATTTGTGCCAAACAAATCGAACTGCGGTTTTACTGTCTTTTGCTTATTTTCACCTTTTTTAATAAACTTGTCGGCGAGCTTTGAAAACTCCAGTTCGGCGAATATTTTTTGCAGTTCGGCCTCGTCAATGTCTTTGATGCGTAGGGCATCGAGGTCGAGCGCGATGGGCACGTCGCAACGAATGGTGGCGAGGAAGCGCGACATACGTATGTCGTCGGTGGCGGCTTCTACTTTTTCGCGAAGCTTGCCTTTGATGTCGGCGGTGTTCGACAGGAGGGTGTCGATGTCGCCAAACTGTGTGATGAGTTTGACGGCGGTTTTCTCACCCACGCCAGGGCAGCCAGGGAAGTTGTCGGCCGAGTCGCCCATCAGGGCCAAGAGGTCGATAACCTGCTCAGGCGAACTGATGCCATACTTCTCTGTCACCTCGTCGGGGCCCATGACGTCGTAGCCACCTCCATGACGGGGGCGGTAGATGAACACGTTTTGGCTGACGAGCTGTCCGTAGTCTTTGTCGGGCGTGAGCATATAGGTGGCTATGCCCTCGGCGCCTGCCTTGGTGGCCAGGGTGCCAATGACATCGTCGGCCTCGAAACCATCGACCTGTAACACAGGAATGTGCATGGCGTGCAAGATGTCTTTGATGATGGGCACGGAGGCGCGTATGTCTTCGGGCGTGGCCTCGCGCTGCGCCTTATATTGTGGGAAGGCCTCGTCGCGAAAGGTCTTGCCGTGGTCGAAAGCAACGCCTAAAAGGGTGGGGTGCTCTTTGCTAAGTATCTCGTGTAGGGTGTTCATAAAGCCCATGACGGCCGAGGTGTTCATGCCCTTCGAGTTGATGCGTGGGTTCTTGATAAAAGCATAATAGGCCCTGTAGATAAGGGCGTATGCGTCGAGAAGAAACAGTTTGTCCATAATAAGTGTGATGTTTGACAGCGTAAAATTACGAAAAATAGTTGACGTGGCCACCCTTTTCGCCTTAGTTTGTCGTTTATAACCAAGATTTTCTGTAATTTTGCATCGCATAGCGTATGCGCCTATCGCTCGAGCTTGGCACACCATCATGCCAATGGGGTGGGGGCGCTTATTCAACTAACAACAAGATTAAGTAAAGGATATATGGATTTTTTATCTACCATTAAACGCCCTATCGAAAGCGAACTGAATACGTTTATTGAGCTGTTTAACCAGTCGTTGATGCATAGCGACGGCCTGCTGGGTCGGGCGCTTGAGCATATCAGGCAGCGAGCAGGAAAACGTATGCGTCCGATGCTTATCTTGTTGATGGCCAAGAACTTTGGAGGGGTGAGCGAGGTGACACAGAACGCGGCCATTGGCCTGGAACTGCTACACACGGCATCGCTGGTGCACGACGATGTGGTGGACGAGAGCGCTGAACGACGCGGACAGGCATCGGTAAACGCTACCTACGATAATAAGGTGGCGGTGCTGGTGGGCGACTATATCCTTTCTACGGCGCTGCTGCATGTGGCGCGCACCCACTCGGAAAAAATTGTTACTTATCTGGCTGAACTGGGCCGTACACTGTCGGATGGCGAGATATTACAGCTCTCAAATATCGGGCGTCGCGACATCTCTGAACAGGTGTATTATGATGTTATCAAGCAGAAAACGGCGGCGCTGTTTGAAGCTTGCTGTGGCATTGGGGCGCTGTCGGCTGGCGCCAGCGAAGAGGATATTGAACGCGCTAAACAGTTTGGACAAAACCTGGGCGTAATCTTCCAGATACGTGATGATATTTTCGATTATTATGACTCGCCCGAAATAGGTAAGCCTACAGGCAATGATATGGCCGAAGGTAAGCTTACGCTGCCCGTTATCTATGCCCTGAACAGTGCGGGCGACGAGGCAATGATAGCACTGGCTTTGAAGGTGAAAGACCACATGGCATCGGCCGAAGATATCGCGCGCCTGGTGGCTTTCGCAAAAGAAAAAGGTGGTATCGATTATGCTGAAAAACGTATGCAAGAGCTGCATACCGAGGCTCTACAACTGCTCGACGCAATAGCTAAAGAACACGGCGGCGAACCCGTAAAGAACGCCCTAAAAGCCTATCTCGACTTTGTGATATTGAGGGAGAAATAAGCTTATCCTTGCCCCTATACAGCCTTACCTTTACCCTTCAATAACTAATAACCCTTATCACCCATAAAGGCCTTGTGGTAACACTAAAAACCACGATATTCTTTTCTTGCTTTTGTCATCATTTCTCGCATGCCTCCTTGCTCGATAAACGCTGTTTCGAGCTTTTTAATGAGGCGGTCGAGCAAAGTGTCGGTTTGATGTATAAGGGTAATGGCTATATTAGCAATGGTTTCGGCTGAGCGTGCGGGTAGGGCGGCACGATAATAAGCGCTGTCGTTGTGTGCAGCGCAAGCCCGTTTCGCTTGTGCTAAACGAGGATCGTCGGGTGACCATACCAATAGGTCGCGCACCCTAAGATAATCTTCATAATCAACTAACAATTCTTGCAGACTGGCTTTTGCCACGTTTGTTAGTTTTATTTCGGTTTCTTTTGATGTGTTGCCTGCTGCTGCTCCTTCTGCAATATTTTGCTTTCCTGATCTTGCAGCCTGTATCATTTGGTCAATGGTGCGGTCGCCTTTCTCTAAAAAATGGTGCGCAAAATAAAAGGTTACATCATACACACATTCGGCTTTCTGGTAGGCTATCAGGTTTTTATAGGAGCCACCATGTGGTAAAAAGGGTTTGGCTACAGGCATAATAGTAAGTTTTTTGTAGTGTTTTGGTGGGGATAGTTTTTTTGAAAAATAAAACTTTTGAGGCTTTTTGCTTAGGCTTTTTAAGACTATAGGCTTTTGGTTCTTAAATCTTTAGGTGTTTAAGCCTTTGAGTGTTTAAGCCTTACTAGGCCTTCCTAAGCCCTTCTACGCCTTTGTTGACGGTGTTCGCATTGTTTGCCCCACCTTGGTCAAAGGCTTAGGCAGGCTTAGGTAGGCTTATATAGGCTTATCTTCCTTCAAGGCTTATCTTCCTTCAAGACCTTTGGCTTAGAAGAATTTTACCTCTTGTCCTTCGAGTTCGCTTAGCAGCTGGTTTGCAAGACGGCTGGTGCCCAGACGGAACCACTTGTTAGTGAGCCACTGCTCGCCCAACACCTCTTTTACGATGGTGTAATAGGTGATGGCATCCATCACGCTGTTGATGCCGCCAGCGGGCTTGAAACCAATCTGTATGCCCGTTTGGTCGTAATATTCTTTGATAGCCTGGCACATCACGTAGGCAGCCTCGGGTGTGGCCGAAACCTTCTCTTTGCCAGTAGAGGTCTTGATATAGTCGGCACCAGCGTACATCGAGAGGATAGAGGCCTTCTTGATGTTTGAAGCGGTAACGAGGTCGCCAGTTTCGAGGATAACCTTCATGGCGGCGTCGCCACAGGCAGCCTTCAGCTCGGTGATATCCTCGGCGCAGCTCTCGTAGTCGCCGCACAGGAACTTGCCTACGGGCATCACGATATCAATCTCGGTAGCACCGTCTTTTATGGCGAGGGCGGTCTCGGCAACCTTTACCTCGATGAGGGCCTGTGAGCTGGGGAAACTGCCCGACACGCAAGCTATCTCAACGCCTTCAACCTCGAGGGTGTCGGCCACGATGCTGGCGAAGCAGGGATACACGCAGATGGTGGCCACGTGAGGAAGGTCGGGATACTGCTCGTCGAAGGCGTTTACGCGCTCGGTGAAAGCCATGACAGAGGTGTCGCTATCGGTGGTTTTCAGTGTGGTGAGCTCGATGCTGCCCATGAGGAATTTCTTTACCTCTATGGTGTCGTTTTGAGGCACTTTCTCGGCAATGATGGTGCGCACAGCTTCCTGCACGGCCTTGTCGTCGATGTTCAGGTTATACTTGCTGAACGCCTCTTCAATCTTGCTTGTCTTAGGGGCTGCTCCAGCCTCGATGTTGAGCTTGTTGGGCTCGATGTTCTGTGTGATAGACATAATTTTGTTCTCCTATTTTTTTGGTTATGTTATTTGTTTTCTTTGAGGTGGGGGTATGGGGCTTATAGGTCATATAGGTCTTATAGGGCCTATAGGTCTTATAGTGCCTATACCGCTGGCTTTATGACCTTTCCCTCCTTTTTCCTTTTAGCTTTGCAACTTTGGGTTTTCTTTATGCCTTGTGGCATCGCGTTTGGTTTTCTTTTCAATGCTTTTTTGTAGCGCCTCGGTGAGATCGACACCCGTTTGATTGGCCAAGGCCATGAGCACCCACAGTATGTCGGCCATCTCTTCTGCAGGGTCTTGCTTTTCGCCCGCCTTGAAGCTCTGATCGCCATAACGGCGCGCCATTATGCGGGCCAGTTCGCCCACCTCTTCGGTGAGGCACGCCATATTGGTGAGCTCTGAGAAATAGCGCACACCATAGGTCTTTATCCAATGGTCTACGGCTTGTTGTGCTTCGCGTATTGTCATTATTTTTGATTTTTTAAAGCCTTACCCTCGCACCGTTTCGCGGCTTGCCCCTCCCATAGGAGAGGGGAATAATTAGCTAGGGCTATAGGATTTTTCACTTTTCACTTTTCACTATCTTCACTCCTTATTCTTCGTGTCCATGAGGATGGTTACAGGACCATCGTTAAGCAATTCTACCTTCATTTCAGCGCCGAATTCGCCCGTGCCTACAGGTTTGCCCATGGCCTGGGAAAGACGCTGGCAGAAGGCTTCGTAGAGGGGTACGGAGATGTTGTGCGGGGCAGCCTTCAGCCACGATGGGCGATTGCCTTTCTTTGTAGAGGCAAAGAGGGTAAATTGGCTCACCACGAGGGCTTCGCCATTGATGTCTTGCACCGAGCGGTTCATGACGCCTTGCTCGTCGTCGAAGATACGGAGGGCAGCCACTTTGCGCACCAACCAATCGACGTCTTCGGTGGTGTCGGCGCTCTCTACGCCTACCAAGATGAGCAGTCCGGGGCCAATGGCCGACTTCACTTTTCCTTCTATTGTAACCGATGCATGGGTTACACGTTGTATCACTAATCGCATGTTTTATTAATGTTGTGAGGTTACACGTTGTTTAGCTGTTTACAAAGATACGCAAAAAGGGCGATATGGCCTTGTTTATAGCCTTATATTTTCGTGTTTGCTTATTCGGCAGAAGCGTTTTCGGGGTGGAAATGGAGGTAAAGCAAGGCTCCTTTGCTCTTGCCGATAGCCTGTTGTAGGGTTTCGAGGTTTGCCTCGCGCATACGTTTTACCGTTTTAAAGGTGTTGAGCAACAGGTCGCGCGTCTTTGGACCTATGCCGCTGATGTCGTCGAGCTCGCTGTGTAGGGCGTGTTTTGAGCGTTTGTCGCGGTGAAAGGTGATGGCGTAGCGGTGTACCTCGTCTTGAATGTGCGTTAGAATGTGGAAGAGTTCGCTATCAGTCTTCATGCCCACCACCTTGGGCGGGAAGCCAAACAGCAGTTCGTTGGTGCGATGTCGGTCGTCTTTGGCCAAGCCTGCGATGGCGATTGAAAGGTGCAGTTCGTCTTCTATCACCTGTCGCACCACCTCCATTTGTCCCTTTCCACCGTCGGTAATGATAAGGTCGGGCAGGGGTGTGCCTTCTTCTATCATGCGTGTGTATCGGCGTCGCACCACCTCTTGCATTGAGGCGTAGTCGTCGGGCCCCACCACGGTCTTGATATTATATTTGCGATACTCTTTTCGGGCGGGTTTTAGGGCTTTAAACACCACACAACCCGCCACGGCATCGGTGCCCGATATGTTTGAATTGTCGAAACATTCGATGGTATAAGGCATCTTTTCCATGCCCAACTTTTGCTGCAATTCTTTCATCAAGCGCGTTTGCTTTTGCTCAGGATTGAGCTTTTCAGCCTGTTTCAGACGGTCGAATTTATACTGGCGGCAGTTCATCTCTGATAGCTCTAAAAGGTGCTTTTTATCGCCGCGCTGGGGCACGAAGAACTGTGCATCTTTCAGTGCCCAGTCGATGTCGAAGGGCACTATTATTTCGCGTGCTGTGCTATGAAAGCGCTCGCGTATTTCGGGTATGGCGGTGAGTAAAAGTTCTTGATCGGTTTCATCGAGCTTGCGCTTATATTCGTAGGTGAAGCTCTGGCAGATGGCGCCATTTTTCACGTGAAGGAAGTTGATGAAAGCGTGGTTTCGGCTGTCGTCGTCGGTGATGGTGAAGACGTCGACATCGGTGATGGTGTGGCTTACCACCTCGCTTTTGGCGCAATAATTTTCAATAAGTATATACTTTTGTTTAACGCGTTCGGCGGCCTCAAACTCGAGATTTTCGGCCAATCGCTGCATGTTTTGATACAAAAGGTCGCGCAGTTGGCGGGTGTTTCCTTTTAATATTTCGCGTGCCTGACGCATGTTTTCCTGATACTCTTCGTAGCTTTGACGGCCTACGCATGGCCCCATACAGTTGTGAATATGGTATTCGAGACAGGGCTTAAACTGCCCCTTGCCGATGGCTTCGGGCGAAAGCGGAAGGTGGCACGTGCGGGGCTTATAAAGCTTCTTGATAAGGTCGAGCACGGCATACATACTGGCGGGGTGGCTATACGGTCCATAGTAGGTTCCGAAGCTTTTGCTGATGTGTCGTGTCTTGAATATTCGTGGGAAAAATTCGTTGGTAACGCAGATGCTGGGGTAGGTCTTTCCGTCTTTTAGCAAGACGTTATAACGAGGGTTATATTTCTTGATGAGGCTGTTCTCGAGCAGTAGTGCATCTTCCTCGGTATTGACCACGGTGTAGCTGATATCGTGTATTTTTGAAACCAGCACTTTGGTCTTGTAACGGTCAACCTCTCGATGAAAATAAGACGACACGCGGCGCTTCAAATTCTTAGCCTTGCCCACATAGATGATGGTGTGGTCGGCATCATAGTATTGGTAGCTGCCTGGCTTCTCAGGCATACTGGCCACGATGCTCTTTAGGCGTGCCAGGCGTGCTTCATTTTCTTCTTTTGTCATATAACGTAACTATTTAAATTAGAGATTGTTTGTTGTTTAAAGTTTCACGTGAAACTATAACCCTTTTGTTTGTAGGTGGAGTGGGGTATAAGCAGCCATTTAATCGTTAAAGCGGTTGTTAGCTTTAGCGTGTTTGGGCGTTTATGTTAAGGCGAGACGGGGCGCGATACCCTGTCGTGGTGAACAATAAAAGGACAACAGAAACAACGTTGCTTTCATACCCACTTTCTTACGCAATGGTGTGTAACGTTTGTTTTTGTTGCCCTTTCGTTGTTTCGGGTTATTGGGCTTTTTTGTTCAGCCCACCACCTCGGAAAGATGGTTGATTTTATATCTTAATAAGCGATGTTATCTCGATGTCTTCGTCGAAGCCTTCGCGTCCGTTCAGGTTCTCGTTCACCAGTTCGATGATGAAGTTGCAGTAAACCTTTTTGGGCTTAAACTTCTTAACCAAGTTGCAGGCCGCTTTCATCGTTCCACCTGTTGCGAGGAGGTCGTCGTGCAGCAAGATGACGTCGTTCTCGTTGATGGCGTCCTTATGAATTTCGATGGTGTCGATGCCATACTCTTTAGCGTAGCTTTCTTGGATAGTTTCGCAAGGCAGCTTTCCTGGTTTGCGACAGAGCACAACGCCAGCGCCCAGTTCGAGGGCCAATGCTGATGACATGACGAAGCCACGCGACTCGATGCCCACGATTTTTGTGATGCCCTTGCCTTTGTAGAGTTCGTACATTTCGCGATTGATCTCTTTCAAGCACTCAGCACTTTTAAAGAGCGTGGTTACATCGCGGAAGTTGACGCCCTTGATAGGCCAGTCGGGGATGCAACGCAGGTTTTCCAGTAACAGTTCGTTGTTTTCTTTCATTTTATTGTTTGTTTGATGATGTTTTGTTTGTTTTGTGGCTAAGCCTTTATAAGCCTTTTTAAGCTTTTCTATGCCGAGGGATAGTGATGACTTTTTATGCTGTGGCTGGTGTTAGGCTTTTGCTTGTTGCTGTTATCTATGCATGAGCACCAGCAGCACGTTGATGTCGCTGGGTGATACGCCAGGGATGCGGCTGGCCTGAGCCAGCGTTTCAGGATTGATGGCGGTAAGCTTTTGTCGGCCCTCAGTTGAGATCTCATGCAGTTCGGCATAATTGAAGTGCCCCTTGATGCGGATGTTCTCTAAGCGGTGCATCTTATCGGCGATGAGACGTTCGCGTTTAATGTATCCGTCATACTTGATGCCAATCTCCGTCGACTCGGCAATTTCCTCTTTACGGTTTGGCGACATCTCTACCTGCTCTTTCAGTGCGGGCAGAATGTTGGCCAGCGCTTGCAGCGTGAGTTGTGGGCGAGCGATGAGGTCGGCCACCTTACATCCTTCGCGCAGCGGCGTGGTGCCCAGTTGCTCCAGCGCTCCGTTCACCTCTGAAGGTTTTACCGATGTGTTTCGGCAGAACGCTGTGAGGCGGTCGGTATGTTCCTTCTTTTGCAGCCACCAGTCGTAGCGTTGGCGCGAGGCCAGTCCTAAGCGGTAGCTGCGCTCGGTAAGTCGGGCATCGGCATCGTCTTGTCGCAGCAAGATGCGATATTCGGCTCGCGATGTAAACATACGGTATGGCTCGTCAACGCCCTTTGTGGTGAGGTCGTCGACCAAGACGCCGATGTAGCTCTCGTCGCGTTTCATCACGAAAGGTTCGCTACCAGCGCAGCGCAGTGCAGCGTTAATGCCCGCCACGGTGCCCTGTCCGCCCGCCTCTTCGTAGCCTGTGGTGCCGTTCACCTGTCCGGCGAAGAACAGTCCGTTCACCAGTTTCGACTCGAGTGAGGGGTTGAGCTGTGTGGGGTCGAAGTAATCGTACTCGATGGCGTAGCCCGGACGATAGATTTTTGCATCGCGCAGCGCAGGTATCTTGCGTAAGGCTGCCAGTTGCACCTCCATGGGCATGCTCGACGAGAAGCCGTTTAGATACATCTCATTGGTATCTTCGCCCTCGGGTTCCAGGAATAGCGGGTGCTGCTGCTTATCGGGAAAAGTGGTGAGCTTTGTCTCGATGCTGGGGCAGTAGCGTGGGCCGGTGCTCTTAATTTGTCCGTTGTAGAGTGGCGAGTCGGCGATGGCCGCCATCAGCGTGCTATGTACCTCGGGGTTGGTGTTGCAGGTCCAGCACGGCAGTTGTTTCAGAACGCGGTGCGGAGCCATGAACGAGAACTGGTGAAAGTCGGTCTCGCCGGGCTGCTCTTCCATGTCTTCAAAATGAACGCTGCGTCGGTCGATGCGCACGGGAGTTCCCGTTTTCATGCGATATGACCTGATGCCGTTTTGTGTGATGCTCTCGGTGAGATGATGCACGGCAGGTTCAGCACAGCGGCCACCCTCTACCTGTCGGCGTCCTACATGCATCAGTCCGTTCAAGAATGTTCCTGCTGTGATGATGGTGCAGCGGGCGTGCAAGGTTACGCCCCATACGGTGCGCACGCCTTTGGCCTCGCCGTTTTCAACGATGAGCTCGTCGGCCTGGTCTTGCCAGATGTCGAGGTTGGGTGTGTTGTCGAGCAGTGTGCGCCACTGCCATATAAACTTGCCGCGGTCGCACTGTGCGCGGGGACTCCATACGGCAGGCCCTTTGCCTCGGTTCAGCATGCGAAACTGTATGGCGGTGGCGTCGGTCACGATGCCCATCTGTCCGCCCAGCGCGTCGATTTCGCGTACAATCTGTCCTTTGGCTATACCGCCCACGGCGGGGTTGCAGCTCATCTGCGCTATTTTGTTCATGTCCATCGTTACGAGGCACGTCTTAGCGCCCATGTTTGCGGCTGCTGTAGCGGCTTCACAACCGGCGTGCCCGCCTCCGATGACAATGACGTCGTAAAATAAATCCATTACATAAAAAATATTGTGTGGCAAAATTAAGAAATAAAATTGATTTTTGCCCTAAAATAGTTTGTTTTATCATCAAAATATAGTATTTTTGCAGTCTAAATGAGCGCGCACGATACCTAATATAGGGTATTGGGCGGGTTCTTTCTTTATGCGTTGACCGCCCCTTGATGATAAAGGACAAATATTTCTAACAGTTAAATAATTAAATTTCAATCATTTATGTGGTTAATCAATTCAACTATCGGTAGAAAAGTAGTGATGTCGGTAACCGGCGTTGCCCTTATTCTATTCTTGACATTCCACATGTCAATGAACGTTGTAGCCCTGTTCTCAGGCGACGCTTACAACATGATTTGTGGAGCCCTCGGCGCACATTGGTATGCCGTAGTAGCAACCCTCGGACTGGCTGCTTTGGCCGTGCTCCACATCGTTTACGCCTTCTGGCTGACGATGCAGAACCGTGCCGCTCGTGGCTCAGAGCGCTATGCTGTTGTGGCTAAACCCGCCGGCGTAGAGTGGGCATCGCAGAACATGCTGGTGCTGGGTATCATCGTTCTCGTGGGCCTTCTGCTCCACTTCTGGAACTTCTGGTACAACATGATGTTTGCCGAGCTCGTAGGCTTTGAGGGCGTGTGCGCACCTGCTGACGGCTATGGCTGGATTCAGCAAACCTTCAGCAACCCCTTGTTCGTTGTCCTCTACATTGTATGGCTCGTAGCACTGTGGTTCCACCTCACTCACGGCTTCTGGAGTGCTATGCAGACCTTTGGCTGGAACGGTAAGGTATGGTTCAACCGTTGGAAGGTTATTGGTCAGGTTTATTCAACCCTGCTCATCCTGGGCTTCCTCGTGGTAGTAGTAGTGTTTGCCGTTAAGAACCTTTGCGGCTGCTGCTAATTCAAACATCAACATTCAAAAATCATAATTCAATATTATGGCTAAGACAATTAATTCAAGAATCCCCGAAGGCCCCGTGGCCGAGAAGTGGACCAACTATAAAGCTCACCAGCGTTTGGTGAACCCCAAGAACAAACTGAAGCTCGACGTGATTGTGGTAGGTACAGGTCTGGCTGGTGCCAGCGCTGCTGCCAGCCTCGGCGAGATGGGCTTCCGCGTGCTTAACTTCTGTATTCAGGACTCACCCCGCCGTGCACACTCTATCGCAGCTCAGGGTGGTATCAACGCCGCTAAGAACTATCAGAACGACGGCGACTCTGTTTACCGTCTGTTCTATGACACCGTGAAGGGTGGCGACTACCGTGCCCGTGAGGCTAACGTTTACCGTCTCGCTGAGGTGTCTAACGACATCATCGACCAGTGCGTAGCTCAGGGTGTGCCTTTCGCACGCGAATATGGCGGCATGCTGGCTAACCGTTCATTCGGTGGTGCACAGGTGTCACGTACCTTCTATGCTAAGGGTCAGACAGGTCAGCAGTTGCTGCTCGGTGCTTATTCAGCCCTGTCAAAGCAGGTTAACACCGGCCGCGTACAGCTGTACACACGTTACGAGATGGAAGACTTGGTTATCGTTGATGGCCGCGCTCGTGGTATCATCGCCAAGAACCTTGTAAGCGGTAAGCTCGAGCGTTTCTCAGCCAACGCTGTAGTAATTGCTACTGGTGGCTATGGCAACACTTACTTCCTTTCTACCAACGCTATGGGCTGCAACTGTACAGCTGCCGTTCAGTGCTACCGCAAGGGTGCTTACTTTGCTAACCCCTGCTACGTTCAGATCCACCCCACCTGTATCCCCGTACACGGCGACAAGCAGTCGAAGCTGACCCTTATGTCAGAGTCGTTGCGTAACGACGGCCGTATCTGGGTGCCCAAGAAGCTTGAAGATGCTAAGGCACTGCAGGCAGGCACCAAGAAGGGTTCAGACATTGCTGAAGAAGATCGCGACTACTACTTGGAGCGTCGCTATCCCGCCTTCGGTAACCTCGTTCCCCGCGACGTGGCTTCACGTGCTGCCAAGGAGCGTTGCGACAAGGGCTACGGCGTAAACAACACAGGTCTGGCTGTGTTCCTCGACTTCTCTGAGTCAATCAACCGCCTCGGCATCGACGTTATTCGTCAGCGCTACGGCAACCTCTTCGATATGTATGAGGAGATTACCGACGTTAACCCCGGCGAGCTGGCTAACGAAATCAATGGCGTGAAGTATTACAACCCGATGATGATCTACCCCGCTATCCACTACACCATGGGTGGTATCTGGGTTGACTACGAGCTCATGACCTCTATCACAGGTCTGTTCGCTATCGGCGAGTGCAACTTCTCTGACCACGGTGCTAACCGTCTGGGTGCTTCGGCTCTGATGCAGGGTCTGGCCGATGGTTACTTCGTGCTGCCTTACACCATTCAGAACTACCTGGCCGACCAGGCTATCTGGCCCCACATCCCCACCGACCGTCCCGAGTTTGAGGCTGCCGAGAAGGGCGTACAGGCTGAGATCGACCGCCTGATGAACATCAAGGGTAAGCGTTCTGTCGACTCTATCCACAAGGAGCTGGGCCACGTAATGTGGGAGCACGTAGGTATGGGTCGTACCAAAGAGGGTCTGGAAGAGGGCATCAAGCTCATTCAGAAGATTCGCAAAGAGTTCAACACCAACCTCTTCATCCCTGGAGAGAAAGAGGGCCTGAACGTAGAGCTCGACAAAGCTATCCACTTGCGCGACTTCATCCTCATGGGCGAGCTGATCGCTTACGACGCTCTCTCTCGTAACGAGTCGTGTGGTGGCCACTTCCGTGAGGAGCACCAGACTCCCGAGGGCGAGGCACAGCGTGATGACGAGAACTACTTCTATGTTGGCTGCTGGGAATACAAGAACGACGACGAGACCGCTCCCGAGCTCATCAAGGAGCCGCTTGAGTATGAGGCAATCAAGGTACAGACACGTAACTATAAGAATTAATTAGTTGACGAGTTGACAAGTAAACGAGTTGACGAGCTGATAGTTTTGTGAGTAGAAGAGGTAATAAGAATAAGTAAGACACTTGTTAAATGATACCTCATTATCCAAATCGTTAGGTCGTCAGCTTGTCAGCTTGTCAACCTGTTACTAAAAAGAAAATAAACAATAATCCTGTTAACAGGAAAACGAGGATGAAGAGTCACAAGAATCTGATAGTTTGGCAAAAGAGTATGAAGCTTGTGACACGGCTTTATGAGGTAACCCGTACGTTTCCAAAAGAAGAATTGTTCGGAATAACCTCCCAAATGCGAAGAGCAGCCGTTTCTATCCCATCCAATATAGCAGAAGGTTATGGGCGTGTTTACGGAAAAGAAACATTTAAATTTCTTAGTAACGCCTTAGGTTCTGCTTCAGAATTGGAGACACAGCTTGAGATATGCTTCAGATTAGGTTTTGGTTCCGATACCGATTTATATGAATTGATGAATTTGACGAATGAAATATTGCGTATGCTTGCAGCGCTTATAAAGACTGTTAATCCATCAATCGCTTTAAGTATAAATAAGGAACAAAACGTGTAAACTCTCATGCTATCAGCTTGTCAACTCGTCAACTCGTCAACTTGTTAACTAAACAGAAAGATTATGGCAAACATATCATTCACACTGAAGGTGTGGCGTCAGAACGGTCCTAAGGCACAGGGCCATTTCGACACATTTGAAATGAAGGATATCCCTACGGATACCTCATTCCTTGAAATGCTCGACATCCTGAACGAGCAGCTCATTGAAGAAGGCAAAGAGCCTTTCGTATTCGACCACGACTGCCGCGAGGGTATCTGCGGTATGTGCTCGCTCTACATCAACGGCCATCCCCACGGCCCCAACTCAGGTGCTACTACCTGTCAGCTCTACATGCGTAAGTTTAACGATGGCGACGTAATCACTGTTGAGCCTTGGCGTTCAGCAGCCTTCCCCGTTATCAAAGACTGCATGGTAGACCGTTCCGCCTTCGATAAGATTATCCAGGCTGGTGGCTATGTAAGCGTGCGCACGGGTCAGCCCCAGGACGCTAATGCCATCCTCATCCCGAAGGAAAATGCCGACGAGGCTATGGACTGCGCTACCTGTATCGGTTGCGGCTGCTGCGTTGCTGCCTGCAAGAACGGTTCAGCTATGCTGTTCGTAAGCTCTAAGGTAAGCCAGCTGGCACTGCTGCCCCAGGGTCGTCCCGAGGCCGCTACCCGCGCCAAGGCAATGATTGCAAAGATGGAAGAACTGGGCTTCGGTAACTGCACCAACACCCGCGCTTGCGAGGCTGAGTGCCCGAAGAACGAGTCGATTGCTAACATCGCTCGCCTGAACCGCGAATTCATCAAGGCTAAGTTGGCCGACTAATTTCGACCTCTAATAAATAGAAAGCGGATGCGCTGCACACTTTCCCGTGTGCAATGCATCCGCTTTTTTGTTTCCTTATCCATTTTTTCAGTTGTTCATATCTTGTTTAGTTTCGATATTTTTTCTTTTTACGTTTATTGCTGTTCGGTTTGGCACCACCAGACAGCAATCATTTACAACAGTTTCAGTCTGTACATCATTCCCAGTTCTATGCGGTTGGTGTTATAGTCAGACAGTTGGCTCTTCGTGCTATAAATATATTGTCGGCCTGTGTATGCCAAGAACAGGCGCAAGTCTTGCTGCTGTTTGCGTGCAGGATAATATTCAATGCTGCCTACATATCCCAGCGCCTTTCGGTAGTTTTTAAACTGCTCGTTCTTTGTTAGGCTGGCCGTTTCGTACATACCTTTCAGCACCAGGTTCCAGTTGTTGGCGCATTGCCAGAACATCTTCGTTACACATCCTTGGTACAGCACCTTGCCCACATGCAGGTTTGTGGCCGTGGGGTCGAGGGTGGCAGCTACCTCTCGTGTGGCAATGCCCATGCGGTCGAGGTCGTCGTAGGACATGTTATAGTCGAAGTACCATTGCAGCTTGCTCAGGTTTAGCTTTTGGCCCAGTCGTAAAAAACGGCTATATTTGTTTTTGGCCTGTGTGCGCAGCGTGTACGACCATCGTGTTTGCAGTTTTCCGTCATAAAAAGTGCCATTCCAGCCCACGTTGTAGCTTAAGAGGGTGTTGGCGGTTTCTAACTTCTCGGTGGCCAGCATAGGGGCGGCAGAAGTTGATGAAGCCGTGGTGGCCGTGATGGCCGAGGCTACGCTTGTTCCGTTTGTTACGGTGGCGTCGGCGCCAAACTCTTCGTCCAGTTTGCCGTTGTAGGTGTTGCACACCTCGGCCGTAAACTGTTGGTTAGGGGTGGCGTTGAACAGCAGGTTGATGGCTGCCTTTGAACCGTCAACATTGTCTTCGATATCAGAAAATTGGTAGACAAACACTGTGGGCTCGTCATACTCGAATGAGCCCAGAGCCTGGTTTTTCTTTCCGCCCTGTATGGCCCATTGCTCGTTTATCTTCCAGCCCACCATCATATAGTCGGTGGCTTTAGCAAAGCCGTCTCCACCCATGGCAGTAGCGCTTTTGTTCAGTCGGTGGCGAAAGCGGTAATACAGGTTATCAGTAAGATGCCCCTTCATTTCAACGCGCAGATGTCGGTTATAGAAGCGCGAGCTCCAGTTGCCATCACGCGAGTCGTTGTTTATCTGAAAGCTGCCAGCATAGTTTATGTATAAGTTGTGCTTCTGCGCTTGGCCCGTAGTGGGCAGCATAGCCAATAGGGGTGTGAGAGCCAGTGTAGTGAGAATATGTTTCATAGTTTTATTTAAATCGTTATAAGAACTGAATGATGAGGTAACATGGTTTTGTAAGTTTGAAATATTTTTTTCTTTCTGTTTGCAAAATTACAACCTTTTCTTCAAAAGTCTTTTTTATATTTTGAACAATAATTTGTAAAAAACTAACGTACCCCTGTTTTTTCCTTGGTGCCAGTGACGGCAAAAGCAAATAATTGTACAAAATACGTGCAAGCCCTAACGACCGATTTGGGTTAAACCGCTCAGCATAAATAGGGTGAAAAGAGGGCTGAATTTGTGTGTTTGATAGAAAAGTAGTATCTTTGTCGGTATGACTAATTATTTTACCTCTATCCCCCGTACTCATTACTCATGCCTCGTACGTTTGGGCGTGCCTATTGTTGTGGGACAGTTGGGCACTGTAGTGTTAGGATTTGCCGATACACTGATGATTGGCCATCACAGTATGCAAGAGTTGGCGGCCGCCAGCTTCGTCAATGTGATGTTTACCCTTGTTGTTATTTTTGCCATGGGCTTCAGCTATGGCCTTACGCCCATTGTGGGCAACCATTATGGCCGCGGCGAGCACGAGGCCATTGGCAATGTGCTGCGTAACAGCATGGCTGCCAACACGGTGCTGTGTGCCTTGATGCTGGTGGTGTGTACGGCCTTTTATATGGGCCTTGACTATATGGGCCAGCCCACCGAACTGCTGCCGCTGATGCACCCTTACCTGTTAGTTAACATTGTGTCGTTGCCGTTTATGTGCTGGTTCAACTGTTTCAAGCAGTTTTTTGATGGCATCACCCACACCCGCACCCCTATGTATGTTATTGTGGGCGGCAATGTGCTAAACATTGTGGGCAATGCCGTGCTCATTTATGGCTTGGGCCCATTTCCTGAGATGGGCTTGCTGGGTGCAGGTATATCTACGCTCTTTTCGCGTGTGATGATGTGTGTGGCCTTTGCTGTCATCTTCTTCTCTCTTCGCAAGTATCGTGTTTATCGCGATGCGTGCCTAAAGGGTAGCGTGAAGCGCGAAATGTTTGTTCGCCTGAACGCTTTGGGTTGGCCCGTAGCGCTACAGCTGGGTATGGAGACGGCGTCGTTCTCGCTGGCAGCCCTGTTTGTGGGCTGGATAGGCACCACAGCGTTGGCAGCCCATCAGGTGTCAATCACGGTGTCGCAGGTGCTGTATCTGTTACATAGCGGCATGGCATCGGCGGTGGCTGTGCGTGTGAGCTTTTTCCATGGTCAGCACGACCTTGTTGCTGTGCGGCAAACGGCTACGGCGGGCTTTCATATTGTGCTGTCTATCGCCCTAGTGCTTAGTGTGCCCATCTTTTTGCTGCGTAACCATATAAGCTATTGGTTTACCTCGTCGGCCGAGGTGAGTGCGCTGGTGGCGCAAACCGTTATTCCGCTCATCATCTACCAGTTTGGCGACACGCTACAATATACCTATGCCAATGCGTTGCGCGGCATCTCGCACGTAAAGCCTATGATGTATGGCGCCTTTGTGGCCTATTTTTGTGTTTCGTTGCCACTGAGCTGGCTTATGGGCATACACCTGGGCTATGGCCTCATAGGTGTGTGGTCGGGGTTCCCAGTGGGTCTTACCACGGCTGGCATGATCTATTATGTTTGCTTTAAGCGAGTGCTTGCTAAGGAGGCTTCGGGTTTTTAGCAATTAGGCTGGCTAAGCTTTTCTAAGCACTAAGCCTTACTAAGCACTAAGCCTTACTAAGCCTGGCTAGGCCTTTCTAAGCCCTTGGAGAAATTTCCCTTTGGTTTAGGTAGGCTTAGGCTGGCTTAGTAAGGCTTAGCTCTTTCTTATTTTATCTTATCTTTTTCTTTATTTCTTCTTCGGACGTCGTCTGGCCCATCCCTCTTCGCTGAAGTCGGGTTCTTCGCCTTTCAGCTGAGCGTTGTTGTGGTTAAAAAACTGTTTCCAGTCGTCTTTTTTACCATTGTCTTTGAAGGCGGGAGCGTCGGTCTTGCGCTTCGACTTCTTCTCATAACGAGCAAAGCCGTTGTCGGCATCATCGTCGAAGGCGTTGCGGCCTCGGCGGCCTTTTCCTTCGCCTTTACGACCCATTGTGTCGCCATTATGGCCCTTTCCTTCGCTTCTGCGGCCTTCTTTGCCTGCCGAGCGGGTATTTCCACCTGTACGGCTGTCGGCGTCGTTACAGCGCACGCTACGGCCTCGGTAGGTAGCGCCGTCAAGCGCGTTCATTACCTTTTGGGCGTCTTGTTCGGGCACCTCTATGTAAGCAAACTTGCTCAGCAGGTCGATGTGTCCCACCTCTTGGCGTCCGTCAACGTGGCGGTTGATAAACTGCATCACCTCGCCTGGATAGAAGCCATCGTTCTTGCCCAGGTTGATGAACAGGCGCTTAAAGCCAGCCTCGGCCTTGCGCGGTCCGCGCTGTCGGGTGGTGGCGCCGCCCTTGCCTCTTCCCTCGGCGTTGCGTGTGGCGCGGTCGTTGGTGGGCTTCAGTATCTCGGGTGCGTCGGCATAATATTTTAAGAAGCGTCCAAACTCGAGGCTTACAATCTTCTTTAAGATATCTTCTTTGTCAACATATTCGAAGTGGCGGTTAATATCCTCCATGAAGGGGGCTATCTCGTCTTCATCAACATCGGCCTTCTCAATCTCGTCAATGGCTTTATACAGCTGTTTGGTACAAATTTCTTTGGGGGTAGGCAGAGTGCCGTCAACAAAGTCTTTGCCTATCTCGCGCTCAATGTCGCGCACCTTGCGCTTTTCGCGTGAGTGTATGATGCTGATTGAGGTGCCTTTCTTGCCAGCGCGGCCTGTACGTCCTGAGCGGTGTGTGTAGCTCTCAATGTCGTCGGGCAGGCCATAGTTTATCACGTGTGTCAGGTCGTCAACATCCAGTCCGCGAGCTGCCACATCGGTAGCCACCAGCAGCTGTGTGAGGTGCTGACGAAACTTCTGCATGGTGAGGTCGCGTTGCTGCTGCGACAGGTCGCCGTGTAACGACTCGGCATTATATCCATCACGTATCAGCTTGTCGGCCACCTCTTGCGTTTCTTTCTTTGTACGGCAGAAGATGATGGCGAAGATGCGCGGATAGTAGTCGACGATGCGTTTCAGCGCCAGATATTTATCCTTTGCGTTCACCATATAGTAGATGTGGTTTACGCTCTCAGCGCCCTCGTTGCGCGAGCCCACCACAATTTCTTTAAAGTCGTGCAGATAGCTCTTGGCAATGCGTTCTATCTCGCGGCTCATGGTGGCCGAGAAGAGTAGGGTGTTGCGGTCAGCGGGCACGCCTTCAAAGATGGCGTTGATAGAGTCGGCAAAGCCCATGTTCAGCATCTCGTCGGCCTCGTCGAGCACCACGTTTTCTACGGCGTCGAGCTTTGCCACGCCACGGTTCATCAGGTCAATCAGTCGGCCTGGTGTAGCCACAATAATCTGTGCGCCATGTTTCAGGGTATGAATTTGGTCAACGATGCTGGTGCCGCCATATACGGCCACCACGTTTACGCCACGAATATATTTTGAAAAGTCTTTCAGGTCGTCGGCAATCTGTAGGCAGAGCTCACGCGTAGGGCTGAGCACGATGGCCTGTGTGTGTCGTTGTGTGGGGTCGATGCGTTGCAGCAAAGGTATACCAAAGGCGGCTGTTTTTCCTGTTCCTGTTTGTGCCAAGGCAATAACATCGTTACCGTGCCCCAGCAGGTACGGTATCACTTCTTCTTGTACGGGCATGGGATGTTCAAAGCCCAGCTCGGTAATGGCGCGTCGAATCTCTTCGTTTACGCCTAATTCTTCAAATGTCTTCAATCTTTCGTGTTTTTTTTGTTTCGCCTGATGTTTTTCGTCTGCCAGCACCAGCACGCTTCGCCCTGCGAAACTCGTATAAAAAATAATCGGGTGCAAAGTTAGTGAAAATAAATCACTTGCACCGCTTCGCCACTGTTATTTTTCGTTTAATGCAGGTAAATAAGGGCTGATTGTGGGGTTACACAACGATAACTGAACGGGTTTTTCAATACATCAACACCATCACTTAACGGTTTAATAACTTTAACTGTAAGCAAATGGAAAATATTTGTGACGATTTGTAATAATTTTGTTCTTTTTCTTGACAGTTTCAAAATTAATGCCTACTTTTGCAACATATCATTTAATGATGTGCCCCTCTTTTATTTGACAAAGAGAAATAAAAGACTTAAAAACAGAGAGATAAATAAAGAGAAATACAAACCCCAAAAAGAGAGATAACAAAAAATATAAAACATATTGCTTATGAAAAATTCTACACTTTTGATGGCTGCCCTGATGGCAGTAACCGCTTCGGCCGTAAAGGCACAGGCGCTGAACACAACCTTGAAACAGAAGTTGGGCGCGAAGCACGCATCGGTGGTGATGAAGCCAAACGCTCCCGCCATCTACACCCTGCCTGGCACCAAGAGCCTTACAACCTCACGTTTTGCTAACAACGACATCCTTACCGCTCGCCGTACCGCCACCATGCAGCGCTTGAAGGCTCGCGCCATGAAGAAGGCTCGCGCCGCTGCCGATGCCAAGGTGTGGTTACCCTCAGAGCAAACGTCGTATGTGATAAACGAAGACACGGGCGATTGGGACCTCGATACAAAATACTCTTTCAAGTATAACGACAAGGCACAGATGTGCCAGCAGTTTCAGGAAAGCACCTCAACAGAAGGTGGCATTACCAACAAAGAATACTATCGCGTAGACCTAACTTACGACAACAATGGCAAGTGGAACAAACAAGAAGTGTATAGCTCGCTCGATGGTACCGAATATACTGGCTATAAGAAGACCGAGCGCACCTACGATGCCATTCAGCCCAATTTGCTCACCTATTATGCACTCTCTTCATGGAATGAACTGTCGAAGAAGTGGGAGCTCTCTTCTCAAGCTAACAAGTATGTTTACACTCGCGATGCCGACAACAATATCTTGTCGATGGAAATCAGTCAGCCCTACCAGGGCGAATGGGAAACCATTGTTCGCTCGACCAACACCATCGACCCCGCCACCAAACAGGTGAACAGTTTTAAGTATGAGAAGCTGGACTACAACGACTTCGATGAACTGGAATGGGAGGTAGATCAGTATTATAAAAACCTGAAATGGAAGGAAACTAACGGACAGGTGGCCAAAGAATATGAAAGCGACCCGCAAACCAACTGGATGTCCTATGGCAACTATCTGCTGAGCGCCACCATCTGCGACGAGACGGGTGCCGACAATGGCACGTTAACCCTGACCTATACCCCCGATGGTGGTTATGATGAGAATAAGGTTTATACCTTCAACGATATCGAAGACAATGGCCAGCCTTATAGCGTCTTGTGCAAAGAACAGTATACCGTGACCTATACCGACGATAACGGCAGCTTCGACATTGAATATAAGCTTTATGGTGACTTTGATGGCGATGAAAAGTTTACGGACAACGAGATTACTTCGGCCTTTGTCGAGGTGGTGAAGTATGATGAACACGACAACCTCACGGCCGACTTAGGCTATGAGATGCCCGAACCTGAGGGTGGTGATGAAGGCGACGATGACGACTATGACAGCTATGCTAAGCAGTCGGTATTCGACGTGACGGCTCCCGCTACTGATACTGAAAACATTGATGCTACCAACATGCTCACCTATAAAGGTTATCCGCTCACACAGGGTGGACTGACCATCTTTACCTACGACGCTGCCCACAATGGTGCTGAGGCTAAACAGGTGTCGTACGAGTATGATATGGCGTCGTTCTTCATCCCTGTAGGAAAGATTGAGACCACAGCCTATGCCGATGTTACCACTGCCGGCATACACAATGTAACCTCTGCCAGCAATGCAGCCCCCGCCGTTTATACCCTTCAGGGCATAAAGGTAGGCACCTCGCTTGATAAGGCTCCGCGCGGAACCTATATCGTGAAGAGCGGCGATAAGGTGGTAAAGGTTAGAAAGTGATAGCGTGTTGCAAAAGATAGGCCTCACTAAGCCTTTTAAGCAATTATACAATAAGCCTCACTAAGCCTTTCTATGCCTTCCTAAGCCATTGGCTGAGGAGGATTGTAGAAGGGTTTAGTGAGGCTTAGTAATGCTTAGAAAGGCTTAGTGAGGCCTCTTTCTTTGTTCTTATGCCTCTTTCTTTGTTCTTATGCCTTCAGCGCTTTGTTGTCTTACGCCTTCAGTGCGGTAGCCATAGCTTCGCCCAATGCTTGGCATTGCTGTCTTACCTCGTCGCTCATGCCCTGTTTCATGTCAACGGGTGTGCCTACAGGAGTGTAATGTAGGCGTGTTTCGTTCCATTCGCCTATCTTGGCCACAGCCTTGCTGGCCCATGCGTGGCTACCAAACCAGCCCAACAGACGGTTTTTAATGTCGCGGTTGGCCAGTTCTTCCAGCAGCACGTCCATCTCGTGATACAGGCCGTTGTTATAGGTGGGAGCACCTACGATGAGGCCTTTGTAACGGAACACGTCGCGCAAGATGTACGAGTGGTGTGTTTTTGATACGTTATACAGCACAATGTTTTTCACGCCAGCCTTGCTGGCAGCCTGGGCTATCACCTCGGCCATGCGTTCGGTGTTGCCATACATGGTGCCATAGCATATCACCAGGCCAGGCTCGGCCTCGTAGCGCGACAGGCGGTCGTATATGCCCACCACACGCTCTACATACTGGTGCCATACGGGGCCGTGGGTAGAGCAGATGTAGTCGATTTGTACGCCCGCCAATTTCTTCAGTGCGTTCTGCACAGGCGTGCCATATTTGCCCACTATGTTGCTATAATAGCGCGTCATCTCCATCCAGAAGGTGTCGCAGCAAATGTCGTCGTCAATCACGCCACCATTCAGTGCTCCGAAGCAGCCAAAGGCGTCGCCCGCAAACAGCGTGTGCGTGGTTTCGTCGAGTGTCATCATGGTTTCGGGCCAGTGCACCATAGGTGTGAGTGTGAAGCGCAGCGTGTGCTGTCCCAGCGACAGCGTGTCGGCGTTTTTCACCTCAATCTCGTTTCCGCTGATGTGGTAAAAGCCCTGCATCATGCCAAAGGTTTTCTTGTTGCCTATGACCTGAATGTCGGGGTAGTATTGCTTCAGCAGCGCCAGCGAGCCACTGTGGTCGGGCTCCATGTGGTTCACCACCACATAGTCGATAGGTCGGTTGCCTATCACCTCTTTAATGTTTTCAAGATACTGAGCAAAGAAGTCGGCCTCGACGGTGTCGATGAGGCACACCTTTTGGTCAACAATGAGGTATGAGTTGTAGCTCACGCCGTCGGGCAGTGGCCACAGGCCCTCAAACAGAGCCTTGTTGCGGTCGTTTACGCCTACATAGTAGGTGCTTGTTGTAATTGTTTGCATATTGTTGGTTTTAACTAAGCCTTTCTAAGCCTCTCTAAGCCTTTCTAAGCCTTTATAGGCCTTGCTAAGCCTTAATAGGCCTCTCTAAGCCTTGGAGACTTTTGGCTGGTTTTTATTTTCTTATCTTTTCTCCAAAATCTTTTGAAACATAATTAAAAATGTCTTTGCAGCTATCGGCCGAGAACAGTTGGGCATAGTGTATCATCTCATCCCATTGCGTTTCGGTCAGGCCGCGGTCAAGGTCGGCACGCGTTATGCCCTGCTTTATCATGGCAAATAGCAGGCCAGCGTTAAAGTTGTCGCCCGCACCAATGGTGCTCACCGTTTCGGTTTTGGGCGTGTCATATTGCTTGCGCCACGGGCCATCAGAGAACACCGTTACAGGGCCCGCGCCATCGGTGTAGATAAAGCGTTTGCAGTAGAACGATATCTGCGCCTTGTAGGTTTTGTCGGCATCGTCGGTACGATATAATATTTTAAAATCGTCGTGGCTGCCGCGCACCATGTCGGCCATCTCCAGGTTTTCAATCAGGTTGGGCGTCACGCGCATCACGTCGTTGCAGTGCGAGGGCCTATAGTTAACATCGTAAAACAAGATGGCGCCCTTTGAGCGTGCATATTCGAGCAGTGCCGACACCTGTGGCCTTACCACTGGGTTTACGGCGTAGAATGACCCAAAGAGCACAATGTCGTCGGGCTGAATATCAGGATAGTCGAAGTCGAGATGCTCGTGTGGCGTGTCGCGGTAGAACACATAGTCGGCCTCGTTCTTTTCGTTCAAGAAAGCCAGCGACACAGGCGACTTGCTGCCTTGGTTCGCCTTCACGTTGTTGGCGTCAACGCCATTGTCTTTCAGAAATTGCACAATATGTTCGCCCACGCGGTCGTTGCCCGTTTCGGCAAAGAAGGTGGTGGGTACGCCAGCCCTTCCTAACGATACGATTGCATTGAAGGTAGAGCCTCCTGGCACTGCCTCGATGGGTTTGTTGTCTTTAAAAATAATGTCGAGCATTGTCTCGCCAATGCCAATTACTTTTCGCATAATGATGTATTGATGTTTATGTTGTGTCAAACAAATTAAAATTCAACGCTTGCAAATATCTCAATATTTTGCGACATGACAAAGACTTTTTTCGTATTTTTGCATCCTGTAAATGTTATTTATTGAGCTTTCGTGTAAAGGAAGTTATTAGGAGTTAAAAGGAAGTTAACTCGCTTCGCGAGGGAAGATAACGGACATATGCCCTGTTGCTTGAGCACAAAAACTATTGTCTGTTAACTTCTTGAACAACCAAAGGGAGTGTTAACTTCTTAAATTCCATTAACTTCTGAACTTGCAAAAGTTCAATTAATCTAAGAAGAGAAAAAATGACACCAGCATACAACCCATACCATTTCTGCCAATTAGCGAATGGCTTGCGCGTGGTACACTGCCAGTCGGCCTCGCACGTAATGTATTGTGGCTACGCCCTGAAGGTGGGTGTTCGCGACGAGCGCTCCGACGAAGAGGGCATGGCCCACTATAACGAGCACATGTCGTTTAAGGGCACCGAGCGTCGCACATCGACAGCCGTTATCAACTATCTCGAGCGGGTAGGGGGCGACCTGAACGCCTACACCAACAAAGATGCCACCGTGTATCATGCCGCCGTGCTGTGCGAATATACGCCACGTGCTGTCGACCTGCTCACCGACATGGTGTTTCATAGCACCTGCCCACAGGCCGAGATGGAAAAAGAGGTAGAGGTGATATGCGACGAGATAGAAGGCTATAACGACACGCCCGCTGACCTTATATACGACCAGCTCGAGCACCTGTTGTTTGAAGGGCACGCCCTTGGGCATAGCACGCTGGGTCAGCCCGACACCATTCGTGCCTACACCCACCAGCAGCTCATGGCCTTCCGACAGCGCCTGTATCAGCCTGAGCGCGCCGTGTTCTTTGCCTATGGCGATATCAGCTTTGCCCGACTGGTGCGTCTGCTCAGCAAGGCTCATGGTTGCCCCATGCCTGTGCTCACGGCTGGCGGAACGGTAGCCGTTGATGCTCTCTTGCCGCCACCCCCATTCTTTGCCCAGCTGCCCGTGTTGCCCGCCTATAACCCTCGACACGAGGCCGAAGATAAAGACACCCACCAGTGCCACGTTATCTTGGGCACCCGCGCCTATGGCCTGAACCACCCGCGCCGCATGACCTTGGCGCTGGTAACCAATCTGCTGGGTGGCCCAGGCATGTCGGCAAGGCTCAACCTGTCGTTGCGCGAGCGCCATGCCCTGGTTTATACCGTTGAGAGCTTTTTCATCACCTATTCAGATACCGGCGTGTGGGGCGTATATTTTGGTTGCGACCCCCACGATGTGTCGCGCTGCCGCCGACTGGTGCGCCGCGAGCTCGACCGATTGATAGCCGCCCCTCTCACCTCGGCCCAACTGCGTGCCGCCAAGCAGCAAATGAAGGGACAGGTGGCGGTGGCCAGCGATGGTCATGAAAGCTACGCCCTCGACATGGCCAAACTGTTCTTGCACCAAGGCAAGCTGAAAAACGTGCAGCGCGTGCTCGATGCCATAGACGCCATCACCGCCGCCGACGTGCAAGCCGTGGCCCAAGACCTCTTTGCCCCTGAAGGCCTTACTGAGGTGGAGTGGCATTAGCCATGTTTCTCTCCCTTGTTAACCAATTGTTATCAGAGGGTTGCCTGTTGCACATTTTACACACTTGTAATGGCATGGTAACCTTCTTGTAACCTCCCCTTTCTACTTTTGTCGTCATAAAGAAACGAACAACGAGTCTCGCTTGTTCGCATTGTTAAAAATGTTGAAAAGTGGGGCGTGCGGTTGAGTAAGTTTGTATGCCTAAGGATAAATAAAGTACATACGAACATAACTAAAGACAAACCGCATAATTTATTGATAGCTTTATGACGACGATGAGAAAACTTTTGGCCACGGCCCTGTTAGCCATTGCTACAGTGGCATCGGCCCAGACGACAAACCTCAAGGTAATGTCGTTCAACATTCGTTTTGACACTCCTAAAGACACAGGCATCATCTCTTGGAAGAACCGTTGCCAACCTTGTGCCGATGTTATCCATCACGTTCAGCCCGACGTGATAGGTATGCAAGAACCGCGTGGCCCACAGTATGAACAAATTATTGCTACGCTGCCCGACTATACCTACCTACGCATACCCTTAGGTGGCAAGGTTACCGAGAAGAAGTCGGGACGCATCATGGTGTTCTTCAAAACAGATAAATATGAGATGAAGAAGTGGGGCTATTTTTGGCTCACCGAAAAGTATGAACACCCTGGCTACTCGTTTGAAACCACCGACCGCGGCAACATTCGTGCCGCCATTTGGGTGAAACTGAAAGATAAACAAACGGGCCGACAGTTCTTTTTCCTCACTACTCACATGCCTTATAAGCGCGATAAGCTTGACGACTCGGCGCGCATGAAGTGTGCCCAACTTATTGTCGACCGTATGAAAGCCATTGCAGGCGAAAAGGCTCCCCTGTTTGTAACGGGCGATATGAACGCCGCTTGGCAGCTACGTGCTCCGCGCCGTAACAGCCTGTTGCCCTTCTACCAGTGGATGTGGAGTGCTCGCGAGATGAGCCCCATTACCGATGCCCACAGTAGCTTTAACGGATGGCAAAGCACCCAAGACCGCGCGTGGCCAAACAACATCGACCACATATTCTATCGTAATGCTCAGCCCCTACGCTTTGTCACCCATGACGAGCCCAACTATGGCGTGCCTTATGTTTCTGACCACTATCCCATCGTGTGCGACTTTACGTTTTAATTTTCCTTTTTATTATTCATGATGAAACGTACACCGCCTATGAACCGCACATTGCTTACCACCCTTATGCTGGCTATGGTCCTCAGCGCCTCGGCCACCGATTATACTTTGACCTCGCCCGATGGTCGCCTGCGTAGCGTTATCTCTACAGGTGCCACCACCACTTTCACCCTCAGCACACCGCATCAACAGGTGTTAGCTCCTTCGGCTATTGCCATGCATATAGCAGGCAAGGGTACATGGGGACATAACACTCAACGTGCTAAGGTGCACCGACAGAAGACCGATGCCACCATTAGTTCGCCCCTCTACCGTCGTGCCACCGTGCGCGACCAATACAACGCGCTCACCTTTCAACTGAAGGGCTACGATATGCAATTTCGTATGTACGACGATGGCTTGGCCTACCGTTTTGTGGGCCATATGCCCGACAGCGTGATTGTTACCAATGAAGAGGGTCGCTACCACTTTGCCGCCGACCACACGGCCTATGTTCCTTATATAAAGAGTAGGTCAAAGAAGGAGGGCGAAACTATTGATCGCCAATTATGGAACGACCAGCAAACACAGTTTACGCCCCAACGCCTGTCTGAAACCAACGCCCGCAATCTCATGGCTATGCCTTTCACCGTGGCCCTCGATCATGGCGAGCGTCTGTGCATGGTTGAGGCCGACCAGATTGATTATCCTGGCATCTATCTCTTGCGCGATAGCACGTCGGCTCTTGCCCAGCCCTTACTTAACGCCTTCTTTCCCCGCTACCCGCGCACCTTGCAACGTGGCGGACACGGTAATGTAGAGATGCTGGTGCAGGAGCGCGAAGCCTACATAGCCCGCAGTGCGGGGCAGCGCACCTATCCCTGGCGCTCGTTTATCGTTGGTGCTAACGATGGCGCCATTGCAGCCTCTGATATGGTGTATCGTCTGGCCTCGCCTTGCCAAATGAGTGATGTGTCGTGGATAAAGCCAGGCCATGCCGCCTGGGACTGGTGGAACAACAGTGCCCTGTATGGTGTGCCCTTCAAGGCGGGCTTCAACAACGATACCTACCGCTTCTTTATCGACTTTGCCCAGCGCTTCGGCCTCGAATATGTACTTATCGACGAGGGATGGTTCTCTACCCAAAGCACCAACATCTACGACCTTGCCCCCGATATTAACCTCAAAGCCTTGGTGCAGTATGCTAACGAGCGTGGCGTGGGCATCATTCTGTGGGCTGGCTACCTATCGTTGGCGCGCGACCTTGAAAACGCCATCAGCCACTATTCGGCCATGGGCATTAAAGGTTTCAAAATCGACTTCTTGAACCGCGACGACCAACCCATGTTGCAGTTTATGCAGCGCACAGCACAGTTGTGTGCCCAACACCACATGTTGGTCGACTTTCACGGTACGGGCAAGCCCGCAGGCTTTCAGCGCACATGGCCCAATGTGGTTAACTATGAAGCTGTGTTTGGCCTTGAACAGATGCGATGGTCGAAAAAAGACGTCGACATGGTGACGCATGATGTTACGCTGCCCTTCACCCGTATGGTGGCTGGCCCCATCGACTATACCCCTGGTGCCATGCGCAACTCGCTCAAGGGCATGTATTATCCTAACAAGCGCAACCCCATGAGCCAGGGCACACGTATGCACCAGGTGGCCATGTATGTGTGCTATGATGCGCCGCTCACCATGCTGGCCGACTCGCCTTCGCGCTATCTCGCCGATGCCTCCTGCACACAGTTTATAGCCGACATACCCACCGTGTGGGACGACACCCGTGTGCTCGATGGCGCCATAGGTCAGTACATAGCCATGGCTCGCGAGAAAAATGGACGTTGGTATGCTGGCGCCATTAACGGATGGCAGGCACGCACCCTGCACCTCACTTTGCCCGAAGGTTGCCGTGGCCGTAAGGCACGCATGATGTGCGATGGCCCTAATGCCGACCGTGTGCCTGAAGATTATGTCATTACCCACATCACCATTCCTGCCGACGGACGCATCGACATACCCATGGCAAAGGGTGGGGGATGGGCACTGATTGTTGACGAGTAAAGAAAGAATGTAGGCAAAGAGTGAACTTAAATAAGCAAACAGTTAGAATAACGCCACTGTTAAAATAGGTAAAAGTTTGGCTAACGTGTTCAGTAAGATAATACCTTTGGCGGTATATCTGAAAAAGCACGAACCATACCAAACCGAACCTACATCTACATAATACATATTACCCTTTATGGACACAAACAGCGAACATAACTTTGAATACGCTTTTCACCAATTGTATCTACAATATAGCAGCAAGGTGTATAGCTTTATCTTGCGCCATTCAAACGGCAACCAGTATTTGGCCGAAGAGGTGGTGCAAACCGTATTTATGAAGTTGTGGGAGCGGCGTACACAGTTTGACGATCTGTCGCTCATGCGCCCCTACCTCTTTTCAATGGTGCGCAACACTTTCTATAAAATGTGTGCTCACGAGGCCGTTAGGTATGCCTACGAGCACTGCATGAAAGAAGAAGCCAAAGAGCCTATAACACAACAGGCAGAAGTAACCCCTGAGAGCACCCTTGACGAAGAGAGCTTGCACGACCTCATCCTTCAGTTGGCCGAAAAGATGCCCGAGAAGCGCCGCGCTGTTTTCTATAAGAACCGCATCGAGAAAAAATCGTATAACACAATAGCCCAAGAGATGCATATCTCTGAAAAAACCGTTGGCACACACATGACCATGGCGTTGCGGTATCTGAGAGAACATCTGCACGACTATACCAACGTGTTCCTTCTATTATTTATCCTTTCACAAAATGCGATTTTATGGTAAACGACATGCTTTATTACAAAACCTTGGCCGAAAAGTTTCTCGGCCATCATGCTTCGCAAGAAGAGGTCGATGAGCTGTTTGAATGGATGAAAGATAACGAACAGCTCAGCCAGCTGCTACGCGAAGAGATAGAGGCTGCCCCCGACCACGAACTAAGCGATAGCCGTAAGCGCCATATTTATACCACCATTGTGAATGGCAATAGCAACGGCAATGGCACCGCACAGCCCACACCAAACGCTACACAACCCACCACATGGCGCCAGCGCTTCACCCCCATGCGCTTGTTGGCCGCTGCTTGTGCTGTGGTGGCAGTGTGCTCGGTATCGCTGTTGGCATGGCAGAACTTGCGCCCGCAGCCAGTATATCAGCCCCTCATGGCCACCACCGAGGTAGCCAACCGCTCGCAACTCACCTTGCCCGATGGCACCCATGTATATCTCAATGCCCAATCGCAGCTCAGCTATCAGCTCGACACCAAAGGTTGCCAGCGCGTGGTGAACCTTGATGGCGAGGGCTATTTTGAGGTGGCACCCGACAAGGCTCACCCCTTCAAAATATTAACCAATGGCATGGAGGTGCTGTGCTTGGGCACCAAGTTTGACATAAAAAACTATGAAGACGATAGTTCGGCCAAGGTTATCTTGCGTCAAGGCAAGGTGAAGGTTATGTCGGGCACACAAGAAATAGTGATGCAGCCTGGCACCTGTGTTACCTACAACAAGGCCACGGGCCGCCTGTCGCAGCAAATGGTGCAGAAAGATTGTGCTACCGACTGGATGCGAGGCTATGCCTATTATAAGAACGAATGTCTGGAAGATATTGCCAACGAACTGTCGCGCAACTATGGTAAACGCATCGTGCTGTCGTCGCCAGCCATGGGTCGCGAAACGTTCAGTGGCTATCTGGGCCATTCGTCGCTCAACGATGTGCTGCGTGCCCTCTCGGTAGCCGCTGGCATACGCTACGAATATATTAACGACAGCACCATACAGCTATTTAATAATCAGAAGTGACAATTATAGTATAATCAAGAACTATTCACACCGCTTGGCCGCATTGCTGGTGGCGCTGCTCACAACAGTAGCGTCGATGGCAGCAGGCATCACCCTCAACCTGAGGAAGGTTACGGTAAAGAAAGCCATGGAACGCATTGAAAATGTGTCGAATGTGCGCTTCTTTTATAAAGATAACCTGAAAGATCTGAACAAGGTAGTAACCCTAAAGACGCAAGATGCGTCGGTAGAGAAATGTCTTGAACTGTTGTTTGCACAAACCGACATCAGCTATAAGATTGACAAGAACAACGTGGTTATTCTTCAGCGCAAGGGCACAACCTCGGCTACCGCCGATGCCGACGAGCCTATGGGCAATAGTCGCACACGCATAACGGGCACAGTAACCGATAGCCATGGCGAGCCCCTGATAGGTGCCAACGTTAAGATACGCGGACAGAAGACGGGCGTGGTGACCGACATTGATGGTCGTTTTCAGCTTAATGCCGCTACAAACGATGTGATTGAGGTGTCGTATATAGGCTTCAGCCCCATCACCACAAAGGTGGGTGCCAAGCACAACCTAACATTGGCCCTGACCGAAGAGCGCAACGAATTGAACGAGGTGGTGGTAGTGGGCTATGGCACACAAAAGAAGGTAAACCTTACGGGTGCCGTAGCGGTTATCGACTCGAAAGAAACGCAAGGGCGCCCCGTGGCTTCGGCTGCCCAAGCCCTACAAGGTCTCGACCCTTCGGTAAACATTGGCATCAATTCGGGTAAAGCAGGCTCGGGCTACAGCATCGACATTCGTGGTGCCGCCTCGCTCAATGGTAGCGAGCCCTTGGTGCTGGTCGATGGTATTGAGATGTCGCTCTCGCGCCTGAACCCCAACGATATTGAGAGCGTGAGCATCTTGAAAGATGCCTCGGCTGCCTCGGTATATGGCACCAAGGCATCGGCAGGTGTTATCTTAGTTACCACCAAGACAGGCAACTCGTCGAAGGTGCGTGTCAACTATAACGGTCGCGTGGGATGGCTGAAAAACACCACCTCGACCGACTATATTGACAAAGGTTACGACTGGCTGCGCATGACCGAAACCTTTTGGGCTGCCAGCAATAAGGCGGGCACCTACTCGCAATACACCGATGAAAATATGGCCGAACTGTGGATGCGCCGCGACGATGTAAAAGAAAACAGTGCGCGCCCCTGGGTGGTTACTCAGCCCGATGGCACCTATAAATATTATGGCAATGTTGACTGGTACGGCTATTTTTACAAGCGCACACGCACCCAGAACGAGCACAACGTTTCGATACAGGGCGGCAACGATAAGGTGCGCTATTATATCAGCGGCCGCTACTTTGGCAGCCAAGGCATCATGAAGATACAAAACGACCCCTTTGACAGCTACTCGTTGCGTAGCAAACTGTCTGTCGACATTACCAAGTGGCTGCACTACTCGAACAACATAAGCTATTATTATGGTTATAACTGGTGGCCTGGACAGGCCAACGTGCAAAACACCTTCTCGGCCGTATCGTATGGCGCCGCACCTTACCTCACCCCTACCAACCCCGATGGCACCATTGTGCACCGACAAACCTATACCAACCAAACGGCCGAGGTGGCGGGTGGCTTTAACCTGCTGCTCACCTATGGCAAGGCATCAAACATGGAGAAGGAAAACGAGTTTACCATTAAAAACGCCATCGACATTGATGTGGTGAAAGGCTTGAAGCTGCACCTCTCGCACGCCTACAAGTTTTCGCACCTCTTCGACCAGTATCGCTACACCACAGCCCCTTATTCAACACGTGAAGGTGTAGAGACCTGGACCCCCGACGACCCCGCCACAAAGTTTCGTAACGAGCTTACCGAGGCCAATAAGTCGACCTACAAGCACACCTTCGAGGCCTTTGCCGACTACAGCCTCACCTTGAACAAGGCCCATAACATTAAGGCCATGGTGGGTATGCAGTATGACACCCGCTACTGGAAGAGCAACAGCATTACGGCCAACGGGTTGCTGTCAGAAGACCTGAACGACTTTAACCTGGCCGATGCCGACCGCTATACCGTGAAGGGTGGGCAGTCGAAGTATAAGACGCTGGGCTACTTTGGCCGACTGAATTACGACTATATGGGTCGCTACCTTGTTGAGGCGTCGGGCCGTAGCGATGGCTCGTCGCGTTTCTGGAGCAAGAACCGCTGGGCCTTCTTCCCCTCAGGCTCGCTGGGCTGGCGCATGAGCGAAGAAAAGTTCTGGCGCGGCATGCAGTCGTGGTGGGATAACGCTAAGGTGCGCTTCTCTATCGGTAGCCTGGGCAACCAGCAGGTTAGCGACTACCTCTTCGTGCAAGAAATCAACACAAAGAAAATAAATAACAATTTTACCCTTGATGGCTCTACGCCCCTTACCTATGCCCAAGAGTCGGCACCTGTATCCAGCGCCCTCACTTGGGAGAAGGTTACCACTTATAACTGGGGCCTCGACCTCACCTTCCTGCATCGCCTTAATGTTACCGCCGACTATTATGTTCGCAACACTAAGGGCATGATGGTGAATGGTGCCTCGCTGCCCGCCGTTTATGGTGCCTCGGTGCCCAAGGAGAACGCTGCCGATATGCGCACCCGTGGTTGGGAGATAGGCCTGTCATGGCACGATGGCTTCAACCTCTTGGGCAAGAAGTTCAACTATACCGTGCGTGCCAACATAGGCGACTATAAAACCAAGGTTACACGCTTTGACAACGAAACTGGAAAGATAGGCGACCACTATGTGGGCGAAACCTTAGGCGAACTGTGGGGATGGCGCACCGACGGACTGTTCCGTACCAACGAAGAGGCTGCCGACTATGCTCAGAAGGTAGATCTTACCTACCTGCAAAAATATATTGCTGATGCCAAGAGTCCCTATACAGGCTGGATGGCTGGCGACCTGAAGTATGTTGACAGCAATGACGATGGCAAATTGTCGTTAGGCAGCGGCACGCGCAAAGATCCTGGCGACCTGCGCGTCATAGGCAACGTGTTGCCACGCTATTCTTACTCGTTTGGTGGCGACTTCAACTGGAATGGTGTCGACTTCTCAGTGCTCTTCCAGGGTGTTGGCAAGCGCGACTGGTATCCTGGTGCCGGACAGTCGAACCTCTTCTGGGGCTCTTACTGCCGCCCGCACAACACGTTCCTCTCGCAACAGATGATAAACAATATGTGGTCAGAAGATAACCCCGACGGCTATTATCCTCGCCCCCGTGGCTATGTGGCCTACTCGGGCAACTACAGCCACAATGCCGAGCTCACAGCCATTAACGACCGTTACATACAAAGTGTGGCCTATTTGCGTTTGAAGAACCTGGCCTTTGGTTACACCTTCTCGCATCTCGGAAATATTATCGATAAGGTGCGTGTTTATTTCACGGGCGAAAACCTGTTCTACTGGTCGCCCATGAAGAAGCACAACAAGTATATCGACCCTGAACAGGCTGTTTCTGACGTGTCAAAGTCGGCCGACTCGAAAAACCAAAATATCGGCTCAGGCGAGGTCTACTCGTTCAGCAAGTCGTTCTCTATCGGTATTGATGTTACGTTCTAAGCAGAAACCTTTAATTATCGAAAACGTATGAAACTGAAAAATATATTTCTTTGTGGCCTCACCGCCTTGGCATTGACAGGATGTGATCTTGACGAATTTCCGAAAGACTCGGTGTCGCCCGAAACATTCTTTAAAACCGAGAAAGAGCTAAAGCTATACAGCAACCAGTTCTATACCGCGTTGCCCGATGCCAGCGATCTCTATATGGAGTCGTCCGACTATATCGTACACAACCTTTCGTACAGCGATGCTGTGCGTGGCTATGCACATGTGGTGCCCAGTACAGGCGGTGGCTGGAGCTTCTCTACGCTGCGACATATCAATTATTTTTTGCAAAACCTGTATCGCTGCGAAGATGAGGCTGTGCGGAAAAAGTATGAGGGCGTGGGACGCTTTTGGCGCGCCTACTTCTACTTTTCAAAGCTGCAACTTTTTGGCGACCTGCCTTGGTACGACCAGGTGCTGAACAGCGACGACGACCAGCTACTGTATAAGGAGCGCGACAGCCGCGACGTCATTATCAAGCACATTATCGACGACCTTGATGTGGCCGCTAAGCAGCTGCCTGAGGTGGGCGAGAACAAGTATCACATCTGCCGCTATACAGCATTGGCACTGAAGGCGCGCGCTTGCTTGTATGAGGGCACCTTCCGCAAGTATCATGCTGGCACAGTGTTTAACCCCAATAACCTGCCCTATGCCGACATGCTGCAACAGGCGGCCAGCGCTGCCCTTGAGGTAATGCAAAGTGGCAAATATCAGTTGTATACCGAAGGCGCTCGCCCTTACTACGACTACTTCGTAGGCACGGGAACCGCCAGTGAAAAAGAAACCATTCTTTCGCGCTCGTATGGCTTGGCCACACACGATGCGTCGGCCTTTGCCCTCGTGGCTTCAAAGGGTTCGGCAGGTTTCACCCGCGCTTTTGCCTTGACGTATCTCGACAGCGATGGCACGCGCTTTACCGATAAGGCCGACTACCTAACACAGCCTTTCACTGAAGAAACGAAGAACCGCGACCCGCGTATGGCACAAACCTTCCTCACGCAAAACTTTACCTATAAAGATGGCACCCAAGGGTTGTATCGTAAGAACCTCTCGGTAACGGGTTATCCTGTGGTGAAGTTTATCGAGGGCTCTGAAGCCACTTCTGGTTCGCATGTTGATATGCCTGTGTTCCGCCTGGGCGAGGTTTATCTCAACTATGCCGAGGCGTTGGCCGAGGTTGGCACCATCACGCAGAACGATCTCGACATTTCTATCAACAAGCTGCGCGACCGCGTGCATATGCCGCACCTGTTGCTGGCCGACGCCAATGCGCACCCCGACGCCTTCCTTAAAGGCGAAGCCTATGGTTATAAAAATGTAGATAAGGGCGACAACTGTGGCGTGATACTGGAGATACGCCGCGAGCGTGGCATTGAATTGGTGATGGAGGGCTTCCGCTATCAGGATTTGGTGCGTTGGCGCGAGCTCACACGTTTCGATAATCAGAACGTCGACGAAACCCCCAACGGTCGCGAGTTCTTCGGTCCTTATGTGCCCAGCAAAGGTAGATACGACATGGATGGCGATGGCGTGTTCGACTTTGTGGTGAACCCCGAAACGGGTCGTGGCTATCCTGCTCCTACAGGCGTAAAGGCAGTTACCATTAACAAAGACATCTTCTTAACTGAAGATACCAAGGGCATGATCATTGCTTTGTCTGATATGGTGCGTCGCCATAACGAGAAACGCGATTATCTGTATCCCATTCCTATCACTGAGCTCACCCTCTCAAAAGGCTTGCTGAAACAAAACCCCAACTGGGACGATATTAATAGAGAAAAATGAAAATTATGAAAAAGACAATATTATTCTTTTTGGCCACCATCTTGTGCTTGGCCTTCACCGCTTGCAGCGACGACGACAGCCTGCCCAAGGCTAAGTTTTCAGAGATAACCATCTCGCCCATGCAGCAAACTTATCATGTGGGTGATAAGGTGACGCTTACCGTGAAGCAGGCCACCGACACCCCGTCAGAGGTAAAGGCCGCCAAGTATTGGTTCTACTACGACTATGCCACCAAGGCTATGTTTGTAACGCCTACCGCCGATACCAACGAGTTTGTCTCGCCCGAGATAACCCTTACCCGTGCTGGCGACATCGAGCTCAGCTTTTGGGCACAATACGACTATGCCCAATATCAGTATGATGGTGTAACAAAGCGCATCACCATTCATGTAGAAGAGTAAAAGCAAACCTCCTTGTCAACTCGTCAACTTAGAAAAGCAAACAGCTCGTCAACTCGTCAACTTAGAAAAGCAAACAGCTCGTCAACTCGTCAACTAAAATATTAACCATTTAAATATTCATTGCAATGAAACTAAAAGGTTTACTACTTACCGCAGCCGTTGCTGCTTCAGCCAATGTTATGGCAACCGATTATTATGTAAAGCCTGGTAATGCCGCTACTGGCAACGACGGCTCGTCATGGGACAAGGCCCTCACCATTTGGGATATCTACCAAAACGAGGCCGTGGCCAAGAAGAAAGAGGCCGACTCGAAGTATAAAAACGGCGACGTGTTCTTCTTTGCTGGCGGTACCTATTATCCCACCCTCGAGGCTGGCGGTGTGGCACAGCGCATCTACCGTGGCTACATCTTTGTAGGCGGTTGCGACCCCACACAAGGCCCTGTAACCACATGGCCCACCTATCCATCGGCCACTCCTACCATCTTCTCTGGCGACCTTAATGCCGATGGCGTAGCATCGCCTGGCGACGCCCGTTGCTTGGTAAATATGCGTCTGGGCTCGAAGGGCATGAATACAGCCGACGATCGTTACACCGTGAGCGATGCATCGCTGAAGCCTCTCACCTTCCACGGCTTCGAGTTTAAGTGTGCCTATAACGAGAGCGAGTGGCCCAGCAGCGAGGCTGCCGATGCCATGACGGGCTGGGGAGCCTTGAGTGTTGCGCAGGGCTGGCTCGAACTGTATAACTGCGACGTGCACGACACCTATGCCGCCAAAGCATCGGGCATGAGCGTGTATGGCTCGCTGTATAACCTGCGCGACTGCCGCTTCTATAACAACCACGCTGTGCAAACGGGTGCTGCCTTGCGTGTAAACATTAATACCGACATTCGTTATTCGCGTGGCACTGTTGAACGTTGCGCTTTCTATAACAATACCCTCGACGACCGCCACGGCGCTGCCATAGCCCTTACCGCTGGCGAGATGTATATCATTAACAGTACCGTGTCGGGCAACACCTCTTATGCCGAAGGCGGTGGCGTAGTGGCCAATGGCGACAAGAACGCTACACGTAAGCTGCATATCATTTGCTCTACCATTGCGGGCAACACCTGTACCGCCGACCCCACCGAGCTGTATAAGACCGATGCCGAGACGGGCGAGGTTACCAATCCTGGTTCGCTGGTAGGTACCGACCTGCGCATTGCTGCCGATGCCAACTTTAATATGTACAACTCGATTGTTGTAGGACGTACCGACGATGGCACCGTGGCTTATGCACCTATCGTGATGAAAGACGCTGCTAAGGGCGAGGCTGCACCTTTGTTTGAACCGCGTTGCGAGTTTGAAAACTTCAACATTACGGGTTCATGCCTCCCATTGATTGAAGCCGATAAGTGGAGCTACATTAAGAAGGGAACCACCAACTCGATGCAGGCTGCTAACACCTTTGCCGCACTCTTTGGCGAGCAAGACATCAACGCCAGCGCTGATAAGGTGCTTGTGCCCAACAAAACTTATATCGAGGGCTTGGCCGCACAAGAGTTTTATCCTCCTTATGTAGCCGATGTAAACACCTATGCTGCACAGTTGGCCACCGAGCCTCTGTTTGTCACCACAGGCTATCAGGTGCCCGACCTCACTGTCGATCAGACGGGTGCCAAGCGTAATGCTAACGACGATGCCGACTACTGCCCTGGCGCTTTCGATGCTTTTGCTAATACCACTGGCATTGTTGGTGTGCAGACACTGAAGCCCGCTGCACAGAAGTATATGTATAACCTTCAGGGCCAGCGCGTAAACGACGCCTACCGTGGCATCGTTATCGTGAATGGTAAGAAGGTAGTGAAGTAGATTTCTTTAGTTGACGAGTTGACGAGGCACGAGTAAACAAGGAGATTACCTTTGCTAATCTTTGTTGGGTAATCTCCTTGATACAACAAATCTGCTTGTCCGCTCGTCCCTCGTCAACTATCAATGCAAATCTCCTTGTCAACTCGTCAACTTGTCAACTCGTCAACTAACAAAACCCATGTTTCGGAAAAAACTTTTCTTCGCACTACAGGTGCTGTTCTGCCAACTGTTTGCTGCCGTTGCCTTGGCGCAAACCACCACTTTAAACGTAGGAACCTATAACATACGCTGCCCCAGCAATGGCGATACGGGTGAGCGCGATTGGAGCCAACGTCGTGACGCCGTGGTGCAGACCCTTAAAGATAATGCCTACGACATAGTGGGCTTAAACGAATGTCATGGTGGCGCCATACTGTCTTACATCGAACAGCAGCTTACCGATTATACAGTGGTGAAGTATAGCGACCAAAAGAGTCCTGGCACCACCGCCGAAAATTTTAACCCCATCTTCTTTCGCACCAGTAAGTTTGAACTGCTTGACGATGGCGTCTTTTATCTTGCCACCGACCTTACACGCCCCACCATTAGTTGGGATAACAATAAAAACAACATACGCTTTACCGTGTGGGCCAAGCTGCGCATAAAAGCTACCGATGAGATTTTTTATTTCTTCGAGACACATCTCGACCATGAGGGCGACGACTCGCGCAACGAGCAGGCTCGCATCAATATGCAGCAGGTGCGCACCATTGCGGGCTGCTACCCCGTAGTGTTGTGTGGCGACCACAACTCGAGCAAGACACGCATACCCTTCTATCAGATGATGGGCAGCTATATGCTCGATGCTCGCACCGCCGCTACCACTACCGAAGGCATTGAGAAGGGCGACGGCACATTGTCGAAACATAAGGTCAACGGTAAAGACTTTTGGGACCCCGACTATCACACCAGCACCCGTCTCGACTATATATGGGTGCGTGGCGCTAACGTGTCGTTTTATAAAACCATTAACAGCACCTACGGCCGTAAGCAAACGCCCAGCGACCACTTTGCCATCAAGGCCACCATCACGCTGAACGCTTACACCCCTAACCATACACACCGCCTGACGACTGATGACAACATTGCTGAGGCTATTGCCAATGCCCAGGCTGGCGATACCCTCTTGGTACAGGCTGGCCGTCTGGCGTTGCCAGGGTCGGGCAAGACGGCTACGGTGAAGATCAACAAGTCGCTCACCATCAAGGGTGGCTACAATGCCGACTTTAGCGCACAAACAGGTTATACCGAGCTGTGTGGCGATGTAAACCACCTTATCACCGTAAGCCAAAACTGCGCCCTCGAACTGTCACACTTCGACCTACATGGCGGCAATGCCCCTCAGGGTGGCGCAACGGCTCAGGGTGGCGCTATTTATAGCACAGAATCGATGGTTCATCTTGACCACTGTTTGGTGCACGATAATACAGCCTACAGCAATGGTGGTGGTGTGTATTGTTCGGGCCAAATAAACGTTAGCCACTGTCAGTTTTATAACAATACCTCGCTGTATGGCTCGGGCGGAGCACTTTATACACCCGCCAACACCCGCGAACTGGTTTGGCGCTACTCGGTGCGCAACAGCCTCTTCTATAACAATAAGGCCACCATGGGTGCTGCCTGCTATATAGGTGCGTTTTCACAACTGCACGTTAGCGCTTGCGCCTTCTACCACAATACAGCCACCACAGCGGGCACCTTCTATGCCAGCCGTACAAAGTATAATAGCAAGGTGTGCTTCGTAAACAACACCTTTGCCAATAACACGCTTACGGCCACCGCCGTGGCGGGCTTGCCTGCCAGCAACCGTGGTGGTTCGGCCATCTGGCTCACCCTTAATGGCGAAGGTACATCGGTAGCACTGGTCAATAATACTATTGTGGGCAACCAAGCCTCGTGCCTGGCCGATGGTGCTACGCCTGCCGACTTTTGTGGTGCTGCCGTACAGGTGAGCACCGATGCCACCGTGCGCCTCTACAATAATATTATTGCGGGCAATGGTTCAAACGCCTCAACGGGTGGCGATGTTTATCTTACCAACCTTGTGCATGTTGACACGCAGCGCAACGTTTACACGACGGCCGATAATTGCCACATGAACTTTTCTGACAACGACCTCTTTATGTCTACTCGTGCCTCGGCCCTCAGCGCCCTTGCCTCCCTGCTTGATGGCGAGGTGGTTGATGATAAGTTTGTAGCCAACGTTACCGACGATTCGGGCACCCGCATTGTGGCCGTAAAAAGCCTCGTGTTTGGCACAAAAACCATTAACGATGTGCCTGCCGACAACTATAACGAGAGTCGATTTAAAGGCGATGTTGACGACGATGCCGACTTTAAGTCGGCCCTTACCACCGACCAGCGTGGCGCTCTTCGCAATAGCAGTGGGGCGGGTGTGCGCGGTGCCTACGAGTATGGTGCCGTAACGGCCATCAGCGCGCCCACCGTGGTGCCTGCCGCTCGTCCTACTGATAACATAGCATATAACTTGCAAGGCCAGCGTGTGAGCGACAGCTATCGCGGCATTGTGATAGTGAATGGCAAGAAGTTTTTAAGATAAGAATACGAACCAACAAAACAATATTAACATGAAATTGACACGTTTCTTTACAAAGCTTATGGCACTGTGTGCTATCTTTGTGCTGGGTGGCCTCTTCAATATGGCTCGGGCCAATGAAGCCGACACCCCCACCGAACCTACCGACGATACTGTGCGCGTGCTGTGTATAGGCAATTCGTTCACGGTCGATGCCGTAGAAGATTATCTTTCGCCCATCCTCCGATCGGTGGGTAAGAAGGTTATTTTGGGTTACCCCTATAAGGGTGGCACCACCCTTGAGATGCACATGGGATATATTAATGCCAAGAACCCCATCTACAATTATCGAAAGATTGATGCCGAGGGAGCCTATACGGCACAGGCTAATACCACCTTCGATGTAGGATTGAAAGATGAGGCGTGGGACTATGTGGTTATTCAAACCGACCACAACTATAGCGGCGTGTATAGCCACTATTTTCCGTTTCTTACCGACCTTATGAACTATGTGAAAACCAATGGTAAGAACCACAATCCTAAGTTTTTCTTGTATATGACATGGGCTTACGATGCCTCGTCTACCTACAAAGATTTTCCTCTTTACAATAACGACCAGATGACGATGTATAACGCTATCATCGACTGTGCCTACCGCGCTGCTGAACAGGCTGGCATCAACACTGTAGTGCCTGCTGGCACCGCTGTACAGAACGCTCGCACCACCTATATTGGTCAGAACATGAACCGCGATGGTTATCACATGAACTTTGAGTATGGCCGCTACCTCGTGGGTTTAACCTATGCTGCTGTAGTGTTGGGGGTCGACCCACAAACCGTTACCTATCATCCCTCTACCATTAGCGATAATCTGGCACAGTTGTGTCGCGACGCAGTAACGGCAGCCTTGGCTAAGCCTAAGGAAATAACCTCGCTTAGCGATAAGTGGGGCGTAAACCCCGATGTGATGAACCAGCCTCTGGCGCGCAAGATAAGCATCAGCCTCGAAACCGAGAAGGCCGATGAGATGATGGGCTCGAAATGGAATTTTATTAATGCCACCGACCCGATGGCGGTGACTGAAAACCTGATTGATGATGCCTTTGTTCCCACTGCCGTAAGGGTGAGTGTGAACAAGGCGTTCAGCGCCACCGAGCCTGGCTCGTTGTTGCTCACAGGGCTGTATCACGGTCAAACCTACGACATTACACTGTCGTATCTCAACGCTGGACAGCCTGCTACCATTGTGCAGCACGCCATTGCTCCTGATGTTAACGGCCGTGTGTATGTTGATGCCGAGACGGCCAGCGCACAGGGCGACGGCATTGACGGCCTCTACGCCATCGAGATACAGCCCAGCCTGCAATATACCGATGCCGAGGGACAAACCGCTACCCTCGACCCCACAGCAGGCATACCTGAGCGCATTGCTCCGGGCACCCCTTGGGATGGCACCGCTACCTCTGAACCCGCGCTGGGGTCGGGCAACTGCTATGTGATTAATGCTGCTGCCGAACTGGCTTGGGTGGCCAATATATCAAACCAAGGCGTCACGGCGGCCAACATGCTCATCACGCAAGATATTGACCTGGGCGGACATAAATGGACACCTATTGGTAAGGCTAAATATTATAACGGAAGCATCAAGGGTCAAGGCCACACCATTAGTGGCCTGTATCTTGAGCCTACCGCTGCCGACGCTGTCAGTGGCTTTATTGGTCAAACCAATGGCGCGGGCACTATCAGCGACCTATACCTTGAGGGAAAAATGGTGGTGAAGAAGTTGCCCACGGCAAAAAATGCCGACTATGGCTCGTTCATAGGTCTGGCCAATGCTCTGAAAGCACTCAGCAACTGCCACGCAAAGGTTGACATTGAGGGCGAGGGTGGATGTGGCATCTATCAAGGCGGACTCATTGGCCGTATGAAGGCCACTCGCATAGAGGGCTGCTCGTATGAAGGCACCATGACCATTGGCGCCACCAACACTAAGACCAAGGGCTATGGCGCTTTGGTAGGCACGGCAAATAGTGGGGTGGAAGGTGCTGTAGGCAGCATTGAAAACTGCTGGATGACGGGCACGGTGAAGAACACCTCGTCGGCCTCGTGCACCTATGGTGCTGCTATTATTGGTTATGCTAACCTGTCGAAAGGTGTGCTCACCATTAAAAACAATTATGTAAGTGGACAGCTGCTATGCACGGGTGCTCAGCCCACCAACTATGCTGTGGTTTCGGCAAAGTCGGCGGGCGTGAAAACGCACACCATTTTCGGCACCAACTATGCCGTAAACACTTTGCCTGAAGATAAAAACGCCACACAGGTTAGTGAAAACGATGTACACAGCGGTATGTTATGCTATCTGCTGAACCTTGACCAAGAGAAGGCCGTGTTCGGACAAAACCTTTCAGTGGCCGACAGCCACCCCGTGCTGCTGGTTGAGGGACAGAACGTGCAGCGTGTCGACTTTTATGTTGATGCCGTGCAGTATGCTACCACTTTTAACAACGGAACACTGGTGCTGCCCGCCAATAATCCTTCGAAAGAAGGTATGCAGTTTGATGGCTGGTTTGACGCTGCCGAGGGCGGCAATGCCTTCACTGCTGGCGCCACCATAGGCCCCAATGCTTCGTTATACGCCCATTTCAGCGTGCCATCAGGCATCCATCATGCTGAGGCCGAGGTAAGCCTACAACCCCTTCGCTACTACACTTTAGACGGCTGCGTTGCCCCCACCACCTTTCGTGGCATTGTGGTAACAGAAAAGGGCAAAAAGGTTATTAAAAAATAAGAAACTTATTAAGAAATAAACGGATAGAAGGCCTATAAGGCCACGAGGTTATGAAACCTCTATCTTATAATGAGGGTGTGTCAAAATAGAAGTTAAAAGAAGTTTGGGCTTCGCCCGAAGTTAACAGAAGTTAGCGGACATATGTATAAATTGCTGAAAATAAAGCATTTGTCTGTTAACTTCCATCCATCGTAGATGGATTAACTTCTTCTTAACTTCCTCTAACTCCTATTTTGACACACCCTCTCTTTTAAAACCAATAATAACAAAACCTATGAAGAAAAGAAAGATAGGGCTCTTCCCGAAGGTGGTGTGTGCCATCATTGTTGGCTCGCTGTTAGGGCTGGTGGCCCCCGAATTTTTAGTGCGACTGTTCAAAACCTTTAATGGCATTTTTGCACAGCTGCTTAAGTTTATCGTACCCCTGCTGGTGCTGGGTTTGGTGTCGCCATCAATCATGCGCTTAGGACGAGGGGCAGGCAAAATATTGGTTACGGTGGTGGCCCTATCATATCTCTCAACGGTGTGTGCGGGCTTCTTCGCCTTTGGGTGTGCCAGTTGGCTGTTGCCCCACTATTTGTCAGTGGGCGAAATCAGTCCTACATCGGCTCAGGCTGCCGAGGTGCTGCCCTACGTAAGCTTAAAAATACCCCCTGTATGCGATATTCTTACCGCCCTGTGCCTCTCGTTTATGATAGGTGTGGGCGCTATCTTCACAGGCGGCACCGCCATGCGCAAAGCCTTCGACGAGTTTGGCGACATCGTGAAGCTCACCATCGAACGCGTGATCATACCGCTGCTGCCGTGGTACATCTTTACCATGATGTGCGAGATGAGTTTTCGCGGACAGCTTGCCATTGTGGTGGGGTCGGGCGTGAAGGTTATTCTTACAGGTGTGTGTCTATCCATTATTTACCTCGTGTTGCAATATGTGGTGGCGTGTACCATTGCGGGCAAGAACCCGCTGCGCTGCCTGTGGAACATTGTGCCTGCCTATCTTACAGGTTTTTCTATTTGTTCCAGTTCGGCGGTCATACCCGTCACCCTTGAGTGTACCCAGAAGATGGGCGTAAACAAAGAGATAGCCGACTTTACCGTACCCCTTTGTGGTACCGTTCACATGTGTGGCTCTACCATCAAACTCATCACCACATCGGTGGCCGTGATGTTTATGTCGGGCATGGACATTCATTTTGCCCTCATCGCCAACTTTGTGTTGCTGCAAGCTATCTCGGCTGTGGCAGCGCCAGGCGTGATGGGTGGCGTGTTGATGGCATCGGTAGGATTGTTGGAAAGTGTGCTCGGCTTCTCGGCCGAACAGAGCGCCCTCATGATGACCATCTACCTGGCCCTCGATGGCTACGGCCCTGCCTGTAATGTGAGTGGCGATGCCGCCATAACAATGATTGTTGATAGACTGTTTGGCCGAAAAAACAATAATGCATTGTAAGGAAAGTCTCTCTGTTTTTCTTAAACGAAAGATACAAAAAAAAGTGTAAGCAATACAAAAACCGATTGCTTACACTTTTTTTATTGGGTGATATTGATGTGTTAATGCTTTGTGCCTGTCTTTAGCGGCAAGCGTAGAACGAAGCACCGTGAACGGCCATGCGAGCCTGGAAGAGGCCTGCCTCGTCTTGGGTAAGCTTCAAGCTCTCGCCGTTGGGCATATATGCCTGAATGGTGCCATCGTCGTTGAAGGTGAAGAGGTCAACCACCTGGCCGTCGTGCTGCTCGCTCCAGGTCTTGGTCTTCTTGTTGTAAACGAAGAATATTTCTTCGCCAGTGGGCTTCTTTATCTTATAGCCGTTCTTCAGTGTGGTAACGGCATAGTAGCGGCCGTCTTGTCCCATCACCTCAGTGGTGGTGCCTACGCGCTGTGCCATGGGGTTGCTGCCCGACCAGAACTCGATGGTGTTGAGCACCAATGCGTCGGCCATTCCGCAGATAGCGTATGCGGGCGAAATGATGATGAAGATAAGTTCGTTAAGAAACTTCTCGTTGGTGGCCTGACGGTTCCAGTTTGCCAGTCGGTTGAACAAACTGAACGATCCTACACACGAGCTGGTGAGCATGGCGCCTGCCATGAACAGTGTGGCTACTTTCAAATGCTTCATTCTCATAATAAAAGGGTTTACTGATTAGAATATGCGATTAGGTGCGTAAAGGTAGCGAATTATTATGTATATAAGCCCCTTTTGTGCTGCCTTTTAATGTTTTTTTAGGGTTATGGGGGGTGGGGGGTATAGGTCTTATAGGTCCTATGGGTCTTATGGGTCCTATGGGTCCTATAGGTCTTATGGGTCCTATAGGTCTTATAGGTTTTATGGGTCCTATAGGTCTTATAACTTCCCTTTAAGCCTTACGCGGCAGTCTTCCAAAATTGTTGTTAGTTCTTCTACCGTTTCGGCGCGCAGCATGGCGATGCGTGTTTGGCGGAAGTCGGGAATGCCTTTGAAGATGGGCGAGGCGGCCAGGTGGCGGCGTGTGTGCAAGATACCTCGATACTCGTCAATGCGCTCTACGTTAATGCGTAGCTGCTCTTCTAAGATGTCAATCTTGTGGTCGAGGTCGAGTGAGGGGTCGGCGGGCAGCCCATCGAGATAGTCGCGCATCTCTTTAAATATCCATGGGCGGCCAAAGGTGGCGCGTCCCACCATCACGGCATCTACGCCATAGCGTTCGAAGGCTTCTTTGGCCTGTTCGGGCGTGGTAATGTCGCCATTGCCTATGATGGGTATATGTATGCGTGGGTTGCGTTTCACCTCGCCTATGAGGCTCCAGTCGGCCTCGCCCGTATACATCTGAGCGCGTGTGCGGCCATGAATGGTGAGGGCCTGTATGCCACAGTCTTGCAGCTGTTCGGCCAGCGTGGTGATGATGAGGTTGTCGGCGCTCCAGCCCAGTCGGGTTTTCACCGTTACGGGGGTGTTAACGGCCTTTACCACCTTTTCTGTAATTTCGAGCATGAGAGGTATGTTTTGCAGCATACCAGCGCCCGCCCCTTTGCCTGCCACCTTCTTTACAGGACAGCCAAAGTTGAGGTCGATGACGTCGGGGTGGGCTTGCTCCACAATCTTTGCAGCCTCTACCATGGCGTCGACGTCGCGGCCGTATATCTGTATGCCTACGGGGCGCTCTTCGTCGCTGATGGTAAGCTTATTGACGGTCGACTTGATGGAGCGCACGAGGGCTTCGGCGCTCACAAACTCGGTGTAAACCATTGAGGCACCGTAGCGCTTGCACAAGAGGCGAAAGCCTATGTCGGTGACGTCTTCCATGGGAGCCAGGAAGATGGGGTGGGGGCCAAATTCGATGTTTCCTATTTTCATTGTTTTTTCTTTTAATGGTGGGGCGAGGAAGCCTTACTAAGCCTTTATAGGCCTTTCTAAGCCTGGGTGACTGAGGGTGCTTATGGTTATGGGTGCCTTTTACGCTAAGGGTTCTGCCAAGCCGCTTTCTATGAGCTGCTGGCAGCCTGCCGAGAGGGTGGTGCCATTGATGCCCCTCCAGGCAAAGCAGGGGCGGTGATAGCGGCGGGCGTGGTGCATGGTAGAGAGGGCTCCGCTTCGGGCAGCGCTCTCTATGATGTAAACCTCGTCGGCCAGGGCAGCTATGAGGCGGTTGCGCTGTAAGAAGCGCGAGGCGTGGGGTGGGGTACTGAGCGGATACTCGGTGAGCAGTGCCCCTTGTCGCGCCATAGCCTCAGCCTCGTGGCGGTGTGCTGCGGGGTAGAGGGTGCCCAGCCCATGTCCTAACACGCCTATGGTGGCAATGTCGTTGGCTAAGGCCTGACGGTGAGCGCTCACATCGATGCCTTTAGCCAGTCCGCTCACCACCAGCAGTTGGTGGCCATAGCGTTGGTGCAGCGTTTGCACCAGTTGCTGTGTGCGCTGTTGTCCTTCGGGTGTGCAGTGTCGTGTGCCCACGATGCTCACCACATGCGTGGCGTTGAGGTTGGCGGGGCCCAGTTGGTAGAGCACCAGCGGAGCGTCGGTACACGTCATGAGGCGTTGTGGATAGTGGCTGGTGCCATATAGCAGCGGCTGTATGCCATATTGCGTCATGGCTTGCAGCTCGTCGTCGGCCCATTGCAGCGCCTGTTCTGTTTGTTCAGCGTTAAGGAAACGTAGCGTTTGTGCTGCCGAACCAATGCCTTGAATGGTTTGCAGCAGTTCGGCCTCATTGTCGTACATTTGTAGGTGTACGAGAGCCATGGCGCTCCTTATTTCCTCGTTATCAATCATTGCTTCTCTTCTTACAGGAAGGGGTGAGGGGTGTTGTTGCTTTCTTCTTATAGGAAGTGGTGATGGCTTGTTACTTCTCTTCTTCTTTTAAGAAGGGGGCGAAGGCTTTGTCATAGTCAGGACTTTTTGCCAGACGTCCGTTAACCAGCACTACCAGTTCGGTGGAGCTTTTGAAGCAGAGTGCGCCATCGCTCTTGCGGTAGAGGTCTTGGTTGAAGATGTAGCGCAAACCCTCTTTCTTCAGTCCCAGACGAGAGATGAAGCTGTCGTCGCAGCGCAACGGCTGCTTGTATTGCAGGTTCATGCGCGCCACTACGGCGTCGATGCCCCGCTCGTGCAACTGTGCGAAACTAACGCCGAGCGACACCAAAAACTGATGACGTGTGTGCTCGGTGTAATGTAGATAGTTGGCGTTGTTTACAATGCCTTGGATGTCGCACTCATAGTCGCGGACTTCCATTTCGGTTTCAAAGATATATTTTTGCATATTGTTTTGTTTTTTTGTGGGAGGCCTTTTTGTGGGAGGCCTTTTGGTAGGGAAGCCTTTTGGTGGGAGGCCTTTTGGTAGGGAAGCCTTTTGGTGGGGAAGCCTGTATAGGCCTTTCTAAGCCTTTCTAAGCCGAGGGGACTGGTGGGGGACTGGTGGGGGATAGATGGTGTGAGAGCGGCAAAGCTATAGGATTTTTCACTTTTCACTTTTCCCTTTTCACTTAATTCTTCCCTTCTTCAGCGCCTCATACCCGAAGCGGCAGCGTAGGCAGTCTTTGCGGTCGCAGTATAGGCGTTTTAGCTGTATGAGGGCTTGGGTGTCGGCGGCGTTTTCGGCTTTCAGACCACATTGTTGCCATAGGCGTACAATGTTATTGTCTTCGGGCTTTAGTTGCTCCAGCAGTGTTATGGCGCGGTGGCAGAGCCGTTCATCATCGCGGTGGCAGCCGTAGGCATACAGCATGGGCACCACAGTGTTGATGATGATGATATCGGTTGAGGCCGTTGAGAGCCGTTTTTCGTTTTGCCGAGCCTCATGCCCAAAGGTGTAGTGCGTTTGCCAGTAGGGTGTAACCTTTGTTGAAAGGGCGGCGCGCAGCTCTTTTATTGTGGTGCAGTCGGCCATGATGCTGAGCGAGCATTGGCGTGAGTGGTACAGGTGTGCCAACTGTGCCAAGCGTATATACGGAAAGTTTTGCGGGCGCAGTCGTAGGAAGCGCCACTGCCTGGCGTCGATGGCTTCGAGGCGGAACTTATGGGCGAGGTAGGCATACTCGTTTGAGAGGCGTTGAAAATAATCGTCGGCAGCTGTCTCTACCTGTCTGTGTGCCGCTGTGGCCGCCACGTTTAGCAAGCCCGCCTGTCCTAAGAACAGCGCCTCAATTTGGAAGAGGTCGTCGCGATGATGAGCGGCAGCGTCGAGCGACAGGTTTGTGGCCCACGCCTCTAGCGCGTCGCCATTGATGCCGAACCCAAAGTTGCGTGCCAGCGTGATGAAGAAGGCTCGCTCCCAGTCGGCCCCACATTGTTTCGCCCGTTGCATGATGGCCTCGGCCTTTTGCTGCAGCCGTTCGGTTTGCAGAACGCTCAGCCAACTGTGCTTTGTGAGGTTTGATAGCTCGGCTATGATGCTGTGGCATGGCGGATAGGCATCTTCATGAAGCAGCGCCTTATAGTTGTCTCTCACGCTTTGCGGTATGGGCAGCACCAGCAGTGGCGGCTGTTTGCCGTCGGTGCACAGCGCCTGTGCGCCATCGTCTTGTTCAACCACGTGCAGCACCACATTATCGTAGGCGGGGTCGGTGTTGTGGTGATGCGCCAGCCAGTCGGACGTCTTCAGGTGTATCTCCACATTTCCCACCCACATGGTTCCTGCTATGCGTACCTTAGCATTGAAGAAGTCGGGCCCTGCATTGCGGTTTAGCAATCCGGGGTCGATAACCTCAACCTCTTGCCCTTTAGTGGTGACAAGAGTGGTCAGTGGGAAGAGTTTGTGCTTCCATACATAATGTAGTAGCTGTTCCATGGTGATGGTAAGAGTTGGATATGCAAAACTACAAAAAAAGAGGGCGTGTCAAAATAGGAGTTAGAGGAAGTTAAGAAGAAGTTAATCCATCTACGATGGATGGAAGTTAACAGACAAATGCTTTATTTTCAGCAATTTATACATATGTCCGCTAACTTCTGTTAACTTCGGGCGAAGCCCAAACTTCTTTTAACTTCTATTTTGACACACCCTCCTTTTTCTTCTTTTTTCAGTAAAACCTTACTGACGGCATGTATATGTCATGCGAAACGGTAGAACCTTACTTCTTCAGCATCTTCTTCACGCTGCCGTCGGCACCCTTCACGATGTAGAGGCCGGGCTTGGTGATAGCGTTTACGCGCATACCGCCGATGGTGTAGATGCCAGCGGCCTGTGCCTGAGCAGCCTGAGCACCGTTGATGCCCGATGTGATGCCCTGAGCGTCGCCCTTCTTGATGTTGAGGGTATAGACGTTTGTGGTGGCGAGGTCGTTAGAGGTAATCTCGATGGTAGCCTTACCGTTGGCGATGGTGGTGCTTACGTAGGCGCCCTTACCGTCGCTCACAGCCTTCAGGTTATTGGCCGTAACGTCGAAGGGCACGGTAGCGGTATATTCTTTTGTCTCAGCGTTTACGCCGTCAACGTTAAACACCTCGCCATTCTCGGCGGTCAGGGTGATGGCCTTCAGGCCAGCGTTATATACGAAGCTCAGGTCGTCAACGTAGAGGAGGTCGCCGTCAGAGCCCTGGCCAGCGTCGGCATTGGTTGAGAGAGTTACGAGCACCGACTTAGCCTTTGCGCCATACTGTGCGAAGGCGTCGTAGGTGAAGGGGATGGTAAACTCTTTCCACTCGTCGCCCGTCTCAGCAATCTTTGCGTTGCGTGCTTCGCCCACCACGTTGGTGTAAGTGGTCTTAGAGGGAGCAGGCTCGTGGAACTCGGTACCGTCGTTGATGATGGCGGTAGCGGTGGCGTAGGGGTGCTCGGCGTTGGCAGTGCCTTGCTTAAACTTCAGCCATACCTTCATAGCGTCGGGGAGGCTGTACAGTGTAGCGTAGAAGGGGTCGCCGTGAGCATCCTTATCGGTATTGCTCATATCGCTCCACGCATAGTTTGCGTCGGTATTGCTGGCAGTAAAGTCGCCAGTGTTCATGCGGCCAGTGGTGATGGTGCCGTTAGCGATGGCAAGAGACATGTCTATGCTCTTCAGCATGAGGCTCTGCTTGCCAGTAGAACCAGGGCGCACGTCGTCGCACTTAAAGGTTACAGGATTATAGCCAGCCATATAAACGAGGAGGGGGTTGCCTGAAGCGCTCATGAACGAGTGCCAGTAGTCGGGCTCGTCGCTGGTAGCTTTTTCATTAGGGTCGTAGGGCGAGGTTACTGTTGCTGTGTGATAAGTTTCAAAGCCAGCGTTGGGCAACTGATACTTGGCAGTGCCGAAGGTAACCTTGATGTTTTGCATAGCCATGCTGATGTTGATGTTGGTGTAGAAGTCGCCATCGCGCAGCTCGCCAATCATGTCGATGGGCACGCTCTTCAACAAATAGTCCATGCTACCGCCTTTGATGGCGATATTTTTCTTTACCTTCAGCATTTGTGTCTGACCGTTTGACACGGCGGGCACGTCGGTAATGATGATGTTGCCTACGTTCATGGTCATTTTGCCCAGCGTGATCTTAAAGTTCATCAACTTCAGGGTATAGTTACCATCGGCCTGCTTCTCTATTGTGATGTCAGAGGTCTGGTCTACAGTTTTGCCGTCGATGTCGATGTGCAACGGTCCGTTGTAGGTGTCGGCCATGCCGGTGAGAGCGGTCATGGCAACGAATAATAATGTAAATAATTTTTTCATAATTCTTATTGTTTTTGGAATTTAATTGTTTTCTTTATTTCAACTTATACGTCACGCCTATGGTGCCGTATATGGGGTACATGGTTTGCTCGATGGTTTTAAAATCTCTTTTGAAGATGCCTGTCAAGCCCCAAGCAATGTCGGCGTAGGCGCCCCATCGTTTTGAGAAGTACCAGTCGGCGCCAGCGTTGAGGCCGAACTGCAGGTGTCGCAGGTCGTCAGAGAAGTCGTAGGTGCCACGCGAGCTTTCGTCTGACCCAATGTTTATCTTATTGCCTGTGGGGTCGCCCACACGCAGATGTCCGTCGTAGGCATAGCCCGAGAAGTTGTTCGACAGCACGTAGCTGAGGTAGGGTCCCGCCTTCAGTCGCACGTTACCCAGATCGTAGGTAGCATGCAAGGGCAGTGTTACCATCCACTCGTCAACCTCGGTTACCACGCTACCTGTAAACCTACCGTTCACGGTGCGTCCGCCTTGTCGCATCTCCATGTGATAGTTTTTCACATCGGCATCGGTCTTCATGTTTTTGTTTTCGTAGTGAAAGCCTGCCAGCAATCCCCATCCGTTGCCCAGCGGCTTGTAGGCGTCGAGCGCCAGGGTGATGTTAGGCTTCACTGAAAATTTGTTCAAGCCACGTATCTCGGCAGGCATGCCCAGCGGAGCCGTTCCACCCAGCGCATATCCAGCGCGAGCATAATAGGTGAGGTTGTCGAAGATGCCGATGGCCATTGCCTGTGCCGATATGGCCATTGCCATGGTGGCTGCTATGATGTATCTTTTCATTTGTTTCTTATGTTTTTGCTTTGAGCGTTATGCAGTGTGTATATGTTAATGTGTGGGGGGGAGAAGGGTGTTTATTCTTCCCACGACAGATTAACATCGTCAATGTACAGCGTGCTGCCCACCGCACCCTGGAAGTCGGCGCCCTTGAAGCTTGATGTGAACACCACGGCCAGGTTATAGCCATGACGTGCCAGCGTGGTGGGGTCGATGTTTGCGGTGTAGGTGAATGGAATGTTGAAGAAAGTCCATTCGTCGGTTGTCTTCACCTCGTCGATGATGGCTGTTGCCACAATGAGGTTGCTGGTGCGCACGTTTCCGCCATCAAGCGTTACGGCCTGTCCTTTCTCGTTGGTGTTGCGATACAGCACGGCATAAATGTCGCCACGGTCGGTAATGGTGGGGTCTATTTTGTTATCGCGATTTGTAAACGTCTTGCCAGGCTTATATTTATAGTAGCCCGAGAAGTTGAGGGGCTTCTTGCTTACGGGCACACCAAACATGGTGGCTTTCAGCGTCTCGCCCAGCGCCTCAGAAAGGTCGAACTTGCCGAGGAAGAGGTTTCCTGCCGCGATAGGCATGTTCATGAAGTGTCCGAAAGGTCCCGTGTCGCAGGTGGTCAGTCGCACAGCCTTTCCTGTTCGTCCGTTGTCAACGCTCACTGAGGGGAACTGATCTTTCGTTACGTGGTTTTCGTCGTCTTCTACGCCCATGCTGATGTCGAAGCCACCATTGCCTGTAGCCCAGCAGTCGATAATATAGCCATCGTCAAAGGGCTCTACCCATGCATCGTAGGGACGGTTACAGCCTTCAGTCACCATCTGCACGTTTTCAAAGCCGAAGTTGGAAATGGCGTCGAGGGTGCGCATGCCCATGCTCACGGTGTAGGTGCGGTTCCACTGTCCGTCTTCCGATGTTACGGTATATTGCACTGTCTTGCCATCAGAAAAGTCGCGCGGCGTGTTAAGGGGCAACCCATCGACAGCAGCCACTGTAGCGCCTGGCGTTACCCTAAATTGTGGAACCACGGCCGTAATGTCGGCTTCGGGCAACACCTTAAACTTAATGTTGCGCTCGCTCGACAGCACCTTCACCAACGTGTCGTTGTTGTTGAAGAACATGGCCTCGGGATTGTCTACATGTATAAAAGCTTGCTCAATGTCACATTCGGCATTGAGGGGCTCGTCCTTGAAGCATGACGTGAGCGTGGCCGACACGCACAGCAGGCCAAGGGCAAAAACTGTTCCTTTCATTAAATCATTAAAAACCTATTATCTTTTAGTTCAGAAAAAGAGCGCGTTGCGGGCTGCCTGATGCCCCTGCTCCTCTTTTTATAAATAATGTATCGTGTGCAAAGTTAAGAGAAAAACATTTCTTGACCAAAAGTTTTTGTTGAAAAAGATGCTAAATAGCACTTTTATTGCCCTTTAGATGTAAAAATGACAATATTAAAGGAAAATGTAACCTATCCGTAGGCTCCATTAAGTAAAATTAAAGCCCACGATGCCACGCGCCCCATTTTTTTTCGTACCTTTGCCCTCTGTATCGTAATGGACATGAAATAGGATTGTGCGCGATTTAACGTGCATACCCACAAGCCATTACCTTACCAAGCATAAAAAACAAAAACACAAACCAGTATGAACATAGCATTAATAGGCTACGGCAAGATGGGGCACATGATAGAACAGATAGCCCGCGAGCGTGGCCACAACATTGTGAGCATTATTGATGTTGATAACCAAGATGATTTCGAGTCGGAGGCCTTCGCCTCGGCCGATGTAGCCATCGAATTTACGTCGCCCACAGCCGCTTATGGCAACTATCTGCGCGCCTTCAAGGCGGGCGTGAAGGTGGTGAGCGGATCGACCGGCTGGATGAAAGATCACGAGGCCGACGTGCGCCGTATGTGCACCGAAGAGGGCAAGACACTGTTCTGGGCCTCTAACTTCTCTATCGGCGTGGCCATCTTCTCGGCCGTAAACCGCTATTTGGCCAAAATTATGAACGGCTTTACACAGTATGATGTGCACATGGAAGAAACGCACCACATACATAAGCTCGATGCCCCCAGCGGCACCGCCATCACACTGGCCGAAGAGATTATTGATGGCCTCGACCGCAAACACGCGTGGGTGAAAGGCGTGCAGCAACATGCCGACGGCACCGTGACGGGCACCAACGCTTGCAATGCCGACCAGCTGGCCATTGAGAGCATACGCCGCGACGAGGTGCCAGGCATACATAGCGTGGTGTACGACTCGGAGGCCGACAGCATCACCATCACCCACGATGCCCACTCGCGCAAAGGCTTCGCCTTAGGCGCTGTGCTGGCTGCCGAATATACGCAGACGCATAGCGGCTTGCTGACCATTGGAGATATGTTTAAGTTTTAAATATGGAAGTTAATGGGAGTTAAGAGGAAGTTATCACTCCCTTCGGTCGTTCAGGAAGATAACGGACAATAGCTTTGTAAATCAAGCAACATGGCATATGTCCGTTATCTTCACTCGCGAAGCGAGTTAACTTCCTTTTAACTTCTTTTTAACTTCTTTTTAACTTCCTTTTAACTTCCTCTTAACTTCCTCTTAACTTCCTCTTAACTCCCGATAAATTCTTACACAAATGATTGACAAAGAAAAAGCAAAACTCGACCCCCGCAAGCAGTGGGCCAAGTTTATCGTTGTGCTCGTGCTCTATCTGCTCTTCCTGTTTTGGGTGAAGAGCTGGCTCGGACTGGTGGTGGTACCCTTCATCTTCGACGTGTATATCACCAAAAAGATACGGTGGCAGTGGTGGCGCGATGCCGAAGGTCCTACACGCTTCATCATGTCGTGGGTAGATGCACTGGTGTTTGCCCTCGTGGCCGTATATTTTATCAACCTGTTCTTCTTCCAGAACTATGTTATACCCACCTCATCGCTCGAAAAGTCGTTGCTCACTGGCGACTATCTCTTCGTGTCGAAGATGAGCTATGGTCCCCGCAAACCGCAAACACCGCTCACGCTGCCCCTCACACAGCACACGCTGCCCGTGTTTGGCTGCAAGAGCTACATCGAGTGGCCACAGTGGAAGTATGAGCGTGCCAAGGGCTTCGGACATGTGCAGCTGAACGACATCGTGGTGTTCAACTTTCCCGCTGGCGACACCCTGTGCGTTGGCGAACGCTGGCAAGGGTCTGACTATTACCAAATGGTGTATGCCTATGGCGAGCAGCTGGTGGCACGCAACGAGGGCATTGCTAACCTCGACTCGATGACGCGCTTCCAGCAGCGCCAATACTTTGACAAGGTGTATGCCACAGGACGTGCCTACATCATGGCCGACCCCGATATGCAAGGGTTTGAAGGCATCATGACGCGCCCCGTCGACCGCCGCGAAAACTATGTGAAACGCTGCGTGGGCTTGCCCGGACAGACGCTGCAAATAAAGAACCACATTATCTACCTTGATGGCAAGGCTAACAAAGAGCCCGACAACGTGCAATATTCGTATTGCTTAAAGCTCATGAACAATATTCCTGACGAGCTGATGAAGGAACTGAATATCTCGGAAGAGGATGTAATGTTGCTGAACGAACGCGGATATATGACGCTGACAAACAAGGCACTGAAGGCGCTGAAGGCGGTGCCCGGACTGGTGCAGAGCGTGTCGCTGAACATCGACAACACTACGTCGGACATTTATCCGCAGAACGGTGCTATGGGGTGGACTCGCGACAACTATGGCCCAATATGGATTCCGAAGCGTGGCGCTACGCTGAAGCTCTCGCTCGACAATATTGCTATCTATGAACGACCCATCCGCACCTATGAGGGCAACGACCTGCAGGTGCGCAACGGACGTATCTATATTAATGGTAAGGAGGCACACAGCTACACCTTTAAGATGGACTACTACTGGATGATGGGCGACAACCGCCACAACTCGCTCGACTCGCGCTACTGGGGCTTCGTGCCCGAAGATCATATCGTGGGCAAACCTATCTTTATATGGTGGTCGAGCGACCCCGACCGCCACGGCTTCTCTGGCATAAGATGGAATAGGTTGTTTAGGTTTGTGGATAATATAAAATAAAAGCCCAAGCCAAACCCAAGCCCCACCCCCGCGCCGCGCGGGGCGCGGCTTTCCCCTCCCCGTTGGAGAGGGGAGTGATATGCTTTGCTTATTGCTGGAGGATGGGGCACGGAGGCCCTCATCCTACTGAGATTAGCAATGCAAACTATAGTAGGACGGTGGTCTCCGTGCCCCGTCCTCCAACACCCCGCTGTTTATTAATATGTTTAAGGCTGAGAAAATTCCTTATTAATTTACGGTTTAATACATCTTTATGGTTGAAGATAAGGTGAATAATCAAAAGAAAGAAAATATTATAGATACTGATTGTCTGAATAAGATGGAAGCAGCAAAGCACATCACTCCCCTCCATAAGGGGAGGGGGAAGCCGTGCGAAGCGCGGCGCGGGGGTGGGGCTTCTGCCCTTCTCAGCTCCACCTACTTTGGCCCCATTCAGTGGTACCAGAAGTTGCATCGTATGCCGTGCATCATCGAGCAGCACGACCACTTTGTGAAGCAAACCTATCGCAACCGATGTGTCATTGCCACGGCCAACGGTACGCAGACGCTCACCGTGCCCATAGAACGATACGACGGCACGAAATGCCCCATGCGCGATATTCGTATCTCTGACCACGGCAACTGGCGACATCTGCACTGGAACGCGCTGGTGTCGGCCTACGGCGAGACACCCTTCTTCGAGTTTTATGCCGACGACCTGAGACCTTTCTTCGAGAAACGTTACACCTTCCTCTTCGACCTCAACCTCGACATCATGCACACCATGTGCCAGTTGCTCGACGTGCGGCCACAAGTAACACTCTCTGAACAATATATCGTGCTGCCATCTGAGGATGATGCAGTTGTCGACTTCCGCGAGGCTATTCGCCCGAAGCATCCGCTGCCCGATGCCGACTTCAACCCCACACCTTATTATCAAGTGCGTGCGCAACGCCACGGCTTCTTGCCCAACCTCAGCATCCTCGACTTGCTGTTTAACGAGGGACCTGAGGGCATTTTCTACCTATAACAGCATTATTAGAGGGTGTGTCAAAATAGAAGTTAAAAGAAGTTTGGGCTTCGCCCGAAGTTAACAGAAGTTAGCGGACATATGTATAAATTGCTGAAAATAAAGCATTTGTCTGTTAACTTCCATCCATCGTAGATGGATTAACTTCTTCTTAACTTCCTCTAACTCCTATTTTGACACACCCTCAATAGTAGTACGGGGTCTCCGCGCCCCGTACTCCAACACCCCTCCTCTTTAGACAAAAACCATAAAAACCCCGTCCCTCATTTCGAGCCTTACGGCTTACATACAACCCAGAGGCTGTACCGTGGCGAGAGCAAGCTCTCACCCAGTACAGCCTCTGGCTCGTATTAGCGACACTTCGTGCCGCTCGAAATGAGCGACGGTGATAAACATAAAAAACCTTTGTACACGTAAATTTTAAACCTTTAAACTGCATAAATATACAAAAGCTGTATAAATATGCAAAAACGGAATTTTACATCGTTTAACAAAATATTTGTTAATAATATAACAATCGCTGCCGATATTGTTTCTTTTTCTTACACTTTTCAAAAGTGATACCCCTCATTTGCAAAACCCTTGGTTTCACACCCTAAAACCCTTGGTTTCACGTCCTAAAACCCTTGTTTTCACAACCTGAAACCCATGCTTTCAGACTGTAATTTGATGGGTTTCAGAAAACGCTCGCAATATTGCATAAATATACAGAAGCCCACCCCCAACCCCTCCCCATTGGAGAGGGGAGTAAATACCCTTGCAAATTATAGTAGGACGGTGGCGTGGTTAAGTGAAGAGTGAAGAGTTCATGTGATGGGCGAGGCTAATCATAGTAGGACGGTGGCCTCCGTGCCCCGTCCTCCAGCACCCCAAATATAAAGCCCCACCCCCAACCCCTCCCCGTTGGAGAGGGGAGTGAATACCCTTGCTGCTTGTTGGAGGACGGGGCACAGAGACCACCGTCCTACTGAGTTTTGCCATGCTAACTATAGTAGGGGTGCAAGAAAACATAACGTTGGGTGCTGGAGAACAGGGCACGGAGACCCTGTTCTACTATGGTTAGCAATGCCATTCACTCCCCTCCATAAGGGGAGGGGAAAGCCGCGCAAGCGGCGCGGGGGAGGGGCTTCTGTTTGTTATCATCCGTAACATATTTTCTGTATATACTTACATTTTATTATAAATTTCTTGATTTATAGCAAATATTATTAACAAATCAACAAAAATATTTGTTTGTTAAAAAAATATAGTATATATTTGCAAACTGTAACAACCACATAACGAAAAGAAAATGTTGTCAAACAACGTCTTTTCTTTCAAAACGTCATTGTAAGCGTTACTATAAAGACATTTTGTCAAAACACGATATTGAAAACCAAATGATGAAATAAACACCAATGATGAAAAAAGAAAAAAAACAACTGTTAGAAAAACGCCTTGAGAGAGGCATCAAGAGAGAAATTTGAGAGAGATATATATTCTTTAAAAGATATGTATACTTTAAGAGAGATAACAACAACACATGCACAAAGCATAAAAAAACACGATTTCTATATTAATATTTGTTTTTAGATTTTTTAAAAGAGAATTTATGGAGAAAAGACTATCAATGCTTCTTGCCACACTGTTCCTTTGCATAGGAATGGTGCTGGCACAGACAAAGGTCAGCGGAGTCGTAACGTCGGCAGAAGACGGCGAACCCGTGGTCGGAGCTTCCATCAAGGTTGTAGGAACCAATACTGGTACCGTGACCGATGTTGACGGAATGTTCCAACTTCAAACTACCAATGGCGCACGCCTTGAGGTGTCGTACATTGGAATGAAGTCGGCTACTGTGAAGGCGGCTGCTAACATGAAAATAACGTTGTTGCCCGACGACCATGCCCTCGACGAGGTAATGGTTGTGGCCTTCGGTACCGCAAAGAAGAGCGCCTTTACAGGTTCGGCCGCTGTGGTCGACTCGAAAGTGCTCAGCCAGAAGGTTACTACCAATGTGGCCGACGCGTTGGCTGGCTCAGTGCCAGGCCTGCAGTTGCGTGGCGCCACAGGTCAGCCGGGTTCCGACTCAAATGGCTTTAAAATTCGTGGTATCGCATCAATGTATGCTTCTACCAATCCGCTCGTCATCGTTGATGGCGCGCCCTATCCCGACAACCTTTCAAGCATCCCCACTGACGACATCGAGAGCGTTACCGTTCTGAAAGATGCCGCCTCGGCCGCCCTGTATGGTGCCCGTGGTGCGGCTGGTGTGATTATTATCACCACCAAGAGCGGCAAGAACCGCGATGCCGAGATTACGGTTGATGCCAAGTGGGGTGCCAACACCCGCGCCATACAAGACTATGACGTTATTACCGACCCAGGCGAATATTATGAGGCTTACTATGCACAGTTTGCCAACTATGGTGCTGCCAATGGTAAAACGGGTGCCGACCTGAATACATGGGCTAACAACATCATGTTGAAAAACCTGGGCTACAATATTTATACTGTGCCCGACGGACAGCAGCTCATCGGCACCGATGGCAAGCTGAACCCCAACGCCACGCTGGGCCGCACCTTCACCCGCAATGGCAAAAACTATTATATGACTAACGACGACTGGAACGATGTGGCTTACAACACCGCCATGCGTCAAGAATATACCCTTACCGCTCGTGGCGCCTCTGATCGTGCCTCGTTCTATACCTCGTTAGGCTATCTGAAAGACGATGGCGTGATTGACGCCTCTTCATACGAGCGCATCTCGGCACGTATCAAGGCCGACTATCAGGCTAAGAGCTGGCTGAAGCTGGGCGTCAACGCTCAGTATCTGCACTCTAAGCAAGAGTCAAGCCCCAACCTCGATGCCTCAATGTCGTCTGGCAACTTGATGTATTACACCGCCATGATAGCCCCCATCTATCCCGTTTATGTGCGCATGATGGGCGACGATGGCAAGCCCTACATTGCTACCGACCAGTATGGCCATAAGATGTACGACTATGGTACGCTTACGGGCCCCTATGGCATCACCCGTGGCTTCTCGCAGTCGGGCAATCCCTTAGGCAGCAACATGTATAACAAGAACGAGCAGGGCCTGAACCAGATTAACGGTACCTTCACGGCCGACGTTACCTTCACACCGTGGTTGAAACTGAACGTTACCAGCAACGTGGTTTACAGCATGCTCGATCAGATGATTTACACCAACTCGTTTGAAGGCCCCAGCGCCGCCGAGGGAGGACGCCTTGAAAAGAGCAACACGGCTTATCTGCGCACCAACAACACGCAAACCCTGACCTTCATGAAGAGCTTTGGCCTGCACAATGTTGATGCCCTGATTGGTCATGAGTATTATTATACCAACAACAACTATCTGGGCGCTAAGGCTCGTGCCGAGTTCTCGCCCTATATACAGCAGATTGATGCTTACGCAAACAAGTATGATGCCTCGTCATACCTCAAAAAGTATAACGTAGAAGGCTACTTTGGCCGCGCACAGTATAACTATAACAATCGCTATTTTGCATCGCTCTCATATCGTCGTGATGCCTCGTCTTACTTTGCCAAGAACCACCGTTGGGGCTCGTTCTGGTCAGTGGGCGGTGCCTGGATTGTGAGCAAAGAAAAGTGGTTTAACGCTCCGTTTGTTGACGAACTGAAGCTGAAGGCATCTATCGGCCAGCAGGGTAACGACAACATTGGCTCGTTTGCTTATACCGACCTCTACAACCTCACACCTGCCAGCAGCACCGTGGTGTCGCCCTCGTTCTACCGCATCGGTAACGAAGACATCACTTGGGAGACCACAACCAACTTTAACGCTGGCGTTGAGTTCTCACTGTTCAAAGGCCGCCTCACAGGTGCCCTCGACGTTTACACCAAGAAAACCAGCGATTTGTTGTTCTGGCTGTCAGTGCCCGAGTCGAACGGCTCACGTGGCTACTATGGCAACCTGGGCGACATTCGTAACACGGGTGTTGAGCTCTCGCTCACAGGTGCCATCGTGCGCACAAAGGATATCGACTGGAGCGTAACCGCCAACTTCTCGCACAACAGCACCAAGGTGCTGAAGCTGCCCGAGAGCAAGATTGCTGACAATGGCGGATTTGCTGAGGCTAACGCTGCTAAAATCTTCCGTTACTGGTATCGCGAGGGTGGCCCCCTGTATAACGCCTTCATGCCTAAATATGCTGGCGTAAATGAAAATGGTGAGGCTCTGTACTGGAAAGATACCGAGCTGAACGAGGCTAACCCTGGCACCAAGCCCGGCAAGAACCTGTCAGAGACCACTACCAACTATGATGAGGCTACCTATTATGAGCAAGGCTCGCTGCTGCCTAAGTTGTATGGTGGCTTCAGCACCTCGTTCCGCTACAAGGCTTTCGATGTAAACATGGTGTTCGACTATCAGTTGGGCGGCAAGGTTTTCGACCAGGCTTATGCCGAGCTGATGTCAAACGCCGCCAATGGCGGTTCTGCATCATACGGTAAGGCTATACATAAAGACTGGACAAAGTCGTGGAGCGCTGATAACCTCAACTCAAACCTGCCCCGCTGGCAGTATGGCGACCAATTTCAGTGTGCACGTTCTGACCGCTTCTTGACCAGCGCACGCTACCTCAACTTCCAGTCGTTCTCGCTGGGATATACGCTACCCAAGGGCCTCATCCCACAGGTTAGCAAGGTGCGCATCTACTGCATGGGCGAGAACCTGTGCTTCTGGTCGGCTCGTAAGGGTCTCGACCCCCGCTATTCATACGATGGTTCAGGATACACTGGCGTTTACTCGCCCACCCGTAACATCTCTGGCGGCATACAGGTTACCTTCTAAACTGTGCATGCACGGTGTACAGACACACATTGAAAGATAGGTTTTACAACAACAAAACAACGATTATTACAATGAACAAATATATATTAAATATGGCGGCTGCTGCCATAGCACTGACCTCGATGACGAGCTGTATACAGGACTTTGTACCTGAACAGGGTGTCGCCTCGAAAGATCAGGTAGAGCAGGCGCCCACCGCCTTTAACAGCCTTACCAATGCGCTCACCTCTACGCTCTGTGGCGAGTATGCTTATAGTGGTACCACCCTACTTGATGCCAACGACTTTGGCTATCCTGCCACCTTGCTGATGCACGACTTCATGGGCCAAGACATTGCGCCTGTTGATGCGTCGGGCTACGAGTGGTTCTCACCTTGGTATATTGCTTCGGGCATTGCTCCCAGCAATGCTAATGCGCAGATGTCGTGGTCGTATTATTACGGCTGGATTAAAAACTGCAACGTGCTCATCTCTATGGCGGGCGAAAACCCCACCACCGACCAGTATGCTGGCCTCGGTCAGGCTTATGCCCTGCGCGCTATGATGTATCTCGACCTGGTGCGTATGTATGCTAACAAGACGTATGCCGCCGACAAGAACGCCGAGACAGTGCCTATGGTTACCGAGGCTACATCGTATAAGAATAACGATAACCCTCGTATGACCAACGAGAAGGCTTTCGCGTTTATCCTCTCTGACCTTGACAAGGCCGAGACTTATCTGGCCAACTATCAGCGCGACGACGTTTATACTCCCGACCTCTCGGTGGCCTATGGCCTGAAGGCGCGCGCCTACCTCACCATGGAAGACTGGGCAAACGCCGAAAAGTATGCTAAGCTGGCGATGGCGGGCTATAACGTGATGAGCGCTGCCGACTATACCAGCCACACCGAGGGCTTCAGCACACCTAATGGTGCATGGATGTTTGCTTGCAAATTTCAGGCTACTGATAACAACGTGAAGCTGAACGATGGCGATGGCTCGTGGGGCTCGAAGATGGTTACTGAGAGTGCGTCGGGCTGTGGATATGCTGCCAACTATGGTTTCCCGCTCATGATTGATGCGCACCTGTATAACTCGATGCCCGTTACCGACTGCCGTAAGAAGTGCTTCATCGACCCCTCTGTAGACGAGGTTGCTGGTGATGAGAACAAGTTGGTAGAGGCACTGAAGCCTTACTCTGATTATCCCTCTGTCTTGGCCGCTAACAAGCCGTGCTATGGTTATGTAGAGGTGAAATTCCGCAATGCGGGTGGCGCTGCTGGCATACAGAGCCAGTATACAGGCTTCTGTATGGCTGTGCCCCTGATGCGTGTTGAAGAGATGAAGCTGATTGAAGCCGAAGCTGTAGGTATGCAGGCAGGCCGAGAGGCTGAGGGCATAAATCTGCTCACCGCCTTTGCTAAGACCCGCGACGCCAACTATGAATATGGCCATCACAACGAGGCTTATGGCAACACGGCTACATCGGCCTTCCAGAACGAGGTATGGTGGCAACGCCGCGTTGAGTTCTGGGGCGAGGGTCTGGCTATGTTCGACATCAAACGCTTGAACAAGGGCGTTATTCGTAGCTATGAAGGCACGAACCACGTAGAGTTGTATCGCTGGAACACAACATCGGCTCCAAGCTGGATGAACTATTGCATACCTTCATCTGAAACAGCTTACAACAAGAGCTGCACCAACAACCCGTCGCCCACACAAGAGGCTGGCGACTCGCCCAAATTTGACTTTGGTGGTAAGTAAGGAAGGATCATCTTCTAAGGGGCACTTCTTCTGCGGAGTGCTCCTTACAAGATACATTCATCTAAAAGAATTTGTACAACATAGTATTTTTTTGTTGAGAAATGATGTGAGGATGTTAAAGCTCAATGCATGAACGAAACTCAATGCATGAACGAAGTTCAATGATGAACGAAACGACAACAGTAACAACTAATGGACAACAGTGAACAACGTTTGTTGAGCTTTAGTTTTGAAACATCTTCAAGAAGGAATATAAAAAAAGAAAACAATTCTCTTTATTAAATTTCTGATTAATTATTAAAGGCGGACAACCGTGATGGTTGCCCGCCTTTTTATTGCCCTCCAGAGGCCCCTTCCTACTTAGGTTACCCATATTTTAACTGAACTTTCGCATGTGCTTAATAGACACATTTCAATCGATTATATTCTCTGACAAGCGTCGCCGAAGGCGGCGAATATCCATAACCGCTGGTTGAGCTGCCGAAGGCAGCGAAGCCTGCGGTTCAAAAAATGATGGTAAGATCGTCCTCGAAGAGGGCGAACATACGGAATATTTGTATAGCTTGCTTGTGTTCGCCCTCTTCGAGGACGTTTTGTTATCTTGCTGTGAAACCGCAGGTTACGTTCGCTTCGCTCTCTTCACCAGCAGTTATGGATATTCGCCGCCTTCTTGCTCTGGCAAGCGACAAAGTCGAGCGCGGCGACGCTTGTTTGAGATATTTTCATATTTTAAATGCGAAATTATTAAAGGCGGACGACCGTGATGGTTGCCCGCCTTTTTATTGGGTTCTCTCCCTAAATTATCTACAATATTTATTTTCTCTAAGAAGAACGAAATGTGACCTCAAAGTAGGCCATGCTTATTTCTTCACCACTTTTCGTCCTCCAATAATGTAGATGCCCTTGGGCAGCGAAGATAGTGAGCGGTTGTTCGTCAGCTTTTGTCCGCTTAGTGTATAGATGGCATCGTTAGCGTTAGTAGCATTATCGCGTACAAGAGCGTTGATGCCTGTGCTTATAAGTCCGCCCACCTGAAGGGTCTTGGCTTGCAGTGCCTCGTCGTTATTGGCCACAAACACGGCCGAGAAGGGCTGTAGCGTGGCCTCAGCTTGTTGCACAAAGGCGGTGCCGTCGGGTGTGAGCACGTAGGCGTTAGGCATGCTGGTGGCGCTGTAAAGGCCCAATAAGCGATAGTTTGTGCTATAGGTCGAGATGCTTTCGGTGGCCTCGATGGCGGCATCGGTGGCTTTAAATGCCAGCGTCTTGCCTGTTTGGTCGAAGCTTGCAGCGCCTGTCTCGCCTTTTATGGTAAGCAGATAGGGGCGGTTAGGCTTCAGTTCTGGTGCCAATGTAAAGTTTACGGTAGTGCCTTGTGCCGATGTAAACTCCTCAGCTGCCAGTGCTCCCACGGCGTCATCGGCGCTTTGAACAAAGCTTAGCGGTGTGCCATCAGCCTCAACGGTTTGTGGTGCAAAGGGCAGGGCTATGGTCATACAGGCGTTGGCATTGCGCTCGGCGGCACGCACATAGGTCACGTTGTTTGCCTTAAAGTTGTAGGGGAAGTAGAAGGGCTGGCCGTCGGTCAGCGTCAGTTGTTCGGCATTGTCGCCCATCACAATGTTGGACACCTTGCGTTTTAAGATGGCCAGCACGCGGCTGTTTATCTGTGCGCCCTCGTCGAAGAACAGGGTTGCATTGGCCGCTGGTGTGCCCTCAAACGCTATGGTGGGCACGTTTAGCTTGCCAGGCACATGCACGGCCACCATATCGGGTGTAACCTTAAAGCCTTTGGTGGGCGCTGCGTTGGCGGCACCATCGGCAGTCCAGTAGTCGATGCCTTGCACGAAGGTAAAGTTGCCCAGGTTTGAACTGTTGCTTTTGTCGGTGTCGATGTGGAAGTTGTAGGTGCTACCCAGGTTCAAGTCGGGCAGGGTGAAGGTCAGTGTGGTGCTCTCTCCTGGCTCTAACTTTATGGTTTGCTTATAGCTGCCACGCTTCCAGTATACGTTGCCATCCAGTTCCCACGGCGATGCCTCAACATAACTATAATAGGTGTCGTTGCCCTCGTTGGTTACCTTCACGCCGAGCTTCATCACATTGCCGTAGATAGAGCTCTTGTTATTTACGTTATACGTTTTCAGCAGCGAGGTGGGTTTCGCCACCTTCAGGTTGTTCGTCACCGCTGCCTTTACGTCAACCGTGGTGGTGTAGAAGGCGTCAGAGGCGTTCTTTGAGGTAGAAATCTTCAAGGTGTGCTTGCCTGCCGATTCGGGCTTATATTTAAAATAGATGTCGCGCGTTGAGAGGGCCGGTACCTGTATGCAGTTGCCCGACACAAAGTTGCCATCAACCAGCAAGAAGGTGTTATGATAATATTCGGTTTCGGAGTTATTGGTCATTGTGGCCTTCACCTTTTGTTCTACGCCCACGGTGCCCGACCCTTCAAGCGTGAGGTTCTGCACAGTAATGTCGGTGTGTGGAAAGACGGTGAGCTGCGCCTTGGTGCCATCAATCACCACCTTTATAAACGTGGTGTTGAAGTTTACGGTGTGCAGCCAATCTTGTGTGCCATTCTTTCGGCTGATGCTGCGTATGTAGTAGGTGCCATCGGTCAAGCCCTTGCCAAACACCACCGTAAGGCCGCGTGTGGGCCAGTATGTGCCGGGCGAGATGTCGAAGGTTTCTTGGCCGATAGGCTCCTTTACGGCGTTGCCCTGGGCATCATACAGGCCGAAGCCACTGTTAAAGGTGTAGGCATGGCCCATATCAGTGCCTGCTGAATATTGTATGAGCACCGAGAAGTTGCGGTTGGTGTTTGAGCGCGATAGCGTGGTTTTCTGGGGTCGAAGGTTGGTTACCGTGTTGCGCACCACCTCGGGCTGTTCGGGCTGCTCCTGGCCGCTGTAATTGGGCTGTAAGCCTACCACAATGCCCTGGCTCATGCTGTAGCCATCGCTCGATGTGCTTCCGCCTATGCCTTGCTGGTCAGGAAACATCACGGTGAGGATGAAGTAGCCATCGCACATGCCGCCCCAGCCCCAGTTCATATGAAAGAGGCCGTTGCCATCGTAGCCGTCGCACACCCATTCGTGTCCGCCTGTGAGGTCGCTGTTGTCGCCATTCATCAGCACGGGTCGTCCTGCTGCCAGCTCGTTGTAGATAAGGTCTTCCCACTCGGTGTACGTATACTTGTCGTGCGAGGTATAGAACGATGTTTTGTCGTAGCCAAAATAGTCGCGTAGGGCGGCCGCTGCATTGCCCGAGTTGGCGCCCGACGATGGGCCATATCCCATCTTAGCGCCATGTCCCAGTGCTCGCATCAGGTGTGCCACGGCCTGTTGGCTCTCTTGGCTTTGGTTACCGTTATACACGTCGCTCATCTTATCCCACTTAAAGCTGGTGGGTGCCATCTCAGGGTAGGTTACCTTTTGGTTGTTCCAGTTGGTGGTGTAGGCGGGCATGGTGGTGGTGGTCTTCGGCCACTTCCAGTAATACACTATCTGTGCCATGGCTGTGGCTACGCAGCCTGTGGCCGCTGTTTGTTGATTGCCATTGCCATCGGTATATTTAGGACACTCGAGGTTGTAGGGCGACCCTTGGTTCCAGCGGCACGACACCAGTGTGGGCACAAAGTTTTTGGCCACCGATACGGGCGTGGCCACCCCACTTTCTGCCGCCGACTTGCGTGGCGCCAACTGTGCGTTGCCCTGTTCAGCCGCCTCGACAATGGCCGATAGGCGCTGCACATATTGCTTTAAGGGCTGTGGGGCGTTGCTGAGGTTAAACTGCCCTTCGTCGGCATATCCTAAGATGGGCTGTGTGCGGTCAGAGGCCGACATCATAACAAAGCCGTTGCCTCGGCCTATGTTATATGCATAATAGCCCTTAGTTTGTCCAGCCAGCGTAAGGTTTGTGCCGCCTTTTAGGGGTGCGCGTCGTGCGCCACTGTGCATACGTTGGGCCAAAAACTGTGCTGCTTGTTGCTTGGCTTTGGCCTCGGTTATGGGGTTTGCCAATAGCATGGCGGGCATGGCCAGCAACATAATGCTAAGTAAAAACGATTTTTTGTTCATGTAGTTGAGGTTTTAATTGTGCATAGATGTATGTTCAAAAAAAAGAGACTGTTGCCCACACGGCGTGGGCCATGTTTTGGCAACAGTCTACTTAACTAACAAATCAATATACCGGATGTATAATTATTCGGCTGCCCATCCTTCGTTCTGTACAATCTGCTTGTCGCGGTTCACCTCTTCCTGTGGAATGGGGAGCAGGCTCATACGCTTAGTGAAGATGCGGTGCTGCGTTTTCACACGTTTGTAGAAGTTGAGGCTGTTGGCCTTTTCGGCATCGCTGCCTTCGTTGTTCACGTTAAAGCCAATCATGTCGCCGCCTTCGCCGCCTTTATGCCAGGTGGGATATACCCAGCCATCGCCTTCGGCCATGTCGGCCACACCCCAACGACGCACGTCAAAGTAGTGTTTGCTTTCATACGACAGCTCAATCAGGCGCTCGCGATAGATAACCTTCAGCAGCAGTTCCTGGTCGTTCTCCAGGTCGCCTACATATATCTTGCCCTTGTTGCGAGCATCTTTAGTGCCCTCTTCGGCACGGTTTAAGGCATACTCGTTAATGCCTGCACGCGAACGAATGAGGTTTACATACTTCAGGGCCTCTTTGTTTTCGCCCAGCTGGGCACAAGCCTCGGCATAGTTGAGGTAAACCTCGCCCAGACGCAACATAACGGCGCCATCAATATTGCTTTCCTTCTCCCAGTAGAGTTTGCGCACGATGGTTCCGAAGATAGGATAGTCGTGTGTTTTACCATCAGAACCCGAGTTGCCGTTAAACGACATATCGGTATAGTAGGTGTTGGCCTGGTCATAGTCCCAACGGCGGTTCTGGAAGGTTACGGCAAGATAGAAGCGAGGCTCGCGGCAGTAGAACTGCTTCATGATGCCCTTGCCCGAACCCGGTGTAAAGTAGTTGTAGCTTGAGAAGCGGTCAACATACTTAGCAGTGCTGAGCGAGTTGCGTGCGTTCATTGCTATATCGTTGCCATTCTTATCCTTTGAGGTAAGGTTCTGGGTGTCGTAAACAGGGTATACAGGGTCGTCGGCCTTGAAGGTGGTAACCTGTGAGATGGGTTTCTGCTCTACATCGTCAATGCGCTTACCGTTGCTCATGAAGAACAGGTCGATAAACTGCAAGGGGATAGAGTAAGCACCTGCACCGCGGTCAACATTGCCTGAGATGCCCGTGTGGCGGGGCTTGAGGATGTATGAGTCGTTATTAGCGTAGGTGCGCAAGAAAATCATCTCTTCGTTATCAACACGACCGATGGCCGAGTAGAAGCACGACTTGTAGGGGTCGGCCTTCTTTACATCGTCAACCAGCTTTCCGCTCTGATCGCGCAGCACCAGTTTAAACTTGCCGCTGTCGATGATGCGTTTGGCGGCATCGCGAGCATCTCTCCACTTCTGCATATCTTTGCTCTGTGGGAAGAGCTTCTTGCCATCTTTGTTGGCCATGGTTTGATAGTAGGGGTCGCCATTAAACAGGTAGCTGGCACGATAGAGGTAAACCTCGGCAAGGATGCCTTCAACGGCCTCTTGTGTGAGGTTGCCTTTATACTGGCTGTCAACAGAACCATCTTCGGCGAAGGTCGACTTCAATTTGCCGCCATCAATGGCTGCCTTCAGTTCGGCGATGATATAGTCCCAGCACTCGTCAAGGCTGTTACGGGGTATCATCATATCCTCTATGGGTGTGTCAACGTTATATACCTTGTCGCCGATAAGGGGCACGGGGCCAAACTCTTTCACAAGGTTGAAGTAGAAGTAGGCGCGCAAGGCATGCACCTCGGCTTTACTCCACTCGCGCTCGTCGGCCAGCATAGCGCTGTTCTTATCAATGTTTGCCAGATAAATGTTGGCATACTGTATACCGCGATAATACTCTGTCCACTGTGTATTTACAAAGCCGGTAGAGGGGTACAGTGTGCCCAGGATAATGTTGTTTGCTACGATATGATCCCAGGGCAGGTAGCCTTCTATTGAGGCCATTGGCCAGCAACCATTGGTGCGCGTGTTGTAGCGCACGTTGGTGTTATCGGGAATGTATGTATAGATGTTCGAGAGCCACTTCAGCGACTGGCCACGGTTGGCGAACACGGCCTCGAGCGATGTGGCGTTATCGGGCACATCATCGAAATAGTCGTCGCACGACGTAAAGGTCAGTGCTGTCGCTCCAGCGAGCAATATGCTTAATAATTTAGCTTTCATATATTATGTATATTGTTTCTTACTTAGTGTTTAAATATTGAAGTTTACGCCCAATGAGAAGGTGCGCACGTTAGGATATGAGATACCGTTGCTGGTGTTGAGCTCGGGATCCCACAGTTTAAACTTGCTAAAGGTGAGCACGTTCTCGCCCATGATGTAGAAGCGTCCGCCCTTCAAGATACCATTCTTGGTCCATGCCTTGGGGAAATAGTATGACACGGTGAACTGTTTGAGGCGCAAGAAGCTCATGTCGCGCAACCACCATGTAGAGGTTTGGTAGTTGTTCTGGTTGCTGGGGTCTTTAGCGCCCCATGCCAGGCGTGGGTAGAACACGTTGGTGTTCTCGGGGTCGTTCTCGCTCCAGCGGTCGGTAATGTTGGCATACAGAGTGCCGCCACCTGATGAGCTGGTGAAGGGGTTGATGCCGGTGCCTGAGAGGAAGCGGTGAGCGCCAGCGGTGCCCTGGAACAAGATGCCCAGACCGAGGTTTTTCCAGCGCACGTCGCCACCAAAGCCATAATAGGTTGAGGGCACGTCGCCATTGTTTACATAGCTCTTGTCGTAGTCGTCAATCTTGCCGTCGCCGTTCAGGTCTTTATATTTAATGTCGCCGGGCTTGGTCAGCTCGCCAGGATAGGTTTCGCCAAACTGGCAAACGTTGTTGTTCTTGATGTCTTCTTCGCTGGTGAAGAGGCCCAGAGCGGTGTATCCGAGCGATGCCAGCACCTTGTGTCCGCGCTTGTCGAGCCAAGGATATGCGGGCTCGGCCTGTCCGTTTTCAATAATCTTATCTTTGTTATAGGTAACGTTACCGCGCAAAGAAACGAACCAGTCTTTGCCAAACTGGTGGTTATACTCAAACTGTGCCTCAAAACCCTTGTTCTCTACCTTACCAATGTTGGCCGAGATGCCTGTGGCAAAGCCAGCAAGCAGGGGCACGTTGTCGCGTGAAACGAAAATCTTCGAGCGGCTTTCTTTAAACAGCTCAACGGTTACGCTCAGGTCGTTGAACAGATTCAGGTCGATACCTAAGTCTTGCTTGCGCACCTTCGACCACTGTGGCTTGTAGCCATACGATGTATAGTGCAAGCCATCACCACTGTTCCAATAGGTGCGATAGCCATTGCCGTCGCCCTCAATCTTTGAGAAGTAGCCGAAGCGGTCGCCTGAGCTATCATTACCTACGGTACCGTCTGAATAGCGTATCTTCAAGAACGACACTACGTTTGACAGCGGTTTCCACCAGCTTTCGTTTGAGGGAACCCATCCGATAGCGAAGGCGGGGAAGAAGCCAAAGCGATGTCCTTTCTTAAAGTTTTCTGAGCCAGTATAACCAGCGTTGGCCTCGATGAAGTAGCGGTTATCATAGTCGTATGTAGCGCGCAGCGAGAGGCTCTCTTGCTTGTGTGGCAGCACAGAGAACAGGTTACCATTGTTAGCATCAAGATAGTTGCGCAGGTTGAACAGTACCAGTCCGCTCACGTTGTGCTTCTTGGCAAAGGTGCGCTTATAGTCGAGTGCGGTTTCAAAGTAGAAGGTGCGGTACACCCACTTGTCGGCAGTAACACTCATCGATTTGTTACCCTTATACTGTTCAGTAAGCAACAGGTTGCCCTCTTCGTCATACATGGTGCTTTCGTCCCACACCTTAGTGGTGGGGTCTTGGCTACCGGCCAGTTTCCATGTGCTATCGTCAACCTTATACTGCAGGTTCTGGTTAGCCTTTACGTCGAAGGCAACCAATGCGCGGAACGAGAGGCCCTTGCTCCAGTTGAAGAAGCCCAGGTCTTGTGTCAGCTTCAGGTTGGTGTTCAGCTGTGTGTTGTGCTGTTTTGAGTAGCCACGACGTGTAAGCGTTACCCAGGGGCTGTCGAGCTCACGGTTGTCGGGCGACACGCCAGGGTTCTCGCCATTAGGATACTGCACGGGGTAGAGCACCGGGTTGGTGGTCATAGCCTTTGTAAAGATAGTGTTCAGGTCTTGCTGCGGATAGTTGCCTGAGGTAAGGAAGCCGCTCACACCTACATCAATCTTTGTTGTCTTGCTGGGCTTGAGGTTGATGTTGGTTAAGAAGTTGTAGCGGTCGTATGATATCTCTGAGGTATAGTCTTGCGCCTTATCGCCCTTGGTCATACCGCGTTCGGTATAGTAAGACAACGACACATAGTAAGTGGCGTTAGGGGCACCACCACGAATGTTTACGTTGGCGCGGCGGTTCCAGCCCGTGTTCTTGTACAGTTCCTTCATCCAGTCGACATTAGGATAAAGATACTTGTTTACGGTGCGGTCGGCCTTCAGTGCGGCATACTCTTCTGCCGAGAGGTTGGGGGCAGCCATACCATTGGCCACACGTGTGCGGTCGATATACTGCTGCGAGTAGTAGTCGACGCCATTGGTATGATTGTAAGCCTCGTTGGCAGCTTGCATATAGGTAATACCGTCAACCAAGTCGGGCACCCTGGTAAGCTGTGTGATACCCTGATAGAGGTCGAACGAGAACTGGGGCTTGCTCACCTTACCCGGCTTGGTGGTGATGATGATAACGCCGTTACCACCACGCACGCCATAAACGGCTGTTGAGGCAGCATCTTTCAATATCGTTACGCTCTCAATGTCTTCGGGGTCGAGCTGTGAGAAGCTACGCTCAATACCGTCGACCAGCACCAGCGGTCCTTCGTTAGTATTGGTCATGGTAGAGATACCACGAATCCAGATGTCAGAGTCGTCTTGACCCGGAACACCTGTGCGCTGTACTGATACCACGCCAGGGATACGACCTGCAAATATAGAGCTAAGGTTTGATACAGGCGCTTTAACGTGCTCCATCTTCAAGGTGCTTTGTGCACCCAGCACCGACACCTTTTTCTGTGTGGTGTAACCTGTTACCACCACCTCGTCGAGGGCGCCTACCTCTTCGTTCAAGATAAGGTCGCAAAGGGTGCCTTGCACCTTCTTCTCGGTGGTTTTAAACCCTACATACTGTGCCACCAATACAGGCTTAGCAGTAGTACATGAAATGGTGTAGTTACCGTTAATGTCGGTAATAGCTACATTGTTTGTTCCTTTTTCCTTAATGGTTACACCCATCAGCGGTTCGCCGTTCGTGTCGTTAACACGTCCAGACACCTTGATAGGCGCTGCCCACGTAGGAATGGTTACGAGCAATACTGCGATGAGCAGTAGCCCCTTCCATAGATTTCGTGCTTTTGTTTTAAACATATTAATTAGTGTTTACTGAATAATTTATAACTCTCTGATATTTAAGTTTATATAACTTTA
>OLGA01000026.1_pt1 | contig 119204 bp, 120 predicted proteins | sample 1604881 | NCBI WGS metagenome assembly OLGA01 (sample SAMEA3888896, study PRJEB22519) | human gut metagenome | biome: human gut; feature: human-associated habitat; material: faeces | place: Denmark | collected 2009 | reverse complement strand
ATTTTATCCGTTTCGGACAGCTCTTTGATTACCACAACAGGTATGTATTTTTCCAAAACAATCTGCTCCTTGCCGTTCTTTTCGCCGCATAGCGAAGTTTATAATCGTTTTTTCAAATTATACCATTCGGGCGCCCGTTTTTCAACAACTATCTGAAATTTTTGCATAGGGGCGTGTAATCACGCTCGTTTGTTTATATCTATAAGCTTTGTAGAGCCCTGACTGTAGCAGGCGGCGATAACATCCGCCAGTGCAAGTGCGGTATCTATGCTTGTCATACAGGGAATCTGCAGATTCATCGCCTTGCGGTACAAAACGCGGAAATCTCCCACAGAGGAATCCATTACCGCCCCCGTATATACAATATAATTTACCGTTCCGCTTTCAAGCAGATTATTTATATCGTCGTTCTCCCACACATTGCGCGCGGTCGTTACATCCATTCCTCTTGAGCGGATAGCCTCGGCGGTATCGGGAGTGGCAAAGATTTTTATTCCCAAATCGGTGAATTTTTCAGCCAGCGCAATAGCATCGGAATAATCATAATCCTCCACCGATATAAGAATTCCCTGAAGCGCCCTTTTCTTTATTTGCGCCACATCGATTCCGCTTGCCGCAAGCCCCTTATAAAGCGCCTCGGTTTTGGTTCGCCCGATTCCGAGCACCTCGCCGGTGGATTTCATTTCGGGGCCCATTATGGTATTTGCGTCGGCTATTTTTTCAAAGCTGAAAACGGGAACCTTGACCGCATAATATTCGGACGCGGGCGCAAGACCGGTTTGATAGCCCATTTCCGAAAGCGATTCCCCAAGCATCGCCCTTGCGGCAAGGTCAACCATCGGAATACCCGTAACCTTGCTTATATACGGTACCGTGCGGCTGGCTCGCGGATTCACCTCAATCACAAAAAGCTCGCCGTCCTGCACAAGATACTGAATATTTACGATTCCCTTTGTGCCGAGACCGCGCGCGATCTCAACCGAGGTCTTCACAACGGTATCGGTCATGACGCGGCTCAAATTATAAGGCGGGTAAACGGCAATGGAATCGCCCGAATGGATTCCCGCCCTTTCGACATGCTCCATAATTCCCGGAATCAGCACGGTCGTGCCGTCGGAAATGCAGTCCACCTCAAGCTCTGTTCCGGGCATATATTTATCAATCAAAACCGAATTGCCGATATTGCCCGAGAGGATTATATTCATAAATTTGCGAACCTCGCCTGCCGAGCGGACAACGCTCATGCCCTGCCCGCCGATAACATAGGACGGGCGCAAAAGCACCGGGTAGCCGAGTATTTTAGCGGCGATAAGGGCTTCGTCAACCGTATTGACCGAAACCGCCTTAGGGCGCTTAATACCGATTTTTTCAAGAAACGCGTCGAATTTCTCCCTGTCCTCCGCGGTATCTATTCCCTCTGCCGATGTGCCGAGTATGTTTATGCCGCTTTTCGACAGGAATTCCGTCAGCTTTATTGCTGTTTGCCCGCCGAAGGCAACCACAACGCCTATGGGCTTTTCAACCTTTATAACGCCCATAATGTCTTCCTCGGTGAGCGGCTCGAAATACAGGCGGTCGGCTGTGTCATAATCGGTTGAAACGGTTTCGGGGTTGTTGTTTACTATAACAACATCATAGCCCATGCTCCGCAGAGTGCGCACGCAATGCACGGAGCTGTAATCGAATTCGATTCCTTGGCCTATGCGTATCGGTCCCGAGCCCAGCACCATAATAACCGGCTTTCCGCTTCTTTTAATACTTCTTGCCTCGCACGCTTTATCACATGATGAGTAAAAATACGGTGTGCAGGCGTTAAACTCCGCGGCGCAGGTGTCCACAGTTTTATAGCTGTAGCTGAATTCGGGCAGATCGCTTTTGCCGGTCAGCCGCTTTATAAACGAATCCGGGAAGCCGCTTTTTTTCGCCCTTAAATACAGTTCATTATCAAGGGGTGCTTCGCAAAGCTCCTTTTCAAGCTCCGCCGCCTGCTTCAGACACATAATAAAATAGCGGTCAATCTTTGTAATCTCATGTATCTTATCAACCGATATTCCGCTTTTCAGCGCCTCGTATACCGTGAAAAGCCGCATATCGTTCGGCTCTGACAAGCGGGTCAGAATGTCGCCGTCGTTTATCGGCCCTGCGTTCAGCGAATCAAGCTTTATTTCCGCACCTCGCACCGCCTTCATAAGCGCCTCAACAAAGGACTGTCCCATAGCCATAACCTCGCCGGTCGCCTTCATCTGCGTACCGAGCCTGCGGCTTGAACCTATAAACTTATCAAACGGCCATTTCGGCAGCTTCACCGCAACGTAATCGAGAGCCGGCTCAAAGCAGGCGCAGGTTTTCCCGGTGATCTCGTTTTTGATTTCATCAAGATTGTAGCCGAGGGAAATCAGTGTGGAAATTTTAGCAATCGGGTATCCCGTCGCCTTGCTTGCAAGTGCCGATGAACGCGAAACGCGGGGATTAACCTCGATGACCGCATACTCAAAGCTGTCGGGATTGAGCGCAAACTGGCAGTTGCAGCCGCCCACTATTCCGAGCGCCGAAATCATATCGAGCGAGGCGGAGCGCAGCATTTGATACTCCTTATCCGAAAGCGTAAGCGTAGGGGCGACAACGACCGAATCGCCGGTGTGGATTCCTACCGGGTCAAAGTTTTCCATCGAGCACACGGCAATGGCGTTGCCGACTGAGTCACGCATGGTTTCAAACTCTATCTCCTTCCAGCCCGAAATGCATTTTTCCACCAGAATCTGCGTTACGGGCGAAAGCTTTAAGCCGTTTTCCGCTATTTTTTCAAACGATTCCCTGTCCTCTGCTATTCCTCCGCCCGAGCCTCCGAGGGTATAAGCGGGGCGCACTATTACCGGATATCCGATTTTTTCCGCTGCGGAAACTGCGGCTTTAATATCCGTTGCAATCTCACTGGGCACGCACGGCTGCCCTATTTTAAGCATGGTCTCACGGAAAAGCTCGCGATCCTCGGCCTTTTTTATGGCGTTTATATCGCTGCCCAAGAACCGCACGCCGTATTTTTCAAGTACGCCGCTGTCCGACAGCTGCATTGAAACGGTAAGCCCGGTCTGACCGCCGAGTCCCGCAAGCAAGCCGTCAGGACGCTCCTTTTCTATTATTCGGGTCACGGTTTCTACGGTAAGCGGCTCTAAATATATCTCGTCGGCAAACGCCTTGTCGGTCATAATGGTGGCAGGGTTGGAGTTGACCAAAACAACATTTATGCCCTCTTTTTTAAGCACGCTGCATGCCTGTGTGCCGGCATAATCGAATTCCGCTGCCTGACCTATTACAATAGGCCCCGAGCCGATTACCAAAACCTTTTTTATTTCCTTGTTTTTAGGCATTTTTGTCCTCCTCCATCATACCGATAAAGCGGTCGAACAGAAGCTCGGTGTCATGCGGGCCGGAGCACGCCTCGGGGTGAAACTGCACCGTAAAGGCGTTATACTCGGGATATTCTATTCCCTCGCAGCTGCCGTCGTTCGCGTTTATAAAAATTTCCCGCCCTTTATTTTCAAGCGATTTGAAATCCACGGCGTATCCGTGATTCTGACTTGTAATGTATGTTCTGCTGCCGAAAAGCTCCTTTACGGGCTGATTCGCACCGTGATGGCCGTATTTAAGCTTCACGGTTTTGCCGCCCATTGCAAGTGCCGTCAGCTGATGCCCGAGGCATATGCCGAAAAGCGGCTTTTTGCCGATAAGCTTTTTTATCTGCTCTATGCAGAACACATTCTCCGCAGGGTCTCCCGGACCGTTTGACAGCATAATACCGTCGGGGGAGGCTTCAATTATTTTTTCGGCGGGCGTATCATACGGGAAGGTCTCAACCGTGCAGCCGCGCTTTTGCAGGCAGCGGACGATGTTCGCCTTTGCGCCGTAATCAATAAGCGCAACCTTAAATTTTTCCTCGGATTCCGCGGGATAAACGGCAGGAGCAGGGGAAGACACCTCCGCCACAACGCCCTTTACCCTGTAGTACCGAATCTCATCAAGCGATTCGGGCGGTGTATCGCAAATTTTTCCGTTCATTACGCCCTCGCTGCGAAGCATTATCGTAAGCGCGCGCGTATCTATTCCGCAAATACCGCATACATTTTCCCGCTTCAGGAATTCATCAAGCGTATATTCGCTGCGGAAATTCGAGGGATGCCTGCACAGCTCCCGCACAACATAACCGCGCACGGCGCATTTCCCCTCAAAATCGGCGGGAATCACCCCGTAATTGCCGATAAGCGGAAAGGTCTGCACCACTATCTGACCCGCATATGATGGGTCGGTCAGCGTTTCAAGATAGCCGCACATACCGGTGGTAAATACCGTTTCGCCTATGCATTCGGTATCCGCGCCTATTTTGAAGCCCTCAAAAACCGCTCCGTTGCTTAAAATCAAATAAGCCTTTTTCATTCTGAACATTCCTTATTTCCGATTGTTTATACTAAGGTTGCCGCCATAACCGCCTTTATGGTGTGCATTCTGTTTTCCGCCTCGTCAAAAACAAGGGACGCCTTGCCCGAGAACACACTGTCGGTCACTTCCATATGCGTTAAGCCGTATTTTTCATATATCTGCTTTCCGATTACGGTTTCGGTATCGTGAAACGCGGGCAGGCAGTGCATAAACACACACTGCTCCCCTGCGTTTTCAAGTAATTCGTCGGTCACGCGGTAGGGAGTAAGATCGCGGATGCGCTCCTCCCAAACACTGTCGCTTTCGCCCATCGATACCCAAACATCGGTATATATAACATCGGCGTTTTTTGTCGCCTTGATCGGGTCTTCGTCAAATTCAAGCTTCGCGCCGCTCTCCTCGGAAATTTTTTTGCAGGTGTTTATAAGCTTCTTATCCGGGAAATATTTTTCGGGCGCGCAGGCGGTAAAGCTCATGCCCGTTTTTGCGCAGCCGACCATGAGCGAATTGCCCATATTGTAACGGGCGTCCCCCATGTATACGAGCTTCTTTCCCTCAAGAGAGCCGAAATGCTCCTTGATCGTTAAAAAATCCGCAAGTATCTGCGTGGGGTGGAATTCGTTTGTAAGTCCGTTCCAGACCGGAACACCCGCACAGCTTGCCAGCGTTTCAACGATTTCCTGACCGTAGCCGCGGTACTCGATTCCGTCAAACATTCTTCCCAAAACCCTTGCGGTGTCGGCAATGCTCTCCTTTTTGCCTATCTGTGAAGCGGCAGGATCAAGATATGTGGCATTCATGCCCAGATCATGCGCCGCCACCTCAAAGGCACAGCGGGTTCTTGTGCTCGTCTTTTCAAAAATAAGGGCTATATTTTTCCCCACGCAAAGCTTATGCTCGATTCCGCTCTTTTTTTCCTTTTTAAGCTCGGCGGCATAATCTATTAAATACTCGATCTCTTCTCTTGAAAAATCAAGCAGCTTTAAAAAATTCCTTCCGGTCAATTTCATGGCATTATTCTCCTTTACAGGCGTTTTTTATTATTTCCGCAGCCCTTAAAAGCAGGCTGTCGGGCGTGTTGAGCGGCGGGAGAAGGCGTACCCTGTCCTTTGCGGAAAGGCACAAAACCCCGTCGTTTATGCATTGCTTTATAACATCAGCGGCGGCTCTTTTCGTTTTAAGCCCCAACATCAGCCCCATACCCGTAATATCCTCAATTCCGGGTGAACCTGCCAGTGTGTCGGCAAGCATTTTCCCCTTTCGGGCAACCTCCGATAAAAATTCCTCATCCAATCGGCTTATAACATTGTACGCGCCCGCGCAGCAGACCGGGTTTCCGCCGAAGGTAGAGCCGTGGTCGCCGAATTCAAATATATTTTCGACCTTTTTCGACAGAAGCGTTGCCCCTATCGGGAGTCCGCCGCCGAGCCCCTTTGCGGTGGTTACAATATCGGGCGTGATTCCGTAATTCATATATGAATAAAGCCTGCCTGTTCTCCCGTTGCCGGTCTGAACCTCATCAATCATTAAAAGAATGCCGTTCTGCTCTGTGAATTCACGCAGAAATTTTACATAATCCTTTGAGAGTGGGATAACTCCACCCTCGCCCTGAATGCACTCAAAAAGCACGGCGGCGATTTTTATCCGCCCCGCCAACTCCTTTAATTCCTCGGGCTTTTCGGCGTTTACCGAAACAAAGCCCGGTGTCAGCGGTCGGTAAAGCTCGTGGTAATGCTCCTGCCCGGTTGCCGCAAGGGTTGTAAGCGTTCTTCCGTGGAAGCTGTTTTTTATCGTCACTATTGTGTAGCAGGCGTCTCCCTTTTCCCGTGCGGCGTACTTCCTTGCCGCCTTTACGGCGCACTCGTTTGCCTCCGCGCCCGAATTTGAAAAAAAGACCTTGCCCATGCCGGTTTTTTCACACAGCAGCTTTGCTAATTTCACGCATGGCTCGGTGTAATACAGATTCGAGGTGTGCTGAATTTTGCCGAGCTGCGCGCTTACCGCCGCCGCCCATTCGCCGTCGGCCGCACCGAATATATTTACGCCGATACCGCTGCCCATATCTATGTATTCCCTGCCGCGGGTGTCGGTTAAAACAGAGCCGCTTCCCGATACTATCTCCACCGGAAAGCGATTATATGTTCCCGCAATGTATTCGGCGTCCGTTTCCCTAATATTCATTCTATTTCTCCTTAAACAGAGTTCCCGCGCCCTCGTCGGTAAGCAATTCCATCAAAATGGAATGGGGTACGCGGCCGTCCATAATAACCACATTTTTAACGCCCTTATGGATTGCCTCAACACAGCATTCCACCTTCGGTATCATTCCGCCGGAGATAATGCCGACCGAATGAAGCTTTTCGGTTTCGGCAATCGAAATTTCGTGAATTAAGGTAGACGGATCGTCCTTATCCCTTAAAATACCGTCTATATCCGTCATCATGATAAGGCGCTCGGCGTTCAGCGCACCGGCTATATGCGCGGCGGCGGTATCGCCGTTTATATTATAGGTATTTCCGGACGCGTCGCAGCCGATAGTCGAAATAACCGGGATATAACCGTTTGAAAGCAGATCCTCAATGGTCTTCGGATTAATTTTTGTAATTTCCCCGACGAATCCGAGCTTCTCGTTTTTTATCCTCGATTCTATGATTCTGCCGTCTATTCCGGAAAGTCCGACTGCCCTTCCGCCCTTCATTTCCAAAAGGTTTACAAGCGTTTTATTCACCTTGCCCGCCAAAACCATCTGAACTATTTCCATAGATTCCTTATCCGTAACCCGAAGCCCGTCAACAAAAACACTTTCCTTGCCGACCTTCTTCATAAGCTCGCTGATTTCGGGGCCGCCCCCGTGAATCAGCACTATTTTAACGCCTATAAGCCACAGCAGAACGATATCCTCCATAACCTGCTGCTTGAGCGTTTCGTTTATCATTGCGTTTCCGCCGTACTTCACAACCACCGTTTTACCGGTATATCTTTTAATGTACGGCAGCGCCTGGGTCAGCACCTCTGCCCTGTCCGCATTTGAAAACTCCATTTTTTCTGCCTCCGTTCAGGTGCGGTAATCACCGTTTATTTTAACATAATCATAGGTCAGATCGCAGCCCCAGGCGGTGGCGTCCCCGTTACCGTCGTTAAGGCTTATGAGAATTTCTATTTCCTTTTCGGAAAGCACGGTCTTTGCCTTTTCCTCCGAAAACTCTATTCCCGCGCCGTTTTTGCATACCTCAACCGTTCCCGCCTTACTTGCAAAAGCAACATCAATCTTGTTTACGTCAACCTCTGCTTTACTGTAGCCGACGGCGCAAAGCACACGCCCCCAGTTAGCGTCAGCCCCGAACATCGCCGCCTTTAAAAGACTTGAGCATATAACGCTTTTCGCAACCGCCTTTGCGTCATTTTCGCTTTTTGCGCCGCTCACCTTGCATTCGAGCAGCTTTGTGGCGCCTTCGCCGTCGGCGGCGATCATCCTGCACAGATGAACATTTACGGTGTTGAGCGCCGTCATAAATGTCTCATAATCTGCGTTTTCTTCGGTTATTTCCGCATTGCCCGCCATACCGTTGCAAAGCACGGTCACCATATCGTTTGTGGAGGTGTCACCGTCAATGCTTATCATGTTGAAGGTATTTTTTATGTCCGATGAAAGCGCCTTTTTAAGAAGCGCGGGCGAGATTGATACATCGCTCGTTATAAAAACAAGCATGGTCGCCATATTCGGATGAATCATACCGCTGCCCTTTGCGATGCCGCCTATATGACAGGTTTTTCCGCCGAGCTCAAACTCTACCGCAATTTCCTTTTTTACGGTGTCGGTGGTCATTATTCCCGCCGCAGCAGCCTCGCTGCCGTTTTCGTTCAGTCCCGCGGCAAGAGCCGGCAGCGCCGCCTTAATGGGAGCGGGATCGAGCGGCTGTCCTATAACTCCGGTGGAGGCTATAACAATATCCTCCGCCTTGCAGCCGAGCACCTCCGCCGCGGCAAGGCATATCTCATTCGCGGTCTCAACGCCGCCCGCACAGCAGGTGTTCGCAATTCCGCTGTTGCAAATGCAAGCTTTGGCCTTTCCGTTTTCAAGGTGGCTCCTCGTTACGGTAATCGGCGCGCCGAACACCGCATTGGTGGTGTATACCGCCGCGCAGGACGCCGTAACTTCGCTTACAATAAGCGACAGATCCTTCTTAATTTTGTTTTTCCTTATTCCGCAGTGAACGCCGTTTGCCGAAAAGCCCTTTGCGGCGCAAACTCCTCCGTCTGAAATTTTCATTTTTAACGCTCCTTATTTATATTTAAGATTAAGTCCGTGGGTCTCCTCTGTCCCCAAGGCTATATTTATATTCTGAACGGCAGAGCCCGAGGCTCCCTTTCCGAGATTATCAAACCGCGATACAAGCAATATCCGTTCTTCGTTTCCGCAAACGGTTATCTGCATATCGTCAAAGCCCGAAAGCTCCGCGGCGGAAAGAAAGCTTTCACTGTTATCCTCAAAGTGAACCAGCCCTTTTTTATAATAATCGCGGTAGACCTCTTTTATCGCAGCACTTCCGCCGTGCACACAGTCGCCGAAAAGCGAAACCGTGACCTCCATGCCCGAATAATATGGTGCTACTATCGGGCAAAATATCGGAGCCGTCTTAAGTCCGCACACCTTTTTCATTTCGGGCAGATGCTTATGGCTCTGCGTAAGCCCGTACATCCGCGGTGCGTTAAGCAGCGGGTCTCTTCCGTCCGCTTGGTATTCCGCAATCATCTTTTTTCCGCCGCCCGAATAGCCCGTCAGCGAAAAGCAGGAAAGCGGCGTATCGGGCGCGATTATTTTATTTTCGGTAAGCGGCGCGATAAGCGAAATAAAGCCGCTTGCGTGGCAGCCGGGATTCGCAATTCTTTTGGCAGCGGCTATTCTTTGCCTGTTATCGGCAATTTCGGGAAAACCGTATATAAAATTCTCATCGGTGCGGTGAGCGGTAGAGGTGTCGATTATTACCGTGTCGGGATTCTCGGCAAACGCCGCCGCCTCGCGCGCCGCGTCATCGGGCAGGCACAAAACAGCGATATCCGCCGAATTCAAAGCGTCCCGTCTTGATGCTTCGTCCTTTCTTTTTTCCTCTGGCAGAATAATCAGCTCGATATCCTTCCTTAAAAGCAGCCGCTCCTTTATGCGAAGACCTGTCGTTCCGGCGCTGCCGTCGATAAATATTTTTTTCATAAGCGTTCTCCATAGTTGCATAAATATTCAATTCACGCTCATATTTTAGCATATTGTTTCGACCTTGTCAAGTGATTTAATATGAGTTTTTCGGTTTTTTGGTGATGAACTGCCGCATCTGCCGCATAAACGCAAATATTATGCATAAAATATGCATACATTAAATCTCATTTTACGTCTGAAACAAATCTGTCAAATTTATTAACGATAAATTCATATATTTGAATCACGCCTGTAATAATGGCGGTTTAGAATATAGTCAAACCAAAGGAGGAGCGTTTTTATGGACGATTATAATAATAAACAAAACGGCGAGCTTCGCGGCTTTGACGAAGCGACAAACGAAAACGGTTATACCGTAACACCGGACGGCGGTTTTTACACAAAGAGCCGCGAGGACATAATTCAGGACGAGGCATTTAAATCTCCCGAGCAGCCCGATGACGCAGCACGGGCAGAGGACACGCCTCAGGCAGAGCAGGAGGCTCGGCAGACATATGCCGATTCCGGCGCAAATTACAGCCGCAATAATAATTACAATTACGGCGGAACCACCTTTTACGCAAGGCCGCCGAAGCAGAAAAAAAATAAAAAGAAGGGTGCCTTCGGCGCAGGCACTGTAATCGCGGCAGCACTTTTGGCGGCGGTCATAGGTGCGGGCAGCGGTATAGCGGCGGTAACGCTTTCATCAAAAAACGGCAGCAATACCTCCTCACCGATAACCTCAAGCGTTTCGGGCAGCAATGTTAATATAAACATTGACGAAACTGCGGAATCCGTTGTTGAGGCGGTTGCGAAAAAGGTAACGCCCAGCGTTGTGGGAATAAGAACCACCACCTCAGTGCGCAGCTTTTTCGGCAGCAGCAATGAATCAACAGGCGAAGGCAGCGGCGTTGTTTATTCCGCTGACGGATATATCATTACCAACTACCATGTTATTTCCGGTGCGGTAACAAACAAGAGCGGTTCAAAAATAGAGGTATTCACCGATACTCTCGATTCCGATTCGTATGAAGCAACCGTGGTGGGTTACAACATCTCCACCGATCTGGCAGTTATAAAAATCAACGCCAAAGGCTTAACACCTGCGGAATTTTCCGATTCCTCAAAGCTCAAGGTCGGTCAGTATGTTATAACCGTGGGCAACCCGGGCGGTCTTGAATTTATGGACAGCGTTACCTACGGCGTTATAAGCGGACTCAACCGCGTGGTTTCCTCGGATTCCGATGTTAAGCTTATCCAGACCGACGCCGCAATCAATCCCGGGAATTCGGGCGGCGCGCTTGTAAACACAAAGGGACAGCTTGTAGGAATAAACAGCTCTAAGATTGTATCCGAGGAATTTGAGGGCATGGGCTTTGCCATCCCCTCGAATACCGTTGCGGAAATCTGCAAGAATATAATCGAAAAGCAAAACGACCCCGAGCCGTACCTCGGAATTTCGGTAAGTGAGAAATATAACTCGAGCGTACTGAAATATTACGGATATCCGTCGGGCGCGGTGGTTTCAAGTGTGGCCGACGGCAGTCCCGCCGATAACGCAGGACTTGCAAAGGGCGACATTATAACCGAATTCGGCGGCACCGAGATCACCGAATACAGCATGCTTGAATCCCTTTTGCAGAAATGTAAGCCGGGCGATCAGGTAAGCGTTAAAATCTACCGCAGCGGCAGATATTATTCAACAACCGTAACAATAGGTTCTAATAACGCTGTGGGATAATATCCTGCGGCAATAAAAGCTTAAAACCTCCCCATAAAGCAGAAATCAGTGCTTTATGGGGAGGTTTTTTACTGTGTCGAACAGATTACGGCGTAGTACGGCTTAAATTTCAAAATCATATATTCCGAACAAGACTTTGCGTAAAATCGCGAGATCGGCGGCATCTGTTTTCTTGTCGCCGTTTATATCGGACCTTTCGCTGTTCGCAATATTCTTTTTCAGCCGAATCAAATCCTTAATGTCGGTTTCAAAATCGTTATTCAAGTCTATATCATGATACCTGTAAAACATTCTTCCGCTTTCATCGGCAGCCGTGAATTTAATACGCCATTCGGTTTCCGCCGTTCCGAAATACCGTAAATTACCTTTTTCGGTCACCAGCAGGCTGCCGTCGTCGGTGCCGGCTGCTGTTGCTGTTATTCCAAGGCTTAATATTACAAGCGCTGAAGCCGCAATTCTTTTAATATGATATTTCAATTTCATAGCTTTCCTCCTCAGTCAGCCGTCAGGATAAACGGCGAAGCACAGTAGCCGCTTTGACCGCCTGTTATGTTATAGAGATTTATAGAAGGGCGGTTTCTGTACCCCATACGGACGCCGGTAACTACATCTACTGCGGCGGTAACGGTAACGGTATTTTTATCGGGCACTGCCGTGGCCGATACCCAGTTGCCGCTGCGGTCACGCACCTCAAACTCGGTGGCAGATGCTCCGCTTGTAAGTATAAGTCCCTCGCCGGTATGACGGAATGTAACTACTGCGGTATTTCCGTTCGCCTTAAAGGAATCGGCTAACGGCCCGGAATACTCCTCGGCGGCGCTGCTGTAATCACCTGCGGGAATATAGCGGCACGCAATAGCCGCCTTTACAAGGGCTTCGGCAATGGGTGCTTTATCGGTCGGGTGAATATTCAGTCCGCCGTTCGGCAGGAGAGTATCCTCAAGCGAAAGCATGGTGCACACCGTAACATTCGGTATATTGAGCGCCGCCTTTCCCTGCGCTATGCGTATGTTATATTCGTCAACGGCATTACCGTTATTGTCGATGCTGTTGTCGGCACTGAAAAGCATTATTTGCACGGTGTAAAACGGCAGATCGGCTTTTCCGAAATAATTGCGCCAGCAATTAACCAAATTTTCAAATTTATCATAATATTTATATGCTTCGCCTATTCCTCGGTTGCTTTCGCCCTGATACCACAAAACGCCCGACAACGACATATCGGAAATCGGCTTTATGTATTTTTTGAACAGGTCGTGGTCGCCCTTATCATAGAAATAAGCGTCACTGTGGAGATTATCGGTATTCGGGTCGCAGGTGCAGTAATCATCGGCAGTCCAGTCCTCAATGCGTGAAGCTCCTACAGCGGTGGATATTATTCCGATCGGAATTTTATTTTCCAGACTTTCTGCGAGACCCTCGGCAAAAAGGGTTGAAACCGCCGAGAGATTCTGCACGCTCGCATTGCTGAATTGAGCCCATTTCGAGGTGTTTATGTTTTTAAAGCGCAAAATTGCGTTTTCAAAATCCCCGTTATCCTTGTGTTCGGTATCGGCTATTGTAAGCTCCATATTGGACTGACCCGACGAAACGTAAACATCACCTATAAGAACATTGGAAAAAGAAATTTTTTCGCCGGATAGCTCCGCCGTGAATTTTACGGGGGTCAGGGAAGCCTCAAGCGGAGAAAAATAAACCTTCCAATAGCCGGTTTTTGATGCTATATCCTTCGTTTCATTACCAAGCGTAACAGTTCCGTCTCCGTAACCGATGCCATAAATGCAGATTTCAGAGCCGCGCTGCAAAACCATATTATCGCCGAATTCTTCTGCAAGCTTCAGCGGTGAATACTGCTTTCTTAAAGCGTATATATCGGGATAAACCGCTTTTTCGTTTCTGCCGGCGCCCACAGTGAAACGGTAAGCCTGCTTTTCCGATACCGACATAACATTAAAGCAAGCCTCGGTGTCTCCGCCGAGCTCTCTTTTGTAAAAACGCCGGGGAAGGCCGCTGTTTGTTACGCCCGGGTCAGCCTGCTGCCCGTCGGTCTGTATATCGGTTTCGCCCGCATTGGCAGCGGAGGTGCCGAATAGGAACAAATCTATATCATCACTGTAAAGTGTAAGCTCTGTATGCCGATGACCGAACTGATAGCTGAGAGCCTTACCGGATTTTTCGGAAAAATCGACTCTTACCGTTACAGAGACGCCCCAAACATCCGTAATACCGGCAGAATATGACACTTTGGCGTTATAGGCCTTTATAATATCGCGTATTTTGCTGCCGTTCATAACAGCGGACGAATCGGAGCTTGTGTCGCTGTCTATACCCATATGCGAAACAAAAATAACATTGTAATCCGCAGGGAGCTTGCCCAAAGCCTCCTCCGCCAGCCATTTCACCTGTTTTGCGCCATAGCCGCGCCAAGAAGTGCCGGTCCAATATTTGCTCCTGTCTGTGCCGGCGGAATTTTTAATTCTGGCGGGCATACCGTCGTATAAGGCGTCACCGTCATTATCGGCGGTTATAACATAACCGTTTTCATCGTATTTGGCTTCGTAATCAAGCGAATCAAGGCATATAACGCGCGTTTTCTTAGCCGTTAAATCGTAGTAATAATATTTTGAATTGTCGGCGTTTTTGTCCTGAACCGCGTCGGGAGAATACACATCTATCATATTTTTTTGCCAGTCAAGATTTGTGATGATTGCGTTTGTGTTAAGCACCGTGTCAGAGCTGTCGGAACTAAGCAGATGATACGAGTTATCGTCATGATCGCCCATAAGTACAAATACCGGCTTATTGCAATTTTTAAGCGGCGATAAGGCTTTATCGACATCCGCCCAATATGTCTGCTTGTCAGGGTAGGCACCGTCTGTGTTATCGCCGCCTATAACAACAAAATCTATTGAGCTGTCACGGTTCGCCATATCGGTTACAAGCTTTATTTGGTTTATTAAAGCGGATTTTTGTGGGTCGCTTAAATCCGAGCCGTAGTGAATATCCGTAATAAATATATAGTTTACTGATTTCTTGCCCACACTGTTTATTTTTCTTGAAACAACGGCAGAGTTAAGACCAAGGTATAAAGCCTCTTTAGTGCCCGAATGCACCTGATATTCAAGTTCGTCGGGGATTTTCACCGTATTTCTATCCGGGTAATCGCTGAAAATCACATAAGAGCCGTATTTCAGGGTGTTGTTTTCAATGGCATTTGCATCCTTTTTAAACAGTGCGTTATACGCCGTTACCGAATAACCGATGTTTTTGCCGAATACGGTGCCCTCGGGTAAATATACATAACAGTCGCCGGGTTCTGAACTGTCGGGAACAAGTACACCGGTTTCCTTTATATCAGCGGCGCACGCCGTAACGGTATCGGAATAAAACACATCTCCGTTTGAAAGCTTTATATACCCTCTGGCACTTACGTTGTAGCCGTCTTCTTTATCAAAACCGTCTATATACGCCGAGTAAACTGTATCGCCGGTGACGGAATTATGGCTCCAATTATCTGCCGTGTTTTCACAGCGCAGGCAAAAAATTCCATTCAAATTCTTGTTATCGAGCGTAAGTTCTGCCTTGACTTCTTCGGATTTAACAAGTATTCCGCGCTCGGCAACCGCATATTCCGTGCCGCTTATTTTAACAGTGCTTTTGCTTTTCTCACCGTAAACCGCCGTAAAACGCAGCGCGGCGCCGTTTTTGGTAACTTCTTTTTTAACGCCGACCGATTTTGTGACCGAGGAAACAACAAAGGTATCGGTTAAAATTTCCGCATCGGCATCGGAAGAAATTTTGCACGAAAGCACGCACCCGGCGGTAGCCGTATCGGCAGTGAAAACAATACTTGCCTGGGCCCAAGCGTCCGTTTTTTGAAGCTTTACGCTGTTAAGCGGTATAAATTCGCCTATTGCACTGCCGCGGCTCAACCCCGCTGAAAGCTCTGAAGCAACGCTTGCTTTATAGAAAAAGTCCAGCTTGTAGGTCTTGCCCTCAATCACATCAAAAGTGTAATCGTTTTTAAGCTCAAATGCCGCCGAAGTGCCGGCAGAAAGCGATGCCTTGAGTGAGACTTCGCCCGTGTAAGCGTCTTCGTTTGTCAGCTTTATTGTATCCGAGCCGAGTCCCGCCGTTCGCTCGGTATAGGTATCAAAACCTACAAACAGCTCCTGATTTTCGGTGTCTGCATCGCTTTCGGAGCTTACATCGCCGCAATACAATGCCGTATCGAAATTTCCGTATTTTAAAACCGACGCTTCTGTACATTCGGCGTTTGCATACCATTTACCGAATTTAAGCTTTCCGGCGCAGCCGGTAGGACCGTCGTTTGAATAGCTTTCTCCGTAGTACCCGTCGGGCAGGTCAAGCTCCGTACCGGGAAGCCCGCGCAGCGTGTCGAACAGCACATATTTGCCGCCTTGCTTTATGTACAGCTCCGTGCTTGTAACCTTTTCGAGCGTCAGCGTATCCAGGTCGTAGTCCACCTTTACGCGGGGCAGGGAAATACCCAATATAAAACGGTTTGCAACTCCGTTTTTAACGGTTGCGTAGCTCGCGGGAGTTGTAAAACAGCTTTCAATTTCAACCCATTTTCCGTCTGTTTCGGTTATTTCGGAATTTATTATTTCATATCCCGCGCAGTTTGTGCCGTTTTCAAATGCGGCAGAGCTGTTGCCTGTACCGTAAAGAATGAATAAATCAGCTTTGCCGCCGTCAAGATTATTGACCCTGATTTTCATTTTCACTCTGTAAGCAGAGCCGGTATCCAAAACGGTGCAGTTGGAGGCACTCTTTACAGCGCTTGAGGTGCCGTCCTCGGTCGGGGTGAGCGTCCAGTTAGGGTACCACCAGCTTGAAGCGGAATGATTGTAATAATGAAGGATTTTATCTCCTTCCTCGTCGGGGTCGTCAATAACCTTAAAGTACGGAACACCCGAGTATTCCCCCAATTCTGTACCGGTGGGAATAAAGGTATTGTGCGAGCCAACAACATATTTATCAAATTCAATAACTCTTTTAAAAGCATTGTATTTTCCGTCAGCCGGGTGAAGAACGGATTCGGAATCGTCCTCCGCATAATATTCGGGGTATTTATCGGTCGTTTGCCATATGCTCCAGTCAAGGTCAGGCATAGCAAAAACCGCTTTATCCCCGTTTATCGAATCGGAATTGCTTATAAGGTAAGAATTTGAAATTGAGCCTCTGAGGGTAACGCCCTGCCATTTTTTGCAAAGGGCAAAACTGTTGCTCACGGTAAGCCAGTTTTCTGCGTACCATGTAAAATTAACGGCAGACATTGCAAATTCAATGAGTTCTCCGTTTACGCCGGCGGCAAGACAGGCGGTATCGGTTATTTTTATGAGCGTTTTATTGCTGCCTTCGGCAACCTGAGAAAATCCTACAAGGCCGCCTATATATTTAGTACCGGAGGATGTGCTGCCCACGATGACCGAGTTCTTGATATAGCAGCGGCTTATATTTATTTCTTTGTTGCTGTTGCCGTATGCTCTGCCGAAAAGCGCACCTGCGAAAACTCCGGAGGAAGCGTTCGGCACTATATAAGAATCCGCGAGAGTCAGATTTTTAATTGAAACACTGTTATAATATGAGTTGACTATAGGAATTAACCCGCCGTACTCTATATTTCCTGTTTGGTAAACTCCGTAAACGGTATGACCGTCTCTGTCAAGACTTCCCGCAAAACGAACGGAATTATTCGGGAATGTATACCAGGCGTTGGGGCTGTCGCCTTTCCAGCCTTCACGGCTTGTATCGTTAAGGTAAATATCGGCAATAAGCTTATAATACTTTCCTTTAGAGGCATCGGCTGTATCTATGGTATCGTTTTTAATCATTCGCGCCAGCTGCTCTGCCGTAGCTATCAGATAAGGGTTATCGGCAGTGCCTGTGCCGCCGGCATAGCCTGCCGCCGCGCTGCCGTTCCAAACCTTGACGGTGAATTTATAAAACACCGCGTTTACGGGATACGAATTTTCCGCAGTAAACCACACGGAATCCCACGAAAGACCGGGCATAGCGGTTTTTGCTTTTGCACCGTAAATTTCCGCCGCCTCTATGTTTTCATAAACCGCCGAGGCGCTGTCTGCCGAGCCGGAGGCTATGGCCGGAAAGCCTACGGAAAAAGAATTGCTTATATTAAGCCTCTTTGTGCCCTTTGCATAGTAGCCTGTTAATCCGCCGTTGTTTTTGCCGGTGAGCACCGCATAGGATGCGCACCCGGCTATAGCGGTTTCGGAATTGCTCCACGCAGCCAAACCGCTTGCATAGCCTGCAGAGCATATGCTCACCGTACTGTCAATAATACAGTCGGTGTAGCTGTAGCCGCCGGTATAGTTATATTCAAATCCGGTAATAGCCGCTGCGTAGTTTCCGGTTGTTGTAATTTCGGAATCGGCTATTCTTATATTGGAAATGTTTACCTTATTATAAAAATCGCTTATTCGGGAAAAAAGCCCGACATATGCATAGTCTCCGCTGTAATAGAGACCGTAAACAGTATGCCCGCCGCCGTTAAGACTTCCCCCAAAGCATACCCCTCCGTTATCGGAGTAGGTGTACCAGCTTCTGGCGGCAGTCTTCCAGTTTGTCCGCGTTGTATTATTAAGGTAAATATCGGCAGTGAGTCTGTAATATTTTTTATATGTGGCACTGTCGCAAACAAGTAGGGCTAACTGCTCGGGTGTGGAAATTAGGTAGGGGTCTTCGGCTGTTCCGCTTCCTCCGGCATAGCTTTCGGCTCTTGTACCGTCCCAAGCGTCAATACCGGCAGCGAAAACCGCCGTGCCCGATATAGCGGCAGATACCGTTACTGCCACACACAGAATTACGGAAAGCAATCGTTTAAACTTTCTTTTCATGGGTTTCTTCCTTTCGTTGGTATTGACAGCTTTAGTTTTAAAGCCGAGCGGCAAATCGGCATAATGTGTATTGACACAACATAAAGCTTCATATATAATTATAATATAATTTCGTGCCTAATAAATATATTTTTAGTGCAATAATATCTGATTATCGTTCAGTGTAGGTGATATTGTGGATATTGATGAAACGCTCCGTTATAAAGAAAGCGTGTATCTTAAATGCGTAGGATACAGAGAGAATGATAAATATGCCAACGAATACAGGTACGGACCCGGCTCAAGAGGTATTTATATTATTCATTATGTAATAAAGGGGAGCGGCTTTTTACATACAAACGGGAAAAAGTATCATATTCACAAGGGTGAAAGCTTTATAATATATCCCCATACGGTGGTATATTATTATCCTGATAAAGCCGATCCGTGGGAGTATACATGGGTCGATTTTGTCGGCTCAGAGGCGAAAAAGCTGCTCAGTCTTACTGCCTTCAGCCCGTCTGAGCCGATTTTACCGGCTGTTAATGAGTCGCCGCGGAGTATTTTTGAAATGCTTTCATGCGATGACGCAAAACCCGCCCACAGCTTAAAAAACCTTGACTATTGGTTTTGCATAAAAAGCGGATACCTTCACCTGATATTAGCATATTATATACGAAATTATCCTGCTGACGAAGATTTTAATTCAATCGCTAAATTTACAGAGCAGATTGCGGAATATATTGACGAAAACATACACCTTGCCTCAATGTCGGTTGATTTGCTTACAAAAAAATTCAACACAAGCCGCTCTACGCTTTACAGAGAGTTTAAAAATGTGTTTAATCTTTCACCAAAAGAATATATCAATAAAATTAAGCTTGAAAAAGCTAAAAAAATGCTTAAAGAAAAAACATATTCAATAAAAATAATTGCCTATTCCTTAGGCTATGAGAATCCTATGTACTTTTCAACGGTGTTCAAAAAAAATACGGGGCTGTCGCCATCGGAATATCGCCGCTCATCAGACGATAGGTAAGCGTTAAAATCTACCGCAGGGGCAGATATTATTCAACAACCGTAACAATAGGCTCAAACAACGCAGTGAGCTGATTCCAAAAGCAAAGTATAAAAGCGTCGGTTCTCCGGCGCTTTTTTTGCTTCGGATTTTATTGATTGACTCTTCCGCAAATCGGTGTTATAATCGGCATATAAATTAATTTCGGAGGTTGGATCTATGAAAACTTCAACTCAAATAGAGGAAGCATCCCTTATCCTCGGTGAAGAAAAAGCGGTGGAATATGTCGCAAAGGCGGGCTTTGACGGCTGGGATTTCTCCATGTTCGCAATGTGCAAATACGATTGGCAATCGGGCAAGCTGCTTGAAAATAACCATCCGCTTGCGGGAAAGGATTATCTTGCATTCGCAAGAAGACTCAAAAAAATCGGACTTGATAACGGAATCGTATGCAATCAGTCGCACGCGCCGTTTCCGTCCTCCTGCCCCGAAATACGCTCTTATTTAAAGCGCGCGATAGAATGCACCGCAGAAGCAGGCGGGGAAATATGCGTTATCCACCCCGACAACAATAAATCTGCCGAGGAAAACGCCGAAATGTATCTTGAGCTGCTGCCCTTTGCAAGGGAGCATAATGTTAAGATTGCAACCGAGAATATGTGGAATTGGGACAGCGAAAAGGACGAAGCCTGCTTTGCCGCCTGTGCTACGCCCGAAAGCTTTGTAAAGCATGTTGATGCGGTAAACGACGATTTTTTAGTCGCCTGCCTTGATATAGGTCACGCCGAAATGCGCGGTGCGGGTCAGGGCGCCGCAAACACGGCTCGCGCATTGGGTCACCGCCTGCAGGCGCTGCATATCCATGATAACGACAAATGGCACGATTCACACCAAATACCCTTTTCAATGTCTATTGATTTTGCCGCCGTTGTAAGGGCGCTTAAGGATATAGGCTATAAGGGCTGGTTTACGCTTGAAGCGGACAATTATTTAAAAAGCTTTCGCAAGGACAATATTATTGACGGCATGAAGGATCTATACTCCGCGGTAAGGCGGCTTGCCGATATGTTTGAGAAAATGTAAAGCGCAAAAAAATCATCCTCCGTTACTTAATTTCGGAGGATGATTTTTTTAATATCCCAGGCTTTCCGCGCAGATTATAACATTTATTCTGTCCTTAACCCTTTGCATTGCCGAAATCAGATAATCGCAGCAAATGCGTGTGCTGCCGCAGCAGCCGTCGGTCATTTTAGGGCTTTCGCTCTTTTCAAGAGAAATACAATGTCCCAGCTTTTTACAGGGGGCGTCAACACTCAGCCGTGCCGTATTCATAGGCGCGGCTATTTTCTTTACGCGCAGAATCCCCTCATCAACGTCCTTTACAATTTTATTTGCGCCTACCACCATAACTACCTTTTTAGGCCCGAAACAGATTGAGGACACGCGGTTGGCATTTCCGTCAACATTTATAAGCTCGCCGTTTTCCGTAACGGCATTTGACGAGCAGAAAAAGAAATCGCACCCTATTGCCGCGCGGAAAATTTCAAGGCGCTCTTCCTCTGAAATTCCGGGCTTTAATCTGTTTAAAAACTTATATTCGGGGTCGCTTATAATATCCCACACGCCGCTCTCGTTTAAGCTCACAGAGCCGCCCGCAGTTATAACCGCGCCGGGAAAAAGCATACCCTTTACTATTTCGCAGACCTGCGCCTTATTTTCGGCGTAATATGCTTTCATATTGTTGCGTTCAAGGTTTTTAATTGTTTTTTCAATAACAGCGTTCATCAGTTCCACCCTTTCACTATTGTTCCGCCGCCCACTACCGCGTCGCCGTCGTAAAACACTGCCGCCTGACCGGGGCTGGGCGCGCGCTGCGGCTCGTCAAATTCAATCATAACCTTATCGCCGTCAGGCTTTATAACAGCGGGCTGCGCAAAATGCCGGTAACGCAGCTTTGCGGTAACCCGCATCTCGCCTTCAAGCGTATCAAACGGGATAAAATTAAGTCTGTCTACCAGTACCTTTCGGCAGAAAAGCCGTTCTTCATCGCCTAAAATCACCGTGTTGTTTTCGGCGTTTTTTTCAATTACAAAGCGGGGCTTACCGAGCGCAATGCCAAGCCCCTTGCGCTGACCTATTGTATACCTTATTATTCCCTTATGCCCGCCGAGGCGAGTTCCGTTTTCATCGGTAAAATCCCCCGGCTCAGCCGTTTTGCCCGTAGTCCGCTCAATAAAGCCTGCGTAATCACCGTCGGGCACAAAGCAAATATCCTGGCTGTCGGGCTTCGCCGCGTTTACAAAGCCGTGCTTTTCGGCTATTTCACGCACCTGCGGCTTTGTAAGGTCGCCTAAGGGGAACAGGGTTTTTGAAAGCTCCTCCTGCGTCATGGAATAAAGCACATAAGTTTGGTCCTTGTTAATATCCGTCGGGCGGCAAAGCAGGTATCTGCCGTTTTCCGCCCTTTTAACGCGCGCGTAATGCCCCGTGGCGATTTTATCGTACCCCAGCGTTTCGGCGCGGCGCAGCATTTTGTCAAACTTTATTTTGCGGTTGCACTCAATGCAGGGGTTGGGGGTTCTGCCGTTTATATATTCGTTTATAAAATCGGATATGACGTCCTTTTCAAAGCTTTCCTTAAAATTAAAGGCATAGTGCGGAATACCGAGCCGCACGCAAACCGCGCGCGCGTCTTCCACGTCCGATAAAGAGCAGCAGGTTTTGGTAAGCCCGGCGTTGTAATCCTCGCCGTCATAAAGGCGCAGGGTGACCCCCGAGACATTATAGCCCGCCTCTTTAAGCAGCGCAGCACAAACAGAGGAGTCTACTCCCCCGCTCATTCCTACCATTACCCTTTCTCCGCTCACCTTTAAACCTCCGATAAAATAAAATTCAGCCCGAAGAACCAAGAGTTCCCCGGGCAGTAAAATCAGATAGAAGTAATATGCGCGATTTCGTACATATCGTCATCAAACGGCTTTTTCATATTGAGCGCCTCGTAAATATCGAAATCCACAATCTCGCCCTTCTGCATACCTATAACGCGGTTGCCCTTGCCCTCTCTTAAAAGCTCTACCGCAGCAAAGCCCATTTGGGTTGCAACAACGCGGTCGCGAACGGTCGGGTTGCCGCCGCGCTGAACGTGACCCAACACGGTAGCTCTTGACTCTATTCCGGTTATTTCCTCAATTTTTTGGGCTATCTGCTCAACGCCGCCAACGCCCTCGGCCACAACCACTATAAAGTGCTTTTTGCCGGTTTTCTGGGTTTCCCTTATCTTCGCTATAACGTCCTCTACCGTGTGCTCAACCTCGGGCACCAAAATAGCGGTAGCTCCCACAGCAATGCCGCTTTGCAGCGCAAGGTAGCCCGCGCGCCTGCCCATAACCTCAACTACCGAGCAGCGGTCATGCGATTGGGCGGTATCTCTTATTTTATCAACCATCTCCATGGCGGTGTTCATAGCCGTATCAAAGCCTATGGTGTATTCGGTTGAGGAAATATCGTTATCAATAGTTCCCGGAACGCCTACGCAGGGTATTCCGCGCAAGGATAAATCGCGCGCGCCGCGGTAAGAGCCGTCACCGCCTATTACAACTATACCCTCAATGCCGTGCTTTTTGCAGTTTGCAATTGCCTCCTGCATGCCTTCTTCGGTTTTAAAGCGCGGGCTTCTTGCGGTGTAAAGCACCGTTCCGCCGCGGTGGATTATATCCGATACCGAGCGAACGTCCAAATCAATAATATCTCCCTCAATAAGTCCGTTATATCCGCGGCGTATGCCCTTAACGGTCATACCCCTTGCTATTGCTGTTCTCACAACCGCACGAACGGCTGCGTTCATTCCCGGCGCGTCTCCGCCGCTTGTAAGCACACCTATTGTTTTCATCTTTACCATCTCCATATACATCTTCAAATTAGAGTTTAACACATTCAAAAATTTTTTTCAACAATATTTTTCTTTTATTTAATAAATTTAACATTTTCCGCCCCGAGCAGTCTTTCAAGGGCATTAAAAAGCGTTTCCGAGGGCGTTATGCGCAGATTCGGCGGCACCGCGAGCTTTTTGCCCGTATCGGCGCAGAGAATTATGACCTCGGTGCTGCCGCTGTGCAATGAAAGCTGCCGCTTAACCTCCTCAAATTCTCTGCCCGACTGAGATTTCACCTTTAAATAAAGCCCGCTTTTATATTTTTCAGCCGCTTTACCCTTTGCGGTCTCGGGTATTTTTTCCACCCGTTCCACCACAAGTTCGGGGTCTCTGTCCTCCCGCTCGGATACTCTGCCGCTCACCGTTACGGGCTGACCCGATATCAGCAGATCGCGGAACTGCGTATATGCCGCGGCGAAAATTGTAAGCCCTACAGAGCCGCTCATATCCTCAAGAAATGCTGTTGCCATAATGCTGTTGTTTTTAAGCTGACGCACTTTAAGTCCGTCCGCTATGCCCGCCAATGTCAGCCGCTTTGAATCGGGGTAGCGGTGCGCCGCAATATCCGCCGCGCGCGCAAAGCCGGATTTTTCGGTAAATGCTGTGTATTCCTCCATCGGGTGCCCCGAAAGATACAGCCCCGTAGCCTCCTTTTCAAGCGCCAAAAGGGTCTCCCGCGGCATTTCCTCTGCTTTTATCGGCTTAAAGGAAACGTCCGCCCCCATTTCGTCGAAAAGGTTCATTTGCCCCTTTGCGGAGTACTTTTTTTCATCCTCCGCAGCGGCAAGCACACCGTCTATATTATAAAGCATTTGCCGCCGGTTATCCTCAAGTCCGTCCATAGCGCCGCTTTTAATAAGCCCCTCAAGCGCTTTTCTGTTAAATTCGCGCGAGTAATTGCGCAGGCAAAAATCGTACATTGAGGTATACGCGCCGTTTTCCTCGCGCTCGGCTATAAGCCTGTTTATAACCCCCGTGCCGAGGTTTTTAACCGCTAAAAGCCCAAAGCGTATGGCGTTTCCGTCGGGTGTAAAGCCCGCGCCCGATGAGTTGACCGAGGGCGGCAGCACCCGTATTCCGTTTTTGCGGCAGTCGGCGGTATAAAGCGCAACCTTTGCGGGGCTATCCATCATACTTGTCATAAGGCTTGAAAAATATTCCGCCGGGTAGTGGCATTTAAGGTATGCCGTTCTGTAAGCCACAAAGGAATATGCCGCCGCGTGCGCCTTGTTGAACGCATATGAGCTGAAGCTCTGCATATCATCAAAAATTTTGTTTGCCGTTTGCTCGTCTACGCCGTTTGCAACCGCGCCTTTACATAAAATATTGCCGTTTTCATCCTTTTCGCCGTGAATAAAGAATTGCCGCTCCCGCTCCATAACGTCGTGCTTTTTCTTTGCCATTGCGCGGCGCACAATGTCCGCCCTGCCGAGGGTATAGCCCGCAAGCGTGCGGAAGACCTGCATTACCTGCTCCTGGTACACAATGCACCCGTAAGTGACCGAAAGTATCGGTTTTAACAGCGGCGTGGGGTAAGTCACGTCCTCGGGGTGGTGGCGGTTGTGAATATATTTCGGTATTGAGTCCATAGGTCCCGGGCGGTAGAGCGAAAGTATTGCGGTCAGGTCCTCAATGCTTTCGGGACCGAACTGCCGCAGCACGTTTTTCATACCCTCCGATTCAAACTGGAAAACGCCGTCGGTCAGCCCCGCGCCCATCATTTTATAGGTTTCCTTATCGTCAAGAGGTATTTTTTCAATATCAAAATCAGGCTGCTTTTTTCTTATATATTTTTCCGTATCGGCAATAACGGTAAGGTTGCGCAGCCCCAGAAAGTCCATTTTCAAAAGTCCAAGCTCGTCAAGCGCCGTCATTGTGTATTGGGTAACTACCGCCTCGTCGTTTACGGCAAGGGGGACATACTCGGCTATCGGCTTATCGGATATTACCACCCCCGCCGCATGGGTAGAGGCGTGCCGCGGCATACCCTCAAGCTCTATTGCCGTGTCTATAAGCTCGTGCACCTGAGCATCGTTATCATAAAGCGTTTTAAGCTCCGTAGAGCCTGAAAGCGCCCGCTCGATAGTCATATTAAGCGACTGCGGAATAAGCTTTGCGATTTTATCGCACACGGCATACGGCACATCAAGCGCCCTGCCCACATCCCGCACCGCGCCGCGCGCCGCCATAGTGCCGAAGGTGACTATTTGCGAAACCCTGTCCGACCCGTATTTTTCTATAACGTAATCTATTACCCTTTGGCGGTTCACATAGCAAAAATCAATATCAAAATCGGGCATTGAAACGCGCTCGGGGTTTAAAAACCGCTCAAAATAAAGGTCATATTTCAGGGGGTCTATTCCCGTTATTCCAATGCAGTAAGCCGCAAGGCTTGCCGCGCCCGAGCCGCGCCCCGGGCCTACGGGTATATTATGGCTTTTAGCGTAATTCACAAAATCGGCTACTATCAAATAATAGTCAACATACCCCATTCGGTTTATAACGCCCAGTTCATAGTCAAGGCGGTCGGTAACCTCCTTTTTCGGGCTTTCGCCGTAAATTCGGTACAAGCCTTCAAGGCATTTATTGCGAAAATATTCAAAATGATCTCTGTCGCCTATATCGAACCGAGGCAGCTTTATTTTGCCGAACTCAAACGTAACGCGGCATTTTTCGGCTATTTTCACCGTGTTTTCTATAGCCTCGGGCGCTTCGGGGAAAAGTGCCGCCATTTCCTCGGCGGATTTTAAATAAAATTCGTTTGTTTTAAATTCAATCGGGTTTTCTTCGTTAATTTTAGTGCCCGTTTGTATGCAAAGCAGCACCTTGTGCAGGCGCGCGTCCTCTTTTTTAATATAATGAACATCGTTTGTGGCGGCAAGCGGTATTCCCGTTTCCCGCGAAATTCTTACAAGCTGCGGGTTTATTCTCCGCTGCTCCTCAATTCCGTGATCCTGAAGCTCCAAATAATAATTGCCCCTGCCGAAAAGCGAATCAAACCAAAGCGCCGTTTCCTTTGCCTTTTCATATTCGCCCGAGCTTAAAAGCCGCGGAATTTCCCCCGCAAGGCAGGCGGAAAGGGCAATAAGCCCGCCGCTGTATTTTTTAAGCAGCTCCTTATCTATTCTCGGCTTTGAATAAAAGCCCTCTGTAAAGCCGGCGGAAACCAGCTTTATAAGATTGCGGTAGCCCTCGTTATTTCGGCACAAAAGCACAAGGTGAGTGTACCGTGAGTCCACTCCCTTTACCTTTTCAAAGCGGCTGCGCGGCGCAACATATACCTCGCAGCCTATTATGGGGTTTATTCCCTTTGAAACGGCGTATTTATAAAAATCAATAACGCCGTACATCACGCCGTGGTCGGTTATTGCAAGGCTTTTCTGCCCGAGCGCCGCCGCACGGTCTATAAGCGCCTTTATGCGGCAGCAGCCGTCAAGCAGGCTGTACTCGGTATGCACGTGCAAATGAGCGAAATCCATATGCTTCTACCCCCTGTGCGCCTTTGTTTCCATATAAATTCGGGTGATTTTTTGCAGCCTGTGGTTAAGCCCCGAAACGGTCAGCGGCTCGTCGGATAGTTTACATAATTCTTTAAGCGTCAAATCGGGGTTATCCCGCCGCAGCCTTGCCGCGCTCACAAGCTCGGGCGGCAGGCTTTCAAGCAGCCCCGCCTTTTCAAGGTATTCTATTGCCGCGCGCTGCCTGACGGAAGCCTCAACCGTTTTTGAAATATTGCCGCTGTCGCAATTGCTGCGGCGGTTGCTCGCATTTTTAACGCTTTTAATTATTTTGGTATCCATAATATCAAGCGTTCGGTGCGGCAGCCCCATAATCGTCAGTAAATCTTCTATACTGCCGCTCTCCTTTGTGTATAGCACAAAGGCGGTGCCGCGCGCGGTTTTTTTCATATGAATATCAAATTCGGCTAACAAAAGTAAAAATTCGTCCGCCAGTTTTTCGTTTTTAACCGCAAACTCCGCGCGGTATTCCTTTTCAGGGTCGTTAATATTGCCGCACGCCAAAAAAGCCCCCCTTATAAAGCTCTGGCGGCAGCAATCGCGGGCAAGTAAACCGCGGTCTATTAAATTTTCATTTATTCCGAAATCAAACGCCGCCAAAATTTTAAGCCTGTCCGTATCGGATGTAACCTCGGCTTTATAGGTCGGGCGTTTTGTGCCGCCGCAGGTTATTTCCGCCGCGGCGCCGAAGGTACTTTTTATAAGCTCCGCATACGCTTTTGCCACACATTCGTTGCCTGTTTGCATTGAAATGCGTTTAAGCGAAAACGCGCGGCTGAAAAGCACAAAGCCATAAACAAGCGGTAAACGGCAGCAGGAATGTGTTTTGAGCGAAATCAGCTCATTTTTAATCTCACTGCAAAAGGACATAAAGCCCGTCAGTGCTTGTAAATATCCCTGTGGTTTATGGAGCAGTTGTAATTTTCGTTGCGTAAATGCTCGCCTATCAGCTCCGCAAAGGTGACCGAGCGGTGCTTTCCGCCCGTGCAGCCTATGGATATTACAAGCTGACTTTTCCCCTCCTTCGCATACATAGGTACGGCGCAATCTATAAACGCCAAAAGGCGGTCGAGAAACCTTTTGCTGTCCTCGCTTGCCATAACGTAATCGCGCACTTCCTTATCAAGCCCTGTTTTTTCCTTTAATTCCTCAACATAAAACGGATTGGGCAGACATCTTACATCCACCACCAAATCCGCCTCTGTATCCGAGCCGTATTTAAACCCGAAAGATTTGCACTGAATTTTTAAAACGTTGCTCACGCTGCCGAAGAAAATATTTGAAAGCTGAACCTTTAGCTGCGCTATTGAAATGCGGCTTGTATCTACCACATAATCCGCCGAAAAGCGGATTTTTTTAAGCATTTCCCGTTCTTTCGCAATTGCCGCAGCTACCGACATATCGTTGCCGTCCGCCAGCGGGTGCTTGCGCCTGTTTTCCTTATAGCGGCGTATAAGCACATCGTCAGCCGCGTCCAGAAACAGTATTTTATACTCAACATTATTCTTTTTAAGGTTGCCGAGTACCCCATCAATCTCCGAAAAAAGCGCTCCGCCGCGCATATCGGTCACAATCGCCATTTTATTGAGCAAATCGCCGCTGCGCGCCGAAAGCTCCACAAACGAGGGTATTATTGCCGGCGGAATGTTATCAACGCAATAAAAGCCTATATCCTCAAGCGCGTTTGCCGCCTGCGATTTTCCCGCGCCCGACATTCCCGTTACTATTAACAATTCCATTTTTTCAGTCTCCGTTCCGCCCCGTAAAAATAACCTCGGGCTCCAGCATTACTCCGTCGTTTTCAAAAACCTTTTTTTGTATTTTTCCTATAAGCGCCTTTACGTCGGCAGCCGTAGCGCCCCCGCGGTTGATAACAAACCCCGCGTGCTTTTCACTTACCTGCGCGCCGCCGACGGTTAAACCCTTTAAGCCGTTTTTTTCAATGAGCGCCCCCGCAAAATACCCTTCGGGCCGCTTAAAGGTGCTGCCTGCGCTGGGGTACTCAAGCGGCTGCTTTTGCTTGCGGCGGTTAAGCAATTCGTCCATTTCAGCCTTAATTTCCGCCTTATCGCCCTTCTTTAAGGCAAGGGTCAGGGAAATTATTATAAGTCCGCCCTTTTTAAATACGCTGCTGCGGTAGCCGAGCCGCATATCTTCCTTTTTAAGGGTTTTTATTTCTCCCAAGGCGGTCAGGCACTCGGCGCTTTCGATTACATCCGCCATTTGCCCGCCGTAAGCGCCCGCGTTCATATACAGCGCGCCGCCCGCCATTCCGGGTATTCCGTAGGCAAATTCAAGCCCCGTAAGTGATAATGACAGGGCTTTCAGGCAGACAGAGGAAAGCATAGCCCCCGCGCCGCAGGTGATTTTTTCACCGTCAGATGAAATACCGTTTATTCCCGCAAGGCTTATAACCGCGCCCTCTATTCCGCCGTCGGACACCAAAAGATTGCTGCCGTTGCCCAAAATAAAATACGGAATTTCAAGTTCATTGCACTTTTTCACTGCATAAATAAGCGCAGCGGGAGAGGCGGGAATTATAAAAATATCCGCCTCTCCCCCGATTTTAAAGGTAGTGTGCGCCCGCATAGGCTCGTTTTGCCTGTATTCGATATTCTCGTTTTCAAGAAAATCCGCCAATGCTTCCGCGTTCATAAAGCCACTCCCAAGGTTTAATTATTTGTAAAGGTCGCAAAGGTATGCCGCACCGATGATTCCCGCGTCGTTTCCGAGAGCCGCCGCCTTTATCTGCGTTTTCTTTGCGATGTGACGGGCATAGTTTTCGCCCTCAACATAAGCCACAATCGGATCGATAAGGGTGCTGCCCTCTTTAGAAATGCCGCCGCCCACACACAGAACATCCGGCTGGAAAATATTGATATTGTTGGAAATACCTATTGCAACATATTCAATATATCTGTCAACCACGCGTTTTGCGGTATCGTCGCCCGCGCGCATGGCATCAAATGAGGTTCTGCCGCTGACCTTGCTTATATCTCCGCCGCATATCTCCCACATTTTGGATTTCGGGTATCTTATCATAGCCTGCTTTGTCTGGCGGATGAGCGCCGTAGCAGATGCGTATGCCTCCCAGCAGCCCTGTCTGCCGCAGGTGCATATCTCACCGTCGAGGTTGATTACAACATGACCGAGCTCCGCGCCCGCATAGTTTGAGCCGGAGTATATTTTGCCGTCGATTATAACGCCGCCGCCAACGCCGGTGCCGAGGGTGATTGCTATAAAATCGTTCGCTCCCTTACCCGCTCCCGCGATATACTCGCCGTATGCCGCAGCGTTAGCGTCGTTTTCAATGTAAAAATCAACGCCTAATTTTTCTTTAAGCATAGCCGCCATGGGCACATCATGGAAATCAAGGTTATTGGCATAGCAAACCACACCGTGAACAGGGTCGATTGCTCCCGGTGTTCCTACACCCATAGCCTCAATATCCGAAAGCTTAAGTCCGGCGTTTTCAACCGCCCGCTGTGCGGCTGCAGCCATATCCGCCACTATTTCCTCTGCGGGGCGGGGGCAATTTGTTTTAACCTGCGCGGTTGCGACTATCTTATAATTATCGTCTACAACTCCCGCAACAATATTCGTTCCTCCGAGGTCAATTCCCAATTTGTACATTTTTGTTTACACTCCTGTTTTAATTTAAGATTATCAGAACGGGTTAACCGTTTCGTTTGTATTTGTATCCTCCGGCTCATCGGTCATACCGAGGCGTTTGAGAAGATCCTTCGCCGCGTTGTAGCCGAGTTTTTTCTGTCTGCTGTTCATTGCGGCAACCTCAATTATAACCGCCAGATTGCGCCCCGGCTTTACCGGAATGGTGAGCGACGGTATTTCAAGCCCCAAAATTTCCGTCGTCTGATTATCAAGCCCCATTCGGTCGTAGACCTTGTTTACATCCCATATTTCCAGGTTTATTATAAGGTCTATCTTCTCGGTAAGCTTAACTGCGCCCGCGCCGAAAATACGGCTCGCGTTAATAATACCTATTCCGCGCAGCTCTATAAAATGCCTTATATTATCGGGCGCCGTGCCGACAAGCGATTTGTTCGATACACGTCTGATTTCCACCGCGTCGTCCGCTATAAGGCGGTGACCGCGCTTTATAAGCTCGATTGCGGTTTCGCTTTTACCCACTCCGCTTTCACCCAGCAGCAGTATTCCCTCACCGTAAACCTCCACCAAAACGCCGTGGCGCGTAACGCGCGGCGCAAGGCTCAGGTTCAAAAACGCTATTAAGGCCGATGTGAAATCGGAGGTCGTTTCGGCGGTGCGCAAAAGCGGCACTCCGTATTCAGCAGCGATTTTGGCATACACCTCATCTACCTGCATATTGCGGCATATAACCACCGCCGACGGCTTATGGGAAAAAAATTCTCTGAGCCGCTTTTCGGCTTTTTCGGTCGTAAACCGCAGTAAAAAGCTTTCCTCGCTCTTGCCTATTATCTGTATCCGTTTCTCATCGAAAAATTCAAAATAGCCCGCCATGTGAAGTCCGGGTCGGTTGACCTCGGTTGTGGTTATCTGAATTTTTTCGGGATCGGACGGCATATTAAGGGTCTCAAGAGAAAACTCCGAAATAATTTCAGAAAGGGATATTGTATAATTAGTCCGCATCTTTCAGCGCCCCCTTAAAGCAATATACAGTTATTATAATATAATTTTTTCCAAAACGCAAAGGTTTTTATAATAAAACGCGGCTTTTTTTACCGCAGAGCAAAAAGAGACGCCGCGGAAGCGGTAATTGTGAGTCGTCACCCATCAAAAACCGCAAGATCCGCAGCGTCCGATAAAGCTGTAGTTAATGCCCTTTACTCTTCAAAGCAATTGTATTTTGTGAGAATAAATCTGCCTATATCATAAAGAATAGATTCGTATTTTCTGCGGAATTCCACAGGCAGCTGCAGGCATCTTGTATCCTCCTCGAATTTACGGCGCCTTGAAGCGGAGGCGGGCATATTGTCGGCCTCAAAGGTGAAATAGCCCTTATAATTTATATCCTGCAGTCCGTGCATTATCGAATCAAAATTCAGCGTTCCCGTAAACGGGAAGGTGTGGTGATCGTCATTCCCCATGTTGTCCTGTATATGCAAAGCGCGTACCTTGTCGCCCAACATTTTCAGCGCCTCATGCTGCGGCAGCTCCTGCAGGTTTCCGTGACCCACATCCCAGCACGCCTTAAGCAGCGGATGATCTATATATTCAATCAATTCCGACAGATCCTCCGCAGAATCCACCCAGTAATAATGCTCGTCAAACATCTTATTGAAATTTTCGGTCAGGACCGTAATGCCGTGCTTTTCTGCGACCTTGAGAATATCCTCATAAAAAAGCTTGTTTTGCTTAAAGGTCTCGGCCTTGGGCATATCCTTTGCATAGCCCGAATGCACAACGATATTCGGTATTCCGAGGTAAGCGGCGGCTGTAATGCTTTGCTTTGTGAGACGAACGAACTCCTCATGCTCATCATCGAAAACAAGCGGTCTGCCGAGCGGCGAATGCGCCTGAACGAATTTAAGTCCGCGTTCGTCCGCCAAAGCAAGCAGCCTTTCGGCGCAGCTCTGCCACTCGTTTCCGAGCAGCCCGGTCTTGCCGTGAAAATCATAGCCGAAGCCGTAATCTATGTATTTAAAGCCCGCGTCCGCAACGGCGCCTACGCTCTCCTCCCCATTTAATCCGAAGCACATAAAATCACTTGTGGTGGTGGCAAGCTTCATAACGAATCCTCCGATACACATATAATATATTGTTTCCAAAGCAATTATACCATGCGGCAATACCGTTGGCAATGCGTAAAATTGACCATAAGATGTAAAAAAGTAATTTTTTGTGCCGATTGGAATAATATTTTACTTGCTTTTTGGGTCGAATATTGTTACAATAAGTAAAACAGGCTATGGAGGTGTTTGTGATGGCTTATGTTATTTCCGATTCTTGCATCAGCTGCGGAGCTTGCGCTGCCGGATGTCCCTGCGACGCTATTTCCGAGGGTGCGGAGCATTACGAGATAGACGCTGACAAGTGCTGCAGCTGCGGAGCTTGCGCTGCCGGATGTCCCGTAGAGGCAATTGCCGAGGACTGATAAATGTCAGAACATAGCGAACGCCTGCAGAGCCTTTCCGCAGACGTTCGTTTTTTTCGACAATATTCACTTGAAACACGCCTGCGTCTGTGCTATACTGAATTTCACGGGAGGTGCGCCGATGGAAAACACAAAAACAATAACCACCAACAAAAAAGCTTTTCATGAATATTTTGTGCTCGAAAGCCTTGAATGCGGCATTGAGCTTTCCGGGACGGAAATAAAGTCGATCCGTCAGGGCGGCGCTAATCTTAAAGACGCCTGGTGCAGTGTGGACGGCGGTGAAATGATAATAAAGCAGCTGCACATAAGTCCCTATGAGCATGGAAACATCTTTAATAAAGACCCTTCAAGAAACAGGCGCCTGCTGCTTCACAAGCGCGAAATAATGCGGCTTTTGGGAGCAGTAAAGCAGGAGGGGCTGGCGCTCGTTCCCCTGTCTATGTATTTCAAGGGCTCACTTGTTAAGGTTCAATTGGGACTTTGCAGGGGTAAAAAGCTGCACGATAAGCGTGAAACGGCGGCAAAACGCGATGCCGCAAGAGCAATTGACAGAGCAATGAAGGAACAAAACAGATAATACCGCAGCTTTGCGTATTATATATTCGGGGGCGTAAAGGTTTCGACAGGGATCTTGAAGTATCGGAAGCGAGCAGCGGTGCGGAACCGCTATAAAATCCGTAAAAAAAATTAACTAACAACAATAAAGTTGCTTTAGCAGCCTAATTTAGGCTGCTCATCCGACCCGAGAGTACCGCGGCTCGGCAAGGGTGTCATTTCAGCGGTGAAAGTGAACAGGGAAGTGCTCCTGTCCCTGTCACGGATTCGGAGCTACCGAACACATGAGTTTGACATTTAACGCCTGTGTTAGGGAATTTAAAGAAATGTCTGCGCTCGGAGATGCCGATACGGATTGATTTTTGGACATGGGTTCGACTCCCATCGCCTCCACCATTGAAGTATAATCCGAACACCCTATTCTTTATAGGGACACTGTTCGGACAAACAACAAAACACCGAGTAGAGTAACAAGCTCTGCCCGGTGTTTTGTTGTTGGTGGGTAGAGCGGGTAGAGAAAAATCGCAATTTCCCATAAACTCTCTTATAGTAGCTCTCTTATAGACTACTTTATGAAAAATACAGATTTACTCTACCCACTCTACCCGTAAGGAGGAATATATACTCAACAGCCTGTCGGCTGAGTGAGCCGTTTAGGACTTTTTCAGTTCGAGAACAGCAGATTCAATCAGATTGTCGATAGAGTCAAGGTCGAGGGTATAACCCTTCTCTTTCAGATAGTTCAGAACATAGGCTTTCTTCTCAGCCCCTCGACCTGTTCCGTTGTAAATCATCTCAGCAGCTTCGACAGCTACCTTGACCCAATTCTTGATTTTGGCGAACTTCTCTGCATCGACCTTAGCTTTCAGGTAAGGGATGAGGAAGGTGGTGATGACAGCCACAATCAGAGTGATAATGGCAGAAGCGATGTTGGTTAAATCAGTCATTGCAAATACCTCCTAAAAATTATCGGAAAAATGTTGTTCCTGCGGAGCGACCTTGTACTGCCGCATAAGTTTGATTCTGTTCTCGACTTTGGCTTTTGAGTAATAGAAGCCTGTCCCAGTTGCTACCTCGGCGGCTACTGACGGTATGAGATAAGCAAGGGGTGTAAGGTCGAGAGTACGCCATATCATTATCATTGTGAAGATGATGACTACGGCGTTCATAACACCCGCAACAATGAGGATTTTCTTTGAAAACTCCTTCGGCTGGTTTCGTACTCTCCTCATACCGCCATCCCTCCTTATGCTTTGGTGAAAGTTCCCTTGTCTACCCAACCATAAACGGTAGCACCGCCGCCGATGATTCTGACAAGGTGGTAAGGGTGCTTGCCGTTATAGGTCTGCGTGATTTTTGCCTTACCCGGTCGGCAGGACACCGCTCTGCTACCGTTGGAACTCGAATAGTGAGTGTTGCCGTTGAACATAACGGTATCGCCTACCTTCGGAGTCCAAGCCGTCTCAGGGGGCGTAGAAGCAGCGTTCACCACGGTAAGGTACTTTGTGTTGACCGGGCTACAAATAGCGTTCCTGCCGTCCTGAGACTTGTCAATGACGGCTCTATCGCCTACGACCTCACGGACAATCCAATTCTTCGCTTTGACCCATCCGGGGATAGCCTTGCCGCCGTAGTAGACGGCATTGGAAGCGAGCTTCACGATGTCCCCAACCTTGACGGCACTCGGTTTTTCGGGGGTAGGCTCAGGCTTGACCTCGGTCGTTGCGCCGAGTTTGGCGTTGACCTTTGCGGCAATGTCTCCGTGTCGCTCGTAGAGATATGTACCGGGACAAGACTTGTTCGCATAGTCTCTGTGAACGGTCATGTTACAACCGTCAAGGTGATTCATGCGCTTGTTCTTGTCAGTACTCCAAACGAGCTTCTTGATACCGTTACGGCGGCAAATATCAGCCACAAGCTCAATGAGGGCATTGTAAGCCCTGTCGGTAACGGTATACGGCTCTTTGGTGTCAGAAGCTACCTCAATAGTGATAGCCCTTTGGTCGTTGGCGTTCGAGGAAGAACACCACGACCTGTTTTTCTCTTCCACATACAGACCGATAGAGCCGTCAAGCCCAACGCCGTAGTTGGAAGAAGCCTGTCGAGAGGTCGGCTGAAAAATCTCGCCGATTCTCTTTGCAGTACATTGACCCACCACACAATGAATGGTGATGGTGTCAATAGCATGAGTTCTTTGCCCGGAATGGTTAGGACTCAACAGAGTTACATTCACGAGCGGACTGTTTGTGTAAGCCATTGTTTTAATCCTCCTTCTTTACAGGTAAATCTAAGAACTTCTCATGAAGGTCATCCATAACGCCGTTTGCGCCGAGGGAATGATACTGCTTCCAACAGTTTTCAAAGTTCTCTCTTGCATAAACAGGGGCGTACCCCTTTTCGTCATACTTGTTATAGTCGGCAATCATCTGACTGCGGAGCAGAGCTTGAATGCCGGATTTCAGAGCCACGGTGTCATCCTTATTTTTCTTGATGAGGGAGTGCAGGAACTTGAATATACCTGCGAGAATAGCGGGGACTCCGAACAAGCAGAGCCATTGATAAATTGTCATTCCGTAATCTCCTCCCATCCGTAGACCCCCGGCTCCCAAACATTGTTGTTCACGGTAGACTTCCAATGCTTGCTGTTATGAGATACTTTATCTCCCATAGAGTAGGCATCATGCGCCCCGATGGGCTGATACCATTCCGGGTATTCCTCCTGCGGGTTGCCGATTTGAGTCCACATGGAAGGGGTTTCGGACGGCTTTGTGTTTTGAGCGGTTGTGAGTACATCGTGAATGGAACGATAAAGGTTGCCGCCCTCAGATACGATAGCTCCCGCTTTACCCGTCCAATTTTCGTTCCACTCGATAAACAGCTTCGGGTGGTCGGTGATGACCGCTTCATCAAGCTCACCGCTTTCAGCGAGCTTGACAAAGACAATGGTAGAGATTTCTCTCTGCTCCTGTTCGGAGATTCCTGTTTTCTTAAAAACGCTGCTCATTCAAAATTACCTCCAATCTGAGAAACATAACACGCACCTTCGCCCTCTCCACGAGTAACGACAACTTTGATGATGACACCCCAATTCGTCCCTGTTTTGGTCGTGTTCTCAAACACATGAACGAGACCGCCTGTTACGGAAGTTGTGGCATCTTCCCAAGTGGGAGAGGTGTCAAATCCATTGTTACAGACATATACCTTAAAATCGGACTCAGCCGGGATACTCCGAGTGACCGTGATTTTGATACGAGTTGGACGAGTATTGGAGGTATAAGGGGTTGTGTTTTGGATGGTAAAACTGTTGACCGATTTCGTAAAGGTATAAGTTCTTACGGTGGTCGAGTTACTACCATCATTCGCCTTTATTTTCATTGTGTGAGAGCCATTGCTCAGTTGAAGCCATGTACTCCCGGTCACATAAAAGGTATTTGTCTCCCCAAGCGTTACTACATACGAGCGAATAGGCTCATCGTCAAGGAGTTCGTCAACAGTGACAGAATCATTGTCTGCATCTGTGACCGTGTAAGTTTGCGTAAATCCTTCGCTTTTTGTGCCGAGATTTGCATTTGACCCGGAGATAACAGGCGGTTGATTGTTGATGACCGTCCGGGATGCACTCGTTTGATAATCACTCGTAGCCCCCTGAGAGTCATAAGCGCAGACACGATATTGAACGGTAGTCCAACCGTATGTAATGCTGTCGGCATAACTGCGGTTTGCGCCCTTATAGACCTGAGTCCAAGAGCCTGTCCCAACCTTCCTTTGAAGGATGTAGCCGGAGAGGTTGCCGTCAGGGTCGGTCGATGCACCCCAATCAATAGTTGCGCTCTTGCCGCCGTAGACGGAAGTAGGCACATTGATATAGGAAGGTTTCGTAGGAGCTTGATTCCATACGAAGGTGTAGCATCCGTCAGCATCGGTGCTGTCAGATACCAAGAGAGAAGAGGAAAGATTCAAAGCGGGACGAACGCCACCGTTACCATTGTAAGCAGAGTTGCGGTTCAAACTACCATCCGAGAAGACATACCGAGCGCGGCCGGCGTACGAGAAGTAAGGCGTTCTCAGCCACCAATACCAAGCGGTAGTTTTACTCGAAGGTTTAGAACTCGAAGGAGTGTTGCTGAAACACTGCTGTGTGAGATACCCGATACGAGCGGTATTGCTCGTGTAGTACCCCCACGCCGCACCTTCGGCGATGCTGTTTTCGTTAGAGAGACCGACTTCGGTTGTGGACGGTAGGAATACCTTGCGAACAACATCCTCATAAGAGCCGCCGTCTACACTCGGTTTGACAACACGAATGGTTGTCGAGAGAATAGCGGCTTTTTCATCATCCGTAAAACCGTTCAAAAAACCGGGACGGCTTGCGTACTGAGTATTTGCATATACCACACTTGAACTGTTCGGCGATTGGTCTGCGCTATGAGCTGCGCTATACCATGCGCCACCTGCGGCATCTTTGTTGAGCCATTGGTCGAGGTTAGAGACGGAATAGCGGTTGTTACCGTAACTCTGTCGGTCGGAATTGCTGTTACTCGGCTCTTTGGCATCGAAACATCTCAGGTCAAGAATCTCAGCGGCGTGTAGCGTGATTGCATTTGTGGGATATGCGGGAGTGCATTGATGGTTTTTGGCAACCACAGTCCACACAATCGGCTGCGCCGTCTCTGAGTTTACCTGAAACTTACCGAACTTGACTTTCGCCCCGGTCGGCAGATTCGACAGTAATTGAGACATCTTTGTTATCCTCCTTGAATAGTGAATTGTATAACTCGTCCATCTCTCGAACGAGATGATGACAGTTACCTCGAAGAGCATGACCCTTCCACGATTGATAGGATTGATGTATGCTCTCCATTGTGATTAGTCCTCGGTCGAGCAGCTTTCGGAACTTTTTGAGTTTCCGGGACATATTGCCTTTGCTCCTGCGGCGTATTTTCCATACCGTCTTACCTGTTTCGGTGAGATAAATATGAAAACCAAGAAAGTCAATACCGTTTTTCAATGGAAATATCTGAGTCTTTTGATTCAGTTGCATCCCCATCGGAGCGAGGAACATTCCTATGTCCTTCAAGCACTGTTTCAGATACTCCTTGTCCTCATGAATAAGGTAGAAGTCATCCATGTATCGACCGTAGTACTTGATACCCAACTTCTCTTTGATGAAATGGTCTAAGGGACTCAGGCACAAAACAGCGAGAAGCTGACTGCTCTGATTGCCTATCGGTATGCCGGGGTCTGCGGTAGAATCAATGATGTACCATAACAGCCACCTGACATCCTCTTCGGGTACATACGGCTCTAAAATCCTTTTCAGATACTCGTGAGGAATACTGTAAAAGTACTTTCGGATGTCGCACTTCAACACCCATCCCTCCAAGCCGTGTTGTCGGTAGAACTTGTGCATAAAACCGTCCAAGCGATTTAGCCCGAAGTCTGTACCCTTGCCGACCTGTGATGCGTAATTGTCGTAGAGGAAGTTCTTTCTCAGCAGGATTTCGAGTACATTGTCGCATAATGAATGCTGCACCACCTTGTCTCGAAAAGAGTTTGACATGACATCTCGTTCCTTTGGCTCATAAACTTTGAAAGTGTGATACTCTGAAAGTTCATAAGTCTTATCCTGTAATTCCCGGCTCAGACGGAGCAGATTCTCTAAGAGATTCACTTCAAACCGAGCCGTAGCGGGTTTCCACCGCTTACCTCTGCGAGCCAACTTAAACGCTTTGTGTAAGTTATCAAATCCGTAGATTCTCTCGTAATACATAATAATTCCACGCCGTATATAGCTTGTGCGTTGGTAAGACCAAAGCCCTTGCATCGACATTCATGTGTTTATCTCCCTTGCGGAAGAAGGGATGCACCTTCCTTTGATGATGGGTCACTGTTTTCACCATAAGGGTTACTCAGACTCGATTATCCATCAAATCGGGACGAACGCCATTGTTACCATTGTAAGCATTGTTGTTGTTCAAACTACCATCCGAGTTGACATTCCGAGCGTTGTTGGCGTTCGAGTAGTTAGGCGTTCAAGCGACAAGGCACACCCCAATGTGTTTACCGTTGCTTATCCTTCTTGTGCCAAGCTAAGGTCATATTCTTTACATCACTGATAAGCTGAGTCCAATAGACACAACTCCCGCTGCTGATATAGCTTTCCTCATACGCTTGCTCTACAAGGAACAGCAGATTCTTACAGGCGGTAACAGCTTCAAGCTGATACCTCAGCCGGAGACTCCGTTGCTCCTCGTCATTCAGCATATAGTCGTTTGCGGCGATGAGCTTTGTGACAATTTCCTTCGACAGCTCATAGATGTCTTTTACCATCATGAAGCGTTCTTTCTTTGGAAAATGCTTGTCGGTCTTTATCATCAGACGGCTATGCTTGAATACATCCTTTGCTTTGGTGATGACATTCATTTCGGTCGGCTCTTTACGATGCGAAGTATTTACTGCCATCTTAACACTCGATTCTGCTCAGAGACTTGTTCCATACGCCTGTAACGGCAATGCCCGTGAGGTCTCCGAAACTCATCATAAAAGGATTGCTTGTGATGTCATCGAAAACACGATTCATCAGCCATACAACTCTATCCTCAATGGGTTGAAGCAGAGCTTTGTTGATGTCCGTTCCTGTCTCCGTAATGGAGTCGGGAGCGGGTGTAAGCATAATACGCCCATCTTCTAACTCCTCCATATAGAAACAGTTGTCTCCAATAGCCACACGGTCTTTGATTTCTCTTGATACATACGCCATACGGCTTTCACCTCCTGATAGGTAGCATCCTCATCGCCCCGGATTTGAACATTCCGCTTTTTTGGAATCCGTCAACCATCGAGTCGAGAAGCTGCTTGATTGCACATAGGTTTTCTTCAACAGCGTTGATGTCCGAGAAGGTACTCATATCTTCGGGAACATCGGGAACATCTGCCTGTTGGTGATAAGCGGCAATGATGAGTCTGACATTGGAGAGAATGCGTTTGACATCTCGTGCCGTAGGCAGACCGCTTCGTTCCCATACTTTACAGGATGTTCCGGGAGGATAGTGCAGCTCATCAAGTCTATCGCTGATATACTGAATGTCTCCTTCAATACGGTTGATGTCCGTGAGATTAAAGCATCCTTTCAACTCATAAGTTTCGACCGGATTGCCTGACAGTTTTGCATCAATCCATTTCTGAATCTGCTCCTGAGCGAAAGCAACATCCTCGTTAGTCCTGTCATAAACAGGCTGAATCCATACTGCCATTACACAACCCTCCCTTCACCTGTTCCTCTGAAAGCACCTGTGAACGAGTACTTGACCGAAGTCATACGCACCGATTCAGTACCAAACTTGTTTTCAGCGGTAATGATGTCAGTAGCATCGAGCCGAGGGTCAGCTCGCCAACCATCCATCTTCATGATTTTTCGGTGACTCAGCCAAACCTTAACCCATGCACTCACCGTTGTCGCAACTGCGGTAGAGGTGATGAGCGGATTATCAACCGTCTGAGTTTCGCCGTTTTCCTCAGCATCGACAACATAATTGGAATCGGAGCTTTTGAGAAAATCCCCGGTGACAAGGATTGTCACTTCACCGCTGCCTGTGATTTTGAGATGACAGGTGTTGGTGTAGTATGTTGCGGAGACCAAAGTTCCTCCCGTGACCGTTGCTGCTGCGTTGACGGCACTTTGCGAGTAGGTCACAATCACTTCCTTTGTACCGTTGACCGTCACCTTTCCGCTGAATAGCTCTTTCCCTGTTTCGTCCGCAAAGTAGTTGTAGACCTTCGTGCTGACCGCCATGAGCGGCTTTTGCAGCGAGATTTCCGGGCGAGACAGGAGGTTGAAGTGCGTGAGAGCGTAATCCTGTTCCGTAGTCGAGATAGGCTCGATGTGCAGCACTCCCGCTCTGTCGCAATAGATGACACAGCATCCTGCCTGAGCGATGTATTGCAAACATTCCGCTAACGGTCTGAGCGGCAAAGGGGCGGTTGTCGTTATGGATTTCAGCGTATTGCTTACAACCCATTTCTTACTGCCATCATCGTTGAGCGGGAGGTTTGCTTCGGTGAGAACGCTGATTGCAAGGTCGTAGAGAGTTGCCCCGGTAGACTTGTAAAGTCCTTTGGTATAGGTCTTTTGCATGAACTCCAAGAGGTCTCGTGCCGTAAACCTTGCTTCGATACCATTCTGAGGAGCTTCCCATTCGGAAAGGTAAAACACCCCGGCAGGTATGTACTCGATAGTACCGTCATTCAGTTTCAACCCGTACTTGACACGCATTTCCTGCCGCTCCATGAGATACTTCGAGAGACCTGTCGTATTGTTCGGGTCGTAGATGTTGTTGCTGTTGTCGATGGAAAAGCCCATCTTGTTTACAGGGGTGGTTGCGCCTATCGGGTTGATGTCCTGCTCATGCTCATACCCGGTGATGTCCGATTTGCCGTAGACCTTGTTGACCCCAACAAAAATCTCAGCGATTCTCGGTCGGTGATGAGGGAGACACCATTTGAGGATTTCAATGCGGATGCTATCATAGGTCTCGATGTCAAACTCGACAACCGATTTGACAGAAGCATTATCCTCGACCTTGCACTCGGCAACCACGGTCGAGCCATTGTATGCCGTAATCTTGAACACTTCGGCATATTCGTTATAGGCGATACCCCATGTGATGGTGATACCGGGGATGATAGGCTCATGCACCTCTGTGAAGTCAATATCCACGAAAGGCACTCGGTCGAAGCTGCCGTCCTCTTCGGAAAGTAGATTGCCGATATAGCCGTTGTCCCCATAATTCGATTCGGGGATAAACCTTCGGCTACCATCAAGTAGCCAAAGGTTTTCCTCTAATGTCCCGTAAGGTACGATTTTCTTATCGACCTCACTTACAATCTGCTCTGTGTCAGCGATGTAGATTGCACCGTTGTCTTTGGAGGTTGCATCCGCAAGAGCATCCGGGTCGGCTATGTCAAATGAGATTTCGACATAGCTTTCGTTGACAAGCTGCTGCTTTTGAACAGCTTTCCAAGCATCCGAAACATTTTGCATACTTACACCTCCACGAGAGAGAGCTTACACTCAGTCCAACCGAGGATGTCTCCGTTCTCCGGGTCTCGTCTCCACATCCCGGCACTTCTGTCGCTGACATACATTGTCTTTGTGACCCACCCCCCGGCACTTTGGTCGAAGAATGTTACCGTGTTGTAGAACTTACCCCCGGCAGACTGCTTGAAGCACTTGTTGATTGCCGCCCATTGCTCAACGGTCAGATACCGCCAAGACATTTCGACTTTGGCAACATCGTCTCGAATGACAGACCCGATAACAACTCCTTCGAGGTTACGGGCAGAATCTACGAGTGTTGCCGTGTTGCCGGAATAGGCAGACGGCTCAGGAAAGGGATAGCTCCCAACAGTAACCAATGCTCTAAATGCCATTGAGAACACCTCCCGGATAAATAGTTGCGCCACGCTCTCTCTGCCGCTTCTCTACGGCTGCGGTTATCTGTTTGCCATCGAGATATACTCGGACATCAAAGTTACCGCCGTTACCACCGTCAGAAGCTCTCATAGCGGCAAGGACACCCTGATAGATACCCTCTACAATTTGGTCGTTGTTTGCGACAGCGGTACGACCGCCGATGCTGCCGACCATTTCTGCACCCGCTTCACGAGCAATGAAGAGCTGACCGACTTCCGGGAAACCGCCCGATGCAAAGCCGAGCTTACTGCCGACCCAAGAAGCTGCGCTTGAAACGGCGTTCGACACGGAACTTCCGATACTCGACAGGGTTTCCGATACTTTGCTGATAGCACTCTTAGCGGCAGATACCGCACTGTCGAACAAACCTTTAACCGCACTTATGCCGGAAGAGACAATGCTCTTCATGTTATCCACAAAGCCCGTGATGGAGCTTACGGCGTTAGAGATGTGCGATTTCAAATTGTCCCACACGGTACAAATGCTGCTCTTCATCGAAGAGAACGCCGTGACTGCCGTAGACTTGATGTTACCCCAAGTGGTCGAGAGGGTCGTTTTGAGACCGCCCCATACCGTGTTCGTATTGGTCTTGACATTATTCCATACATTCGCAATGGATGTCTTGATGTTATTGAACACAGAGCTTGCGGTAGATTTCACCGAGTTCCAAGCCGTAGAGAGCGAAGATTTGATGCTACTCCACTTTGTCGAGGTATCAGTGCTGATGTTCGACCATGCCGTACTGATAGTGGATTTCAGATTGCTCCAAGTAGTACTTGCGAGTGTTTTGACATTCGTCCAAGTGGTCGAGAGCGAAGTCTTGATGTTCGTCCATGCAGTCGAGGTGCTGGTCTTAACATTATCCCACGCCGTAGAGATGGTGGTTTTCATGTTGTTCCAAACAGTACTTGCCGTAGACTTGATACCGTCCCAAGTGGTCGAGAGGAAGCTCTTAATGTTGCCCCACACCGTAGAAGCGGTACTCTTAATGGCGTTCCAAGCATCAGAGCAAGCCTGTTTGATACCCTCCAACTTCTCAGAGAAGAACTCGACAATGTTGTGCCAAGTATCAGCGATACCTTGCAGAAGACCATCAATCAGGAAAGTACCGATTTCGGCAAACACCGTAGAGGGAGAATGAATACCGAACAGGTCTTTCACCCAATTTACCACGGGGTCTACCAAGTTTTCTTTCAGCCATGTACCCGCCGAGCGCATTGCATCTCCGATACCGTAGAAGAAACCTGCCACGCTGTCGAGACCAAAGCCCTCGAAGAGACCACCTAAAATGTCTGCGATACCGCCCAACGCACCGACAATAATGCCCGGAAGCTGAACAACAAGTTCAACCACCAATGCGCCGATTTTGGCGAGGATTTCGCCCCACTCGATGTTGGCGAGCATATTACCGATACCCGCACAAATGTCTTGCACAACCTTGCCCCAATCGGTTTCACCGACCACTCCGAGCAGCAGGTCAAGCAGACCGACAACGGCATCGCTGAGAAGCGTACCGAGGTCTCCGAGTAAAGACATCCAATCAATCGACTCAATGGCATCCATAATCTGTGTGCCGATTTTGTACCACTCGACATTACGAATTGTCTGAGACATACTCTCGAAGATTCCGAGAATAAGTTCTTGTGCCGTCTGAACAGCTTTTGTGATGTCAATCTCCTCAAACCAACCGTTGATGAAGTCTGCGATTGCAAGACCGAACTTCGTCCAATCGAAGGTCGTTACAAACCCGTAGAGGGTATCTACAAGAATCGTCCACTTCTTCGCAAAGGTCTTTCCAACCAAGCCGAAGTCGATTTGCTCCATCATGTGATTGAGGGTAGTTGCGATACCCGCCCCGATTTTATCGAAGTTGATAGTGTCGAGGAAGTTATATAGTACCTCGAAAGCAGACTGAATACCGTAGCCCAACTTGTCTCCGATACCTGCAAAGTCTACTTTGTCGATAAGCTCGTTGACCTTATCTCCGAGGATTTTGCCAACACCCGCCCAATCGCCGTTTGCAATAGCTTCCTTGATTTGGTCTATCCATTTTGCAAAGTCGCTGTCGAGCTGCATTTCCTCGAACATAGAACCGTAGTCCATGCCACCCGCACCGCCGCCACCTCCGCTGTCGGAGAGGACATTCAGTTCATCGAAACCTGCGGTAAGGCTTTTTGCGGCTTCCGCTGCACCACCTGCGGCTTCGGCATACTCGGTCTGAGTCTTAACAGCTTTCGTCCAACTACTTGCCCCGGAGAGCTTCGCAAACAACTGATTCAGCACATTGATTAGAGCTACGGCTTTATCAATCACATACTCAATTGCAGGAGCGAGAGCGTTGATGAGCGGAGCAACCATCGCACCGATGGAGTTTTTGAAGTACAGAAAGCTCGATGCAATCCTATCCATAGAGGACGCAAGGTTGCCGCCAATGGCTTTACTGTACTGATATACATTGTTCGTTCCGTCCTTGAATGCGGTTGCAATCTGAGACAGGATGAAACGAATAGCCCGGTACATAGCAACACGAGCCATAGAGCGAATAAATCCGCTGAACTTCTTAGTTGCACCGCCTACTGCGCCTTTGAGTTTCCCGCCGATATAGCTGCCGAGCTTCTTCATTGCTCCAAACACGCTCTTAGCTGCGCTGCCGAGCTTTTGAAAAACCGTCACAATGCCCTTGAACGCACCGCCGATAACCTTTGCTACCCCGCCAAAGACGATGGTTGCCCCGGTCTTGATAGAGGAAAAGATGTTGGCTGCAAACTCTTTGAGCTGCGATAGCTTGCTTTTCGTTTCCTCAACATCCACACTCGGAGCGATAGGAACGGTTTCGGTAGAAGTTTCGGGAGGAGTAATGGTAGAGGTCGGATTTGCGTTTGTGATTTCACCGACCTTATCGGCAATTTCAGAGATTTTCTCAGACCCCGCACCGAGGTTAGAGAAGTCAATCTTCGAGAGCTTTCTCAGTTCGGAAACGGCGGCACTCAGACCGGGATTGCTCCCGGCATTTGCAAGGGACTCAACACCCTGCGCCATTTCCTTTAACTTAGAGATACCATCGCTGTTCATATTGGCAACAGCGTTACTCATCTCAGTCAGCTTTTGGAGGGAGTTCTTCAACTTCGTCAACCCACGCTGTGCATCGGTAGTCGAAGATTCAATTTCGATTTGTAAGGTGTCAATCGTGTTATCCACCGTCTACCTCCTTCCCGGCTCGAATGGCAAGCTGTGTATTGGTCTTTGCCGCCCACGCTGTCATTTTTGCCTTTGTTTTTTCGTATCGAAGGCGTTCTTGCCGTTCCTTCTTTTCTTTGACCTGTTTTTCGGTAACGGCATACGGCTCAGGAGAGTACGGAGTAGGCTTCGTGCCTTTCTTTGCAAAGGCTTGAAGGATAGGAGACACATCACACAGAGCTTCGTAAAAATACATTCCCTGTAACCAAAGGTCTTGATTCCTTCGCCGTTGCTTCAACTCGTCAGCCCTTCGATAACTCTCCGTCAATCGGCAATCTCCGTCCCAAAACTGTTCAGGGGTCATGCCGATAGCCAAGTAATATGGTAAGTGATTGTAGAACACCTCAGTATAAGAAAGGGCGGCAAACCCTTTCGATTCGCCGCCCCGGTGGGGTTGCGAGTCACTTACCAACTCGTTCCCCAAGTCAAGTTTCCCTCGGACTCCTCCGGCTCATCGACAAGTGCTTCGATAGGCTCGTTATACATCTCAGCGAGTCGCATTACCAAGTCCATCTTGTTTGTCATCTTCTCGAAAATACGGTCGATGACTTCACGCTTCACGAAACGATGGTGAGCGAGAAACGCTCCTGCAAAGAGGGCGGGAAGAGTAGTAAGAGGTTTGTCGGAAATATCCCCGATGTTAAACCCCTGTTTTTCAAGAGCTGCCACAGAAGCTCTCGTGTATTCGAGGGTATAATCCGTACCCTCGAAGGTAAAGTTGATAGTCTTAGCCATGATACATTCCTCCTTGTTTCACGGTCTTAGGCAGAAGCTACGGTGATGGGAGTGGAAGGAGCGATGGTGATAGTCATATCGACCACCTCGTTCACGCCGCCGCCCACAACGAACACATTGAGCTTACCCTTGAACTCGAACTTGCCCTCAGACCCGGTAGGCGTGACAACACCGTTCGACTCAGTACCGCCAAACCAAACGGCGAACTCCGTTTCGGTGTCCTTCATAGCGGAAAGAGTAGCATAGTCATCCTTGTCATAGTTGGCGGTAAACTCCAACGCTTCAAGAGACTGAATGCCGGGGATGTAGGTCTGCATACCATCCGAAAGGGTGGTGGTTTCAAGCATTTCGGGCGCACCGCCGAGGTCGGGGAAGTCTTTGATGTCAACGACCTTGCTATAAGTGCCGCCGCTTGCGGCTTTCTTCATCAGAAAGACCTTGTAAGTGGAAATAGCCATTACTTATTACCTCCTGTAAATTGTTTGATTGGTGGAGACGATAGCCGTATATCGAGTAACCATTCGATAAATAGTGGCATCGTCCATCGAAACAGGGTTTTTCATTGTGCGGGTAAACCCAAGACCCAAGAGAATATCGTCAATGACGGCAATGATTTCTTTGCACTCGGTCTTTTTTCCACTCGTTTTATTCGAGTAGACATTGACCTCGTACATCAGATTAGCGTGATTTTCATTACTCCCGGAGTCCTGTGTTCGCTTGACCGTATAATTATCGGCTTCCACGATGCTGACACACGGGAATGATGAAGGACTACGCACATCCTCACCATAGACATTGACCTTCGGGAACTGAGTACGAAGTTCGGTAGCGACCTTCGTAAAAATCTCGTTTTCCACATCAATCATTTACCGAACACCTCCTCAGCGATTTTTGTTATTTGCTCTCGCATTTCCTTAGCGGAATCATATAACGCCCGGTTTGCCGGATTACCGTATGTTTTGACTTCGCCTTGATGCTTGCCATCGGTGATGACTTCACCGTTTGTTCCGGGATTGCCTGAGTATCGCCACGAGTCGAGCTTACCTAAGTGATAGCCATACCCGCCACGAGTAAAACCGAAGTCTCCCGCTTTCGGATGACCCTCGGCTGCATAATGCACACCTGCGCCAAACTCAATGAAAGTGATAGACTTACCCGTTGCGGAGATAGCCAACTTGTTTTTGTCTATCCAAACAGGAGTATTGTTCACTCGCACATCGTTTGTACCGTCATAGATTGCATTTGCAAACCGCACAGTTGCTTCTTCGATTCCGATTTCGGCAAGCCGCTCCATAAGTGTATGGATTTTTTCATCCAACTCCTTTTGGTAGCTTTCGATTTCGGCAATCGCCTTGTGCAGCGTTCCGAGAGTACACTTGATTTTCTTCACGATACTTCCACCTTGCTTACCGCAAATGAGACCGTGTTGAGAGACCGAGCGACCTTCTTCACGATGTAGTCGTAAATCAGGTTTCCGTCCTTATCGTAGGCGGGAGGAGAGTCGATACAAAGGACAGAGTGTTCATCGACCGGGCAGGTAACATCATCCGTGATAATGACCTTATCGTACAGAAGAGAGTTACCAAATTGCTCAACCTGAGCCTCGCCCGTAGCGGCTGATACATTGGCTTTCATCTCAACGGGAGATTCATAGACCACCTTGTATTCGCCGCTGTCGTTGCCGTACTCATCTTTGATAGCGACTTTTTCCTTGAAGAGTGCGTAGTAAAACTTTCGCTTGTTTCGGTGTAAACATCTCATTTCAGCACCCCCGCAAAAGGAAGCACTCTCGATAGCATCGACTCAGGCACATCGGCGTTTTCGTAGGAGCGGTTGATTCCATTTTCGCTATGGTAGGTCTCTCCCTCCGCACCACGCTTGTTGAGAAGATAGCAAGCAATTTCAACCTGATTGGTTGCGTACTTGTCCGGCACTATCTCAACATCATCTCGGTAGGGATAGGCTCTTTGAATAACCTTCCGACCTGCCAAAGAAAGATAGGCAAGCAACACGCTGTCTGCGGTCTCTTCGCCCTTTTCCTCATTCAAGAGAGATTTGAGCATCGTGAGTTTTTCCTCATCAGTCCATACCATGTTGCTTGCCTCCTTTCATTTTTTATGCAATGGTAAACCAACCCTTATCCTTCGGACTATCGCCCGTTGCGGGAGTGACAGCAACATAACCGTTGCCGACCTTTGCATAATAGGTCGTACCTGCTGCGGCAGTAGTAGCGGTAGCTGCGGTCGCAGTACCCTTGAAAATCTTCACGACCTTCGTCTCATTGGTAAGAGCCGCAAGATAATACTTGCGAGAGAAGATAGAGTTCTCACGGGTGTTAGCATCACGCTCCTGCTCGATTTCAACGCCCTTCTTATTGAAGAGGGTGACGGCTTCCTTCGTACCTATGTAAATAGAGCCGGAAGTTGCATCCTTCTTCGTATAGATGTTCACACCCGCCACAGTGCCGACATAGCCATTCTTAGCGAACGCTTCGACATACTGCAAGGTGTCTTTCAGTTCCTTACGGATGTCAGCGACATCGGCAGGAGACACAAAAGCAAAGATGGTAACATCTTCGAGGTTTTCAAGGGCAAGAACGGACTGAGCATCAGCAAACATATCGAAGTTAAACTTCGTGCCAACGACTACCTGAGTAGCCTTTGCGAACTCAGCATAAATGTCCTTGTTGACAGTGTTGAACATATCAGTACCCATGTGACGAGTACCGACAGGGACGAGCTGCGGGTCGGTCATAGCCTGTTCATCGTAGTACTTGAATCTATTCTGAGCGAGCAGAATCTCATACTGCTTCTGAGTGTAACCAACCTCGATGGACTTTGTGTTGCCGTTGCCCATAGTCAGCTTCTCGGTACCATCGGTAGCCTTATAGACATTGATTTTGCGAATCATGCCGGGAGTACCGACAAGGTTGTTGTCAACGGTGCAGAACTGCTGCAAGTCGAGATGAGACTTGTACTGGTCTTCTACCTCGTTAGACAGGTAAAAGTTCGGATATACGGTATTAGCCATTATTCATTACCTCCATAAAGTTTTTTGTATTCTTCGGGATTCTTTTCGGAATACTCAAACCGCTCCTGTGGAGACATTTTTCTCAGTTTATCGAGAGTCATCGTGCCCCCACCGTCTCCGGCAGGGGGAGCAGGTGTCTTTTTGAGCAAGTCCGCTTTCAGAGTTTTGTCGTGCGTTTCGAGGAACTTTTTCTGATTGGCAAACACCTTAGCGGTATCTCCATCAGCCAAAGCCTTAGCAGTAGCATCGGCAAGAGCTTCATCATAACCGATAGCAAGGAATTGAGCCTTGTGTCCGGCAATGAGCTTTTCCTTTTCCATTGCTTCGACTTTTGCACGAAGAGTAGTAAGCTCTTCCTCGTTTGCCTGTTTCTTCTGTTCCTCCTCGGACAGAAGAGCATTGTGCTTTTTGCGCCACTCAGCAGCTTCGGAGTTCGCCTTAGAAGCGGCATTCTTGTACTTTTCCAACTCAGAGAAGTTGTCCTCATACTCGAACGCTTCAAGAGCTGCGAGTTTTTCTTCCGGGGTCATCTTGTCATACCCTTCGATTTTGGTGATGTCGATTTTTGCCATATCAATTACCTCCTGCGTTTAATAAGGCTGTTCACTCAGCACTATTGTCTGTTTTACGGTCTTGTCTGACCCTTGCGTTTAGAGTTCACTCTCATATATCAAGCCTTTCGGCTGCTATATCAAAAAGAACAGGGGCTACAAGCATTTCGCTCATAGCCCCTGTTGGCTGTTTCCCTCTACCCATTTGCAGAGGTCTTAATTTTCACTTTTCGTTGAATCTCGACTACCACGAGTCGATTGTTTTCTCGCTTCAATTCAACCGAGTTGCCATGTTTGAGGATTCTTTGAATCTCCTCAATGACCTCAGCCGTAAACAGCTTCGAGTCAATTACTGCTGTTGCCATCAGTCTGTACCTCCCCAATATGGCAGAAGATAACACCTGCACCCCAAGTGAGGTTTCGGCGGTACTTTTGCAATGTCGTAGATTTTCCCGTCTCGCTTTCGACACTCAACACAACGCCGTTCGTCCTTCATTGTTACCCATATTACCTTTTCGACATCGTTATCGAGATAGGCTTGTTCAACTGCCTTATCGGTGATGTCGATAGCATACTGTGTAACCATGTTAGACCAATAGCGAAGAGCGGTTTCAATTTCTTTTGCACGATTGTCGCTTGCAAGAATACTCTCGGCAAACCGAGCGCACTTTCGTTCGATTTCGTGCATATACACATATTTCGTTACAGGGTTATAGTCGTTTAGCCATCCGAGCAACCAAGCGACAGAGATTGCATTTGCAAACTTGCCGCTTTGGTCTTTGTAAGCTCGTTTGGCTATTAAAAGGAGACCTTCTTCTGTTATCTTCTCCAACTCCTCGTAAAGAGATTTGGAGGACTGAATAACATTCAATTCGTCAAAGGAGGTAAGACCGTTGAACTGATTGAATAACCGAATGAACTTCTTCCGCATATAACGGATGACCTTATCGGTATATTCGTACATCGTTCACACCTCCTTGTCGAGTAAAGCGACCACATCAGAACGAGACAACCTGAAAGTTCCCTGACTTCCGTCTGACAAAAACAGGTGAAGAACAATCTCTCCGTTCTTATCGCAAGAGCCGTCAATCGCTTTTAGCGTTGTCATCATTGTCCTCGCTTTCATCCGACTCATCCTCACTGCCGTCATCTTTGTGAGCAGAATCAGTTTCCAACTCTTTCAGAAGTTCGGCTTCACGCTCTTCGGCGTATTCCTTGCTTTCGGTATAAGCGAGTTCCGGGTCTACGAAGAGACCACAGTGTTCAAAAGCGAGTCGAGGATGGATTTTATTATTCGAGAGCATCGTAGTAAGCACTTGCGCTTTTTCCTGAATGTTCTCGTAGTTACGGCGAGTGAAGCGTATTTCGATTGCAGAGAGCTTTAAGTCCATATCTCGAAGAGTGTTTGCAATGGAGATAACCAACCGCAAAAACTCCTTTTCGGACATCTTGAACATCAGCTCAGTATCTTTCGCTCTCGCTTCGGCGGCAGACCAACCATCACGCATAATGACCGCCGACCCGGTATCGCTCGTAGAGCTGCCGCCGTTTCGGTTAGGCATACCGCAAATGGTAAGCACCGTCTGATACATATAATCGACAAGAGTCTGAGTCTGAGTCTGATTGAGTTCCTGAACGAGATACTTAGCATCCCCTTCAAGCGGAACTTTCAGACCGCCGTTTTCCTTCAAAGCCTTGAAGTCATCGGAGTCGATGTCAACGCCTTTGAGAAGAAGAATAGACTGAACAAACTGCTCAATTCCGTCAAGACGGTTACTTCCAACCTCGTTGATTGCATCGAGGAGAGGGAGGACAATCTCAAACGCACCGAGCCGAGCGGTATTCGCCGGATACTCGATGATTGGAACACATCCGAGAGAATGCGGCTCTGCTTTGAGAACTTTACCGTCTTTAATTTCAAAGTACATTGCATCGGTGTATACGCTATACACAATGCTGTTATCTTGTTTGATAATGTACTTTACACCCATCTTGCGTTTGTTGCCGAGACCATTATGATAGACCACAAAGGAGTATCGAGGGTCGAGGGTATAAATCTCAAAAGGAGCTTCGTCAACATCATCGTCAACGGCATCCGGGAGTACCATGCGGAAAGAAGTACCGCAGATAGTAAACCAATCGGCAAGCTCTTTATCCTTCGCCGCCTTGTCCTCAGCAAACACAAACTCGTTGAGCTGATTGATAGCTTCGGAATGTTTATCACTTCCACCACGACAAACATACTGAATCGGCTCACCCATGAGATAGCCGACCTTGAAAGACACAATCTCGTTTGCCCGGTTTTCGACCAACTTATTGTTGATTTCCGGGCGAATATCTTTTACTCTTTCGAGAATGGGCTGTTTGCCCTTGTAATAGTCGTAAAGGTACTGAATGTCATTCTTGTTGACATCGTGAGTTTCGAGAGCCTTATTCAGAACTTCCACGACATTGTTCCTGTCGATGACATCCACATCGGTATAGATGACAGTCCTGCCTGTCAATGTACGAGTCATAGCCACTCAGCCCACCTCCTTCAAGTACCTATTCTTATACACATACCATTATAGCATATCTTCAATGCTTTGTCAAGTGGTTTTGTGTAAATAAACCATTGGAGAGCAAGAAAATCAAAAAGTCCTTCGGAAAACCTCACAACGCCCCATCGGATTTCGCACCATGCTCACAGCCATTGTAAGACTATCGGGGGCATCGTCGTTTTTGTTCTTGCCAAGCATTTTATAGGAAAACACATTCTGCATGAAGAGGGAGTAGGCTTTATCCCGTTTTCCCGGCTCTCGAAAAATCATCATCTCTCGAATGTCTGGGGCTTTATCGAAAATGCGTTGATATTTTGCCTTGTCGGTGGGAGCGGCTTTCGTTGTGATGTTCAGACGGTAGCCCTGTTTCTTCAACTCTTCCTCAATGCCCTCCTTGTACGACTCGGTGGACTTATTTGCTTCAACCTGCATCGCTTGAACATTGTGTTCCATGACCGCCTTAACGAGCAGCGGTTGAGTAACCTTCTTGTCCCGGTTGTCGTACACCACATCATGAACATAGATGTCCTCGCCATACTGATAACAGACCGGGGATGCAACAAAGTCACCGCCGCCGAACGCCGGGTCTACCGCCATAAAGATACGGTCAGGCTCAACATCGGTCGGGAGTTCGCCATTGTAATAGCGGAAGTCATCCGGGGTGAACAAAGCACCGTCTCTTTCAATCGGCTCACCCATATACTGAGCTGCCCAAGAAGCCATATCATTGTTGCGCTCGAAGGAAGCTCGCCGCTGTTGATAGTACTCTGTACTGAAACCCACACCGTAGTCGTAATTGAATTGGCTCTCATCGTTTTCATCAAGTGCCGACAGATTGATGACCGCAAAACGGCGGGTCTTGAATCGCTCATCATTTTGCAGAAGTTCCATACGAAGTCCTGCTGGGTCTATCATAGACCATCGAGTACCACACCAAAGGATTTTTGCCTTTTCCTTCGCACGAGGAAGCAGGTTGTTATCGACTTTGCTCCACGCAGACATCAAACGGTCTTTATTCATTGCTTCCTCAATGCCGCCGATAAGGTCATCGGAGATTTCGACACCATTACAGTCACACGCACCGTTCAGAGTACCGTAGAGGGAACGACAGGTCAGTGAGGGATAACGCTTTTTGCGGTCGATGTTCAGGGTCTCATCGGCAGAGTTGGTCTGTACCACCTTCGCAGAAGGAAATACATCCTTCCACAGATAGGTTACAGGGTCTTGAATTGTCTCCAACACGCCGTTGTAGAACGCTTTGGTGATGGTATCGGAGTATGCAGAATACAGGTTGGATGACTCGCTATTGCGCCCGATGAGCCAAGTGACAAAGAACATCAGAATGGTGGTCTTACCGACACGAGGCGGCATGGAGATGAACAGTTCATCAAGTTCATCATCTACGAGCTTTTGCAGATTATCCACAACCTGTTTCAGAATACGGCGGCGGGGCTGATAGAAACGCTCCTCCGGCTTTCGGTTAATTTCGATGTAGAGAAGATAGCTGTCGAACTTGTACGGTGCATCGAATAGCAAACTGCGCCGATACAGGTCAAACAGTTTTGCATACGCCGAGGTTTTCATTCCACGGCTGATATACGACCGCAACTCAGTGTTGGTGTCGTGCGCCAACTTGAAGTCGGACTCCTCGATACTACGGCAAAGCGAGAACACATCCTCGTATGCCCGATAGTCAGAGGGGTCTTTTTGTATTTCAAAAAATATTTTGGATATGAGTTTTTCGTTATCCACTTTCATTACCTCCCAAAAGAAAAGGACTACCCGAAGGTAGTCCCTGTTGACTGTTACTCATCGCCCTGTTGCGAGAGCCTTAATCCCATAAATAACCTGCAACCCACTCAAAACGGCTGCGCCATGAATCATTTTCTTTTTTCTCTTTCTTTGGCTTAGGGAGTTTTCCTCCACATAAAGCGTATATACCGTAGAACGGCAAGAGGATAAGAGTAATGACGAACGCAAAGGTATAGATAAATACATACCCGATTATCTTGAAAAACATCTTAAACGCCCATATCATCGTTTAGCCCTCCTTTTTGAGAATCGGCTCGTGAACGCCCTTGACCCAATTCATATCCTTGCCGTACTTATACATCCCCTCGTAGAAGGGGCGGTTATCCCGGATGCTTCTTACATTGGACTCACGGAAGGGTGTACCTTTGCGGGTGGTATAACCTGCGGCAGTTAAACCATCAGCGATGTCCCAAAGGGTACGACCTGCATCCAATCCCTCAAAGACTGCTTTAACGATAGGCACTTCGTCCTCATTGATGACAAGCTGACTGTTTTCCACCTTATACCCATAAGGACTACGACCGCCGCTATAACCTCCGGCTTTCGCCTTGATTCTACGACCGCTGCTTGTTCTCATCGCAATGTTACGCCGTTCCTGCTCAGCCACGAAAAGCATGATGGAGCGATAGATACCGCTTAGACCGTTGTCATCATCAAACTGTTCGCAGACACTCAGGAGCTTGATGTTCTTCTTTTCGAGAGTGTAGAGGTAGTAGAAGTAGAGCTTAATGTCTCTCGCCATACGGTCGGACTTTGCAACGATGACCGCTTCATAGGGAGGATTAGTTACATCAGTTCCATAGAGAATCTTGTCAAGCTCAGGGCGATTGTCTTTGACACCGCTCACAGCCTTGTCAATAAACCATTCCACGATATTGTAGCCATTCTCGTTGGCGTAGAGGAGAATGGATTGTTTTTGAGAGTCAATGCCGAACTTATCGTCTCCGACCTGTCCTTCGGTGCTGACTCGAATATATCCAACTGCGTTTTTGAAGTTCATGGTATCTTCCTCCTGTTCGCATTTATTATATCACAAGTTTATGCGAATGTCAATAGGTTTTTGCGAATTGTCTTTTTATTTTTTGCGAGTGGTTACGACCCTCACCCGCCCCGAAACCCTCGCCCGGTTTCCCCCTCCGGGGGTATGCTGCCCCGGAACGCCTGAGCAGCGAGCAACGCCGAGCCGAAAGCCGGACAAAATGCAACTTGAAACGCCGAACGGCTGACAATCGCAGAAAATCTTGAAAAACTTTCGCAGAAACTCTTGACAAGTAAATACGAATGTGCTATAATGATACCGTAAACAAAAGAGAGCGCACCCGGAAGCCCTGAGAAAGCAAGACCGGGAACGCTCACACAAACCAACCCACGCCGGGCGGCTGCTCCTCCATTATAGCACAAACCCGGCACAATTACAAGGAGGAAACACCATGAAAAAAACAATGTTGACTTGCGACACCCTCGACCGCTTCGAGAAGTTCATCAACCCCGAAACACTGACCGCCGAACAGGTGCAGGAGGTCGAACACCTCGCATATTGCGCCAACATGGGCGCAGAGAGCAAGGAAAGCGCATGGACTCGCTTTTGTGAGCTTGTCAAGCACTTCTTAAACCTCGACATCATCGACACCGAGAGACACCCGAACATCAGAAAGGCAATAGCAGACCACGAAGCCGAAACCCTCGGCAAGTTCAATCAAGAGATTGAAACCAAGACCGCCGCCGACATCCTCGCAAGTTGGTATTTGAAGCAGTACACCACCCCGAAAACCCTTGAAGCCATCAAGAACACCGCACCCGAAGAGAAACCCGCCGCCGACATCCTCGCCAAGATGAAGGCGAAGAAGGCAAGAGAGGAAGCCAAGAACACGGCGAAACGCCTTGAAGCTCTCGCCCTTGCTGAGTCCTGCAAGCTGCCCGAATCGGTCAATATTTCGGTTGAGTTCACCCGCTCCCGCACATGGGGAAGCATACCACACGCCACCATTACGGCAGAACAGCGGCGCACCTTCGGAACGGCGAGCGGCTGCGGCTATGATAAGGAATCGGCAGCAATTGCTTCCGCTATGAATCAAAACCCCGAAGTTATGCGGATTCTGTACGACCACGCCGAGAGCGGCGAGGGTTTCCCGTATTCCGTCCATACTTTCGCCGGGCTGCCGTCCTTCGATGGTGGTTGCGGGGTCTCCTGTTTCCGCTCTGTGTTCGAGGCTTGCGGCTATGAGTGGCGGCAGGTCGGCAACGGTAAGACCTTCAACGCCTACGCAATCACCCGCAAATAACAACGAGAGACACCGAGCCGGGGCAGTTCGTCCCGGCTCATTTCGTAGGAGGTGAAACCATGCCGAAAGAATGGAAAACGCCCGGAGGAACGGCGGCGGCGGTCTGTCTCGATATGCTCGAACAACCGCATTTGCTCATTGCAGGAAGTACGGGAAGCGGTAAAAGCGTACTTTTGAACACGCTCATTTACACCGCACTTTACAAAGCCCCGCACCGCTGCCGCTTCATCCTGATAGACCCGAAACGGGTTGAACTTATCGACTATAAGGAACTACCGCACACGCTCATATATGCGAGCGAGCCGCCCGACATTGCCGCCGCTTTGGTGTACGCTGTCGAGGTCATGGAAGAGCGATACAAACGAATGCAAGCCGCCCGGCAGAAGAAAAGCACCGAGCCGGACATATTTGTTATTGTGGACGAGTTCGCCGACCTCATGACAACACAGAAGCGGGAAACCATGCCGCAAATAATACGCCTTGCACAACTCGGAAGAGCCGCAAACCTGCATTTGATTATTGCCACCCAACGACCGACACGGGACATTATCAACGGTCAAATCAAAGTCAATCTTGATTCACGGGTTGCGTTACGGTGTCCGACCGCTCAGGACTCCCGAAACATCATCAACACCAAAGAGGCGGAAACGCTGCCCCGCTACGGTTTCGGGTACTACCTCACGCCGAAGGGCTGCGAGCTTATCAAAATACCCATGACACCGCCCGAAGCCATAGCCGAGCGGGTGCAATGGTGGGAAGCTCAGAAGCCGCACAAATCCATATTTGACCGCATAGCCGCCCGGAGATGATGCTGGGCGGCTTTCCTTATGCCCTCACGGAAGCCCGCAGAAACGCCCACAGAGCCACGCAAGGCGGCAGGGGTATAGAGGATACTACCCGACACGCAAACGCCGCACAGAGAGCCACAGAGAGCGCACAGAGCCACGCCCGAAAAACGACCGAGAGACCCACCCGGAGCAGCACCGCCGCCCGAATGGGTCTCTTTTCGTTCACTTTTCGTTTTGTTTCGGTGAGAGTTAGCTGGGGCGAACTTCGCCGAGCTGATTTTTGACCTTCTGAAAAGTCCTTTCTGCGGCTTTTCGGAAAATGAAAAAGTTTATTTTCTCAGTCGTTTTCCTCACCGTCATCAGGTGGAAGTTCATCAACCACCACAGAATCAAGATAACGCTGCCGCACCTCTTCCGGGTCTCTTGCTTCACCGAGAGGGTTGTTCGGCGTAACAATGATGTCCTGCTTGTCGGCATAACCGAAGTGATTCTTTCCGAGAAAGATTCCAACGACCGGGTTAATCTTTCCATCGACCATCCAATCTTCCCACATTTCTTCGAGAATTGCCCTCGCTTTTTTTATAATGGGGGTGTGGCTGCGTTCTCTGCATTCGCCAACCTGCCATTGATAAAATGTCTTTCTCTCAATACCAAGTGCATTACACATCCCGGAAACAGTCGGCTTGATGTCATCTTCCACGCAATGATTGAAGTACCAAATGATACGCTCTTCGACCTGTTTCTCATCGGATATATCAATCACAGGCAAGTCCCAACTCGCAAGAGCGTGTCGCAAATAGCGACCCCTATCCCCCGGTAAAAGATTTTCATTTCCGTTCCAAGAAAGGTCTTTCCTTTCGTTGCCGCCTGAGCCTTTCGGTCTCCCTCTTTTTGCTACCTGCTGACCGATGTCAGTCAATTCTTTGTCTTTCATCTCGTATGCTCCTTTCTGCCTGTCGGGTAGAGTGGGTAGAGGAAAATCGGCTTTTTCAGTAAAGTCCTCTATATAGTACTCTCTATAAGACACTTTATAGAAAAAAGCTAATTTACTCTACCCGCTCTACCCAAAACGCTCGCTAAACAGGCTTTGCGAATAATTTATGAACAAGTTTTCAGAGAAACACCGTCAAAAACAGTGTACCCATGTGATACCTTCTTACCGTTGTGCCATTCTGGGTGTTGTTCGAGTCCGGCATTGAACTTTTTCGATGTGCAGACATAATACCCATTGCTTTTACACCAAATCTTATAGGCATCGAACAGGCTCTTTGCTCTCGTGCTTGCATTCTCATTTCTCTCGCAACGCTCTTCAAGGAACTGCAATACAAGGTCATTGTCACGCTCATACTGCTTGATGACTTCCTTCATCTTCTCGGACATTTTCAGCCCGAAACGCTTATAACGGAAGTAACCAATCACGAGCCAAGTGAAGATACCCTTCATTGCATCGGGTGTTCTGAAAGCATCCTTCAAACTCTCATCCCGTTCTTCCTCAGTGAAGTGCCTGTTGAACTCAATGACCCTTACACGGTCGGAAGCGAACAGGGATTTATCCTGCACACTCGGAAGGTCATTACAAGACAGCCACATTGTGAATTGCGGAAGGAAGGTCATCATGCTCTCATACAGATTCCGAGCAGTTATTTCCTCGCCGCCTGTGAGCTGCTTGATAACTTCTTCATCGAGTTTACCGTACTGATTGCTTTCTGCCATTGTCACAAATCGCTTCCCTTTGAGGGCTGCGATTGTGGGGGAAGCTGCTTCTGCGTTCTTTGCCCGGTCGGTCTTGCAGATAATCGACACGGGGGAGACGGAAGCATAATCTCCGAGCAGGTGGTGAATCGTTCCGAGTAGCGTTGATTTACCGTTACGAGTTGTCTTGCCGTGAAGGATGAACATACACTCTTCTTTGGAAGTACCGAGCATGGAGTAGCCTAACGCTCGTTGCAGGTAGTCAGCTTTCTCTTTGTCGTTACTCGTAACCTCACGAATGAACTCTTCCCAACGCTCACAGCGAATGTCATCCTGCATGGTATACTCAAAATTGGTCTGCATTGTGAGATAATCTCGCCAATCGTGTTCTCGGAAGCTCATTGTTTCCAAGTCGTATGTACCATTGAGACAGTTGATGAGGTTAGGATTTGCATCGAACTGAGATGCTGAGATGGGGTAGACGGAAGCGGCATCTTTCATCAACCTGTCACGGAAACGCCTATCCCCCATCTTGTTTACAAACGCAAAATAGCTCTTGCGCTTTTCCTCATCGGTGATTTCTCCGCAGTATAAGACCATCAGACGAGTGAACTCTTTGATTTTCTCAGCCACAAGCAACGAGCCGACATCCTTGCGCCATGCCCCGTTGTCGTAGGTGTACCACGACTTTGCTTCCGGGCAGTACCGGGTATCGTTCTTGTAACACTCGGAGAAGAGTTCTGCCATGCCGCTTTCATCCCATGAATACCCGCTGTTGTCGAGCTGCCGGGATTCCGGGTGAGCGTTCATGATATAGAACATCTTTCTCGAAAGCTCTTCGGATAGGATAAGCTGACCGCTTTTCAGTTGGAACAGTTCGGGAGTTACCTCAGTTATCATTTCTTCGCTCATTTTCATTCACCTCCTTGTACTTGATTTCAAAATAGTGCATCCAACAATCGGCTTCATCACACTTGTTGCAATGCTCCTCGCACCAAACACAGTTTTCTTCGGAGTTGTGTAACTCCTCCTCACATGGGGAGAAGTTACACGGAAAGCCGAAGAGTTCTGCGAGTAGTTTTGCTATAAACTCCTCGTTCATTCTTACCTCCTGTACTTCGTAACGCTGTTTGTGATGGTCTGAATCTCACTCGTAGGAAGTGGAGGAGAACAAGCGACCTGATTTGCGTGTAGAAGCTCCTGATAGATTTCTTTTTTCGAGTAGCCCTGATTGTGAAGCTGTCCGGCAAGAGAGGTGAGGGATAGGTTTCTCATTCCTCTCGGTATGGGTGGGTACTTCGGTCTGAGCGAGATTTTCCCGTTCTCCGGCTTCTCGTATAATGGGGAATAGATACGCTGAGAGCTGCCGGAGCTGTCGTTTTCCTTCACGGTTTCCGGGAAGTACTTGCCGACAACATAATCAATCGCTTCCTGATTTTCTATTATCGTTTCATAGATGAGCTTTTCGCCCGTAACGATGAAGTATCGGCTGCTCTTATAAATCTCCACCCCGTTACCGTTATTCTTGCCCTTAAAGGGCAAATCGCCTTTGAGCAGAATGTGAACACCTCTGCCGCTTCTCGACTTTTCGGTGTATGACCGACAAGCTCGCATGATGTCTATGCTCGTTTCAGACAAAAAGCCGTCCTCATCGAAACCGCAGTCGATGTCAATACCTACAATCCCATTGTTGTTGAACACAAACCCGATATGGTCGTAGATACCATCGCTGACGGCTTTCTGCGCCGTCTCAAAATCGCACCAAGTTTCCGGGTTGACGGACGATGCACCTTTGCGTTCATTGGCTTTCATCGGTATCTTCGAGCCATTCCACACACAGACCCATTGAGGGAGGGCGGTAATGTCGGGTGGGAGATTAGCGTATCTCACAGAGCGTTATCCCTGTTCGGGCGCATCTTCCGGCTCAACCTCCGGGGATGCAACAGCTTTCTTTTTCTTCTTTGAGTATGTACCCTCGAAGAAATACTTGCCGTCAACGCAAATGGGATAACCCTCAAACTGTTTGCTCTCGGTTACTTCGCCCTTTTCGATAAGAGCGTTGACGGCGTTGATGCCCATTTCGTTCTGCACGAAGTCTTTCCCCGCAACCATGATGAAATGGACTTTACCTTTGTTGTTTTTCAGTCTCATCGTTGACCTCCTTGTTCCATTCTTCGACATCCACGCCGATGTCTTTCAATTTTCTCTGACAGAGCCATGCGCCATCATCTGGCATTTGATAATACTCAACGAGGGCTTTATGCTCTTGCTGAAACGCTTCCCAAAACCGCCTGAGCCGCTTCTTACCGAAACCAAGATGAACATGAAGGGTATACAAGACCATCGCATCAATATCGTTTGTGTACTTTCGGTCGGCTTCAACGATTTGACGGTTGATTTCGATGTTCATAGCAAGTCGCTCTTTGGCGGTAAGGTCTGCGCCGAAAACCTTACCCTTATACTGTTTAACTCTCATTTCTGCTTCCTCCTGAACAGGTTACGGACGAAGTAGTGGATGATGTACCAACATTGTTCGAGATAGCCGACCTTTCGGTAGCCCATCTCAAACCTCGATGTCATCGAAGATGACGGGGATGAGGGATTTGAGTTCGTTGAGCAGAGGGATAGCAACCTCTCGAATCTGCGGATGAGCTGCCTGAGAAGTTCTCAGTTTCAGAAAATGTCTCCACTCTCTGAGGTCGGCGGTCATCACGATTTCGGTTTTCAGACTGTTCGGTAGAACGGCTCTTGCTTCCTGCGGAGAGCAACCGAAGTCGAGCAAGTCGAAGTAGGCGGTTTCGGCATTCTTGCAGGAGCGTTCCCAAATGTGATAGCCCGCTGCGCTCTTGTCGAGATAGGACGGCTCAATGACGGTAATTTCGCTCTGAAAATCGTCCTTCGAGTAATTGCAATACCGGGTAGATTCCTGACAGTATGAAGCAAGCCGATGACGGACAATTTCGTGTGAAACGCCCCTGTCACATACGAACTTCACTGAGAGAGAGGAATGTTCGAGAACAGCTTCATGTCCTCGCTTGACGATGTTCCTCACGAACGAGAGGTAACTATCATTGGTGATTTTGTGTTCGTTCTTGTAGCAGATACGACCACAGCTTTCAATGTGTTTGAGCATCTGCACCCCGTCAACCGGGGTAAGAATCTCGTGATACGGTTTAATGATTTTCATATCAAAGCCCCTTTATATGAGCCGCAATCATGTCGGCTTGATGAGTCCACAGGACATTCGGATAGCGATGAATCGCTCTTGTGTAGTCCTGCCATTCTTCCTTGTCGGTGAACGCTCCCATGTGATAGCGGATGCACATGACTTCTTCCTCCGTCAGTTGGAGCAGCGATGCACAACGCATGACCGATTTATCTCCGTGACCTTTGAGAAGAGTGTCAGTATTGTACTCCCATGCCTGTTCATCGTAGACGGGGCAATACTTATCTCCGTCAACGATTCTTCCCGTGACAGGATGACGGTATTGGTCGATTTTACAGAGGTCGTGAAACATTCCGACAATCCACGGAGAGCGATTGCATTGCCAAATGAGACCGTTCTTTTCGGTGAGGTCAACGAGAGCTTCGGTAACTGCGAAAGAATGGTCGAAAAGACCGCCTTTGTAGTTACCATGATATTTCGTAGATGCAGGTGCATCGAAGAAACCCCACTCTTCGAGCTTTTCCGGGATTTCCGGGTCATTGAGACATTGCATCATGGATTTGAAAATCTCAATTCTGTTGGCTCTGTCCATCTTCGTACTCCTTTCTATGAATGCTCTTTTCACTTGAAAACCCATCCGGGTATCTCTCACGGAGCTTTGCCTTGTTCATTTCAAAAACATCATCAAGCTCCATGCCGATAGCGGCGGCTGCGATTGCCAAATACCAAGCACAATCCCCAAGCTCCTCGGCAATATGCTTTGTATCAAGTTCGTGACCCTGAAAGGTAGCTTTCTTTACAATGTCAGCGACTTCACCCGCTTCGCCGCACAAGCCGAGTACACCGTTGATGAGCATACCATGATGCTCATAGTTCATACCGCTTGCCGTTCTCAGAGCTTCCTTCTGATACTCATTCCCCGTCATTGTTCGCAACCTCCATTTCCAACACAGTCATGATTGCGTAGTTGGCAAGGTCAATCAATGTGTCTCGGATGGACTCGTCATTGACTTTCTGCTCACCACCACGGGAAAGAGTCTTGAAGCGACTGAGCTTATCTCCCAAGCGGATACGAGCCATTGCCATTCCTTCTTCGCTGAAAGTTTGATGAAAGCTATCACCATAGTCGTGATTTTTACGCTCATAGAGCTTATTGATTTCCTCACAGATACGAGCGTGATGTTCGACTTTACTTGTAATCATTTGCGTGATTCCTCCTATTTCCAATGCCATAATACCTCACTCCCTACCGCAAGTATCGTTCTGAATTGCTCGTACTTTGCCGATGAAGTCCCGCAAGGAGCGAGGGCGGTAGCTGAGACCGCCGCTCGCTGTCAGCTTGCGAGGTGGTGTTGTTTCCTCAAATTCAAACATCACAAACTGCCCGTTGATACAGGCGAGGACACCCGGAGAACTTCTCGTATAGTAGATACCCTCAGAACTAAGGTATTTCGTGCATTCCCTCAGCAGTTTGGATTCTGCCATTGTCAGCCCAACAGAGAGTCGAGGTCGAAACCGCCGCTTTTCTTCGGTGCTGCCTTGCTTGCGGTAGGAGCAGCTTTCTTCGGAGCGGGAGTCTGAACTTCCTCTTCATCGAAACCGTCAGCGGGAGACTTATTTCCGAGACGAATGAAGGTGACGGTCTTGTTCGGGTCTTTGTTGGACGGCTGAACATCATGCTCAACGCTGCACTTAATGTAACGCCCCACAAGGTCGTTGTGGTCGATTTCGGTGAGCGTGTAGTCCTGCAAAGCGGTCTTTGCGAAGAATGAGAAAGCGTTGTACGCACCCTCATTCATAGACCCGTCCTGCTTCATAAGGTTGAAGCGTTCGGTATGGGTCTGACCCTTTGCGGTTTTCATCTTGACCTCTAACTTGCCGAACTCTTCCTTGTAAGAGACCTCGATGATTTTGAAGATGTGCGTTCCTTCCGGGATGAGGGAAAAACCCTCAGCCAATGCGATTTTAGCCATTTGCTTTATCCTCCTTGTTATTCTTCGATGATGGGAAAGATAATACCGACCAATTCGTAGTCATCTGTCGGAATCATTCCGGCTTTCTTGATGAGCAGCGCATCGGGAACGGGGTTGTCATTCTCATAGTGATACAGAATCTCGGTAATGTCCGACTTCTCGATGAGACCGTAGTCATCATTGCAAATCGGGAGAGAAATACTGCCGTCCTCAGACTGATAGACTCTTACGCAGTCCTTAATTTTGCCGTCTGCGATAGGCATAACAGCCTTTTCGAGAGTGGCATCGACCGTATTGCCGATACCGTTGATGATTCTCTTGATGGTTTCCGGGGCTTCCTTGATGTCGGAAGCGGTTACGCTTCTCACGGTATCGGGGATAGCCATGAGAACGGAAACGGAAGCGAGCCAACGCTTTTCGAGAATCTGATTGGTTTCATAGATAACGCCCTCGGATGCAAGGGACTTGACGAACTTTGTAAACTTCATTGTGTTTTCCTCACTTTCTTTTCTTGTTGGCGGCTGCGATAACCGCACCCGCAATGACGATGATAAGCTCGACCATGACGGTAACGAGAATACCTGCAACGAACGGATTGATATACATTATGCTTCCTCCTCAATGGCTTTGGTTGTGATACGGTAGCTGACTTTTGCTCTTGTGTACTTAGCAAGCAGACCATCAGCTTTCAGACCGTCCTTGTCGATTTCCGAGGTTTCGGAGCGAGAAACATTCCATTCGTACTTTTCTCCACGGATGGAAACCTTCTTATCGCCGTCCCGGAACTGAGCAAGAGCGTGTTGCTTGATGATGTCGGTAACGACCTTCAAGCGTTTTTCAAGCGGCTCAATGGGGGCAGAGAGACGGTCGATTTCTGCTTTCAGTTCCTCACCCTCTCGGAGCAGAGCTTCAATATCCGACTCAGGGTTGAGGGTGTTCGTGCGAAGTTCTTTCAGAATCTCGGCATCGGCTTTCTCATCGAACGCCGGGGAGATACCCGTCTCTACATGGTCTTTCCACCACTTCTCAGCCTTTTTCACGAGCTTCTTGAACTCAGGGTATCTCTCGGACACCTTGAAGGGAACGGTGATGGTGTTCTTTGCACTCGGAACGAACTGCGAAGGGTCTTTGTAGTCCTTGTCCGAAAGGAAGGAAGCGACCATGATGACATCATCCACACCGAGCAGGTAGGCGTATAAAGCCGCTTGCAGAGCATAGTATTCGGGGATGTCCTTAGCCCAATCTTCGGCTCGTTTGGTAGTTTTCATTTCAAGGACGGTGACAGGCTTCTTGTTCTCATCGAAGAGCAGGTAGTCCCACATACCGCCAAAGACAGGCTCATCCTTGAAGAAGTCTCCATAAGTACGGTTGAAGTAGTCCTCGCCGTAGATGTCGGTCGGGGTGACAATGTTTGTCATGAAGTAGGACTTCTTCATGAACTGAGCCTGTTTCGGCTCGATGGTCTTACCTGCGGCGGTATAGATGGTTTCCTCGAAAGGCTTCTGATAAGTCCTCGTGATTTCGCACCATACCTCGAACGGTGTAGACCACGGATTCAGTCCGAGAACAGTTGCAAATCGAGTTGCCGTCAGCTTCTTCGGTCTCTTAGGGGGTACGACCTTGATTTTGTTTCCTTCTAACCATTCCATGACTTATTCCTCCTCGATGTTGTAGTTCTCGACCATCTCGCCGACCTTCAAAACAAGCTGCTCACAAGCGGACTTCGAGATTTTGGTGAATCCCTCGGTCTTGATTGCCACCTGCTGGATGAACTCTTCCTGAGTAGAATCGACCTCTTTCAGCTTTTTCAAGACGGCTTTCAGAGCCTTGATTTGCAGCTCATCGGCGTTGGCTTCCGGGGCGGTGAGACCCTGTTTGATTTCCTCACGCTTCTCAGTAGAAACAGGTTTCTTCGGCTCTGCTTTCGGAGCGGGAGCATCCTTGTCGGACTCGGCATCGAACGCATCGGCTTCGACCACATCGAGGATGAGGAAGTAGAGATAACGGCGCATATAGGTGATTTCCGCACCGAGACCCTGTACCTCGTTCATACGGAACTTGCCCGGCTCTGCGATGGAACGAGCGGTAAACTCAACGACTACCTGCTCATCGGGGTTGTCAAGGTTGATGAATCTGCCGACCGCCTTGCCATCGGGGAAGCTCGTGAGGAATACGCAGTTGAAGTTCGAGAAAATCTCGGTTGCCACGGGGACAATATCTTCAAGCTCGAAATACTTGAACTCGGCGTGAAGGTTGACCCCCGACTTTGTTACGCCCCTACGAAGGAACTCAATCCTTGCCGCAAGGAGCTTCTGCCACACATTCATTGTGGCGGTATCAACGGTTGTTTCAGTTTTCTTTGTTGCCATTTTTCAGACCTCCAATATTTTAAGGATTTGTTTTTTCAAGCTGTTGATTTTACGAGTGTTCTTCTTCGGCGGCTTGATTCCGAGGAAGTCGTTTACATACTTCTGAGCGAGCTTGATGTACCAAGACCTGTCGAGTACCGCAACGGTAAGTTCGTTGGTATTGTCAATCATGCAATGCTCAGGGAGACCGCCGATTTTGGCATCGTTACCTTTTTCGGCATGGGTCTTGACGAGTGTTCCGTATCGGGTATCTTTGACGGCGTAGACTCGGTTGCATTTCTGAACAGGGATTTTTTCGCCGTCAACAATGTGATTGACCTCAGAGTAAAGACCCGATGCTTTTGCCACAAGCTGAAAGCTGAGGAGGTCGTTACAACTATTGATGGTATCTTCGACCGGGACACCCTTTGCAAAATAGTCGAGAATCGCTTTGGCAACGATAGTCGCATTGTTGTTGATATTGAACGCTCCTGCCGGAGCAATACCACGCACCAACTGACCGCCCTTGATTTTCGTGCTGCCGTCAATGGCAATCTCGACATAGTTGTTGACATCCTTCTGAATGATTTCAGAGATGGTGTCCTCTTCGAGTTCAAATCCCGTTCTGTCCTGCCACTCCTGACAGATAGCATCGTAGCGTTCGAGGTCATCATCGCTGAGACTTACCATGATACCATCAGTGTTGAGCTGCACGATTTTGAGGGAAGGGCATTCTCTCACGAGATGAATTGCAAGTTCCAAAAGCCGGAGCTGCCCGGTAATGCACACTGACCGCCCCATGAGAGGGTCAAACAGGTCGTTGTACTTTGAGAGCATCGCACCATAGGTTGTATTTGCAACGAGCTTCAATGCGTTGGCGGTTGCCTTGTCCCCGGACTTTTTCGCTTTCATTCGGGCTTCGAGCATATCGGCATAATTCTGAGGGTTGGGAATGTTTCGGCTGCAATATCCATCCAATGTCATAAGGTGAGGATAGTAGCTGCCGACATCACGATTTCTCAAATGTCTGCCGTTTTGTGCTTTCTCCCGATAACATGGGATAGCACCGTGAATCCCACCGTAGGCGATTGTCACCTCACAGTCTCCGATTTTGAAGTTGAGCTTGCTCTTGAACACCTCTTCATCGGAAAGAGAGCGGTCGTAGATACGGTTGAAGAAGCTGAATACATCTTCGGGAATGTACTCTCGGAGCAAATTGTCCGGGTAGACATACTCCCGCTCGTCATCATGCTCCTTCGGAACGGCATCGAGATAAGCGGCGGTCAATTTTGCGTTTGTCATATACAACGCCCGGTTATCGGGAATGCCCTTGATTCTTCCAAGCATGAGCTTGTTTTCGATGTAGCTCTTTCTCAGGTGGTAGAGCTTTTCGGTAGCATCAACATCGTGCTTACAATAGAAGATAGTCTCTTCAAGCTCTTCTTCGGTGAGCGGACGGTCGATGTTGAAGTCAACCTCAGACTCTCGAATATCCATTCCGAGATGGGCTTCAATCGCTTTCAGCGAAAGTCCTGCCTGACAGTCATCGAAAAGGTCGAACTGCTCGAAATAAACTTTGCAGTCCCTTACAAGCGGATGTTGCCATCCGACCTCACCGTGAACGATGACATAATCGTTGAGTTCCTTGATTTGTTCAGGGGTTGCATCCGAAAGCACCGCTTTCAGAATGAATTGGTCGTAGTGCTTATTGTTGAAACCTGCGAGAAGAGGGTCGTTTTCCATGAACGACTTGACCGCTTCGTTGTCGTTGTGGATGACTGTGTATTCGCCGCTGTCGAGGTCTTTGAACACAAAGAGCCAATCAAAAGCGAATACCTCGCAGTCGAATATAAAAGTCAATCTCTCACCTCCATTACTTCATCAAGCCATTTCAAGATGTTTTGTGCTTCCTGCTTGTGCGGGTCTGCGGAGAGAAGTAGATTCCTTAAAATCCCTTCAAGCACATTCACGACAATCGAGTTCCCGGCTTGTTTGTATAGTTGCGAATTACTGTTTACCGCTTCCGCTTTGCGAAACGCTCCAATTCCGGCGAACAGTTCATTGACTTTAATCACTCTGCCACCTCCTCAGCCGCTTTTCGCTCGATGAGGGGAAGGAAGTACTCATCCTCGCCACGCTGCCGAGCTTTCACAGCATCTTCGAGCCGATGGTATCTGCCGAGATGAATCCGCTTGCCGTGAACTGAGATATACGCTACCCACATCTGACGGTGAGCATCCCACCATACACCCTTGTACCCGCTGCGGTTGTTCTTCGGAGGGACATTACTCTCAATGACTTGAAAGTTGGTATGATATTTCAGATTCTCCTTAACACTCATTCCGTGTCCTCCTCTACAAAGTAGCATCCGTTTTTGCGATAGGTGGTGCATCTTCGTTTGAACGACTTGACAAGGTACTGACTATCATCAACAAAGTCGTAGCAGACAGGCTCTTGTTTACCTTCGTGAGTTCGAGCGATACGCCCGATGCTCTGAGTGATTACGGCGTAGTCCTTTTGAGGAGTTGCCATATAAAGTCGCTCCAAGCAAGGAATATCAAGACCTTCTTTGGCGAGAGAGTAAGTAGCAAACAGGTATTTCTTGTTGCCCGTCCGCATATCCTCAATCGCTTTTTCCCGCTCTGCCTTGCCCTTTTTGGTTGTCATCTTACCGCTTATCATCACCGCCTGTCTCCGCATATCAGAGGGAAGGGTGTTCATAAGCGTTTCGAGATGTTCCAAACGGTCGGACAGAATGAGGGAGGAGCGTTCACTCTCACTGACTATCCACGAACTGATTTGATGATTTCGCTCGCCATTTTCGCACAGATAGGTAATGAGCTTCGTGTAGTTGAGAGTCCCGTCAGTGTTAATGCACTCTCTTCCGGGCTTTATCCCGGTATAGATAGGTTTTACACCAACCTTCATAATACGGTCTCCAACCGCTTCATCCGGGACAGTGTAAACCACCTGACCGAGTAGAGCGTAGGTTGCAGCTATCATCCCATCGGAACGATGGACGGTAGCCGACAACCCGAACTTATGTCGGGCAGACAAGCTGTTCAGTACCTTATAGAATTGAGTCATCGCCGTAGGTGTCCCGGAACATCTGTGACACTCATCGACTATGATGACATCCCATAAGTACTTGTACTGAGCAAGGTCTAAGCGACACATCGTTTGTATGGTTGCGAATGTGATACCCTTCCCGATACTCACCTTACCTTCGGTGATTGTCCCGATAAGCGATTCCTTCATGTACTGTTCGGCACGAGTTTTACTTTGGTTGAGCAGGTCTTTCGTGTGAGTCAACCATAGTGTTCTTCGACCGAGCCGTTCCACGAGGGATATTCCCATCTGCGTTTTTCCGCTTCCTGCCGGACTTTGAAGGATTCCGTAGTGCTTCGCAAGTACCTCATCGACCGCTTTTTGCTGATAGTTATATAACGGTACTCGGCACTTGAAGTCTATCGGAGTTGCTTCGGAGAAGTCTGCAAATGTCTCAGCTCCTTGAAGCATCGGGGCGATTGCTCTCAGTGTACCAAAGGGAAGAATGAGAGCATTTCCTCGTACCTCATATAGCGACAGGATTTCCGGGGTGTTTCCGACCCAAAAGTGCATCCGCACCTTCTTAGAGTAGTCGGGGTTTCTGATTTTAAGATTTTGGCTGCACCATTGAATCAACTCCTGAGAGGGATTCTCGACTGTAATAGTACTGCCGACAGTCACTTGCATTTTGCAATCCATTTATCGAGGGGCTTCCCGTACTCGAATATGTCTTGCGCCGTCATGGATGACTTCTCATTCATGAACGCTTTGATTGTGAAGTAAGGAATCATGTAGACCACCTCAGCGAGTTTGATTGCAAACCAACCTTCCCCGTTTCCACAATCTTTCCACAAGCTCATTGAGGAATCCTGATTTTCCTCAACTCTGCTGAGTGGGAATCCTTTCCCGGAGCATACCTTACAGTCGATGAGGTATGCCGCCTTATTTCGCACAGCGATTACATCGGCGGGTTGCCCCGCTTGATTTTGAGCCAAGTTATGACACCAAAACCCGTGATTGAAGAGGATTTCGCACAACTCGGACTCAAAACTGTTGCCAAGTTTCCGATTGCTCATCTCATTCCTCCAATCCGAAAATATCCTCCATGATAGCCTTGAACTCCTCGGCAATTTCTTCCCGGTCATCTTCATCCAAGAGCTTTATCCGGGAAATGAGGTCGAGGGTCTGACATTCAATATCTGAACGAGTAGACCTGACCTCTTGCCGTTCTTCTTCGACCTCGTTCATCAGTTCTCGAAAGTACTGAACTGCTTCATAGCCCATGTACTTATCAATCAAGTACTCGAAGTCTTTTGCATCAAAGAGGGTTTCTATCTTGTCATCACTCAGTTTCAGTACTCTCGGCATTGCGACGAAGCACCTCCTTCAAAAGCTCCTCGGTCGTGAACTCGGAGAGTGAAGGGGAAAGAGATTCCAAGATGGAAGATTTCAGATAGAAAGCGGGACGAACGCCATAGTGCCCATTGTAAGCATTGTAGTCGTTCAAACTACCATCCGAGCTGACATCCCGAGCGATGTAGGCGTACCCATTAGACTCAGTGCTATACGCAGTTGCAAGCCACCACCAATCATCAAGGTTAGGGATTACAGAACGGTACTTGCGGTACATATCGCAAGTGAGAAGGAAAATCTTCTGAGTGGTTTCCCCATAGTCCTTCAAGCCATCATCAGAAGTCAGGTCGATAGTCGTAGGGATAAGTGCCGAAGTGTCTGCACCATTGGCTTTGAGCTTCTTGATGAACTCACCGTTGAGATATTTGCAAAGCGTACCCTTCGGGAAGTTGTTGCTGTTGCCCTCATCGAAGGGCATATTGCCGATGGATTCCTTAGCGAGAACAAGAATCTTGTCCTGCTCAACATCGAGAACGATGCAATCCAAACCGCCGTAGTTGATTACGCTCGAAGGAGCGATTTTGATGTTTGTTTTTGTCATAACGAAAATCTCCTTTGATTTTTGTTTCAGGTTGTGCTATAATGATAGCGGGTTAATTTCCTTTGCCGCTTACGGTGTTACCGCACCGTTGGCGGCTTTCTCTTTGTAAGACTCGTAGAGAGTCATTACAGAGCGGGAGTAGTTAGTTGAGTAGATTCCTTGATTCCACAGTTTTCTTGCACCGCTCGCACCGCAGTTGTATCGCATAAGAGCGAGTTCGACATTACCATCGGTCTTTTCGAGGTGTCCTGAGATAATGTAGATACCACACAATATGTTTTCCTTCGGGTCAAGGAAGTTACTCACGCCGAGCGTTGAGGACAGCCATTCATGATTACACTGATTGATTTGCATAAATCCGTAGTCGTTGGTCGTACTTACGACATCTGACCGAAACGAGCTTTCCTTGTCAATCAGAGCAATCACAAGCTCCATAGGCACTTCGTACTCCGAACACTTCTCTCGAATGTAGTCTTGTAACTCCTCGGAGAGAGGAATATCGAAGTAAAAGACCTGCGGCTCAGGAACGGGTTCAAGACTCGGACTTGTGATGTCCGGCTGCATTACGGTTGCGGTCGAAACATCGGTTTTTGTTTTGGGTGTTGAGGTGTCCTGCGGTTTGGGAAGAAACGCCAAACAACCTATCGCACCCACCGTCATGGAGAGCAAGATGATTCCTATGAGAGCCAAACTAAGACTGTTTCTCACAAGCCATCGTCTGATACCGCCATGCCGTTTCTTATGGACGGTTGTCATGTTGAAACACCTCCAAACCTCCATTGATACTTCACACCGTACTTTTTGAAGTACCATTCTTCAAACTCCCGGCGATGCTCTTCATCCTTCAAATACCGGGAAACTGTTTTGGCGAGAAGTCTGCCGATTCTCTTTTTCGTAGACTCCTCTAACGGAGTACTCACTCACAAACTCCCATCTTCGATTCATAGTCATCGAGGATTTCGAGGGAAGTCTTGATGATGGTTTCCGCTTTCGCACCCTTACGAACTCCACGAAGGACAGAACTCATCTCCGTTTTCTCGGTGATAACACCTCGTTCTTCGAGACGATTCACGAGCCAAGCGTTCGTAAGAGTGTTCCGATAGAGCATCAATCGGATTCTGTCTCGTTCTTCTCTCACACGGTCAACCTCCTTTTTCTTAAACTTTGTATACAACAACGGTTGACAAAACTCGTCTCTAATGGTATAATAGTATTGCCACATACCTAATACCATTGAGGAGCTTCGGCAAAGAAAGAACTTGTCGAGGGTGTCTTTCTTGTTGCCGTTTGTTGTTTACAAGTATATTATACTCCCCATTTAGGAGCTTGTCAAGTGGTTTTAGGAAAAATTCAAAAATAATTTTCCCTACTTAGGAGGAGCATGATATGAACAAGGAATTGTTGATGGAGCGCATTACCGCTCTTTGCAAGGAAAAAGGAATCAATCTTACTACCGCCTTTGAGCAGAGTGGAGTCGGAAAGAACTTTCGCAGTAACCTGAAAACCTCAAATCCGAGCGACAAAAATCTGTACCTGTTGGCAAAGTACTTCAATGTCAGCATCGAATATCTGTTGGGCGAAGAAACCGAGGAGGACTTAGCTCGCAAGGCGTTAGGCTTAGTCCTTGAATGGCTTGATGATAACGGCTTTGAGGTGCAACAGGACGAGCGTGATGATTATTCCATCGGCAAAGATGGACACTACATCTATCTGTCGAGTGCCGACTTCACTGCCGAGAGTCTGAGAATCAAAGCCGTAGCAGAACAGGGCTTTGAACTTGCAATGGAGAAGTGGGAACAGAAAAGATTTCCCTCTGTCCACATTGATAGATGCAACAACCATCTCTTCAACGCCATCAATGAAAGCCCCAACGCAACCCTCAACATCAACGGTACAGAGGGATTTACGGCTCAGGAGCTTGAATTGATTGACTTGTATCGAAACTTCCCGCTGAGAAAACAAATGGAGCTGCTGAATTATGCTTTCAACCTGAAAGAAGGTAAGCAATGAGAGTAGTTCTTTATATGAGATATAGCAGCGACCGTCAGACCGAGCAATCCATAGAGGGGCAAAATCGAGTTTGTACGGCATTCTGCGAGCAACAGGGGTATGAGATAGTAGACAGGTACATTGACCGGGCTACATCGGCTTTTAAGGACACGGACAAGCGCACAGAGTTTCAGAGAATGATACGAGATAGCGAAAAGCAGCTATGGGAGGGTATAGTTGTCTATAAGCTCGACCGCTTCGCCCGGAACAGATATGATTCTGCCACTTATAAAGCACGACTCAAAAAGAATGGTGTTCGTGTCATTTCGGCAACCGAGAACATCTCTGACAATCCGGAAGGGGTCATCCTTGAAGCAGTCCTCGAAGGTATGGCTGAGTTTTACTCCAAAGAGCTTTCTCAGAAAATCACAAGAGGTATGTTTGAATCTGCAAACAAATGTCATAGTATAGGCGGTCATATCCCCCTCGGCTATAAAATTGAAAACAAGAAGCTCGTGATAGATGAAGCAGGCGCAGCTATTGTCCGAGAAGCCTTTGACCTCTACGCCAACGGAGCTACTGTTGCTGAGATTTGCGAGACATTCAATACCAAAGGATATAGAACGGCAAAGAACGCAGAGTTCAATAAGAACAGTTTTCGGTCGATGTTCAAGAATGAACGGTATATCGGCATTTACAAATACAAAGACCTTCGTATTGAGGGCGGCGTACCTGCCATTGTTGATAAGGATACTTTTGCAATTGTGCAAAAGAAGCTCTCCAAGAACGCAGAAGCCCCGTCAAGAGGTAAAGCAAAGATAGACTATCTCCTATCACAAAAACTCTTTTGCGGTCATTGTGGCTCGCTTATGACGGGTGAGAGCGGTACAGGTAAAGGCGGTACAACCTACTTCTATTACACCTGCGGAAAGCGCAAGAGAGAGCATACCTGTGATAAGAAGCCTTTGAAGAAGGACTTTATCGAAAGAGCCGTTGTGGAAGATGCTCTCACGCTTCTCACCCCTGAGACAATAGATGAACTTGCCGATATTGCCGTCAATGAATCCATTCGAGAGATGGAGGAGAACTCTATCATCCCGGCGTTGAAAGACCAACTTCACGATACAGAGCGTTCTATCAACAACCTTGTCAAGATGGTCGAGAAAGGTGTCGAGTCCGATACAATAGCCGACCGACTGAAAGAGTTGGAAAAAGAAAAACGAGCCATCGAGAAACGGCTCGTTGTCGCACAAGACGATTATGTGCTTTTGGAAAAAGACCATATCGTTTGGTGGTTGAGTGAGTTTTGCAACGGGGATATTGAGGATGAGGAGTTCCGTAGGCATATTATCGACCTGCTCGTAAACTCGGTTACGGTATGGGATGAGCCTGACGGATGGTACAAAATCACTTCCGTTTACAACCTGACATCGAATAAAACCAAGACCTTTCGGTGTTCGGATTTGAGCGGTCAAGCTCCACCAAAAGAGATCCGCAGGAACACAGTTTCTGCGGTCTTTTTGTATAATCGACCGACTGTTTTTGTTCCCGTTCCTCATCGACAAAGGAGACACCATGAAAAAGAAACTGACCGTAAAAGAGTACGTCTATGTTGCCAGCATGCTGTTTGGCTTGTTCTTCGGCGCAGGTAACCTCATCTTCCCCACTGCAGTGGGTCAGCTTGCCGGCCGCAATATGTGGAGCGCCATTCTGGGACTGCTGATTACCGGTGTTGGACTGCCGCTGTTGGGTGTTGCAGCTCTGGGGCTTTCCCGCAGTGATGGTCTGTTTTCCCTCAGCAGCAAGGTAAACCGTCCCTATGCCTATTTCTTTACCTGTGCGCTGTACCTCACCATTGGTCCATTCTTTGCTATTCCCCGCTGCGCTACCGTTTCCTTCACCGTCGGGCTGGAACAGATCCTTCCCCAGAACGGCAATATGAAGCTGTATCTCCTGCTGTTCACGCTGGCGTTCTTTATTGCGGCGCTGCTGTTTTCTCTGCGCCCCGGCAAGATCCTCACATGGGTCGGCAAGATCCTCAATCCCTTCTTCCTGCTGTTCCTCGGCATCCTTGTCGTGGTAACGCTGGTCTCCCCCGCCGCCGTTCCCATTTCCAGTGTGGAGCCTATGGGCGGCTACATCCAACAGCCCTTCCTCACCGGCTTTTTGGAGGGCTACAACACCATGGACGCCCTTGCAAGCCTTGCCTTCGGCATCATCGTGGTACAGGTCATCCGGGAACTGGGCGTTGATGAGCCCGGCGCCGTAGCACGCAATACCGCCAAGGCCGGTATCTTCAGCTGCCTGTTCATGGGGCTTATCTATGTTGCCGTCACCGCCATGAGCGCCAAGAGCCGAGGCGTACTGCCCGCAGCCGAAAACGGCGGTGTAGCGCTGGCGCAGATCTCTCAAACCTTCCTCGGCCGGATCGGTCTGCTGATCCTCGCCGTCACCGTAACGCTTGCCTGCCTCAAGACCGCCGTCGGTCTTATCACCAGCTGCTCCGAGACCTTTACCGGCCTGTTCCCCAAGGGTCCCGCTTACCGGGTCTGGGCGGTCATCTTCACGCTGGTTTCCCTCATTTTCGCCAATTTCGGTCTTTCCGCCATCATCGATTATGCCGTTCCGGTGCTGATGTTCCTCTACCCGCTGGCCATCGTGCTTATCCTGCTGGCGCTGTTCGGCAAGTTCTTCTCCCACGATAAGAAGGTCTATAACTGGGTCATCAGCCTTACGCTGATCTCCGCCCTTTATGACCTGCTGCGCACCCTGCCCGCCGCTCTGCGTGCCGCCTGCCACCTCGATGGCATCATCGAAGCGATCGGCAGCGTTCTGCCCCTTGCGGGCCTCGGTCTCGGCTGGATCTGCCCCGCCGCCGTCGGTCTTGTCATCGGTCTTGTGGCACACAGCACCGCCAAGGCCAAAAAACAGACCGCATAATAGATCCGTCACAGTAAAAGGCCTCCGAAGCAATCAGCTCCGGAGGTCTTTTTTCATATTCATTTTAGGATGGCTGCCCGCTTTCCCGCAGGACCTCTGCATCGGCGGCACGCTGCTCCAGTATCGCTTCCTTTAGGATCATATCCTTGACCTTCATCAAGCGAATGGTATTGGCGCGCTCGTTTTCATCCAGCTTCATGGTGATGTAGCGGATGTTCTCCTGCATCTGCGGGATCTTGACATATTCCAGTGCATTCACCCGGCGGCGGGTCTTTTCTATCTCCTCCGCCAGCAGCTGCGTAGTCTTTTCAATCTCCGCCAGGCGCAGCATATCCCGGAATACCCCGGAAAGCGATGCCACTGCATCATCCAGTTCTCCGCTGGTCTGGACATAGCCATAGGGATAAGCGCTGCCGCCCTGATGCTCGGTAAAATGGTAACAGGGCACCTCCACTGACATGATATTCTCAAAGCTCATATCCAACTCCACACTGCGGCTGGGAATGAGCAGCGACTGCCCAAGCATCTCCGGTGTCATCAGCGCAGCCGCCACCGTAAAGGACGCATGCGCCTCGGAAAGGCCCTGTTCCACACGCTGGCGCAAAGCACGGTTTTCCCGCACCGTCTCCATAAATTGCTTCATCAGCTCATCACGCTTATCCCGCAGCAGCTTGTGACCTCGTTGGGCAGTACGCAGCTGGCGTTTCAGGCGGGTCAGCTCCATGCGGGTAGGGTTAATGATTGTTCCCGGCAAGTTGCTCCCTCCTTAGCTCTGCTGCGGCAGGTATTTTTCGATATACTCCGGCTTGATTCGCTTGAGCTCGCTCTTGGGCAACAGGCCCAGCAGCTGCCAGCCCAGGTCCAGTGTTTCCTCGATAGACCGGTTCTCCTCGCTGCCCTGCGAGACATACCGCCGCTCAAACTCATCGGCAAAGCGGGCATACTGCAGATCCACCTCGGAAAGAGCGGCCTCGCCCAAAATGGACATCAGCTCCTTGTTTTCCTTGCCGGTGGCATAGGCGGCGAAGAGCTGGTTCATGGTGCCGGAATGATCCTCCCGGGTCTTCCCCGTCCCGATCCCCTTATCCTTCAGACGGGAAAGTGAGGGCAATACATCCACCGGCGGGTTAATGCCCCGGCGGAACAGCTCCCTGGAAAGGATGATCTGGCCTTCCGTAATGTACCCCGTCAGGTCGGGGATAGGGTGGGTTTTATCGTCCTCCGGCATGGTCAAAATGGGTATCATGGTAATGGAGCCTTCCTTGCCCACCTGCCGGCCGGCCCGCTCATACATAGTGGCCAAGTCGGTATACAGGTAACCGGGATAACCACGGCGTCCGGGGACTTCCTTCTTGGCGGCGGAAATTTCCCGCAGCGCTTCAGCGTAGTTGGTGATATCGGTGAGGATGACCAGCACATGCATTCCAAGGTCAAAGGCCAGGTACTCAGCGGCCGTCAGTGCCATACGCGGGGTGGCAATGCGCTCGACCGCCGGATCATTGGCCAGGTTGGTAAACAGCACCGTGCGGTCGATGGCGCCGGTACGGCGGAACTCATTGACAAAGAATTCCGATTCCTCAAAGGTGATACCGATGGCGGCGAAAACTACAGCAAAGTTGCTCTCGCCATCCAGTACCCGCGCCTGACGGGCAATCTGAGCCGCCAGCTGGGCGTGCGGCAGACCGGAGCCGGAGAAGATAGGCAGCTTCTGCCCTCTTACCAAGGTGTTCAGGCCATCAATGGTAGAGATGCCGGTCTGGATAAACTCATTGGGGTAGTTGCGGGCGGCTGGGTTCATTGCCAGACCATTGATATCCCGGTATTCATCCGCCAAAATAGCCGGACCATCATCGATGGGCTGCCCCATGCCGTTAAAGACGCGTCCCAGCATATCGCCGGAAACAGCCAGCTGCAGGGGATGACCCAAAAACCGGATCTTGGACTCCGCCAGGTTGATGCCGGCAGAAGCCTCGAAGAGCTGCACTACAGCGGTATCGCCATTGACCTCCAGCACCTTACAGCGGCGGGCGGTACCATCGGTCAGTTCAATCTCCGCTAGTTCATCATAGGTCACACCCTGCACATGGTCCACTACCATCAGCGGGCCGGAGATCTCCCGGATCGTTTTATATTCACGAATCACAGCGTTTCCTCTCCTTTCTGTGCCAGCTCTTCCAGTTCTTCCTCCATCTGTACCAGCAGCTTATCGTATTCCTCCGCATAGCAATCGGCCGGCACACTCTTGGCACGGCCCAGCTTCTCACGGGAAGGTGTCATAAAGAGTTCCGCTACACGGCAGCCACGCTCGGCAGCACTGCGGCACAGTCCATCATACCGGCGGATCATGGAAAGCATCTTTGCCTGCCGGTCATACTCCGAGAAGGCATCAATATCCACAAAGGAATTCTGCTGCAGGAAATCTTCCCGCACCATGCGGGCTGTTTCCAGGGTGATTTGATCCTTGGCGGAAAGGGAATCCTTGCCGACAAGCTGAACGATCTCATTGAGGCTAGCCTCCTCCTGCAGAATGGACATAGCCCATTCCCGGTTCTGCAGGAAGGCCTTGCCGAAGTTCTGCTCATACCACGGCCGCAGGCTGTCGATATAAAGCGAATAGGAATTGAGCCAGTTAATGGCCGGGAAGTGCCGCCGATAGGCAAGGCTTGCATCCAGCGCCCAGAACACCTTTACAATTCGCATCGTTGCCTGCGAAACCGGCTCGGAAAGGTCACCGCCGGGGGGCGATACCGCACCGACTGCGGTCAGCGAGCCGCGGCGTTCCTCATCGCTGCCGATGCAGGCCACCGAACCGGCACGCTCATAGAACTGCACCAGACGGGAGGAAAGGTAAGCAGGATAGCCCTCTTCACCAGGCATTTCCTCCAAGCGACCGCTCATCTCACGCAGCGCCTCTGCCCAACGAGAAGTGGAATCCGCAATAACGGCCACAGCATAGCCCATGTCGCGGTAATATTCAGCAATGGTGATTCCGGTATAGATAGAAGCCTCACGAGCTGCCACAGGCATATCGGAGGTATTGGCAATGAGGACGGTACGCTTCATCAACGATTCCCCGGTACGGGGGTCAACCAGTTCCGGGAATTCCCGCAGAACATCGGTCATCTCGTTGCCGCGCTCGCCGCAGCCAATGTAGACCACCAAATCCACATCAGACCACTTGGCCAAAGCGTGCTGCATCACTGTCTTGCCAGAGCCGAACGGTCCCGGAATAGCCGCGGTACCGCCCTTTGCCACCGGGAAGAAGGTATCCACAATACGCTGGCCGGACTGCAGCGGCACGCTGGGCGGGAATTTGCGCCGATAGGGACGGCCCACACGCACTGGCCACTTCTGCATCATCGGTAATTCCACACGGGTACCGTCCGGCTGCTCCAGCACAGCGACCGTTTCAGTCACGGTATAGCTGCCGGATTCTATCGAAACCAGCTTGCCTTTCATCTTGGGCGGGATCATAATTTTATGCAAAATGGAGGAGGTCTCCTGCACTGTACCGATAATATCACCGCCGATGACCTCATCACCGGGATGGGCGGTGGCGGTAAATTCCCATTTTCTTTCACGGTCCAGCGCGGGAACCTCCACGCCGCGGGGCAGGTTATTGCCGCCCACCTTCTTCATAATGGCGTCCAGCGGGCGCTGAATACCGTCATAGATATTTTCCACCAGGCCTGGACCCAACTCCACCGAAAGGGGTGAACCGGTAGTAACTACCTCCGCACCGGGTCCAAGACCCGAGGTTTCCTCGTAGACCTGGATAGAGGCGGAGCCACTGTTCATGGTCAGGATCTCGCCGATGAGGCGCTGCTCCCCTACCCGAACCACATCCGCCATATTGGCTTCCTCCAGATCGGTGGCAACCACTAGAGGTCCGGAAACTTTAACGATTTTTCCCATGGGGCTTTCCTTCCTTTACTCAGATGATATCGGCGCCAACAGCGCGCTCCACTGTTGTTTTTACCTGCTGCATCCCCAGTCCGAGGCTTCCCTCTTTGCCGGGGATGAGGATAATGGCAGGGGTGGCCGACTTGCGGTAACGGTCCAATTCCGCTGTAAGACCAGCCGCTAACTGTTCGGTGATGTAGATAATGGCAGTATTATCCTTGGCCAGCCGGTGCAGGATGGGGCGGGCCTGCTCGGCGTTTTCGGCAGGGCATACCTGCAAGCCAAGTGCCGCAAAGCCCTGTACGCTCTGGGCATCGCCCAGTACAGCTATTTGATACATTCGGCACCTCCTTATTCCGCCTGACGCAGCCGACTGCGGATCATTTCCGATGAAAGCCCCGCCTGTCGACCCGTCATAATAATGCGAATCGCTGTAATCTCATTTTCCACAGCAGCCAGGTAGCACAGCACTGTTTCCTCCCCAAAAGGGGTACGGCGGGCTGCCGAAAGATAAGCTTCAGTCGCTTCATCGCAAGCCTTTTCAAATGCCATCAGTGGGCCGCCGCTAGTTGCAGCCGCTCCCAGTGCCACCGCTTTGCCAAGCGCCCCAGCACCGAACAGTTCTCCCAGCTTGACTGGATCCGTCGCCATTATGGCGTGAGGAGAAACACTGCCACCCTCCAAAAGGGCACGGGGCAGTACCTCACTGCTGCCGCTGCGGGCGGCCCGTACGGTGGTGCGCAGGTTTGCGGCGTCAATAAGCTGCCGCACATACCCCTGTAAAAAGTTGCTTTTCATTTCCTCAGCCAAAGTGCGCATTTCATCATAACAAGCAGCATCCAACCGTAGATCAGCACCTTGCGGATCATTTTCCCGCAGAAGAGCTGCTGCTTCCTGCGCCGCACGGCGGGCTGTATCACTTACCTGGAACATATGCTCCTGCTGCCATTCGCTTTGCAGCTGAGCGGCATCATACCGACCGCCTGGCAGCAGAAATGCTTCCGGCGAAATTCCTCGGCGTTCTGCCTTTAGGATCGCCTTGATGTTATGGTAATCGTATTTGAGCTGGAATAGCTCAATGAGCCTTGGATCCGGCACAGCAGCCGCCAGCTCTTTGTAGAGCGTTTCCCGATGCTCCCGCAGCGCTTCCTCCAGTGGGAGAGCTTCGGCATAACCGCATTCCGTCAGCAGCTTACGGGCTTCCGTCTCACTGGCTGCTTCCAGTAGACGCTCTACCTTTTCCGGAGTCAGCAGGCGGGTCTCCATTGCATGCAGCCACGCAGAGACCGCCAAATAGTCAGTATCCTTGATGGGGGTCATCGCAGCCCCTCCTTACTGTACGGGAAAGAGGATCGCAGCGACCTCTTTCTCCAGCTTTTCCCGCTGCAGCCGCACCAGGGTATCAAAGGCACAGTTCAGCTCTACATCACCGTGGCTGAGGATAAATCCGCCCGGAATAGAACGGGGCTCGGCACTGAGGGTCAGCTTTCCCGGTTTACCTGCTTCGCGTAAGGCGGTATTCGCCAGCAGTACAACCTCTGGTCCAATTTCACTTGCATCCTGCGGGGAAAGGATCATCTCCTCCCCTCCTTCGGCCACTTCCGCAGCTAGTGAAGCGATCAGCGCAAGATATTTTTCTCGAGGCAAGTGGCATAACTCTTCCACCGCCGCCGCAAAAGCTTCATTCAATAATTCCTGTTTAGCTGCCAATTCCATCTTGCGACACTCCACCGCCGCCGAAGAGGACAGACGCTCCCGCCGTTCCTCCGCCGCACGGCGTCCGCGGGTCAGGAGTTCCAGGCTCTCCTGCTCCGCCGCCGACTGAGCTTCCGCCGTCAAGGCATTGATCTTTTCTTCATTTTCCCGCTGCATTTGGGCAATCTCCCGCTCGGCATCCTCAATGATGCGCGCGGTGATCTTTTCGATTCCTTCCATAAGGGCTCCTTTCTCCCGTTTTGCTTACGCCAGGAACAGGAAGTACAGCATCAGCATCGAAGCCAGCAGCGAAAGAATTGCATAAAACTCCACAATGCCGCACAGTACCAGACCCTTGGACCAGTCGGATGGCTTCTTGGCCAGAATATTGATGGAGGAAGCCGCTACACGCCCCTGCGCAATAGCAGAAAGCAATCCGCCCAACGCCATAGGCAAGCAGGCCGCAAAGCAGCGCAAGCCTTCCATCACGCTCAAGTCGGTATTGCCATTCAAAAGGCCAATGGCATAAATGGAGAAAAACCACACGACGGTACCATACAGACCCTGCGTACCGGGCAGCACCTGCAAAATCATTGCTTTACCAAACTTGCCGGGATCTTCGCACATCAGGCCGGCAGCGGCTTCACCTGCCATACCGGTTCCCTTGGCCGAGCCAACACAACTCAAACCAGCCGCCAAACCGCCGCCCAGCAGGGCCAGCGCCAAACCACCGAAAGATTCCAGAAAACTCATTTTTCATACGCTCCTTTTTATTGTTCTGCTATTCTGTAATATTTGGGCTGAGCCGCAACGGGCTTAAACGCGCGTCCGCCATCCCGGTAGAAGTACTTGAAAAATTCCAAACACTGAAGCCGCATGTCATGGACATAACAGCCCAGCAAATTCAAGGCAAAATTAAGAGCATTGCCCAACAGCGATACAATAATAAATACAATCAGATTGCCAGGGATGGCTGCCAGAGTATTAAATACTTGCGCGATGACCGCACCTGCCAACATCAAAGCCATTAGGCGAACATAGGAGAGAATATCCCCAAAATAGCCGGTAATGTGATTGTATACCGAACCACCGATGCCAACAATTTTTCCGCCGATGCCTTTTTTGCCATAACCCTGGCTAATAATCAAGACCACCAACAACACCCATAGGAATGTCTTTTTCCCGGTGATGCCCAATGCCACACCACAGCCAATAATAACCCACCAGGCAGCTTCCTCGCACAGGGCACTGGCTATCTCGCCGTGCTTCAGCTTGTAGATAAAGCCGATGACCATACCGACGAGAATCTGCACACACCCCAATGCCAGTGAGCCCAGCATAATGGCAATAATATCATTGATGGGCGAAATGAGCGGCTGCCAGAACCAGGTGAAGGTGCTTTCCGGGTTAATGACTTTGAGCATTTGCGGGATGAAATCCCCGAAGAAACCGCCGGTCAATGCACCCATAAAGAAAGTAGAGATGCCGCATAATCCCAGCAGCGCAAAGAAATTGTAGCTGCCGCCGGTAGGCTGTTTCTTCTTCAGCACAATGAGTGATGCCAGCATCATCAAAAGGCCATAACCCATATCCGCCATCATAATGCCGTAAAACAGAATAAAGAATGGTGCCATGTAGGGATTAGGATCCAGCGAGCCATAGGCCGGCAAAGAATACATCTCCGTGACCATATTCAGCGGACCGGTAAAGCGATTGTTCTTCAGCTTGACCGGAACACGCGGATAATCCTCCGGGGCGGGATCTGTCATCTGCCAAGCACAGGTGCACCCTCCCAGAAGCATCTCCAGTTCCTTGGTGTTCTCCGCCGGGAACCACCCCTCCAGCAGAAATGTCTCTGCCGTATCCCGCGTACGGCTCTTGGCCTCTCCCCGGTCGATCTCGATACGGGAAGCATCCGAAAGCTGCCGCAGCTCCGGTTTTTGCCCGGCGCACTGGATAATTGCTTCTTCCAGCAATGCTCTCTTTTCCGCCAGTGCCGTTTGTTCCTGCCGCAGAGCAGACAAGTTGGCAGCAGCAGTGCCAGTCCGTTCACCCAATGTCACACGACTCCAGCCCAATGCCTTCAACGCAGCTATGTGGTCTTCCGCCTGGGAAATGTGCACTGTAAGCACCATGTAGCGGTGCTCCCGGTCAGCACTTACCTCCCGCAGCTCATACAGATCTCCGGCCGCATCCAGTGTCTCATGTATTTTCTGCGGCAGCACTGCGGCGGGCAGTGTGCCCATTTGAATCAGCACTTTTTCAGTGGTAGCGCATTCCAGCGGCATGGTGAAGCTCTCCCAAGGAAGAAGCTGAGCCTCCTCTGCCGCCAGCTTTTCGCTGCGTGACTGCAGGGAAGCCAATTCCTCTCGGCAGCGGTTCAACCGCTCCGCCGCACTCTTTCCGTCAGCCAGCTGGCTTTCATCAGTCAACGCCTGCTCATCAATGAACGGAAGCGGCTCCAGTGCATTCTTTTCCTTTGGAGTGTGATCTGTCAATGTTTGCAGCGCCTGCTCTGCTGCGGTGTACTGCTCTCGTACCCTTTGCAGCTCCGCTGCCTCCGGTATACGCAGCTTTTCCAGCAGCGGGTCATCTGCCGCCGGCTCCGGCTCGGTGATTTCCAGACAGCCAAGATGCTGCAAACGCCGCAGCATTTCCTCCCGCTCACTTTGCAGCCCTATGAGCCGCAAGTGACGCATAGCAACAATAGCCATTAGCGTTCCACAACCTTTTCCACGATCCACCTGGCAGCCTGCGGGATGCGCTGCCTGGCTTCCTCTTTTTTATGTTCCCATTGCACGGAGGCCTCCTCCAGCGCGTGATAGGTGGCCTGCGCCGCCTGCCGTTCCGCCTCGGACATCATCTCACGCACCTCAGCCTCCGCATCAGCCCGGGCCTGCTCCCGCAGGCGATCCGCGCTGCGCTGTGCCATCAGCAGTTTTTGTCTACAATCCGCGGCGGTTAGCTCTCGTATTTGATTCATTTTTTCTTCGGTCCTTAGTACCTCTATTATGGTATCCTGCGGCAACTTTTGTAACCCCCTTTTAATTTTATATTACTTATTGAATATAATTGTATAACATCTTATGAATAAAGTAAAGGGAATACTTGCGGACAATTTATACTTTTTGTGGTATGGAATCTTATGCATGGGTGAAAATAAACAAAATAAACGGCAGAGGCCCTTTTTGCGGGTCTCTGCCTTTCAGACTCCATTATTTTTTGCTTTCCATTGCCAGTTGCGCAAATAACTTGTTAAAATTGCAAGTTGCGCAACTTCTTCATTCATTTTCGTCATATCATTCCCGCTATACTACACAATGATACTAAATTTTCCCCGCCTGTGAATGGATACTTTTTACATTATGGAGTATCCAAGAATTAACGCATCGCAGTTTGCTGATCCGGCTATATCATCCTCATAGATATTCATATGAGCGCTAACAACCCAATAGTATAACAACACAAACTGAATTTTGCAGCATCGTTAATTTTTTGTAAAACTTCCCCCAGCAGTTTGCCAAAGCACCCTCTGTATGATATATTTAGTATAGTAAAGTGCGGAGCCGCTCTTTTTCCGCATAATATTAAACTGTGCCCCACTGAAGAAGGAAGGGAGTGAGTGCGCTGAAGCACAAGGGCACCGCGGTACTGACCGCAAATCGAGTAAAGATCATCGAGAAAATACGGGAATCGGCTATTTCGGTACTTCCTATCGTCGTGATAGTTCTGGTGCTATGCCTGACCATTGCCCCTGTTGGCACCGATTTGTTACTCTGCTTTTTGATTGGCACTATTTTTGTTGTCGTTGGCATGGGACTGTTCTCGCTGGGCGCGGAAGCCTCCATGACACCCATCGGAAACCGCATCGGTATGGCGCTGACCAAAACTCGTAACCTACCGTTGATCCTGATCGTCAGCTTTATGCTGGGCTTTGCCGTTACCATCGCCGAGCCTGACCTTCAGGTGCTGGCCGAAACGGTCCCTCACATCAATAATACCGTTCTGCTGGTCACGGTCGGCCTCGGCGTGGGATTTTTCCTTTCGGTCTGTATGCTGCGTATCGTCACCGGTGTAAAGCTGCGCTGGCTGCTTATTGCCTTCTACGGCATCGTATTTATTCTGGCCTCCCTGGCCGCCCCGGATTTTTTAAGCGTTGCGTTTGACTCCGGCGGTGTGACCACCGGCCCGATGACCGTTCCCTTTATTCTGGCGCTGGGCGTCGGTGTTTCCTACATACGAAGCGACGCCCGTGCCGAAGCGGACAGCTTCGGTCTGGTCGCGCTCTGCTCCATCGGGCCTATTTTGGCGGTGCTTATTTTGAGCTTCTTCTATGCCGAAAGCAGCGGCTCTTTGGATATTGCCGCATCCTCCTTTGCCGATACCGCTGCCATCGGGGCCGCCTACCTGCATGAGCTGCCGCAGTTTATGGGCGAAATGGCGATAGCGCTGCTGCCCATTGTCGTTATCTTTTTTGCGTTCCAGCTGCTTACCCTGCATATGTCCGGGCGCAGCCTTGCCAAGATCCTCATCGGTATTTTTTACACCTATGTGGGGCTGGTGCTGTTCCTAACAGGCGTCAATGTCGGCTTTTCCGCACTGGGCGAGGTACTGGGCGCCGGGCTTGCCACCGGCTGGACCCGCTGGCTGCTAATCCCCCTTTCGATGCTGCTGGGCTGGTTTATCATTTCGGCGGAGCCCGCCGTTACCGTTCTGGAGCATCAGATCGAAGAAGTCAGTGCAGGGACCGTCCCCGGCAGCGCTATCAAGCGCAGCCTTTCCATCGCCATTGCGCTGGCCATGGGACTTTCCATGCTGCGGGTGCTTACCGGCATCTCGATCATGTGGTTTCTTGTGCCGGGCTACACCATCGCATTGGGGCTTTCCTTCTTCGTCCCGGATCTCTACACCGCCATTGCGTTTGACTCCGGCGGGGTGGCCTCCGGCCCGATGACCGCCACCTTTATGCTGCAATTTATGATCGGCGCTTCTACCGTCATCGGCGGCAACCCGTTGGTAGATGCCTTTGGCGTGGTGGCCATGGTGGCCATGATGCCCCTAATCTCCATTCAGATGGTCGGCTTTATTTACAGCCGCCGCACTGAGCCTGAGATTGCCCGCGAGCAGTATGGAGATGATGAAATCATTGAGCTGTGGGAGGTGAACCCGGTATGAATTACCTCATTTCTGTTGTCAATCCCGGCGCAATGGAGCGAGTATGTGAAATCGCCGCTGCACTGGACCTGCCCCAAACCGTAGCCATGCTGGGGCACGGCACCGCCGCCAAAAGCATGCTGGATCTTCTTGGAATCGAATCCACTGAAAAGCGAATCATCATGACGGTGGCAAATTCCGAAAAGGCCCATCAGTTTATCAAAGACATGCGGCAGCAACTTTACATCGGTATCCCCGGGCACGGCATTGTCATTGCCATCCCGATCAAAAGTGTGGGAGGAGGAAAAACCTTGGCATATCTGAATAACGGCGAGCAGCAGCCCGCCCGCTATACCCCCGAGCTCAATGGGAAATATGAACTCATCGTGATTGTGGCCAATGAAGGCCGTACCGACCAGGTAATGAATGCGGCCCGCGCGGCCGGCGCCACTGGCGGCACTGTGCTGCACGGCAAAGGCACCGGCAGCCAGAATCCAAAAAAGTTCTATAATGTATCCATCGCTTCGGAAAAGGAAGTGATTCTGATGGTGGCACAGAACGATCGTAAGGCTGCCATTATGCAATCGGTGCTGCATCATGCCGGTCCTGATAGCGAAGCCGGCGCTATCCTATTCTCACTGCCCGTTAGTGAGGTCGCTGGATTTGGCCTGATGGAAGACTCTATTACCTAAACTGAACAAGAACCACAATACACCAAAAGAGCGAAGCCCTCACCGGACTCCGCTCTTTTTTATTCCTCTGTTTTCAGTAGCGGGGCCGCCTGTCGGTCTTCGGCAAACTTTTTATACTCCCCAGGGCCAACGCCGTATGTTTTGCGGAACAGTTTAATGAAATAACTAGATTCATAGTAACCCAACTCCCCTGCCGCCATACGCACTGTGCTTTCCGGTCGGGAGAGTAGCCTGCGGGCCTGTTCCATTTTTTCCATATTGATGTAGCCCACCACATTCATGCCGCTCTCGCTCTTAAAAAGCCTGCTGACATAGTTTTCGGTCATATGCACCGTTTCGCTTATCATCTCCAGGGAAATGTGCTGGGCAATGTTTTCTTCGATATACTGTATGATCTGCGCCATTTCCTTTTTGCACAGCAGTGCAGCTTTTTTTCGCTCAAAGCGCTCCATCTGTTGGAGTACCTGACTAAAATGTGCCTCGTAGTCATCCACACTGCGGCATTTTATCAATTGCACCCACAAGGCTTTGCGTTCATCTTCGCCCAGGTAGGCCGAGCAGCCCAGCAGCGCCGTCAAGCCCAAGCTACTCATGGCGTGCGCCGCTGGACCCGGGGCGGCCGCCCGCAGCTCTTTCCCCCGCCCAAAGGCCGAAAATAGCTCCTGTGCACCAGTATAGTCTTTTGCCTCCAGCAGGCCACTCAGCTGCCGGCAGGCCACCTGCACCGGCACCTCCTCCAAGGAAAGCTGCCGCAGCGTTGCCGCACGGGTCAGACGGCCTGTACCGTGAAACACAACATAGGGAATCGCATTCCGGCAGCGCTCCAGCTCCCGCAAAAAGCCCCCGCTATCTGCAAATTGCTCCGAGAGCAGAAAACCGCACGGCCGGTTCAGGTAGGCCCGGCAAAAACCGCTGATTCTTTGACAAAAGGTTGTGGCTTCCCGTTCGAATGCCTCCTGCTCACCCGGCATCAACACAATTGCTGTCTGATCTGGACCCAACCGAATCAATGTGGAAGCCGGCCGTCCCAGCTTTTCACACAATAGGTTATAGAATCCAGAATCATTCCGCTTATTTTCGTTCTCCGAGCGATCCAGAAAGGCCAGACAAATCGCATAGGGCTCCGAAAAGCGGATCTCCTCCACCTGCGTACTCTGCACCACCCGCTGCATTTCACGAAAATCATCTTCTGTCATAGGAGTGACCGGCACCGGTTCTGCGCCTTTTTTCTTAGCCAATCGTTCTACAGCTTTTTGCAGCAGCGTCGTCAGAGATTCTGGTGAGATATCGGTTTTCACCACATAGTCCATCACCCCCAGGCGAATCGCCTCCACCGCGTAGGAGAAATTTTCGTGGTTGGTAAGTACAATGATCTCACATTCCCGGTTTTGCTGCCGTACCTGCTGGATAAACTGCAAACCATCCATATCCGGCATTTTGATATCGGTAATGATGAGATCCGGCGGATCATCCTCTATCTCCAGCAGAGCCGTCTTGACACTGCTGTAACTGCCGGTCACGGTATAGCCCAGCGCAGTCCAATCCACAATGGTCTTCAACGCCAGCCGGACAATCTTCTCATCATCCACCAGAATGGCCTTATACATCGCTCTCCTCCTTCCACTCGGTATAGGGCATCGTCATCTGCACTTCGGTTCCCTGGCCCTGTACGCTGTTAATGGAAAAACTTTGGTTATCCTTATAGGCCAGGTACAGACGGTCCTTTACATTGTGCAGGCCGATGCCACTCATCTTGCTGCTTTTTGGCACACCATCCTCGCCAGCTTTTTCTTGGTCAAATCCCTTGCCGTCATCGATGATGCTGATATACAGTGTCTCCTCCCCCACCCATGCTTTCAACCGGATGGTGAGGGGGATATTCTCTTTTATCCCGTGGATGACTGCATTTTCCACGATGGGCTGCAGTAGCAGGCGCATCACACTGGCCTTTGCAGCTTCCTCGCTGATCTCCGTCTTCAGCACAATAGTCTCGCAGCAGCGGATCCGCTGCAAAGTCAAATAATCCTCCACTGTTTGCAGCTCACTGTGCAGTGGCGTGTAGGAATTATCCTTTAGGATAGAGCTGCGTAGCAAATGAGAAAGCGCTGCCAACCCATCGGAAACGACCGGTACATTATTCATCATGGATGTAAAGCGCAGGCTATCCAGTGTATTGAATAGGAAGTGCGGGTTGATCTGCGCCTGCAGCATCCGGATCTCTGCCCGGCGTTTCTCCGCCTGTTCCTTTTCCACCTTATTCAGGGCCTCTCGCATTTCCGCACAGATCTCATTAAAAGCCTGATTCAAAATACCCAGCTCATCCCGGCTTTCATCAGATTGCGTAACCGCAAAGTTCACCCGCGCCGCGTCGCCAAAGGACTTCACCAGTGCATTCATCGGCCGGTCGATGGAATCAATCACAATCACCGAAAAATTCAGCAGTAGAATCGTTCCAAACAGTGTCCCAAAGAAGATACTTTGCAGTGGCTTCATCATCTCGGTGTAGGGCTCTATAAAGACTAGGGTAGCCTCCAATGCCGGCACCGTAAGGTAGCACAAAAAGCTGCTGCGCTCCTCCCGGGGGCAAATCGGTTCCCCGCTTGCCTCAAATGCTGTCTGTCGAATCACTTCCCCTTCCAGCACCGTCAGCGGTGTTCCGTCATCGGTCAACAGGCCACCGGCCCCATCCACCAGCACCAGGCGGTTACAGCTCTCCTCATTATAAATATCCAGCAAGCGGGTAAACATCTGAGGCATAAACAAAGCTTGCACCGTATAAGCGTTTCCCTCCTCGTCTGTCGCATACCATGCCACAGCCAATCGTTGCTCTCCCACCTCATTTTGTGTTATCGCCCATCCACCAGATTCCGTAACCGCCAGTACCTCTTCCCCGGCGAGGCTGCACACCGTTCCATCTGTATACAGCACCGTCACCCCGGTCAAATAGCGCAGTGCCTCCTGCTGGAATAGCCCGGTAGGTTCTGTTTTCAGCACCTCTTCCGGAAGTTTTTCCTGCCCTCCGGCCAACAGCCTCGAAGGATCCGCCAAGTTTGTAAGGGATCGTTCCAACGAAGTCAGCGTCTGCGCCGCAAAGGCCCGCACCGTCTGCCGGACCGAAATAAAGGCCTTGGCATAGGAAAAAACGCTGATAATGAGAATTGGGACCACCGATATCAGAATCACCATCAGCGTAATGCGGTTTTTTATCGGCAGCCTTCTTACCAAAGATTTTGCATTCCCTTCTTTCATCGCTGTCCTCCGCCAGTCCTGTGGGCTTTGTTCTTTCTGTTTATTATAATATCCTTTGCGGTAAATTGCAAAGAATCCACTAATCTTGTCAAAAATGCCGTTTTCCCTAATAAATCCAACCATTCTCACTATTTTCTCTCCTCTGCGGTAAGAAATGAACACCCATTGTGCTAAATCCGCCAGTTTCTCTTGTCAATCCGCCTGATATTCTCATTCTATTTGCCAAAAAAGAGTATCAACTGCACAAAAGTGAACATTTTTTATTACCTTCTTTCCCGCTATAATCATAAATACAGACATTCTGGCTCGTCTGAATATCCCCATATAAGGGGGCTTTTGTAAAAGGAGGTTTTGTTATGCCAGCCGGATTTTGGATCGCAGTAGGAATACAGGCCCTCGTTTTTGTTCTTATGCTGATCGGAAGAAACAAGATCACGGAGGATGATTAAGCATCCCCACTATCAAAACAAAGACGAAGAAAAGAAGAGGTAATGAAAAATGAAATGGACGATTCTCATTATTCTGATTGCCTATTTCGTCGCGATGTTCATCATCGGACTGATTGCCAATCGGAAATCGAAAACTGTTACTGACTACTATGTAGCAGGCCGTGGATTGGGCGGCGTTATCACCGCACTGGTGTATATGTCCAGTCTAGTCAGCGCCGGTGCCCTGGTGGGCTGGACCGGTCAGGCTTCCAGCTACGGCGTATGGTTCATCTTTGCGGGATGTGCCGTTACCATCGCCACCTACATCTGCTGGCGGCTGCTTTCCGGCAAGGTCATGCGCCTTTCCAAAAAGCTGGATCTGCTGACTGTTCCGGACTTCCTGGAAGCCCGCTTTGAAAGCCGCACCGCCCGTCTGATTGCCGGACTCATCCTGCTCATCTTCACCATACCGCTCATGGTTTCCCAGTTCAAGGCTGCTGGCCTGCTGCTCAATATGGTCACCGGCATTGATTATAAGGCAGCTGTAGTGCTGTTTGGCGTCATCGTATTCGTCTATGTTGCCTTTGGCGGATACTTTGCCGTGGTTTACACCGATGCTGTTCAGGGCGGCCTAATGCTGTTCGGCATCGCTGCGCTGGTCATCACTGCTCTCATCGCAGTAGGCGGCAACCTGGGCGAAGCCTACGCCGCCGCCAATCCCATTGGTGCCGTCAGCTGGCCCACCACCGGCAGCGCGCTTACATCCACAGCCTTTATCGCTGTACTGATGAACAACTTCTTTGGTGCACTGGGCGCCCCCAACTATATCAAGGGTTTCTATTCCCTGAAGGGCCCGAAAGAGCAGAAACGCGGCTTTACCATGATTATGAGTATCGTCTGTGTTGTCGAAGTCTGCATCATCGTCATCGGCCTGTGCGGCAAGGTTCTGTTCCCCGATCTGGCCTCCCCAGATCAGACCGTATTTATGATGATCGACAGTCTGCTGCCTCCTGTCCTGGGCGGTCTGGTGCTGGCAGCGCTGGCAGCCGCTATGATGTCTACCATGGATGGTCTGCTGCTGATGTGCGCCTCCACTGTGGAAAATGATATTCTGGTCCGTACCTTCAATAAGAACCTCAGTGAAAAGCAACGCATGACCGTTGCCCGCATCACTGTACTCGTCATCGGTGCCATCTCCATCATTTGGGGCCTCAATCCCCCCGAGATGCTGGCTCTGCTGATGTATCCTGCCTGGGGTATTCTGGGTCTTTCCTTCGCGCTGTGTTTCTATGGCGGCCTGTACTGGAAGCGTCTCAATGCTCCCGGTGTCTGCGCCGGTATGGTGGCTGGTGCCGGCATGTTCCTCATTGGTTCCGCTACCGGTTGGTCTCCCCTAGGCTTTGCTCCCATCCAGATCGGCCTTATCTCGCTGATCATCGTCACTCTCATCGTGACCTACGCCACCAAGCCCACCTCAGCCGAAACGCTCGAAAAGTTCTTCCCGGCCAAGGTAAAAGCCAAGTAATCTTCTCACCATTCCATATGGTGTTTGACCCCCTCAATATTGGTGCAAAGTCCCCACACATGTGGGGATTTTGTGCTATTGACAAAAGCCCCGGAAAAAGTGAAAATAAAGGTAGTTTTCCATCAAGGGAGGGGAGCGTCATGCCAATTGGCTGGTGGATTGCCATTGCCATCCAGGCTGCTGTATTCATTGCCATGCTTTTGGTTCGCCGCCGTATCTGAATCGGCCGGCGGTTTATGACGGAAAGGAACCCGCACTATGAATTACATTGTACAGGCTGTCATACTTGTTTACTTCGTCGGGATGTTCGCTCTGGGCATTCTGGGGGAGCAACGCACAAAAAATACCGCTGACTACTATGTGGCCGGCCGTCAGGTCAACGGCTTCTTTGCCGGAATTGTATATACCACCAGTTTGGTCAGCGCCGGGGCCCTGGTCGGCTGGGTCAGCCAGGCCTGGCAGTGGGGCATTTACTTTATCTATGCCGCCAGCGCCGTCACTGTAGCGACCTTTCTATGCTGGTGGCTGCTGGGGCGCAAACTCTGTACCTGCTCCCGTGATCTCAATCTTTTCACTGTCCCGGATTTTCTGGAAAAACGCTTTGAAAGCCGCACCGCCCGTCTCATTGCTTCGCTGCTTATCATTACCTTTTCCGTCCCGCTGTTGGTAACCCAATTTGCCGCCATTGGCATCCTTTTTAATGTCACCACCGGGCTTTCTTACAGTGCTGCGGTCATTTGTTTTGGCATCATTGTGTTCCTGTATGTCTCCTTCGGCGGCTATTATGCCGTTGTTTATACCGATGTTGCCCAAGGCCTTTTGATCCTGCTGGGCGTCATCATCCTGCTGACCGCTTCGGTCCATCGGGTGGGGCCCTCTCCGCAGCTGCAGTATCAGCAGATCTTCCCCCACGGCTTTATCTCCTGGCCGGATGCCAACTCCCCCATTACCCCCTCTTTCCTGGTGGCCTTCATTCTGCTCACTTTTTTCGGGGCGCTGGGCGGTCCCAACTATATCCGCGGCTTCTACTCCATCCGCAACCGGCGTGCTTTCCGGCAGGGCTTTACCATCACCGTTTTCATCGTGGTCGTGCTGGAAATTTGCATTGTTCTGCTGGGACTGTACGGGCGCATTATTTTCCCGGAAATTGATACCGCCGATAATGTGGTCTACTACATGATCCAATCTCTGCTGCCACCCTTACTGGCAGGTATCGCACTGGCCGGGCTATCGGCCGCCGTTATGTCTACTGTGGATTCCCTGCTGATCCAGTGTGCCTCCACTGTGGAAAACGATATCCTCACCAAGACCTTTCGACTGGGGCTTTCGGAGCGTCGCCGTGTCTCCATTGCCCGTGCCACTGTTGCTATTATCGGCGGTATCTGTGTATTTTGGGGGCTTAATCCTCCCGAATACCTTGCCTTCCTGATGTACCCCGCCTGGGGTGCCCTGGGGCTATCCTTTGCCTGGGTATTCTTCCTAGGACTATACTGGCGGCGGTTCAATAAGGCTGGTGCCATCACCTCCATGGTCACCTCTTCTATTACTTTCGTTGTGTGGAATGCCCTCGGGAATCCTTTGGGCATCTATCACATTCAAATGGCGCTGCTTGTCTCGGTACCGGCCACTCTTATTGCGACCTTGCTTACACCCCCACCCCGTGCCGAGACCCTCTCTCCCTTCTTCGCCCCCTCCAAAGTCCCCTGATCGGGGACTTTTTCATTTTTCTTCTTGACATTTCAGTTCAAAGTGATATCATAAAGATATCATCTATAAGGAGTGACTTCAATGACAGAAAAAATCCTCACCAATAAAAAGCACGGCATGGCTATGCTTATATTCTTCCTGCTGCTTATGGCCGCAGCCATCGTTATGGTCGTCATCGGAGCCATGCGCAATATAATTGCCCTCATTCTTCCCGGCATCGTTATTCTTTGCTTTATCTGGATTCCCATGATGGGGCTTAAAATCCTCAAGCCGCAGGAAGCCTTAGTGCTTACCCTGTTCGGCCACTACTATGGCACCCTGAAAGGTGAAGGCTACTACTATGTCAACCCCTTCTGTACCGGCGTCAATCCTGCTGCCAAGACACGGCTGAGCCAGAGCGGCGATGTCAAAACACTGGGTGTAAAGGCCACCACCGGCGATAACACCACCTCCATTGAAGTAGACACCACCGGCAAAAAGCTCTCGCTCAAGATCATGACCCTCAGCAATAATCGCCAGAAGATCAATGACTGCCTGGGAAATCCCGTGGAAATCGGCATTGCTGTCACTTGGCGCATTATCGATACCGCCAAGGCTGTTTTTAATGTGGATAACTACAAAGAATACCTTTCCCTGCAGTGCGATAGCGCCCTGCGCAATATCGTGCGTCTGTACCCCTACGATGTTGCTCCCAATGTAGATACCACCGGCGACGGCGTTGCCGATGACGGCAGCCTGCGCGGCTCCAGCGAGATCATTGCCGCCCGCATCCGCGATGAGATCCAGCAGCGGGTGGCGGAAGCCGGTATTGAGATCATCGAAGCCCGCATCACCTACCTGGCCTACGCTACCGAGATCGCAGCCGTCATGCTGCAGCGCCAGCAGGCGTCCGCCATCATTGATGCCCGCAAGATGATCGTAGACGGCGCAGTAGGCATGGTGGAAATGGCGTTGGCGCGTCTTTCCGAAAGCGGTGTGATAGAATTGGATGAGGAACGCAAAGCCGCCATGGTCAGCAATCTTTTGGTGGTGCTGTGCGGCAATCACGATGCTCAGCCTGTAGTCAATTCCGGCAGCCTATACTGATTATGAACGAGAACCAGAAAAAACAGGTGCCGCTGCGCCTTTCCCCCAAGCTGTACGCTGCCATTGCGGCCTGGGCAGAGGATGACTTTCGCTCAGTTAATGGGCAGATCGAATATCTGCTGACTGAGTGTGTACGCCAGCGCAAGAAAAACGGCAAATATGTCTCGGATGAGATTGATGTTCCCCCAGAACTGGATGTTGAATAACAAAAAGCGGCCCGCCGCAGCACATGCTGTGACGGGTCGTTCTCTTTATGTTTTTATTCAGCATCTTGCCAGCCCTTGCACACATCCACCCAGGCCAGCGCCTCGGAAAGTTCATACAGCTCCTCGCAGGTCAGTTCAATTGCACTATTGCTGCTGCCGCACGCCGGGAATACCGTAGTAAACCGTTGCAATGAAACATCCAGGCAGGTTTTCACCCCCGGTTTTACCGCAAAGGGGCACACCCCGCCCACTGCGTGGCCAACAAGCTCCACAGCTTCCTCCGGGGTCAGCATCTTGGCTTTGCAGCTAAAGGTCTCCTTGTATTTGTGATTATCTATTTTGGCGTCCCCAGCCGTTACCACCAGCAGCGGTCCCTCCGCTGTCATAAAAGAAAGCGTCTTGGCAATGCGGGCAGGAATAACGCCCACCGTCTGTGCGGCCAACTCCACCGTCGCGCTGGAGGTTGCGAACTCCAGCACCTTATCTTCCATGCCCCGCGCGGCAAAGAATGCTTTCACTTCCCGAATTGACATAATGGTTTCCTCCGATATTTGCGTAGTGATGTACCTATCATAGCCCCCTGCGAAATTTTGTCAAGCGGTGCCGGCATATTTTACTGCAAAAGGTCTTGACTGCCGGCTCATTTCACGGTAAAATGTATAAGCATTCAAAAATTAATGCAGGCATAGTTCATCGGTAGAATAGCGGCTTCCCAAGCCGCGGAGGCGGGTTCGATTCCCGTTGCCTGCTCCAAAAAAAGAGACGCCATATGGCGTCTCTTTTTTTGGAGCAACGGGGAACACTTGCCTTCTTCAAATCACCAATCACAGCCCTAATTTAACGCGAAGGGAAAACCCGCTATGGGTTTTCCCTTTATTTATCCTCTTGGGTCACGGGGGAAGTACTATCCTCCTTTTCCGCGGAGCATTCCTCTTCTTCCATCATCTTTTGCAGCGTTTTATTGTGCTTTCCCAGCACTTTACTGCCTTTGCTAAAACCCACCGCAAATAAAAGCGCCACTGCAAAAATGGCAAGAGCGGCCGCCGGCACCAACATCAACATGGTTTCTTCTGTCATAGCATTCTCCCCCTTTTTGTCCCCCATAGTATATCACATTCCGGTTGCTTTACAAAATTCTCGCCGCCAGAGCAACCCGCTTATTCTGCATTTCTTGTCATATTTGCCAGTTTTCTCTTCCTCATTTGCATCGATTGTTGCAAAAAAACTATTGACACTTCCCCCTGCCTGGTGATAATATTAGCTCATTAAAGCGATAGCAACGCTGTGACTACGGAGGAAAGGAGAAAGCTGCAATGAAAAAGAGCTGCTTTATGATGATGGCTATGATGATGCGCATGTGCGGTATGCGCACTTTTTCCGATGCAACTTTTTCCGATAGCTCCATCATCACAGATTAAAAACATCGCGCCATCCATGGGCGCGGCCATCATTTGTTTTTAACCGGGAGACTTCATCGGAAAGTCACCCGGTTTTTGTTTTACCCATATCTTTAGCGAAAGGAACCTCACCCATGAACCTGTATTACGAAGATCTGGTAAGGGCGAACCACCTGCTGGGGCGAATGTGACATTATTCCCGCCCCTGCTCCGTTCACCCACAACCAAACATCTTGTAAGATAAAAGAAAGGACATTTACCATGAAAAAGACTTTGAAAGCTGTTCTGGCCGCTCTGCTCGTCGTTTGCCTGCTGCTGCCCCTGGCTGCCTGCGGTAACAATGCCACCACCGAAACCAAGCTCAAGATCGCTATCCCGAATGACACCACCAATGAAGCACGCGCGCTGCTGCTGCTGCAGGATCAGGGCTACATCAAGCTGAAGGACGGCGCCGGCATCACCGCCACCATCTTGGATATCGTAGAAAACCCCAAGAACATTGAGTTCAGCGAAGTAGAGGCTGCCCAGCTGCCCAACCTGCTGCCCGATGTTGACTATGCTGTCATCAATTCCAACTACGCTATCTCCGCCGGTCTCAATCCCACCAAGGATGCCCTGGCACTGGAAGGCTCCTCCTCTGCCTATGCCAATATCCTGGCGGTAAAGGAAGGCAATGAAAATGAACCCCTCGTCAAGGCCCTCATCGCCGCCCTCTCCAGCAAGCAGGTTGCCGATTACATCACCGAAAAGTATGATGGTTCCGTTGTCTCCGTTGTAGAAAACCCTGGCGATGGCTATGATGCCGACCTCGATTACGCTGCTCTGGCCGGTCAGACTATCTCCGTTGCTGCTTCCCCCGCTCCCCACGCTGAGATCCTGGCTGTTGCCAAGGAAATTCTGGCCGCGAAGGACATCACCCTGGATATCCAGGAGTACAGCGACTATGTTATCCCCAATAATGTTGTAGAGGACGGCACCGTCCTGGCCAACTACTTCCAGCACACCCCTTACCTCGATGACTTCAACGCCGAAAACGGCACTCACATCGTTTCTGTTCTCTCTGTCCATGTGGAGCCTCTCGGCCTCTACGGCGGCAAGCAATCCACTCTGGATGCCCTTAAATAATTGAAACGAACTGGGGATTGAAAAAGTATGATCGAGATCAAAAATCTGTGTAAGACCTATTCCCTAACGGATGGCAGTGTGGAGGCCCTCAAAGATGTTTCTCTTTCCATCCCGGATGGCGATGTCTTTGGAATCATCGGCATGAGCGGTGCCGGCAAAAGCACCCTCGTGCGCTGCATCAATATGCTGGAACGCCCTACCGCCGGCAGCGTGGTCATTGATGGCAAGGACTTGACCAAAATGACCGAAAAAGAGCTGCGAGCCGAGCGCCAAAGCATCACCATGATCTTTCAGGGCTTCAACCTGCTGATGCAGAAAAACTGCCTGCGCAATGTTTGCTTCCCGCTGGAACTGGCCGGTGTAAAAAAGGCCGAAGCCATCAAAAAGGCGCAGTCACTGCTGGAGCTGGTGGGCCTGGGCGATAAAGCCTCGGCCTACCCTGCCCAGCTTTCCGGCGGCCAGCAGCAGCGTGTCGCCATCGCGCGGGCGTTGGCCACTAACCCCAAGGTGCTGCTGTGCGATGAAGCCACCAGTGCTCTCGATCCCAAGACCACCAATGCCATCCTGGAGCTCATCCGGGAGATCAACCAAAAGCTTGGCATCACCGTCATTATCATCACCCATCAGATGAGCGTGGTGGAATCCACCTGCCGTCATGTGGCCATCTTGGAGGAAGGCCAAGTGGTGGAGCAGGGCGAAGTTAGTGCAGTATTCTCCCACCCCAAATCGGAAGCCGCCCGCCGGCTGGTCTTCCCGGAGGGAAATCCGGAAAGTCTGCTGTGTTCCCTGCCCGGTTCCCGGCTCATTCGTGTGGTGTTCAATGGGGCCGATGCCACCGGCAAGCCCATCATTGCCCGCATGGCCACCGAGATCGGCGTGGAAGCCAATATTGCCTATGCTTCCACCCGCAGCATCGAGGGCCGCGCCTACGGCTCCATGCTGCTTTCCATTGAAGATAAAGACGACGATCTGGCCCGTGCCATCGGCTATCTTACACAGGATGGCGATATTACCGCCCAGGAGGTGACCCAGTATGCTGAATAATCTCTTTTCCGCTGAGGTACTGCAGGAAACACTCTCCATTGTTCAGGGGCAGTTCCTGCTGGCCTTCTGGGAGACGCTGTATGTCACCATTGCGGCCATGTTCTTTGCCGTGGTCATCGGTCTGCCGCTGGGTGTCATCCTGGTTGTGGGCGAAAAGGGCGGCCTGGCCCCCCTGCCCGGCTGGCTGATGAAAACCATCAATGTCATCATCAATCTGCTGCGTTCCGTCCCCTTCCTTATCCTTATGATTCTGCTGTTCCCCTTCACCCGGGCCGTTGTGGGCACCGCAGTGGGTACCGTTGCCTCCATTGTGCCGCTGGTCGTGGCTGCCTTTCCCTTTGTGGCCCGCCTGGTGGAAAGCAGCCTGCGAGAGCTCAATCCCAATATCATCGAAATGTCCCGCAGTATGGGCGCTTCCCCCATGCAGACCATCATTAAGGTCATGATCCCGGAGGCGATGCCCTCCCTCATCTCCAATGCCACCATCGCCATCACCACCATTTTAGGCTACACCGCCATGAGCGGAATTGTCGGCGGCGGCGGTCTGGGCAAGATCGCCATCAACTACGGCTATTACCGCTACAAGTATCTGGTCATGCTGCTGGCTGTTATCCTGCTCATCGTTATCGTGCAGGTCTTCCAAAGCATCGGCACCCACCTTTCGGTCAAGCTGGATAAGCGCCTGAAGCAAAATCACTAAGTAATCTCCTCTCTTCTTTTTCTTCCCTATATAAAACCTCCGGGATCATGCTGATTCCGGAGGTTTTCTTTTGGGTAATTATCCGTTTTAAAAAGAACGAATGTTTCATGTGAAACATTTTCAGCCGCAGCCTTTAGTAGTGGTAGCGCTGCCGCTTGGCCAGCAGAAAGACCGCCGAAACGATAGCCGCCAGTACCTCGGAAACTGTGATCGCCCACCAAATACCATCGATATCTAAAAACAGCGGAAGAATGATAACCGAGGATGCCTGGAACACCAACACACGCAAAAAGGAGATGAGCGCCGAAATGCCGCCATTGCCCAACGCCGTAAAAAACCCGGAGCAAAAGATATTAAAGCCCGCCAGCAGAAAGGAAAAAGAGAACAACCGGAACGCGTGCTTTGTCAGCGCAAACAGACTATCATCAAAGCCCACAAAGATGTAAGCAAAGGGGCCCGCCGCTGCGACTGCCAGCGCCGTCAGCGCCACACCTACCGTTAGGGTCAGTGTGATGCTCTTGCGAAGCAGGCTTTTCATCTCGGCTGTATTCTCTGCGCCGTAGTGGTAGCTTACAATGGGCGATACGCCGATGGAATATCCGATGGAAATGGCAATGAAAATGAACTGCACATACAACAGCACGCCGTAGGCAGATACTCCGTCCTCCCCGATATATATAAGAAGCTGGAAATTATACAGCATACCCACCAGCGAGCTTGCAATATTGGACATCATCTCGGACGAGCCGTTGCCGCATGCCTTCAGAATAGGCTTTGCCTCCAAAGTCGGCTTCCCTGTCAGCCGCAGTAGGCTGTTATTCGGGCGTAGGAAGTAGATCAGTGGCAGCACACCGCCTACCATCTGCCCGATGCCGGTCGCCAGCGCAGCGCCTGCCAGTCCCCACCGGAAGCCCACGATAAACAGAGCGTCCAACGCGGCATTGGTCAGCCCCGCCGCGACGGTCACAAAAAGCCCCAGCTTCGGCTTTTCCGCCGCCGTCAAAAAACTCTGGAATACATTTTGCAGCATAAAGGCAGGGGTAAACGCAATAACAATGCGCCCATACAGCACACAGCCTTCCATCATCTCGGGGGTCGCACCCAGCAGCACACACACCGGCCGTATCACCGCTATCCCGATGGCCGCCAGAAGGATCCCCAGCAGCACGGTAAAGCACACCATCATGCTGAAGTAGCGGTTCGCCTTTTCCTTATTGCCCCGCCCCAGCTGCTGCGCCACCTGTGCCGTGCCGCCGGTGCCGATCATGAAGCCCGCACCGCCCAATACCATAATAAAGGGGAAAATAAAGTTGAGCGCCGCAAATTCGGTTTTGCCTACCGCATTGGAAACAAACAGCCCATCTACCACGCTGTAGATGGAGGTAAAGATCATCATGATAATGGTCGGCATAACAAAGCGCACCAGCCGACCGTAGCTGAAATGGTCGGAAAGCCGGATCGGCTCCCGCGCGCCATTTCTTCTCTCTGCGTTCATTTATTATTCTCCAGTTTTCATTTTCTAAAATTTCCGGCAATCTCTTTCTTTGCCGAATCATATGGTCTGTACCTGTGCAGACAGCAGCGTATTTTAGCATAGATATCTGTAATCTGCAAGTTTTTATTGCCTCACAGGATACGGGCGTCCCTCCGCTTTTATCGTGCCGCCACCCGTCACGGGCGGGCAGCCATCCTCCGCTTCGGGACGCCCTCATTTTTCTCTTATTCGGGGAACTCCAGCTCGCACGCACCTACCGCACGAACAGTCAAATGGGTACAGCTTTCTTCGCCAAAGGTCTCCCGCATTACCCGCAGAAAGCCCGCTTCTCGCTCTCTTGGCACCAGTGCCTGTACTGTACCGGCAAAGCCGCCGCCATGTACCCGCCAGCCGCCGCAGCCGGTCAGTTCCCGCCGGCATAGCGAAAGTGCCAGTGCCAACCCTCGTTCATTCGGGTCAGCTGGGTAGATGTTCTGCAGCTTCTCCATCGAGGATTCCCCACTGGCCAGCATCTCCTCCAGGTAATGCTCCGCAGTGGGTTCCCGCAGAGCTGCCGCCAGCCGGGGCACCCGCTCGTTTTCCTCAAAGAAATGCATCGCCCGCAAAATTGCTCGGTCGCTCACCTTGCCGCGCTGGCCGGGCAGCCCCTCGTAAAACTCCGCCGGGTCTACCTCCCGCAGCACCCGGCAGCCAAACTGCGCTGCCACCGCTCTCATCTCCCGCGGGATGGCCGTGTAATCCTCAGTCAGGTCGGCATGGCTCCCACCGGTATTCACCACATACATCGTCATACCCCAGCGGGCAAAGTCGCAGGGCAGCCGCTCTACAATGGGCGCTTCGGGGCACAGAAAATCAATGGCAACCGCGCTGCCCACCGCCGAAGCGGTCTGGTCCATCAGGCCGCAGGGCTTACCAAAGTACTCATTTTCGGCATACTGGCCTATGCGCGCCAGTGCCACCGGCGGAATGGCCCCATCATTATACAGGGCATTCTGAATTTGCCCCAGCAGCAGCTCAAAAGCCGCCGAGGAGGACAGCCCGGAACCGGTAGGAACAACGGAATCGGTCACACCGGCAAAGCCGCCGGCCGCATACCCCTGCTGCCGCAGCCCGGCAAAGACACCTCTTATCATGGAGGGGGAATGGCCCCGCTCCTTTCCGTAATGGGTTAGGTCGCGCCAGTCCAGCGGGGGCAGCGGATGGCTCTTGCTGCCTATCTCCACCGTCCCCTCCTTTTGCGGAGATACGATAGCCAGCTTGTCCAGCGTAACAGCAGCAGCCAGCACCCGGCCGTGCTGGTGGTCGGTGTGGTTGCCGCCCAGCTCGGTGCGGCCCGGTGCCGAAAAGATGCGCACCTCTTCCCTTTCCCCATACAGCCTGGTAAACTGCTCCAGCAGGCGCAGCAGGCGCTCCTGCCGGGAGATCGGATCCGGTGTGACATACAGCCGGCACAGTGCCTCATCACAGGCACCGCTCTGCAGGGCTTTTTTCCATTGGGCCGCAGTTGGCATCGTTCGTTCCTCCGTCAATTCAGGGTAAAGCGCATCAGCACCGGGTTGTGGTCGGAATAGGTAAACCCGGTCTGCACATTCTCCAGGTAGGTCACCGTCACATTGTCGCTTACCAGGAAGCCATCCACAATAATGGTGAAGTTCCCCTCCTCATAGGGGATATCGCAGTTGCGGCAGGTGGGCTCCACCTTGCCGTCGGTATAGTTATCACAGCGGGTCAGTCCCTCCGGTAGCATCTCCGCGGGGAAGGGCTGCGCCCAGCCAAAGTCGGTCATTTCACCGCCATTCAACACCTGGGTGGAGTTCCCGGTAAAATCATGGTTGAAATCGCCGCCGCACACCACATAGTTGCCCTTCTGGTATTCGGCCAGCATATCGCCAAACAGCATATTCATCTGCGCGGCCCTTATTTCATCGCTGCCGCCATAGGCCGAAAGGTGCACATTAAAGAGCACAAGCTCCTTCCCGTTTTCCGTGGGCACCCGGCTGATGGTATAGCACCGGTCCAGGTCAAGAAACTTGGAAAAGCCGGTGGAAATGGGCAGGCTGCGCCGCAGCGCACCGGTGATGCCGACACTGCTGAAGGTCACCATGCTGCTGTTGGAACTGCCATGCGGCTGTGTCAGCGGATACATGAGGAACGCTGAATGGTAATTGACGGCATCCACCTCCGCCATCTGCGGGAAAGCCGCCCGCAGGATCTCCTGCTCATCGATATGGTAGCTGCGGGTGGAGTCAAAATCCACCTCCTGGAACAGGATAAAATCCGGCTCCAAGGAGGAAACCTCCTCTGCTGCCGCATTGATGCATTCGATCACACTTTCGGGGCTTTCCGCCCAGGATTCCACCCCACCATCCATAAAGAAGGTGAAATCATCGGTATAGGCGCCAAAGCCGACATTCTGCGTCACGATGGCATATTCCTCGCCCAGCCGCACCGCCAGGTCAGTCTCCTGGGGATTGCGGATCTCTAGCTCCTGGTTATCGGGGATGCGGTCATAGCTCAGCATCACATATCCCACATAGATAATGACCACCGCCAGCAGCACCGCCAGCAGAATCAAAAGCGCTTTCAGCAGTTTTCTCATGTTTCTTCTCCTCCCCACTTTCGCGGTTTGTTTTACAGCAGCTCCAACAGATCCTCTTCCTCCAGCGGCTCCGCCTTGGCCGTGTCATTTTCCCGGTAGCCAGTCATAATGACCCTAAACAGCTCCTTGGTGGAAGGCGGCGTATAGCTGATGGCGTTGGCGCCGGCCTCTATCGTCCGCAGGATGGATTCTTCGGTGGGGCCGCCGGTAGCGATGATGGGCACCTTGGGAAATTTCTCCCGAATCTTTTTCACCACTTCGGCCGTGCGCTCCGCCGCGGAAACATTCAGGACCGAAGCACCGGCCGCCAGTCTTGCCGCGATATCATAATTTTCACTGGTCACGGTGGCGATGATGGGGATATCCACCACCTTTTTCATCGTTTCCACCGTCTGGTTGCGCATGGGTGCGTTCACCACCACACCAAAGGCGCCCTGCGCCTCGGCATCCTTGGCCAGCATCACGCTGCGTATGCCGTCGGTAACGCCGCCGCCCACCCCGCACACCACGGGGATGGAGGAAGCGGAAATGATGGCGTCCATAATGACCTGCTGCGGTGTAAAGGGGTAAACCGCCAGCACCGCATCGGCATTACAGTTGCGGATGATGGCAATATCGGTGGTGAAGATCAGCGACTTCATCCGTCTGCCCATAATGATGATCCCACTGGCTCGGCGGATGACCGAGGGCAGGGCAAGGCTGTTATGATCCCGCAGCGCACTGTGGATAAAGGCTGGGGGCTGTCTATGTTCTTTCTGGCTCATGGGGTTCCTCCTTTGGGGTTGGGGTCGCTGGGTTTATATATTATTTATTATACCATATTATCCAATAAAAAGAAAGCCCGGAGGGTGGCATCTCTCCGGGCATCTTCCGCTATTTGTGATAATTTTCCGTTAAGACTCAGCTTAATAGAAAGTGGCAACCTCCTGCTCCGGTTCCTCAGCCGGGATGCAGGCGCTGACCGCCAGCACCGGGCCGCGCTTGCCGTACACAGTGCTGTACTGGATATTCACATTGGCTGTCACGGTATACCAGCCGCCATTTTCCAGCTTTTCAGGGCTATATCCCGTGCAGGCCAGCCCCATAAAGGTGATATCCTCCACGCAGCAGGTCATCACATGCCGCCCGCACACAAAGCAGTTTTTCAGGCTGCGGTGCTTGGTCACCACACGCCCCTTAAAGCGCACCGTCTTGCCCTGGTACTTTTCCATCTCTTCGGTCAGGTCACGGTACCACACGGCAAAGTCCGCATCAGCGATCTCAATGATCGGGGCCTCAATATCAAAGGGCAGCGGGTCCTCTATCTCATCATAATCAAAGTTGCCGTCCACATAGTCATAGCCTATTTCGGTCCGGCGGCTCACGCCCCGCACCACCTTGTGGATCTCCATTTTATCGGCGCCCACCGGGGCCCGATTCAACAGCACCATCTCGCAGCTGGTCAGCTTATCCACCATCAGGCTGCGCATATTGGTGTTGTAACTCAGGAAGGTATTGTAATCCGCTATCATCACTTCCTGGTAGATCATCCAGCCCTGCGGCATCTGCTCGTACAGGCGCTGCAGCTGCCACATGCCGTTATATTCTATCACTACCCGGTCCACCCGGTGGATCTTCTGCCACTCGCCCAGCTTGGCGGTGGTCAGCTCCTCCTCGCTTTCGATGGGCAGGATATGCACATTCTTCATCAGCGGGTGAGAAAGATCGTATTCCTCCTCGCCCTCCTCGCACAGCACCAGCAGGGTGTGCTCCCCGGCATTAAACTTCTTATCCTCCAGCGTTTCCCGGATAAAGCGGGTCTTGCCCCCCTCCAGAAAGCCGGTAAACAGGTAAACCGGGATCTCAACAGCTTTTGCCATTCGTCAGTCCTCCGTTTTTCAGTTCAGGTGGAACAGCGAAGTTAGGGCGTCATCCTTCAGCTCGGCGCCGATGACGCACAGACGGCCGGTGACACCAGCAGCGCCATTACGAATCTCCACCTCACCGGGAACATAGTCAAAGTGCAGCCACTTGCCGTCCGTACCGGCTACAATGCCCTTGGCCCGCAGCACCTGGCCGTAGTCGCCGGTATCCAGGGCCTCCAGCGCGGCAGCCAGCTCCTGCTTCTCGTAGGGGTGGGCGGTCTCTTTACCCCAGCTGGTAAATACCTCATCGGCATGGTGATGATGGTGATGGTGGTCATGTTCATGGCAGCCGCAGCCACACTCATCGTCATCCTCATCGTGATGGTGGTGATGCTCGTGGTCATGGTCGTGATCGTGGCAGCCACAGCCGCACTCATCGTCATCCTCGTCGTGATGGTGGTGATGCTCATGCTCGTGGTCATGGCCATGATCGTGGCAGCCGCAGCCGCACTCATCGTCATCGTCATCCTCGTCGTGATGGTGGTGATGCTCATGCTCGTGGTCATGGTCATGGTCGTGGCAGCCGCAGCCACACTCATCGTCGTCATGATGATGGTGCTCGTGCTCCTGCTCCTCGGCCAGCTCCTCCAGAGCAGCCGCCAGGGTATCCCGGCGTTCCATGGCCGCCAGCAGCTGCTTGCCGTCCAGTTCGTCCCAAGGGGTCGTCACAATGGTGGCGGTGGGGTTCTTCTCCCGCAGCAGGGCCACACAGGCATCCAGCTTTTCCTGGCTCATCCCGGCCGTACGGCTCAAAATAATGGCGCTGGCGTGCTCCACCTGATTATTGAAAAACTCGCCAAAGTTTTTCATATACATCTTGGCTTTGGAAGCGTCCACCACAGTGGTAAATCCGTTCAGCACCACATCGTGCATTTCCAGGTTCTGCACCGCCCGGATGACATCGCTGAGTTTGCCCACACCAGAGGGTTCAATGAGGATACGGTCGGGGTGATAGGTATCCATCACCTGCCGCAGCGCCTTGCCGAAATCGCCCACCAAACTGCAGCAGATGCAGCCGCTGTTCATTTCGGTAATGTTAATACCCGCTTCCTGCAAAAAACCACCGTCAATGCCGATCTCGCCAAACTCATTTTCAATGAGGACGAGCTGTTCGCCGGTATAGGCCTCAGCGATCAGCTTCTTGATGAGGGTCGTTTTGCCAGCGCCCAAAAAGCCGGAGAAAATATCAATTTTAGTCATAAAAGCATCTTCTTTCCATGAGAATTATTTGCCGATATAGTATTATACTACTTTTGTCAACTTTCTGCAATATCTCAGCACTCCCCATTTCGCATGTCACTTTCCGATAATAAGCACAAATTTTATATGGTTAAAAGGGCCACAGGATATCCCTATCCCATGACCCTCCCCACGCTCTTACTTCTATTGGGGTTATATTTCATCATCTTCGATCTTTTCCTCGGGCAAAACGATCCCCTGTGCGGCGAAGTACTCCAAAAGAAAATCAACAAATTCCTGTAGAGCTGAAGAATGTGGAAGATTTTTATTCCAAACGGCTTTTACTGCACAGTTCTGTGGCGGATTAAATGGCAGTACTGCAACATCATCCCAGTCCCTCACAAAATCCTGTGGAAGTAATGCACATAGTATACCTTTGGACACCGCTTCCCTAATAAGGGAGCTGGTGTTGGTGCACAAGCGGATCTGCAGCGGCCAATCTACCGGCAGCTTACTGTTCAGCACTGCAATAGGGCGCTGACGGATATCCAGGAAAGTCACTGAATCCTGCTGTGCCAGCGAATCATTTAATGAAGTGCAAAAAATGTTTGCTGTTGGATAGATATCAATGGATTCCATTGTATTAAAACGCTCTTTAATATCTAAAGGAGTCAATACAATATCTATACTGCCATCATTTAACCTTTTAATTGCATCGTAACTGGAAATCTCCAGCACAGAGAGTTTAATGTGTGGGTGCCTTTTCTTGAGCGCTTCATATATCTCCAGCGGGAAAACATTCCAGCAGGAAATTGCAAGACCCACCGTTAAGGAATGGTTTTCTCCTGTTTCCTTGAGGCTGCTGATTTGTGCCAATAGCGCCGAATAAAATCCCTTAAATTGCGAAAGCAAGTTACGGAGAGTCTTTCCATATTCGGTCAACTCCATACCATTTCGCCCGCGCACAAACAACTGAATGTCCAATTCATCTTCCAGTTCTTGTATCGCTCGCGAAATCACCGAGCGGGAAACATATAATTGCTGGGCAGCAGCAGTCACATTCCCTGCTTGACATACCGCTTCGTAAAATTCAATCTGTTTGAGGGTCACTGTCATCAACTCCTAAACTCTTGATAATCTTCTGCGGGTGATTAACGATGAAATACAAATACAATATTGCATTTGTATTATAACATTAATATGGAAGCAGGCGCAAGTATCAACTGTTTTTCTGGAGAGGATCATACACCATAAAGGCAGTAGCCAACAGTGTATATACCCCCATTAGGACATAGATCGGTGTAAACAACTTTTCCCCCGTTATAATTCCCAGCATATTTAAATAATAAGCCGATGCAAACCCGCCTAAATTGCTTACGCCTGTTGCAATTGCGATCGCAAGAGAAGATTGGTTGGGCGAAATATACATTCCCAATATGGCATAAGCTGATGTGATCAACAAAACGGAGGTCATTCCCATTATAGCAGATCCAATCATTAGAATTTCCGTCTGTTTTGCAAAGCCTAATATACCAGCACCTGCAGCGGCAATAAAGTATCCAAATACAAGAGTAAGCCGTTTTAGCTTATAAAAAATCTTTCCAAAGAAAAACCCAATGAGACAACCACTGGCACTATAAAGAGAAAGTGCTGTCGCTGCCACGGTGGCGCCTCCGGCATGGCGATGTTCAAACAACAATGAGATATTCATCAGGATAGGATAACTAACCAGCTGCTGCAGAAATAGCAGAAAAGCAGTAAGGGCGGTTGCGATCCTGCCTCGATGATCAAATCCTGCCGATTTAAGTAGTGAATGCCGATAACCGTTTGGTACCTCTGCTGTTACTGTCGGAGCACAGCAGCTTTCTTCCGGCTCTGGTTGGAACACCAAAAGAAGCAGGCTGAATAAACCGAGTAGATGCGCTAAAAAAGTATAGTTCCAGCCATACTCTGCCAACGAGCCAGCCACCATCTGTAAAAGAACTCCCCCGAAATTACTGATAAGATTACCATAACCCAGCATATCGGCTTGTTCTTTTCCGGTATAGTACTGCATAACAAGCGCGTTTCCCAATGAGGCACGCAGACCTACGCCAATGCCAAAAACGGCACGGCAGATCAACAATACAGTAAAGCTTTCAGTTAAAAAGAAAGGTGCGATACCGCCTATCAAAAACAGAAGGATCCCTACAAGAGAGATCGTCCTATAACGAATCTTTTTGCCGGCAACGGCGCCTGCCCACAGGGTAGTCGGAACGATAAACAATGTAGGTAGCGTAGAAATCAGCGCATAATTATTTGACGGAAATTGTGCAGCCAGTTTAGCCATAGCAGGAGAAACCGTTGCAACCCCCATTGATGTAAAAAAAATCGCAAGCAGTGAGATCGACTGTAATGGTGAAAGAACCCCTTTTTTTGTAATAACAAACATATTATACTTTACCCTTAGTAAATTTGAATGAACGGTGGTACTGAATATACTAATAGGGAAAAGCCCATGCATCAGCCGTAGGCTTTTCCCTATTGTATTCTATTGGGTCATCGTTCACATCTGCCGCAATTATCGCAGTAGCCCTTTGTCTTGCAAGCCGGAAGGTGTAGTATTTCATAGAAGTCTTCAGCAGAAAGGCCCGGCGTTCCGCTGTCAAAAACGCCTTTCGGTGTCGGCTCCTTGGGCTTTTTTTCATCTTGATCAGTCATAAAGACACCTCATTTCATGTGAAATCTTCTATAAAAATGATACAATCGACCGTTCACTGCTGCAAATCGCAAACGAAGATGCGCGCAATCAGTGCTGCGGGGTAGCCTTGATCAAATTAGGATTAAGCTGCGCATCGCCGCCACCCTTAATGCTCTTGCTGTCGGAATCAACGATCTCTCCCTGATTCGCACCAAATTGGCGCACCCCGGAGAGATACCCTGCTTTTTCACGGGCATTTTTGGCAAGCTGGGTATAAAGACCGTATTCATGATCAACAACATTCTGCATGTAGGAAGGATCCGTATATGGGTTGCGGGGCAGCGGGACATCTTGATCGCGTGCCAAAATATCCTGAACCTTCTTGATGTTGACCTTATGCGCAGTGGTTCCATCTGCAATGGCAACGGCAGCAGCTACACCTGCGGCTTGTCCGGTGCCGACACACTGCGGAATCAAATTGACATAGTCGATCCCAATTTCATCAGCAGAGATATGGCGTCCGGGGCAAAGCAGATTCTCGGTCTTTTTGGGCAGAATCGCACGGTAAGGAATCTCGATGGGGCAGTTATCATTGATAAAGCTGATGGTGGAGTGCCATGCAATAACATCCTCGTGCTCCTGCGGGAATGCAAAATCATTCGGGGTAATGACATATTCGCCGTCCAGACGATAGGAGCAACGGGTGCCCAACTGAGGCGCAATATCATAAAGGAACGCGTTGCGGAATGCAACGGGACAAGCCTTACGCAGATACTCCAACGCATTGCGCATGGTATCACGGGTCTCCATTTCAGTCTCGGTCGCATCCTTCAGGTTTGAACAGTCACGTTCAGGGTGCCAGTTGTTGATCCAGCACACATCATTGGTAGGACCGGGCAGCGGCGCCGCACGGAACCCGCAGACTTTGGAGAAGCCCTCATGCAAAGCAGCCGCGGCAGCATGATTGGTTTTTTTCCATTCGCAGAAAAGATCCCAATTGCAACCGCCGATACGCCAAACCAGCGCAGTAGTGGCACAGCGGGTCAGCTTATCTGCCAATCCGAAGTAAGGACAACCGGTCTGGCGGAAAATATCGCCGTCTCCGGTGGCGTCGATCACGATCTTCGCCAGTACAGCCTTGCGGCCCTCCTTACTTTCAAAATACACGCCCTTGATGGTGTCGCCATCCATAATAGGACGAGTCCCCCAAGAATGGCACATCACATGGATGGAATCCTTGTGCTCCAGCAGCATCTTGTCCATTTCGATTTTCAACTGGTTTGGCTCAAAATACACAGATCGAACCAGCCGTTCTGGCAGCTTCGCATTGGTACTAAAGCAATCGTGAATGTTCTTCCATGCATTGACAAGGACCGGATCCTCACAACCGATCTCATCGCCGGAGGGTCCAAGAACAGCACCCGGAATGCTTTCCATACGGGTGAACCATTCCTCCTGAAGCCCACGGACATACTGTTTGTTATAGAAAGAAAGGCGAGGAACCATAATAACATAGCCGCCGGTAACATCACCGCCCATGTAGCCGTAGCGTTCCATAAGGACAATGTTTTTACAGCCTGCACGGGCTGCCGCTACTGCGGCAGAATGGCCAGCTGCACCGCCGCCGACAACAAGAAGATCACATTCGGTATAAACCGGAATTTCTCTCTCACCTTCAAATACAGTTTTTTCTTTTTCGCTCATATAAGGTTTCCTTTCAATAAAGAGGGTCTTTTTTTAGCTGGAGTGGGCCAATACCTTATCGACCCACTCCATCGAGCTATGTTGAGCTATAATAATTACAGAATGTAGGTAAATGCCATACCGCAGATGTAGCAGATGACCATGAACAGGAATGTCGTTTGAACGCCCTTTGTCCAAACAAACTTCGGGGTAATCTCGGGGCGGCCAAGAATAAAGGCTGCGTTGGTGGAAGCAGCAACGGTCCAGAAGGCATAACCGGAGCAGATATTCGATATAATCAGGATAACGTCGGGGTTGATTCCGGTGGTTGCAGCCAGATTGCAGACAAACGGCGTAACAACCGGACAAACTGCCATGGTAAGTACAAGACCGTTAGCAACCTGAGTAACAAGGGTAGAGAACAGGATTACAATTGCCATCAAGACCCAAATGTTAGCACCGCCGAACAGAGGGCTGAGAACCTCAACCAACCACTGACGGATACCAAGATTTGCGTCGGAGGTGACCTTGCCCAGCATGACCAGCGCACCGACCAGAGAGATCATTGTCCACATGGATGCTTCCGAGAGGCATTTATTAATAGGAACAATGGACTGCTTGCTGTCCTTGCGGCGGATCAAGGCGCCGATTGCACACATAAGTACCCAAATCCAGGAGTTGCCCATGAAAGTAAAGAAATAACGTCCGGGCGCTTCCTTCGGATAAACGGTTCCGATAAGAATATAAATTACCGGAATGATAATCATGGCAAGGCTTATAATCTGATCACGGTTGAAATGATCAGGGGTATTGCGCATGGCCTCTATTTCATTAAAATCCAAAGACTTCAATGGCTCCATGTTGACCCTATACACTGTCTTCATCAGAATCGTGTAAACAATCAAATAGATCATGGTGATGGAGAACATGCAAAGCATCCAGGTGCCTTCATTAAATGTGCGGCCGAAGGGCTCCATTGCAGAGTTGATCAAAGCGATGGTCATAACCTGCGGGGTCTTGAATGCAAAGAAGAAGATACCGGTGGCAGCAATGTAAACACCAAGCAGAGTCCACTTTACAAAGGGATCGTCTTTATCGTAGCCGCAAACATCACGAATGGATTCTACCAGTCCGAAGAACAAAATGTAGACGGGAGGGCCACCAATAAAGGCTGCAGCGACATAGGTGGCAAGGAACAGCATTACCATCGTCATAACAGGACGACCATGGCAAAGCTTGCTGCTCAGCAACTTTTTAGCCAAAACATTCATTGCACCCGAATCTCGCAAAGCCAGACACAGGGCACCGCAGAATACCAGCTGAACAGTAAAGACGGAGCCCAGCCATTCGCTCAACAAACCGGAAATGTCATAATACCCATGGAACAGAGTGGCAAGTAGCGCCATCAGCGAACCGCTGAGCAAGTCACCGTTAAAGCAGGTGATAATGATTAGACCAATCAGAACACCCAGCATCTTTACACCAGTTACGGTAACTGTACTGAATGGCTTGACCAGATAGCCAAATAAGAGCATAAATGCCAAGCCAATGACCATGACAATTGCGTAGGTCGAATTGATCTTTCTTTGTTTTGTCATTTTTAACCTCCTACAAATTGATTCCATTTCCTATGCCGGACGTCCACAGCATAGCTTGCAAATAGCTTGCAATTAGAATATAGCATAGAAAGACACAAAATAAGCGATTTAATTCGACACAATACTGTTCATTTTTACTACAGGCAAAAAATGCGATTGTTGCTTTGTCTCTATTACACATATCGAGCACACAACTGAAGGGCTTGCTGCCTGCGATTCACAGACAGCAAGCCCTTTCGGTTGCTTGAACAATTTTTACTAAAATATTTTATCCAACTTTTTGGGGTCACTTCAAAATCTTACATCAATTTCAACAACTTTGGCAGGAAAGTAACCAAATCTGGGAAAACCATGATAAGTACCACCGCCGCAACATAAATAATAACGAATGGCCAAATCCTTTTAAAAGCTGATGCAGCGCTTATTTTGGCAACACCGCAGGCTATGAATAGATCTGAGCCAAAAGGCGGCGTAATGGTACCAATGCACATCCAAACAACAAATACTACGCCAAAGTGGACCGGATCAATGCCGATGGCCGTTGCAGCCGGTGCCAAAATGGGGGTAAGAATAACCAGAGCTGGAGAAACCGACATGAACATCCCCAGGAAAAACATAAAGATGCTGAACAGGCCATAGAACATAAGCGGTGTCTTGGCAATACCGATGATCCAGTTGCCAATAAGAGTCGGAATATTATTGCGGGTAAGTACGATGGCAAAGGTCGCAGCTGTCACAATTATCATCATAACCGCAGCAGATGTGCGAGCAGCATTAACAAATGTTTTGGGTATGTCTTTCCACTTTAGCTCCCTGTAAACAAATAGTCCGATGATTAAACCGTAAACCACTGCTACCGCCGCAGCCTCGGTTGGAGTGAAATAACCGCCATAAATGCCGCCTAGAATTATGACAGGCATCAACAACGCCCAAATCGCATCTACAAAAGCCTTCCACAGTTCCTTACCAGTAGGCTTAGGGGAGGTAATCATTTTAAACTTCTTGCTAAATCCACATGCATACAGGCAGTATAGCAATATTACCGATACGGTTCCCAGGCTTTAGTTCTTCCAATGCACCTTTGATAATGACCTCATGCATCTTAATAAAATCCTCATTCGGCTCTCCAACCGATATGGTACGCACCAGCTGTGTCCAATAGCCATTATACCGCGGAGTAATCTCCATCGATATACAATCACCATGAGCTACAACACAATCAAACATAGTCGCAGCGCGAATACATGGAAGCTGATTATCCTCCAGTGAAAACCTCCCTGTAGAAATAAGGGTAAAGTTGTAGTCTGCCCCCATTCCCTGCGTTGCATGTTCCAGCTCTGCCGCCACCTGCTGCTCCGTCATGCCTGGCTTAACATTTTTCAGTACTTCTGCATAGCCCGCATCAGCCAATTTGCCGCATTGACGAATTAAAGCAACCTCCTCTGGGCTGTGGTGATTTCGGATACGAAATAGCGGTTCCGATACATCACACAGTACTAATCCGGGCATTTCTCTTTCCAGCGCCATACGCCATGATTGCGGCAGAGTGTCCAAGCTGGTGCCCAAGCGACCGCTTGTTATTTCACTTTCTTTCAGCACATCTATAATCGCTTGAATGGGAGTTGTGCTTATCCTGCATTCAGTCACGATTCCAGCATTTTTCAATTCCCCGCAAGATATCTCTGAGTCTACAATACCAACGGGGTTGGAACATGGAAAAAACAATGCAGACTGCAGCCCGTAATACACATTGGCAGCCGTTAAAAAGCGGAAACAACCATACGCATTGGTTCCGACGCATCCATTTCCTATCGTCAACAACACATCTAGCTTTTCGTCCTGCATCAGACCTCTTACTGCTTCAACCCTTCTTTTCTTTTCCCCATCGCTGAACATCTGGCCTACCCCTCCACACTTTTAATTATTTTTAGGCTCTTGCCGTCCTCTGTCAAGCATCGTCCTCCTTCTACAGTCACCAAATAGGTATCCCCCCAGCAAAAACCGCAGTCATTTCCATCTTTCAATATAATTGGGCTAAGTATTACCGTCATATCTTTGGTCAGTTTTGTCTCATTTTCTGCAGAAATCGGTTGTTCCCGTAGATCCACCCCGCAAATGTACCCTTGAATGCCCCCAATAGTGTATCCTGCTGCCCTAGCTTCTTCTTCAATTTTTTGGGCAACAGTGCTTACCTTGTTCCCAGGTATTAGGAGCTTAGCCGCTGCGCTTATCCACCCGGCCACTGCCTCATGCATCGCTACCGCCGTTTGGTTTTCTTTCCCTACACATAAAGTGCGCAGCATTTGAACCCAATATCCATTATATCGAGGTGTGATAGCTGCTGCTATGCAGTCACCATACTTTACTGCCTTTTGAGAATTCGCAGCACTATGCAACAGGCCCATGCCGTTTGCATCGTTCAAAAAACCGCAGTTTAGAGTTGTAAGGGTTTCCTCTGCACCTTGCTTTTTCATGGCATAGTCCAACTCAGACACCAGTTTGCTTTCGGCTACATTATTCTGCACCGCTGCACATAGAGCTTCATATCCGCTTAGTGCCAGCTCGGCACATTTCTCAACCAATCGGCATTCTTCCCTACTGCGTTTCTTGCGGATTTCATAAAGATCCATCGTACAATCCACCCATTCAAGCTCTGGATATGCACTATGAATACAATCAAACCATGAAGCAGGAAGTGTTTCCGGGCAATAACCAATTCGGCCATTGGTAATACCTCTACTACCTAAAATATCTACCAACCCCTCGGCCAATCTATTCGTCGTCGAGAAATCGCTGAAACTATCCGAGACATTCTTACAGAAGGAGGTCTGGAGGAACTGACTGTCGATGATATCTGCAGAGCAAATGGCATATCAAAAGGCACTTTCTACCACTATTTCACAAGTAAGGAACAGCTTTTGGACGAGCTTTCCTGCTACCCAATTGACGATTTTTTTGAGAGTCAGGCAGAGTACTTTATGTCCTGCTCTTCTTTCGTAGATGCTATTGAACAATATGCCAAAACCTATGCCCTATATATTTCCACCACAGGACCATTAACTTGTAAAACAGTCATTCTCTCCATGGGAAGTGACCACAACAGCAAGTTTGTAAGTGAGAGCCGTTCTGTTAACCGCATTCTATGGGATATTATCGTTAAGTTTCAAAAAAATGGTGAGGTTTCCACCCGCTTCTCGGTACGAGAAATGGCAGATATGTTGCTAATCACCTGCCGCGGGTATATTCTATATTGTTTTGCAACAAATAACTTTACTGACCTGGAAAACAGAATGGCCAGTCATCTTTCCATTTTGGCTTCAGGATTTTGCCGCAATAACGAGTAATATAGGTATGGGACGGTTGCAATTATTTGCAGCCGTCCCTTCATTATATAAAAAAGCAGATTTCTGCATGAGGTTCAAAAGCCTCAATGCAGAAATCTGCGGGTGTTACAGCACCTAGGCGCTGCGAGCTTTTCATCGGACATATTGTTGCCCTTTTGGGAGGTTGCTGTTCAAATTCCTTTGTTGAAGGTTTTTATTTGCTCTTACACCACCTGCAAAAGGTAAAATTTCAGATAGTCGGTCTCCGGCACGCCGGGCAGAATGGGGTGATCCGGCGCCTGCTGCCGTGCCTCGATTTGCCGCAGTGTCACACCGGCATCCATCGCTGCTTCCTGCAGCATTTTGCGGAACATCTCGTCCGTCATAAAGTGCGAGCAGGAACAGGTCGCCAAATACCCGCCGCGGGGCAGCAGCCGCATCGCCTTCATGTTGATCTCCTTGTATCCGTGATAGGCGTTTTTGGCGGTCGCGCGGCTCTTGGTAAAGGCGGGCGGGTCCAGAATAATATAGTCATAATCGCACTTTTTCTCTTTAGCCATCTCGGTCAGCAGGTCAAAAACATCGGCGCACTTGTAGTCCAGATTGGTCAATCCATTGCGCTTTCCGTTTTCAGCGGCCAGCTCCAGCGCAAAGGCCGAAACATCCACAGCGGTCACATGCTCCGCCCCCGCCGCTGCCGCATTCAGCGCAAAAGCCCCGGTATGCGTAAAGCAATCCAGCACCCGGCGTCCGCGGGCCAGCTTGGCCGCCGCCTGCCGGTTGTACTTTTGGTCCAGAAAAAAACCGGTCTTTTGCCCCTCGATGTAGTCCACATCATATTTTATCCCGTTTTCGGTAATGGTCACATGCCCGCTCAGGTCGGTTCTCAGCCCCTCCATCTGGTAGAAGCCCTTTCTTTGCTCCAGCCCCTCCAGCGTTCTTATGGTCACATCGTTCCGCTCGTAGATCGCATCAATCTGATCGCCGTCCTCCCGCAGCAGCTCCACCAGCGCCCGGTACACCCAGTCTTTGCGGCGCTCCATACCCAGGGAAAGCACCTGCGTCACCAATATGTTTTCAAAGCGATCCACCGTCAGCCCCGGGAACTGATCCGCCTCGCCAAAAATAAGGCGGCAGCAGCGGTAATCCACCGGGCCCATCACCGTTTTACGGTAATTCAGCGCATAGCACACCCTCCGCCGGAAAAACGCCTCATCAAAGGTGTCATTGGCATTGCGGCTGATGATCCGCACCCTGATTTTGGAGTGATCATTCACCCAGCCGGTGCCCAGGTACCGCCCTTTATTACTCACCACATCCACCATATCACCATTTTGGTAAGCGCCCTCCACGACGGTCACTTCCTCCCCATACACCCAGGGGTGGCCGGCCCGCAGGCTGCGCTCCGCCTTAGGGGTAACGGTAAATACCGGATATTCTCTTGCTGTCATAGTATCTCTCCCACTCGCTAAAAATCTCCCTTTATCATAGCGGTTTTTCCGCCAAAAAGCAACACTTGCTCCCCATTCGCAAAAGGTCTTCTTGTGTCAAGTAGGGACTAAAAAAATTTTGAGAATTTACAAGCCGTTCATAGGTGGACAACCACCCGTGAACGGCTTGCGTTTTCTCTATGCTCTTGTGCCGTTCTTTGTGCGACGCTTCTTATACGCCGCCGCAAATGCCTCCATCATCGGAGTGACCGGAAGCTCGTTGTCAGGCTTGGACAGATATTCGAACCGAATGCCGTTCTCCCGAAACTTTCGCTCAAACCTCATGAAAGAGGAAGTGTCCCGGCTGATTCGCGAGGTGTCGCGGGTGAGGATCGTACCGATGTCCTGACGCTTGGCTTCGTTCAGCAGGAAGTTCATGATACCTTCCGTATGGACGCCGGAGATGCCGTCTGCCGCCACAGCAGCAGCCACCTCAT